>Ga0265327_10001655_pt1 | contig 26823 bp, 19 predicted proteins | sample 41621metaG_FD_202089 | JGI IMG/M metagenome (GOLD analysis project Ga0265327, IMG submission 202089) | Rhizosphere microbial communities from Carex aquatilis grown in University of Washington, Seatle, WA, United States - 4-16-21 metaG | ecosystem: Host-associated > Plants > Roots > Rhizosphere...
GATTTCCGCGCTGACCACCAAATTGCCTTCCACTTCGGCGCGGCACTCGAATTTCCAGATGTTTCTCTTATGCGTTTTGTAGACAGCTTCAAGCCTGAGCTGGTCTCCCGGCACGACGGGCCGTTTAAAGCGGACGTTGTCTATTCCGGCCAGATAATAGGTCTTGCCCTTGCCGAGCACATCCGGCGCCAAATTGCCCGCCAACAGGCCGGTGGTCTGGGCCATGGCCTCAAGGATAAGGACGCCTGGCATGATAGGCTCATGAGGGAAGTGGCCTTGAAAAAACGGCTCGTTGTACGTGACATTCTTGATGCCCAATAGGCGTCCCTTCAATTCGGGCTCGAATTGGCAGTCGCATTCGAGGACGCGATCGACCAGCAGGAAAGGGTATCGATGCGGCAGGAATTCCTTTATTTCTTGAATATCCAATGCGTATTTCCTTAAAAGTGGAATTGACGGCCAGCGCTAGGTTGGCGGGAATTCGTCATCTCTTCGAGCCTTTGGACGGGGCGGCACCTTCCAATTTGCTCGACACCTTGGCCGTGACGTTGATGGCTTCGCCAGCAAACGCGACGCCTTCGGAGGACAAAATCAAATCGAAGCGCTCTTCCTTGGCCAAAGACTGGATAGCTTCACTAATGGACTTCTGCAGCTTCATCATCTCCTCGTTGCGGGCCTCGTTGAAATCCCGCCTGAGCTTTTCTTCGACGCCGCGAACCTCTTCGATGCGCTTCACGAGTTCCTTGCTCTGCTTTTTCTGCTCATCCTCGCTCATCACCTCGGCTTCTTTGGCCAGGCGGTCGCGCAACTTAGTGATTTCCTCTTTCTCGCTGTTCAACTTGGTCTCGCGCGGCTTGAATTCGCGCTCCATGGTTTTTCTGGCCTGCTCACCTTGCGAGGATTTTTCGATCAGGGACATGACATCGACGACGCCGATTTTCAGCCCTGCCTGGCTACGCCCGGCCGTGCTGGCTGAATCGAAGTCCGCCGCCTGCTCGGCGCCTGCGGACGGCATATTCAAGACCGATAAAAACCCTAGCAGCACACACCACAGGCTTGTTTTTGACATATGCACTTTCACTCCCAATCAAAAGGTTGAACAATCAGACGCCCGCGGCGGATGCCCGCAACAGGTTCTGCGGAGCCGCAGGGCAACCGGGCCCACAGCCGCCTGTCTTGCGCGCCATTATACAAGAACCACGCTCAACCGACGAACAATTAGCCCGGAAAGACCCGCCCGCGCGGATCAAAAGCCCTGTCCGAAGGAAAACTGGAAGCGCTGCACCTGGTCGGCAACGGGGGTTCCCTGGAAATTGCACTGGCTATTAAGCGTCACGTCCTTCCCATAACATTCCGTCTTGGCGTTGAGCGGCTGGGCGATGCTGAAGGTCAGCGCGCCGAACGGCGACAGCCATTTCGCGGAAAGCCCGGTCGAATAGCGCAACTGGCTGAGATCGTAGCCGTTTTGGAAAACGTTGCCGGCGTCGAAGAAGGCCCCTAGGCGGATGCTCTTGCTGTCCGACAGGAAGGGAACCGGGAACAGCAATTCAGCCGTGCCGACGAGCTTGCTCGCACCGCCGAAAGCGCGCGGCGTAAGCCCGCTGAGTGGATCCGGCGTGTCCCTGGGGCCTAGGGTATTAGCCATGAAACCGCGCACCGACAGCGGCCCGCCGGCGAAATAATGCTCGAAGAACGGCAGCCCGCCCTTGGTCGAGCCGTAAGCGTTGCCGTAGGCGATATCCCCTTTCAACATCAAAGTCAAATCCTTGGCCAGGGGAAAATACTGCACCGCGCTGAGGCTGGCTTTGTAGTAGGTGAGGTCGCTAAACGGCATGGTGCCCGACACGAACAAGCTCTGCGAACCGCCCTTATTAGCGAAAAGCGCCCGGTTCAACGTGTCATGGACATAGCCCATGCCCATCGTATAGGTGTTGAACACATCTCCGTTCTGCACGACAAACTGGCTGATCTGGCGTGCGCTGGCGTATGTCAAGGGCACGTAAGTGTCGTCGGTTCCGCTGACGCCGCCGCAGGGCGTGGGGTTGACGATCGTCGGATACACCGTGACCGCAGGCACCAAAGAACAATATCCGGAGTTGATCGCCGTGTGCAGCTTGGTATGCGCGTAATCCAAGTTCAACAGCACCCGGCTGTATTCGCCCAACGGCAAGCCCCAGTTCCCGCCGCCGCCGAAAACGTCGGTCGAATAGTTGGCGAGGTTAGCCTGGAAGGCGTTGGTTTTGCGGTAATTGATGTTCCAACCGCTGCTGACGCCGTCCAGCGTGGCATAGGGATTGGAATAGCCGATGTTGTAAAGCGTGTTGTAGGAGCTGTTGTTGAAGGTGAAGCTGACCCGCTTGCCGGAGCCAAAAACGTTGTCCTGGGTCACGCTGGCGTTGAAAATAATGCCTTGCACCTGCGAATAACCCACGCCGGCCTGTAGGCTGCCGGATTGCTTTTCGACCACCGTGTAGTTCACGTCGATCTGATCGGCCGTGCCCGGCACGGCAGGCGTCTCCACGTTGACTTCTTGGAAATAGCCCAGGCGCTCAAGGCGGGTCTTGGAGCGCTCGATCTTGGTCGTCGACGCCCAGGCCGCTTCCATCTGCCGCATCTCGCGGCGCAGCACCTCGTCGCGGGTCTTGGTGTTGCCTTGCATATTGATGCGGCGGACGTACACCTGCTTGCCCGGATCGACGAAAAAGGTGATGTTGACGGTCTTCTTGGCCGCGTCGATCTCGGGAATCATATTGACGTTGGCGAAGATGTACCCCTCGTCGCCCAGGCGGTCTTGGATGGCCTTGGAGGTTTCCGTGGCAAGCTTGCGGGAGAACGTGTCGGTCGGGCCGATTTGCACCAGGGGAATCAACTCGTCCGGCGCGACGATGGTTTTTCCGGTCAACTTCACTTCGCTGACCGCGAACACCTCCCCCTCCTTGACGTTGATGGTGATGTAAATTTCCTTCTTGTCCGGGGTGATGGAAACCTGGGTCGATTCAATGTCAAAATTGATGTAGCCCCGATCCATGTAATAAGAACGCAGGCGCTCCAGGTCGGCAGAAAGTTTTTGCTTGGAATATTGGTCGTTCTTGGTATAGAAGGACAGCAGATTGGACGTGCCCAACTCGAACACCTTCAGCAAGTCCGCGTCCTCGAACGATTTGTTGCCGACGACATTGATTTGCTTGATTTTGGCGACCTTGCCCTCAGAAATCTTCAACGTGATGGCGACCCGGTTGCGGGAAATGTCTTTCACCTCGGTGTCGATCTTCAAGCCGTATTTGCCTCGGCTGTAATACTGCCGGTGCAACTCCTGCTCGACCTTGTCCAAAATCTGCCGGTCAAATACGCGGCCCTCCGCCAGCCCGATGGTCTTCAAGCCCTTGTTCAAGTCGTCGGAGCTGATATCCTTGTTGCCTTCTATCTTGACGCTGGCAATGGAAGGGCGCTCCTCCACGACCACCACCAACACATCGCGCTCGCGCTCCAAGCGGACATCCTTGAAAAACCCCGTCTTGAACAAAGCCTTGATGACGGCGGCAGACTCTTTTTGGTCGAAAGCATCGCCCGCTTTGACCGGCAAGTAGGTGAACACCGTGCCCACCGAGATGCGCTGCAAGCCCTCGACGCGAATATCTTTGATCACAAAAGACGAACCCGGCCAAGCCAAGCGCACAAAAAGCATCGCCGCCAGAAAAACAACTGCAAGTCCAGGGCGGTTCATTGGCAGCGGAAAACCAGCAAAGTGGATAAAATGAGATTGGAAGTCATGGGGGAAAAGAATGGGTCAGAGTGCCGCCGACAAGCGGCGGGCCGCTAAATTCAGCCAGGCAGTCCGCAGACGAAGCCCGACCGGAGTGGACAACATCGCGCCGCCTGGCGCTGTGCGCCGACCGCAAGCCGCCTTCCCGGCCTAGCCACCCAGCAACTCCTTCTCAATCTGCTCAATGCTGACATGGCGGATGTTTTTGCCCGTGGCGTAATAAATGACGTATTCGCAGATATTGCAGGAGCGGTCGCCAATCCGCTCCAGCGAGCGGGCAGACCACATGATGTCCAAGCTGACGTGGATGGCGGCGGAGTCTTCCATCATATAAGTGATCTGCTGGCGCATGATGTTCTCGTATTCCTTGTCCACCTGCCGGTCGCCATGCACAACCTGCAAGGCGGCGGCCACGTCCATGCGGGCGAAGGCGTCCAGGGCCTTGCGCAGCAAGGCCCGCACATGGTCGGCTAGTTGCTCAAGCTCGGTCAACTGGTGCCTCTGCGGAGAACGGGAAGCCAAGTCGATGGCGTGGCGGGCGATGCGCTTGGCCTCGTCACCGATGCGTTCAAGATCGGTGATGGTCTTGATGACGCCGACCACTAAGCGCAGATCGCGGGCGGTCGGCTGCCTGAGAGCCAGGATTTGCGTGCATTCGTCGTCAATGGAAACCTCCAGGGAATTGACCTTGGAATCGTCCTGGATGACGCGACTGGCCAATTCCACGTCGCGCTCCACCAAGGCTTTGACCGCCGCCTCGATCTGCTCCTCGACCACTCCGCCCAAGGCCAGCACACGACTACGAATATCCAACAATTCGTGATCATATTGTTTTGAAATATGCTGATGCAGGCTTTCGTTTTCGTTGAACTTTGCCATAAATTTCGGATTGCCAAGAAATTCTTCAGGTGCCGGGGCCGGTTATCGACAAATCGTCTTGGCCGAATTCTATCAACTCCCCTCCGCACATGAAAGCACCGATTCCGTCCGCGGGCTTTCCGCACCCCGGCGCGGCCGGCAAAGATCGGCCGATAACCTTACCGGCAGCAACCCCTACAGCCCTTTCAGCAAGGCCTCGGCCTCAGCCCGCTCGGAAAACGACTTGTTTTCCTTAAGCAAACGCTCCAGCTCTTTTTTAGCATCTTCGTTCTTCCCGGTTTTCGCCAAGGCGGAAGCCAAATGGAAACGGACATGGACATTGCGCGCGTCCAGCAGGGCCGCTTGCTGCACCAAAACCAAGCCTTTATCTTCCTTGCCGTTTTGCAGAAAAATCCAACCTATCGTGTCCAGCACTTCCGGCTTGTTTTCAATGCCCGGAGCGGAAGCAAGCTTTTCCGCGAAGGCCAAGGCCTTCTTGTCGCCCAGTTCCTGATACAACCAAGCCAGATTGTTTTGCAACACTAGATTGTCCGGGTGCAATTCGTAGGATTTTTCATAGGCGGCGGCGGCCTCCTTGGGCTTGCCCCTTTCCTGGTAAGCCGTGCCCAGCATACCCCAAGAGTCGGCGTCTTGCCCGGACTTGTCCAGCCATTGGCGTATCCCCTCGAAAGCAGCGGGTTCTTGGTGCAAATCAAGCCGCGCCGTGAACAAACGCCGCGCCAAATAGGAACTCGGAGACAATTGGTAAGCCTTCGCGTAGGCCTCGACGGCTTTATCCACCTGCTTTTGAATCAGGTGAATGTCGCCTTCCAACTGGTAGCCCAGAGGAGACTTAGGATATTTGGCCTTGATCGAGTCGGCGATTTTTGCGACGTCGGCATAGCGCTTGTCTTCTATGCCAAGCTCCGCCTTGGCCAACAGGGCGGGGATGTACTCAGGCCCCAATTTAAGCGCTTCGTCCCACTCCTTGGACGCGCCCGCCTTGTCGCCTAGCTTGAACAAGGCTTGCGCCAACTGGTGGTGGATTTCGGGATTTCCAGGCTGCTTGGCAAGCACCTGCCTGAAGGAAGCGGCGGCATTGGCCGCCTGCCCTCCCCCCATCTGCGCCATCCCAAGGTTTTGTAAAGCGGTGGGATTGTCCGGATTGTTTCCCGAGGCGTCGTTGGCGACAGCCAGCGCCTGCCCCGTCTTGCCTTGCGCCAAGTAATAGCGGGTCAGCATGATCGCCGGCCTCAGCTCCTTTGGGTTTTTCTGCCGGGCGTCCTCCAGCAAGCTGGCCATTTTTGGATAATCCTTTTTCAGCTCGGCGATTTGCGCCAAGCCAATCAGCGCGGAAAGATTCTTCTCGTCGCGCCTCAGGATCTTTTCGTATTCCTTCGCGGCATCGTCGGGCTTGTTCTGGCTCATATCGACTTTGGCCAAGTTCAAGCTCGCGGGCGTGTAGTCCGGCTTCACGGCCAGCGCATTGCGCCAACTCTCCCGCGCATGCTCCACGTCCCCCTTAGCCAAGAATGCCGCGCCGAGCAGGTTGTCCGGCAAAGGGTCGTCCTTGCGCTTGGCTTTTAGCTTGGTCGCCTCGGCAATGGCCTCGTCGAATTTTTTCTGCTGGATCATCGCCAGCACGATGGTCGCATCCGCCTCCACCAGGTTCGGATCGATGCCGCCGGCCATGCGCAGATCGTCGACGCCCTGCTCCATCTTGCCCGCGGCAATCTTGCCCAAGCCCAACTCGGCGCGCACCGAAGCCACGTCCGGGGCGATCTCCGCCGCTTTGCTGAGATAAGCGATGCCCTGGTCGTACTGCTTGTCTTTGAGATAGGCGCTGCCCAAAATGGCGAACAGCTGGGCGTCCTTCTGTTCTTTTTCCGCCCAGGGCCTCAACAGAGTAATGGCCTCGACGGGATTGCCGCGTTTTAACCGCGTCGCCGCCAGCAGCTTGACCGCCGACAAATTGCCCGGAGCCACCGCGACGATCTTGGCAAGAAAATATTCCGCCTGCTCCATTTCATTCTTTTGATAAGCGATGGCCCCCAACAGATAGATGGTCGGCAAATGCTCGGGCAGGCTGTTGTTCACCTTGGACAAGGCTTCCCTGGCCTCGTCTAGCTTGTTCGACTGGAAGTCGATGACGCCCTGGGTATACAAGGCCAGCGGCAGCTCGCCCGCCAATTTCTTAACGACATCGACGTCTTTGCGGGCCTCCGGCAAATTGCGCAAGGCAATGTAGACAGAAGCGCGGCCAAGCCGGGCCTGCACATTGGTCGCTTGCAAAGCAATCGCGTGCGTGTAGGCGTCCAAGGCGGCCGGGTTTTCCCCGTCAGAGCGCTTGATTTCGCCCAGCAACAGCCAGGCCTGCGCATTCTTAGGCGCCTTGGCCGTCGCCTGGGTGGCGTAGTCGGCGGCCGGCTTGAACTGTTGGCGCCCCATTTCGAGCATGGCAAAGCCTAGCAAAGCCTCCACGCTGTTGGGGTCGTTTTGCAAAGCCGCCTTGAAATTCTCCTGCGCCGAATCGACTTTGTCCTTCATCGTCAACTCGGCCATGCCCCGATACGCCTGCAATTTGGCATTGACCGGCTTGGACAACTGGGGATCCGGCTGAAGCTGCTCCAACAGGGGCTTCACCTGGCCTTGCTGTAAATAAGCCTGGGCCAGCGTGGTGATCCATCGCTCTTTCGGCAAATTAAGATCCCGCGCTTTCTCCACTTCCTTGACGGCAGACACGCCATCGCCTAGTTTGAGATAAGACTCGCCGAGCAGCAGCCTGGCCTCGGCGTTTTCCGGCGATTTCTGCAACAAGCTCTTCAACTCGATGACCGCGGCCTTGACCTCATTCTTGTCCAGATACTGCCTGGCCGCTTGCAACGGATCGTCACCGGCGAAAGCCGCGCCCCCTTCGCAACTTGCCGCCAACAGCAACACCAGTAACGTCTTGGTAAATTTGTTCATACTGCCCCCTAAGTCAATAATTTTGATGACGATACTAAAGTTTGAGGTTAAATTTGGTCAGCAAAGCATACAGGGTCGGGCGCGTAATCTCCAACAGCTCGGCCGCCTTGGAAACATTTTCCCCGGCCTCGCTCAAAGCCTGGCAAATCGCCAGCCGCTCCGCCGCCTCGCGAGCCTCCCGCAAACTCAAAATGCGCCGCTTGCAATCGCCCCTGGCCAATTCCAGGTCTTTAATTTCAATGAAAGCGCCCTGGGCCATGACCACCGCCCGCTTGATCTTGTGCTCCAACTCCCGGACATTGCCCGGCCAGTCGTAGGCTTCCATGGCTGACAGGGCGTCATCTTTAAACCCCAAAATATTGCGTGCCATCTGTTTGGCGTAGCGGTCTAGGAAGGCCCGTGCGATAACGGGAATGTCCCCGCTCCTCTCGCGCAACGGCGGCAGGTGGACGGTCATTTCGTTGATCCGATAAAACAGATCCTCGCGAAAGCGGCCCTCCACCATCAGCTTGCGCACATCGCGGTGGGTCGCGCACACCACCCGCACATCCAGCTTGATCTCCTGCCGGCCGCCGACGCGCTCGACCACTCTTTCCTGCAATACCCGCAGCAATTTGGCCTGTAGCGACAGGGGGATGTCGCCTATCTCGTCAAGGAAAAACGTCCCGCCGTCCGCCAGCTCGAATTTGCCCTTGACCTGGCTTGTCGCCCCGGTGAACGCCCCCTTCTCATAGCCGAACAACTCGCTTTCCAGCAGGTTGTCGGGAATGGCCGCCGCGTTGACGGCGATGAACGGCTTGCCGGCCCGCGAACTGAGGTTGTGCACGGCGCGTGCGATGACCTCCTTGCCGGTGCCGCTCTCGCCTAAAATCAACACCGTCATGTCGGTGGGCGCGAAACGCTCCACGATCCGGCACACCTCGTGCATTTGCGGACTGGCGGCGATCACGCCTTTCAGCGGATAGCTGTAATGCATGCGCGCCAGCTTCCGGTTTTCCTCCTCCAAGGCATGCAGCCTGAAGGCGCGCTCGACGACAAAGGACAAAATATCCGGATCGACGGGCTTGTGGTAAAAATCGTAAGCCCCCTGCCCGACCGCCTTCACCGCGTTTTCCGTGTCGCCGTTGCCGGTCAGCACGATGATTTTGGTCTGCGGCGCATAGGACAGAATCTCGTTGATCGTCGCAAAACCCTCGCTCGCCCCGCCGGGGTCGGGGGGCAAGCCTAAATCCAGCGTCACCACGGCTGGGTCGAATTTTTTCACCATGGCGATGGCGGATTCGCGGTCGTCCGCCACTTGCATGTTGTATTGGTCGAAGCTCCAGCGCAACTGGCTGCGCAGCCCGGGGTCGTCTTCAACAATCAACAGGGTCTTCTCGCTCACGCGCTTTCCTCCAAGCTTGTTGCAAAAACGGCGGCATCCTCGGCCAGGGGAATCTTGAAAACAAACACGCTCCCCTTGCCGGGCTCGCTACGCACGCTCAACTCGCCCCCTAGGGAGCGCACGAACTCGCGGCTCTCGTAAGCCCCGATACCCATGCCGGTCAAGCCCTTGGTCGTTTCAAACGGCTTGAACAAACGGTTGGCAATAAACTCCTCGCCCATCCCGCAGCCATTGTCTTCAATTTCCACCCACGCCCAGCCGCTGTTGACCGCCCGCAAGCGGACTCTGACCCAGCCCAGCTTGCCCGTCGCGTCCTGGGCGTTATGAATGACGTGCTCCAAGGCGGAGGCCAGCCGCTGCCGGTTGGCCCGCACCAGCACCGGGAATTTTACCGTATCGCAAACCGGCGCGGGCGCTTGCCGCTTCCTCGTTTCCACCGCTTCAGCCAAGACGCCGCGCAGATCAAACTTCTCCGCCGCGGCCACCGAGCTGGAATTGCGCAATTGCGACATGACGGCGTTCATTTTTCCCACGGCATGGTCGACAGTCTGAATCGCGTCCCGCATGAATTCCGGGTTGTCATGATGCTTGTCGGCATTGCGCACGACCAGGCTCAACTGCGCGATCAGGTTTTTCAAGTCATGGATGATGAACGCGGACAGGCGGTTGAATCCCTCAAACTGCCGGGCCTCGGCCAGCGCCCGGGCGGCGGCCTCCAATTCCAAATAACTCGCCACCAGGCGGCTGGTCGTCCTGAGCATGTCCATGACCTCGACGTTCCAGACGGTGAAGGTGCGCGACTCGGTCAACAGCACCACGCCGTCAATCCCGCCCGCGGTCCGCCACAAGGGCACCAGCAGCCAGGCATGCGGGTAGGGCTCTATCCACAGCGGCTTGGTCAATCCCTCGTATGCCTCCGGGATGTTCAGCATTTCCTTGAGATTCACCACCGCGTCTTTGCGCTCGAAGTAAGCAATCACCGGATCGTTGCCGTCCAACTCCGCAATGTCGATGCCAGGCGAGCCCAGGCTCGCCCGCCGGATGAATTTGTCGCTTTTGTCGCGCACCCACAATATCCCCCCCGGGCTTTCCACCACCTGGCTGAGGGCGAGTATCACGCGCCTTTCCAGGGAACCACCGTTGCTTTCCGACAAAGTGGCGATCAGGCGCTGCCATTCCTGGCGGTAGTCGAAGGCATGCTGAAAAAAATGCTTGCTGACAAAAACCCGCACTCTCGCCCTGATTTGGCCGGAGAAAAGCACCAGCCCCAGCACCAGGAAAGCCCCGACCAGGAAGGCGATTTGTAGAACGGCGCCCCATTCGCCGCCGTAATATTTGATGTAATAGCCGGCCGTGGCCATGAGCAACAAATAGCACCCGGCCCCCAGCAAGGCGGTGGAATGGAAGACGACCTGCCTGGAAATGAAAATGTCCAAAGACCAGTCGGGGTTGCGCGAGGCGGACACCCCGATGAAAGGCGTCAGCATGGCGGCGACCACGCCGCGGGCGGCCCACAAATCCGGCTTGATGCGAAGAAACAGGATGGCTTCCGAATACAAATAAAATTCGTAGACGAACAGCACCCCCAAGGCAAAGCACAGCAACTTGATCCGCCAGCGCTCGTCGGTGCGGGTGTTGCGGTAGATTTGCTCGATCAGCACCAAGCCCACGACGACCAGTCCGACATGCCCAAGAAGCTGGTAAGTGGGCCGGAAAATCTGTGGATAGGTATTTTTCAGCGCGGGCGGGCACCAGATGTAAAACAGCAGCAACACCGTGAGAGACTGGCCCCAACGGTAAATGAACACCGACCCGGAGCGGTCTTCCCTGCCTTCTTGAAGACTCAGCAATTTCCAGAAAAATATCAGCCACAGAAAACTGTGCGCCGCCTCCAGCGTCCACACCACCGCCACCGAGAGGACGCCATAGCGCTCCTGCGCCGCGATCCCGCCCGCCCATAAGGCCATCATGCCGCAGGCCGCGATCAACCAGCGCCCGACCGGATGGCCCCGCCAACCCAGCATGAGCAGCACGGTCAGCGTCAGATAGGCCGGTACGCTGGCCAAGTAGCAATAATAAGTCACCGTCATAGCGGAACGCCGCTACGGGGCGCGGGCATTGAACAGCGCAAGACGGAGCAATCCAAGGCCACCGTAACGCCTACAAGCCTCTTCCCCACAACACCACTTCGACGGTTTGCAGCATAATCAACACATCCAGGAAAATGCTGTAGTTCTTCACATAATAGAGGTCGTACTGCAATTTCTCGATGGTATCCTGATAGCTTGACCCGTAGCGATAGCACAATTGCGCCCATCCGGTGATGCCAGGCTTGACGCGGTGGCGCTCGGAATAGTAGGGAATGGTTTCGGCGAATTTTTCCACAAACTCGGGGCGCTCCGGCCTAGGCCCGACAAAACTCATCTCGCCGCCCAGCACATTGAACAACTGCGGCAACTCGTCGATGCGCACCTTGCGTATGAACGAGCCGACACGGGTGACGCGGTCGTCGTTCACCTGCGCCCAGCGCGCTTTGCCGTCTTTTTCGGCGTCCGTGCGCATACTGCGGAACTTGATGACCTTGAACAAGCGGCCGTTCAAGCCCACGCGCACCTGCCGGTATAGCACCGGCGCGCCCCAGCCGCTTTCGAGGGTGATGGCCAGCGCCGTCAACAGCATGAGCGGCCAGGCCACCGCCAACAGGCCCAGGCTGGCGGCGACATCAAACCAGCGCTTGACCACCTGGGACATGCCGGACAGGCGAAACCCGTCGGAAAACACCAACCAACTGGGGTGCAGGCTGTCCACCCGGAGCAAACCCGCCTCCCGTTCGAAAAACGTCAGCAAATCGACCACTTCGTAGCCGCCCATTTTGCAATCGAGAATCTCATCGACGGTGATACCGCCACGGCGGTCGTCCGGAGCGACCACGATTTCGTCAATATCCTCAGCCCCGACGAAGTCGAACAAGCGGACGCGCACCTCCACCATACACTCTGGTTCAACGCGAATAGGCTCGTCCCCCATGCGGACATAGCCGATCACCCGGAATCCCAACTGGGCGCTCCTTTTCTCAAATTCCCGGATCATATTGCCGCGATAACCGGTGCCGAGAACCAAGACGCGGCGCTTGAGCGCCTGATTGTCGGCATATTTGAGAAAGAAAAACCGGGACACCAGAATCCCGACCAAGGCGACAGCCAAGGCGTAAGCCAGCAAGCCACGCCCTGGAAACAGGAGGGGGAAGAAATAAAACGGCAGGCTGATAATCAGCGTGCCCAGCAGAAGACTCGCGAAAATGCGCAGCACCAAGGCCACATCGCCCATGTCGTGGGCACGCTGGTACAGGCCCATGCCCGTGGAGCTAACAAGCATCACCAGGCAAAACATCAGCGACGGAACCCAGATGTCGGCATCGACGACGAACTCCTGGTGCCAACTGTAGCCCTGCAACAGGCCGCCCAAATAAAACGAGCCGGAAAAAACACCCAGCTCCATGAGGAAAAGAAAAAGATAAACGCCCGAAATATAATGCCGGAAAATTCGAATCATGGTTGTTTGACAATTGCACTAGACATAAGGACAAGCTCGCGGGCAAGGCGCGTCCAAGCCTAGCCGCACACAAACGCCCGGCGATTATAAGCCAATGGGCTTGTTCTGTATTTGTTTGTTTCGATCCGGCGGAATCGCCCACGCCCACGGCAAGCGAGAAGCGTGCCGGAAAATAATGGCACTGCCACGACCATCGGCGCGGCCGTATGCCCTTTGCACGGAAAAGCCAGCCTGCCAGGCGGGCAAGCCCACGCCGCGCACAGCCTCCAAACCGTTGATTTACAATGGCCGCAAACCCCGCCGCCCAGCCATCGCAACGCCTAGGCGCAAAACCGGCGCCGTGGGCCTATTGCCTACCGCTTGGCGAAAGCGAAGCAACCCGGCTAAAATAACCCGCCCCATCCTGATGCCACCCCGAACACTCGCCCCTTTTGCATTTTGCACAAACCATTGCATATTGCCACGCAGACTGGCCGCCGCGCATCCCGCCCAGGCCCACGCTTCCGCCATTAGACCCGCGTCGGCGGATGGTCTATGCTTTGCCGAATTTTTAACCCTGTACTGATCCGAGCCAGGAGATAACATGCGTCCGCTTTTAGAATCCAAGGTTGGCATTATCGGCCTAGGCTACGTGGGCCTGCCGCTTGCCGTCGAATTCGGCAAACACTTGGACACTGTGGGATTGGACATCCATGTCCAACGCATCGAAGAATTGCAAGCAGGCATTGACCGTTCCTTGGAGTGTTCAGCCGAAGAGCTCAAGTCCGCCGCCCGGCTGGCCTACACCGCAGACCCGGCGGATCTGCGCGATTGCGATGTTTATATCGTGACCGTGCCCACCCCCATCGACGCTTACAACCGTCCGGATCTAAGCCCCCTGGTCAAGGCCAGCGAAACGCTAGGCGGCCTGCTGTCGCCGGGCGATATTGTCATTTACGAATCCACGGTCTACCCCGGCGCCACCGAAGAAGTCTGCGTGCCCATCTTGGAAGCGCGCTCCGGCTTGGCGTTCAACCGGGACTTCTACTGCGGCTACAGCCCCGAGCGGATCAATCCCGGCGACAAGGAGCATCGCCTGGCCACCATCAAAAAGATCACCGCCGGCTCGACGCCCGAGGTGGCCGACTTCGTCGATGCGCTATACCGTCTCGTCGTCGCCGCAGGCACCCACAAGGCCAGCAGCATCAAAGTCGCGGAAGCGGCGAAAGTCATCGAAAACACCCAGCGCGACGTCAACATCGCGCTGATCAACGAACTCGCCATCCTGTTCCACACGCTGGGGCTGAACACCCTGGAAGTGCTGGAGGCGGCCGGCAGCAAGTGGAATTTCCTGCCGTTCCGCCCCGGCCTGGTCGGCGGACATTGCATCGGCGTCGATCCTTACTATCTCACTCACAAGGCGCAGCAAGTCGGCCACCATCCCGAAATCATCCTGGCCGGCCGGCGCATCAACGACGGCATGGGCGAATATGTGGCACGGCGGCTGGTCAAGCTGATGAGCCGCAAGCGCATCCCCGTCGGCCAGTCCAATATCCTCATCCTCGGCCTGGCCTTCAAGGAAAACTGCCCGGACATCCGCAACACCCGCGTCATCGACATCATCGACGAACTGAAAGACTACAACGCCAACGTCGATGTTTACGACCCCTGGGCCAACCCCCGCGAGGCCCGCAAGGAATATGGCGTCGATCTGCTGCCCGAACTCCGACCCGGATCTTACGACGCAGTCGTCATCGCCGTCGCCCACCGCCAATTCCGCGACCTGGGCGCGGACGACATCCGCGCGCTGGGGAAACCCGACTCAGTGTTGTTCGACGTGAAATACCTGCTGCCTAAAGAGGCGGTTGACGAATACCTCTAACCTCAGAAGCCAAGCACCTATGAAAATACTAGTCACCGGAACGGCCGGCTTCATCGGCTCCCACCTCGCCCATGTGCTGCTGGCACGCGGCGACGAAGTCGTCGGCGTCGACAATGTCAACGACTACTACGATGTCAGCCTGAAAGAGGCGCGCCTGGCGCGGTTGAAAGCGATCCCCGGTTTCACCGAAGCCCGCATCGCCTTGGAGGATCGGGACAGCATCAACAAGGTTTTCGCCGACCACCGGCCGCAACGGGTGGTCAACCTGGCGGCCCAAGCCGGCGTGCGTTATTCGCTGGTCAACCCGCAAGCCTACATCGACGCCAACCTGGTCGGCTTCTGCAACATCCTCGAAGCCTGCCGCCACAACCAGGTCGAACACCTGGTCTACGCCTCCAGCAGCTCGGTGTACGGTGCCAACACCTCGATGCCGTTTTCCGTGCATGACAATGTGGACCATCCCGTCAGCCTGTACGCCGCCTCGAAAAAAGCCAACGAGCTGATGGCGCACACCTACAGCCATTTGTTCGGCCTGCCGACGACGGGCCTGCGCTTTTTCACTGTTTACGGGCCCTGGGGCCGACCCGACATGGCCTTGTTCCTGTTCACCAAAAGCATCCTCGAAGGCAAGCCCATCGACGTGTTCAACTTCGGCCAGCACCGGCGCGACTTCACCTACATCGACGACATCGTCGAAGGCGTGGTGCGCACTCTCGACCATGTGGCCGAGCCCAATCCCGACTGGAGCGGCGACCACCCCGACTCGGGCACCAGCAAAGCCCACTACCGGCTCTACAACATCGGCAACAACCAACCGGTGGAACTGATGCGCTTCATCGAAGTGCTGGAGGAAAACCTGGGCAAGACCGCCGAGAAAAACTTTCTGCCGATGCAGCAAGGCGATGTGCCGGCGACTTATGCCAATGTGGACGACTTGGTGCGCGATGTCGGCTATCAACCCAAGACGACCATCGAAACCGGCATTGCCCGCTTCGTGGAATGGTATAAGGCTTACTACAAAGTCGCATGAGCCTCAACGGCGCCAAGGTGCTGGGCTTCGCCGCCTTTAGCGGAACAGGCAAAACCACGTTGCTGAAACAACTGATTCCCTTGCTGAAAGACCAAGGTTTGCGGGTTGGGCTGATCAAGCAAAGCCATCACGACGTTGACATCGACCAGCCCGGCAAAGACAGCCACGTCTTGCGCCTGGCCGGAGCCAGCCCGGTGATGCTGTGCTCGCCTTTTCGCCGCGCCGTCATCACCGAGCACGGCGAGCGCCGCGAACGCAGCCTGGCCGAAGAGCTGGCTTACTTCGACCAAGCCAGCGTGGATCTCATTTTGGTGGAAGGCTTCAAGCAGGAGCGCTTCCCCAAAATCGAACTGCACCGCCCCGCCTTGGGGCTGCCCTTGCTGTTCCCCGACGACCCCGCCATCATCGCCATCGCCGCCGACGGCCCATTGCCGGCCGAAGCGCCCATCCCCCGTTTCGACCTCAACGCGCCCCGGCCCATCGCCGACTTCATTTTCAGCCACTTTCATGGAACCCACTGACCGCTGCGCCGAGCCGGGGCGCTCCCTGACGCTGGACGACGCGCTGGCGCATATCCTCGCCGCCATCCCCCCGCTCACAGACCGCGAAAACATCCCGCTGCGGCAGGCGCTGGGCCGGGTCTTGGCGGCGGACATCCACGCGCCGTTCGACCTGCCGCCGTTCGCCAATTCCGCGATGGACGGCTACGCGCTGCGCCACGCCGATGTCGCCGGGCAGCCGGACGCGGCGCTGGCCGTCGTCGGCACCGCCTTCGCCGGACAGCCCTACCCTGGCAAAGTCGACGCCGGCCAATGCGTGCGTATTTTCACCGGCGCGGTCTTGCCCGAAGGGGCCGACAGCGTACTCATGCAAGAAGACGCGCGGCGGGAAAACGACCAGATCCGCCTGGCCCGAATTCCAGCCTTAGCCGCCAATGTCCGCCCGGCCGGCGACGAAATCCGCGCCGGCGGACGCTTGCTGGCACTGGGCAGACGCTTGAACGCCGCCGACCTGGGGCTGCTGGCCTCGGCGGGGCTGGCCGAGGTGACGGTGACACGCCAACTCCGCGTCGCCTTCTTCTCCACCGGCGACGAACTGCGCCCCTTGGGCGAGACGCTAGGCCCGGGCCAAATCCACGACAGCAACCGTTACACATTGCACGCCTTGCTGGCCGACCCGGCGATTGCAGCCATCGACCTCGGCGCGGTGCGCGACGACCCGGCGGCATTACGGCAGATCCTGCTGGACGCCAGCCGCCAAGCCGACGCCATCATCACCACCGGCGGCGTCTCGGTCGGCGACGCCGATTTCGTCACCCCGGCGCTGGCCGAGCTGGGCCGCGTCGAATTCTGGAAAGTCGCGATCAAGCCCGGCAAGCCCTTCGCGTTCGGCAAAATCGGCCCGGCCTGGCTGTTCGGCCTGCCCGGCAATCCCGTAGCGGTCATGGTCACCTTCCAGCAACTCGTCCGCCCGGCGCTTTTGCAATTGACGGGCGCGACAGCTCGACGCCCGTTGCGGCTGAAAGCCACCAGCCGCTCCGCGTTGAAAAAATCGCCGGGGCGCATGGAATTCCAACGCGGCGTGTTCGGCCCCGACGGCAATGGCGGCCTAATCGTCGAAGGCGTGGCGGGCCAGGGCTCGCACCAGTTGTTAGGGCTATGCCGGGCCAATTGTTTCATTGTGCTGCCGACGGACACCGCCGGCGTGAAGCCGGGCGATGCCGTCGACATCGAGCCGTTTGTGGAGGGGTTTTGAGAGAGTAGCGGCACCCATGCAACCCGCGTAGTCAGTGTAGGTTGGGGTGGCGAAGGAACCCCAACATAACGCCCGCCATTCGAGAATGTTGGGGTTCGTTCCTCACCCCAACCTACGGTTCTACGCTGGCTGTCGGCTGCGCCTGACAGGGCTACGCTCCGCTCCGCCCAGTCCGGCGCAGCCTCCCCATCGCTGGCCTGCCTATTCCGGTTGACCTAGGGAAAGGCGGAAGCCGGCGTAGCTGCGCCGGGCGCCTGGCACGAACCTGATCCGGTGGGCGGAACGCGCGTGCCTGCCGAAGTCGACCCACGAGCCGCCGCGCAACACGCGGTGTTGCGCAGTCGCCGGACAATCCGTCTCTTGGCCGCTGCCATAATGATCGGCATAGGCCGAGCAAGTCCACTCCCAGACATTCCCGCTCATATCGTACAAGCCCCAGGCATTGGCCCGCTGGCGACCGACTGGATGGGTGGTGTTGCCAGAATTATTGCCATACCAAGCCACCGCGTCCACGTCATCCCCGCCGCAATACAAGGTTTCCTTCCCCGCACGGCAGGCGTATTCCCATTCCGCCTCGCTGGGCAGGCGAAAAGATTTGCCGGTCAAGCCGTTCAGCTTGGCGATAAACGCTTGCGCGTCAGGCCAAGACACCGTCTCCACCGGGCAGTCGCCGCCGCATTGCTGGAAATTAGACGGATTGGAACCCATCACGGCTTTCCATTGGCCTTGCGTCACTTCGGTCTTGCCTAGCGCAAACGCTGGCACGGTGACTGGATGGCGCGGCTTTTCATCGTCAAAACATTCCCTATCCTTAGGCCCGCAGCCCATCTGAAACGTGCCGCCGGGAATCTCCACCATTTCGATGCCAAACGGGAAGGCGGGCTTGGACGGCTTGACGGCGGGGCTGGTTGTTTCCACCGAGACCGGCTCGGTCTTGGGCGGCATGGCAGCGGCTTGCAAATGCTTAAGCTTGCTATGCGCCGGCACGACAAACCGCCCTTGCGGGAATTGCCTAAGGTATTCCTCGAAATCCGCCGCGTTGTCGCTGTTTTTGACGCTGTCCCAAAAACTCAATTCCACCGCCGCCGAGTCGGGCGCGGCGGGCTTAGGCGCGGGCGCGGCGGTCGCCGCTTGGGCCAAGGGGTAATCGCCGACGCCGATGCCTTGCAGCACGACTTCCGGGTGCTGGCCTTTGGCATCGACCAGTTGCTTCGCCACATGGCTGAAGAAAGTCACCAGGTCTGCGCGGCTTTGCGGGCGGTCGAATTCGTCTAGCCAGGCTTGGGTGTAGGGGCTGTGCCGGCCCTGGCCGTCGTTCGCCAGTTCGCCGAAGCCGGCGGCATAGGCCAAAAGCCGGTTGCGCCCCGGACTTTTGGGCCGGGCCAGGCCGCGGAACGGCGCGGCGTCGCCGAACACGGCGCGGGAGGAGGCTTCCAATTGCGGAATCTCGCGGCAGGCGTCGAAGATGGCGACGGCGGGCCGGCCGTTTTGGTCAAGTCCTGCGATCAGCGCGTCCAGTTCCAGCAGTCTGCGTTTCAGCTTTTCCGGCCCGGCCTCGCCTTGCAGCGTGCCGGGCTGGATCGCGGGCAAATCCACAGGCACCAGATACGGCACACCATTCATTTGCAGCCCATGGCCTGCGTAATAGACCAGCACCATGTCCGCGCCCGCCGCCGCGTTGAGCAAGGCTTCGTCGGCGGTCAGCATTTCGTCCAGCGTGAGGTCGGCTTGCACGTCGTCGTTCACGCGCACCGGACGCAGCAGTTTGAAGCCCGCTTGCTTGAGCCGCGCCGCCACGGCTTGGGCGTCGGCCTGCGGGTTGGCGAGGGCGCTGATGTGTTGATAGCGGCTGTTGGCGACGACCAGGGCCAGCTTGTCGGCGGACGCCTGCGGGCAGGCGGCGGCCAGTAGCAGGCTGAAGGCGATGCGCCGGGCCGGCCGAATTTTTAGGCCTAAGCGGGTGGTGGGTTTCGGCGGGGCTAGGCTCATGGCGGGCGTTCCTAGGGTTTGCGGCGGGGTTTAGGCGTGGCGGGTATTTTTGCCAAGTTCCGCGTGGGAATCCAGTCATTTTAGGCGGCCCCCCGTAAGGCGGAGCGCGGAGCGGTTCCGTTACCCCATGACGGCGTAACCCGATAAAGCCAGTTCCGCCCTTGTGGCCCTGGATTTGTTCGCTATCCTTTCGATGATAAAATTAGGCCGGTTTATTCTGTGCCGCCTTAGGGCATGCCAATACGCTCCAACCTCTAACATTTCTGTTGTAAGGATTTTTTCATGGCAAAACGTGGCATTTTGGTCACAGGGGGGGCCGGCTACATCGGCAGCCACGTCGTCAAGCAACTGGGCGCAGCGGGCGAGAAGCTCGTCATTCTCGACAATCTCAGCACCGGCTTCCGCGATGCCGTGCTGTTTGGCGAGTTCATCGAAGGCGACACCGGCGACGCTGAATTGGTCGGGCGCATTCTGCGCGAACACGATATCGAGTCCGTGCTGCACTTCGCGGCGCACACGATAGTCCCGGAGTCGGTGGAAAACCCGTTGAAATATTACGGCAACAACACTTGCAACACGCATAATTTGCTGCGCGGCTGCCAGCAGGCCGGGGTCAGCCACTTTATCTTCTCCTCCACCGCCGCCGCCTACGGCATCCCGCAAGACAGCTATTGCTCGGAGGACACGCCGACCGCGCCAATCAATCCTTACGGCACGTCCAAGCTGATGAGCGAGATGATGCTGCGCGACTTGTCCGCCGCGACGCCTTTGCGCCATGTGATCCTGCGCTATTTCAACGTGGCCGGCTGCGACCCGGAAGGCCAAATCGGCCAGTCCACGAAAAATGCCACGCTGTTAATCAAAGTAGCGGCGGAAGTGGCGGTGGGCAAGCGCGAGAAGCTGCTGATGTTCGGCGACGACTACCCGACCCCCGACGGCACCGGGGTGCGCGACTACATCCACGTCAGCGACCTGGCCTCCGCGCACATCCAGGCCCTGGATTATCTGCGCCAAGGCGGGCCGTCCACGCTGCTGAATTGCGGCTACGGCCACGGCTACAGCGTGCGCGAGGTCATCGACGCGGTGAACCGGGTCAACGGCAGCCCAATCGCCGTGGAGCTGCGCCCCCGCCGCGCCGGCGACCCGCCCGCGCTGATCGCCGCCGTGGACAAGATCCGCCGCACCTTGGACTGGACGCCGCGCTATGACGATTTGGCGTTTATTGTGCAGACTTCGTTGGACTGGGAGAGGAAGTTGCAGGTTCTGGGACGCTGATCCAGCCGAATCCGGCTTGTCACTTACGCCTTTTTAAAGGATTCCGTCTTCGGCTCGCGCAGCAACAGATTGTAGACGGCTGCCGCCGGCGGCAGCCCTTCGTGGAGGATGCGATACGTTTGTTCGGTGATCGGCATGTCCACGCCGTGGGTTTTCGCTAACCGGTAGATGACGCTGGCGGTCGCCACGCCTTCGATTTCCTGGCCGATTTGCGCGACCACCTCGTCTCTGGGCAAGCCCTTGCCCAGCCCCAGGCCAAAGCGGCGGTTGCGCGATTGGTTGTCGGTGCAGGTCAGGATCAAATCGCCCACCCCGGCCAGGCCCATCAGCGTTTCCGGCCTGCCGCCCAAAGCCAACCCCAGGCGCATCATTTCCGCAAGCCCCCGGGTAATCAATGCGGCTCTCGCGTTAGCGCCAAAGCCTAAGCCGTCGGCCAGCCCCGCCGCGATGGCCAGGACGTTTTTGGTGGCGCCGCCCAACTGGACGCCGATGATGTCGTCAGTGGTGTAGGCGCGGAAATGGCGGTTGTGCAGCAAGCCGGCCAGTTCCTCGGCGAATTCGCGATTCGGCGAGGCCACGGTGATGGCGGTGGGCTGGTCGGCGGCAACTTCGCCGGCGAAGGTGGGGCCGGACAACACGGCGGCGGAGGCGCCGGGGCCTAAGATTTCCGCGACGACCTCATGCAGCAGCTTACCGCTGCGGCTTTCCAGCCCTTTGGTCGCCCAGGCGATTTTCGGGGCCGCGCCGAGATGGCGCTGCAATTCGGGCAGCAACGCCCGGAAGGCGTGGCTGGGCACGACGATGAGGAGGATGGCCTCACCCTGGGCCGCCGTGGCGAGGTCAGCGGTGACGGCGAGGTTTTCCGGGAAAGGGTAGCCGGGCAGGTAGCGCAGGTTGCGGCGGTCTTGCCCCAGGGCCGCGATGTGCTTGGGATCGTGGCCCCAGAGCCTGACCGTGTGACCGTTGCGCGCCAACACCAGCGCCAGCGCGGTGCCCCAGGAGCCCGCGCCGAGCACTGAAATGGGTTTGGGCATGGTTTATGGCTTAAAAACCGGCCTTAGTTCAGGCCATGCGGGCCGGGGGCGGGTTCTTGCTGCTGCTGTTGCACATGTTGCAGGTAGAGCGCGTCGAAGTTGACCGGCGCCAGCAGCATCGGCGGGAAGCCGCCTTTGACAACAAGGTCGGAAACCACTTCGCGGGCGAAGGGGAACAGGATGGTGGGCGTGTAGCTGCCGATCATCGGCCCCAATTCCTGCTCTTCAAAGCCGGTGATGGTGAACACGCCAGCTTGGGTCACTTCCGCCAGGTAGGCGGTTTTGTCTTCCAGTTTGACGGTCACGGTGACGGTCAGGCTCACTTCAAAAAGCCCGTTTTCCAGGGCCTGGGCGTTGCTGGCCAGGTTGAATTCGACCTTAGGCTCCCATTTCTGGGTGAAGATCACCGGCGAATTGGGGGTTTCAAACGAAACATCCTTGATGTAAACCTTCTGGACGATGAATTGTTTTGCCTGCTGTTCTTCTGCCATTGTGTGTTCTCGGTGGTTGGAGGTGGATTATTTCTTATTCTTTCTGACCAGAGGGAGTTTTTGGTCTTGCCAAGTCAAAAGCCCGCCCTCCAGATAGTAAACCTGGCTAAAGCCTGCCGCGGCCAACTGCTTGCAGGCTTCTTTGGAATGGGTTCCTTGCAGGCAGTAGACCAGGATGGGGCTGTTCTTGTGCGGTTCGAGCTCGAACAGTTTTTCTTTCACCCTGACCAAGGAGATCTGGCGCGCGCCTTCGATGTGGCCTTTGGCGAAATCGCCGGGGTCGCGCACGTCGATGACGACGGTGTCGTCTCGGTTGAGCAGGGCGACGGCAGCGGCGGGAGTGGCTGTTTTATATTTGCGGGTGACCGTGTCGATCAAATCTTGGATCAGCAGCAAGGATACGATGAAGTGCCCGCTGCTCAGTATCCAGTGATTGCCGATAAATTGTATGGTCCGTTCAATTTCCATTCAGTTGCCTAGCGCTTTAAGTTGCTTATGGTTCTTATGTTGGTGCCTTGGGTGCTGATTTTATCAACCCCTGGTGTACACAGTGTTTTCGGGTGCGGAGGTGCGGCTTTAAAACGCGGGCCAGGCAGGTCTTGACGCCGACGTTTTCCACGATGATTCTGCGCTTCACCCGACGCCGCATGGCCGGGCTCTTGCCTCGGCGGGCAGGGCGCCGGCGTCCGGCCTGTTGCGCCGGCCGGGCACGACTGGCACGCAAAAAACCGGTAAAATAGCTTCAATGGCTTGGGCTTTTGCGGACGCTTGGCCGCTTGCCTTCCGGCTGAAGGCAGCGCAGGAACTCGCCGCGTGGGATTATACTTTAGAAGTCGCATTGTCCTAAACCCATAGGGCGGTTAATTTTTTAGGGGCTTGCGGCGGTGGCCAGATAGCTTGGATGGCGAGAGGCCGACCGGGGTTTGCCCGCCGCCGCGCTGACCGCGCCGCTACAGACGCAAGGGCCCGGATTCAACGATCTTTTCAATCGCAAGACCCCCCGCCTGCCTTGGCCATGTGATAATCTATTGCGCATCAATTGGCTGCGCGTACCCTTCATTTTTGCAATCCTAGCGTTTATAACTGGATCTGGGCCTGGTTGGCGGCAAAACCCTGCCATGCCCGGCGTGGAGATTTTTTCGCGTGTTTCCCTCAGGGCGCGAGTCCTAGGATGCGTTGTGGCACTTCGGGGCTCTTCCCGCTGTCTCAGCAGCTTAAACAAACATTTTATTCGGCCGGCAGGCCACCCTATATCACCATGCAATGACGGGAAACGCTCATGTTGAATCATAAAAATCTTCTCCTGATCGCCTTGGGCGCCTCGCTGGGCGGCCTGATCGCCGTCGGCGGCAACGCGCTCGCCGAACGCGACGCGGCGGAGGGGACCACGATTCCTTTTGAAGGGCTGAAAACCTTCTCGGAGGTGTACGGGCGTATTCGCCAGGATTACGTCGAGCCGGTGCCTGACAGCAAGCTGCTGGAGGACGCCATTCGCGGCATGCTGTCGGGCCTAGACCCCCATTCCTCCTATCTCGACCAGGAGCAGTACAACGAACTCAAGGTCGGCACCACCGGCCAGTTCGGCGGCCTGGGGATAGAAGTCGGCATCGAGAACGGCTTCGTCAAGGTCATTTCCCCGATTGACGACACGCCCGCGCAGAAAGCCGGCATCAAAGCGGGCGATTTGATTATCCGCCTCGACGACAAGCCAGTGAAAGGCATGAGCCTGAACGACGCGGTCAAGAACATGCGCGGCGAGCCGGGCAGCGACATCGTGCTGACCGTGGTGCGCGAAGGCGTCGAGCAGCCTTTGAAAATCAAAATCACCCGCGACGTCATCAAAGTGAAGAGCGTGAAAAGCCGCAGCCTGGAAGAAGGCTACGGCTATGTGCGCATCACCAGCTTCCAATCCAAGACCGGCGACAGCATGGTCGAGGCGATCAACGAACTGAAGAAGGGCGGCGAGTTGAAAGGGCTGGTGTTGGATCTGCGTAACAATCCGGGCGGCGTGTTGAACGCGGCGGTGGCGGTCAGCGACGCCTTCTTAGAAAGCGGCCTGGTCGTCTACACCGACGGGCGCATCGAAGACTCGAAGATGAAATTCAACGCCACGCCGGGCGACATCCTCAAGGGCGCGCCGGTCGTAGTGCTCATCAACGCCGGCTCGGCCTCGGCTTCGGAAATCGTCGCCGGCGCGTTGCAAGACCACAAGCGCGCCATCATCATGGGCGAGAAGACCTTCGGCAAGGGCTCGGTGCAGACCATCCTGCCGACCAGCAACGGCGGCGCGGTGAAGCTGACCACGGCGCGTTATTACACGCCGTCGGGCCGTTCGATCCAGGCCGAAGGCATCACCCCGGACGTGCCGATTTCCAAGGTGAAGCTGGAAGCGGTCGCGCAATCCGAGTTCGGCCCGCTCAAGGAAGCCGACCTCACCAACCACCTGAGCAACGACAAGTCCACCAAGAAAGGCGACAAAAAGCCTGACGAAAAGCCCGAAGAAGCCCTCGCGGTGCAGGACTACCCGTTGAACGAGGCGCTTAATCTGCTGAAAGGCATTTATATTTCGCGGCAAGGCAGTAAGTAAAGCAAGTCTGTCGGCCGTGGAAAAAAGGGCGTTCCGACACGCCCTTTTTAAGTTATGATCCAGGCCGCCGGGAGTCTTGCCAACAACAATAAAAATTGAGGAACAATGCAGCTCGAATCCATTTTGAAGTCTTACGCGCTTTACGCGCCGGTTTACGATCATACCTTTGGCTGGCTGCTGAGTTTTCGCGGGCGCGCTATGGCGGCGGGGTTTACCAACCACAGTCCCGGCAAAGTCCTGGAAGTGGGCGTGGGAACCGGCATCAGCTTGCCTTACTACCGGCGCGAGCACCAAGTTCACGGCATCGACATTTCCCCGCACATGCTGGAGCGGGCGCACAAGCGGGTTCACCGCAAGCGCCTCGGCAACATCACGCAACTGACGATCATGGATGCGCGCAAGATGCAGTTTGCCGACAACACCTTCGATTCGGTGGTGGCGGCTTACGTGATGTCCGTGGTGCCCGAGCCGGACCAAGTCATCCGCGAGATCGAGCGCGTCTGCAAACCGGGCGGCGACGTCGTCATCGTCAACCATTTCGCGGCGAAAAAGGGCATGCGCCGTGGCGTGGAGGGTTTGCTCGCGCCCCTGTCCAATAAGCTGGGCTGGCGTCCCGACATGCCGGTGGAGGAAATCCTCGCCCACACCCGGCTGCGGGAGGTCGCCCGCCACACCTTGCCACCGCTGGGGCTGTTTACCCTACTGCATTTGCGGAAAGACGCCTAAGCAGGTGGCTCGCGGCGGGAGGCGGTGATACAATCGAAGCACTTAGAAGCATCACTGCCCGCCATCCGACATGCCAGCCAAGCCCAGCGAATCCACGCCGTCCACCCATGCGTTCGAAATCAAGAGCGGCGCCGTCCACCTGCCCATCCTGAAGCTATTGAGCCATGACGCGGAGCTGATCTCCGCGCAGCTTAAAGACAAAGTCCGGCAGGCCCCAGATTTTTTCCGCCAGGCGCCGATGGCGGTCGATTTGCATGATCTGGCCGAGCCGGACGCGGAGCTCGACTTTCGCGCATTGGTCCAGGCCATGCGCGGTTGCGGCTTGGTTCCAGTCGGCGTCTGCGGGGGCACGGAGCGCCACCTCCACGCCGCCCGCGAACTCGGCCTTTCGTTGTTGACGCTCGCCCGCCACGAGGCCACCCTGGCTGCGCCCAAGCCTGCGGAGGCCAAGCCCCTGTCTGAAGAGGCCGGCAGCAAGATCGTCGACCAGCCCGTCCGTTCCGGCCAGCGCATTTACGCCGCAGGCAGCGACTTGGTGGTGTTGTCCCAAGTCAGCGCGGGCGCGGAAATCATGGCCGACGGCAACATCCATGTGTATGGCGCCCTGCGCGGACGGGCTTTGGCGGGCGTGCAGGGCAACTTGGGTTGCCGCATTTTCTGCCACGACTTGCAAGCCGAGCTGGTCGCCATCGGCGGCAATTACAAAGTCAGCGAAAACATCGACGATTCCGTCCGCGGCAAGCCGGTGCAGATCTATTTGAAAGACAAAGCTTTGATTATTGAAATGTTAGACGCTTGAGACGAATCGGAGGAAAGCAGTGGCACGAATCATCGTAGTAACGTCGGGAAAAGGCGGCGTCGGTAAAACCACGACGAGCGCGGCCATTTCCATGGGGTTGGCACTCAAGGGCCACCGGACGGCGGTTATCGACTTCGACGTGGGGCTGCGTAACCTGGATTTGATTATGGGCTGCGAGCGCCGCGTGGTGTACGACTTCGTCAACGTCATCAATGGCGAGGCCACGCTGAACCAGGCGCTGATTAAAGACAAGCGTTGCGACAAACTGTTCATCCTGCCCGCCTCGCAAACCCGCGACAAGGAGTCGCTGACCGCCGAAGGCGTGGGCAAGGTGCTGAAGGAATTAGCCAAGGATTTCGACTACATCGTCTGCGACTCGCCAGCCGGCATCGAGCGCGGCGCAACGCTGGCGATGTATTACGCCGACGACGCCATCGTGGTCACCAACCCCGAAGTCTCCTCGGTGCGCGACTCCGACCGCATGCTGGGCATCCTGGCCAGCAAATCGAGGCGGGCCGAGCAGGGCGAGGAGCCGATCAAGGAATACCTGCTGCTGACCCGTTATTCGCCGGTGCGGGTGAGGCTGGGCGAAATGCTAAGTGTGGAGGACGTGCAGGAAATCCTGTCCCTGCACCTGCTCGGCGTCATCCCCGAATCCAAGGCGGTGTTGAGCGCGTCCAACTCGGGCGCGCCGGTCATCCTCGACGAAAAGAGCGACGCCGGCCAGGCTTACGCCGATGTGGTACGCCGCT
>Ga0265327_10001656_pt1 | contig 26814 bp, 30 predicted proteins | sample 41621metaG_FD_202089 | JGI IMG/M metagenome (GOLD analysis project Ga0265327, IMG submission 202089) | Rhizosphere microbial communities from Carex aquatilis grown in University of Washington, Seatle, WA, United States - 4-16-21 metaG | ecosystem: Host-associated > Plants > Roots > Rhizosphere...
TCTACTCGGCAATCGGCACCGCTATCGTTGCTCTCATCGTGAAGTACACCATTGGCCTACGCATCAGCGACGAGGGAGAAGCGGCAGGCGCCGACGAATCCCAACACGCAGAAGGCGCATACGACTTTGCCGCCTTGGGAAGTGGTTCGGTAATCGGCCGCCACGTCAGCTCTGGCAGCTTGGACTAGGGAGAAAGAGGAAGACATGAAGCTGGTCACCGCGATCGTCAAACCGTTCACGCTGGAAGATGTCAAGACTGGTCTGGAACAGGCCGGCATCCTCGGCATGACGGTCAGCGAGGTGCAGGGCTACGGCCGGCAGAAAGGCCACACCGAGGTATACCGCGGTGCCGAATACTCGGTGGACTTCGTGCCGAAGGTTCGCGTCGAGGTAGTGGTGGACGACAGTGCGGTCGACAAGGTGGTGGAGGTCATCGTGACCGCCGCACGCACCGGCAAAATCGGCGACGGCAAGGTATGGGTGAGCCCCGTTGACTCGGTGGTGCGAGTACGCACCGGCGAGCGGGGGGCCGACGCTCTGTAGGGCTTGGGCCCTCTGACCGCTTAGGACGGTAATCACATGGGCGCCGCAACGGACCTCGTGGCCGCTAGGGCGCAGCTGCTCGGTGATAGTGCTCGGCTGAACGCCGGCGCGATTCGGGAAGCGATGACCGACCTCAATGAGCTGTGGCTGACGACAAAGGCCGCCGAGGTCGGCATCACCGACTCCAGTGGATTCGCCATCGTGGCACTCGGCGGCCTGGGCCGACGGGAAATGCTGCCGCATTCGGATCTGGATCTGGTGCTGCTGCACGACGACAACATCGCAACGGAAACGCTCAGTGAGGTCGCGGACGGACTGTGGTACCCATTGTGGGACGCCAACATTCGGCTGGATCACAGTGTGCGTACGGTTGCCGACACCTTGCATGTGGCCGGACAGGAGATGTCGGCGGCGCTGGCGCTGCTCGACGCCAGGCATATCGCGGGCGATGCGCAGTTGTCCAGCTTGATGATCGGTGGGGTACGCCAGCAATGGCGTTCACAGATCCGGACCCGGCTCGACGAACTGATCGAGTACACCCAAGCCCGATGGCGGCGCAGCGGTGAGATCGCACACCGTGCCGAACCCGATCTGAAGTCCGGCCGCGGAGGCCTGCGCGATGTTCAATTGTTGCGCGCGTTGGCCATTGCCCAACTCACCGACAGCGGACTGGAGAAATCCTTCGACGGTGCGCATTCGGTGATCTTGGACGTCCGCACCGAATTGCATCGTGTCGCCGGGCGTGACCGTGACCAGCTGCTGGCCCAGTTCGCCGACGAAATTGGTGCGGCGTTGCGCATCGGTGACCGGTTCGACCTGGCCAGGCTGCTGTCGGACGCCGCCCGCACCATCAGCTACTCGGTGGACGTGGGGGTGCGTACTGCCGCCAATTCCATTCCTCGACGGGGTATTTCGGCGCTGCGGCGAACTGTCCGGCGTCCACTCGACGAGGGAGTGGTGGAGCATGCCGGTGAAGTGGTGCTGGCTCGTGACGCCCGCCCGGAGCGTGACCCGTCGCTGATCCTGCGGGTGGCGGCGGCCTCGGCGACGACCGGTTTGCCGATTTCCGCGTCCACGTTGGGCCATCTGGCCGAATCGGCACCCGAACTGCGCACGCCCTGGCCACGCGAGGCCCTCAAGGATCTGCTGGTGCTGCTGGAGGCCGGCCGTCCGGCGCTGGCCACCATCGAAGCGTTGGATCGAACTGGATTGTGGAGCAGGCTGTTTCCTGAATGGGGTCCGGTCCGGGACCTGCCGCCGCGCGATATCGTCCACATCTGGACCGTCGATCGGCATCTGGTCGAGGCAGTAGTCCAGGCGAGCGCCTTCACCACCCGAGTCTCCCGGCCGGATCTGTTGGTTCTCGGAGCGTTGGTTCACGACATCGGCAAGGGGCGCGGCGGTGACCACAGCGTCGTCGGAGCGGAGCTCGCCGTGCAGATCGGCACTCGGTTGGGGCTATGGCCTTCCGATGTGGACTTGCTGTCGAAGATCGTGCGGTACCACCTGCTGCTGCCCAATACCGCGACGCGGCGCGATCTTGCGGACCCGGAAACCATTGAGACCGTGGTCAATACGCTCGGCGGTGACTTACTACTCCTGGAGCTGTTGCAACAGCTCGCCGAGGCCGATTCGCTGGCCACCGGCCCCGGCGTGTGGGGTGACTGGAAGGCATCGCTGATCGGGGAATTGGTGCGCAAATGCCGGATGGTGATGCGCGGTGAGCAGCTGCCCGAGCCCGATCCCATTGATCCAGAACTACTTTCGCTGGCTGCCGACGGGGGAGTCCAGGTGCGGTTGACGCCTGGGGGATCCCCCCATATGTACAGCGTGAGCATGATCGCGCCCGATCAGCGCGGTCTGCTCTTCAAAGCAGCTGGGGTGCTGTCGCTGAATTCGTTGCGGGTGTTCTCGGCCTCGGTGGCCAGTCATGCGGGGTCGGCCATCAACACCTTCGAGGTATCGCCGCGATTCGGCTCACCCCCGGCGGCCGGGTTGCTGCGTCAGCAGCTGATCTCCGCCCTCGACGGGGACACCGACATCATCGCGACACTCGACGAGCGTGAACGTGAGTCCGCACAGTTCGCCACCGGGGTCGTCGGCGATCCGACACCCGCTGTTCCCACCAACTACGCGCCCGCGCCGCCCCGGATCCGATGGTTCGAGCCGGCGGGGAACCCGGATCAGCAGATCGTGGAGATCCGCACCTCGGACGCGCCGGGCCTGCTGGCACGCATTGCCGCAACGCTCGAGCGCCACGGCGTGGATATCGCGTGGGCCAGGGTCAACACCCTTGGTTCCTCGGTGGTGGACACGTTCTGTCTGAGCACCGGGCCCGAGCAGGCGGTGCTGGAGGCGGCGATTGCCTCGGTGCTGCCGGCGGTGGCACCGGAGCCGAAGAGGGCGGCCGCCTCGTAGCGCGTCGACACGCCGTCTCCTGGCGGACACGTGCGATACGAGCCCGCCACCATGCGGCGTGTCGGTGGTTCGACAGAGTCGATATCCCAGCCAGCTAGGCTGGTCCACGTGTTTGAATCGCTGTCTGACCGGTTGACCGATGCCCTTGCCGGCCTACGGGGCAAGGGCCGTCTGTCCGACGCCGATATCGACGCGACCTGCCGGACCATTCGGCTCGCGTTGCTTGAGGCCGATGTGGCGCTGCCCGTTGTGCGCACCTTCATCGGGCGCATCAAGGAACGCGCCAAGGGAGCCGAGGTTTCTGGTGCGCTGAACCCGGCGCAGCAGGTCGTCAAGATCGTCAACGAGGAGCTGGTCGGCATTCTCGGCGGGGAAACCCGCCAGCTGGCTTTCGCCAAGACCCCGCCGACCGTGATCATGCTGGCCGGTCTGCAGGGTGCCGGTAAGACGACACTCGCCGGAAAGCTGGCCAAATGGCTTAAGGGACAAGGGCATACCCCGCTTCTGGTGGCCTGCGACCTGCAGCGTCCGGGCGCGGTGAACCAGCTACAGGTGGTCGGTGAGCGCGCCGGCGTATCCGTCTACGCCCCACACCCGGGCACCGCCGATGGTGGCCTGGAAGTCGGTTCGCTGGTCGGCGACCCGGTGGCGGTGGCCCGCGATGGCCTGGCCCATGCCAAGGCCCAGCACTTCGACGTGGTGCTCGTGGACACCGCCGGCCGCCTCGGTATCGATGCCGAGCTGATGGACCAGGCGGCGCGCATCCGCGACGCCGTCGACCCCGACGAGGTGCTGTTCGTCCTCGACGCCATGATCGGCCAGGACGCGGTGAGCACCGCAGAGGCCTTTCGCGCGGGGGTCGGATTCACCGGCGTCGTCCTGACCAAGCTCGACGGCGACGCGCGCGGTGGCGCCGCGCTGTCGGTGCGTGAGATCACCGGCACCCCGATCCTGTTCGCGTCCACCGGCGAAAAGCTGGAGGACTTCGATGTCTTCCACCCCGACCGGATGGCCAGCCGAATCCTGGGCATGGGCGACCTGCTGTCCCTGATCGAACAGGCCGAACAACACTTCGATGCCGAACAGTCGCTGGCTGCCGCCGAGAAGATCACCTCGGGGGAGCTCACGCTCGAGGACTTCCTGGAGCAGATGCTCGCGATCCGCAAGATGGGGCCGATCGGCAACCTGCTGGGCATGTTGCCCGGGGCCGGCCAGATGAAGGACGCGCTGGCTGCCGTCGACGACAAGCAGCTCGACCGGGTACAGGCCATCATCCGCGGCATGACGCCCACCGAGCGGGCCGATCCGAAGATCATCAATGCCTCCCGCAGGCTGCGCATCGCCAATGGCTCCGGGGTGGCGGTCTCCGAGGTCAATCAGCTTGTAGACCGCTTCTTCGAGGCGCGCAAGATGATGTCCTCGATGGCGGGCCGCATGGGCATGGGCGCCATCAACCGCAAGAGCAACCGCAAGGGCGGTAAGAACACCAAGAAGGGCAAGAAGGGCTCACGGGGCCCCACTGCGCCGAAGATCCGGGGTGGATTCCCGGGCATGGCTGGGCTGCCCGGGGGGATGCCGGCCGGATTCCCTGACCTGTCCGGTATGCCCGAAGGTCTGGGCGAACTGCCGCCCGGCCTGGCCGATATCGACATCTCGAAGCTGAAGTTCCCCAAGAACTGAGCTAGATGCCCGTGCATTTGCGTGGACGAACTCTTCCGTCCGAAGAGTCCATCGATCTGTGGGTGCATGACGGCGTCATCAGCCTTGAGGCGATAGCGGGTGCCGACACCGTCTTTGACGGCGGCTGGCTGCTGCCCGGACTTGTCGACGCGCACTGCCACGTCGGAGTCGGACCGCACGGCCCGACCTCGCTCGAGGAAGCGATTGCGCAGGCCGAAGCCGAGCGCGAGGTGGGTGCACTGCTCCTGCGCGACGCCGGATCCCCGGTGGATACCCGTGGCTTCGATGAGCGCGAAGACCTGCCGCGGATCATCCGCGCGGGCAGGCACCTGGCCAAGCCCAAGCGCTACATCCCCGGGTTGCCCATCGACATCGAGGATGACGCGCAGCTTCCCGAAGCCGTTGCCCTCCAGGCGCGTTGGGGCGATGGCTGGGTGAAGTTGGTGGGCGACTGGATTGATCGCTCCGTCGGCGACCTGGCTCCGCTGTGGTCAGACGAGATCCTCAAAGAGGCCATCGACACCGCGCATGCCCACGGTGCGCGGGTCACCGCCCATGTCTTCGGCGAGGACGCGCTGCCGGGTCTGATTCGCGCCGGAATCGACTGCATCGAGCACGGCACCGGTCTCACCGATGACACCATCGCCCTGATGGTCGAACATGGCACCGCGCTGGTCCCGACTGTCATCAACATCGAGAACTTCCCGGGAATCGCGGCCTCTGCAGCGAAGTACCCGATCTATGCCCAGCACATGCGCGATCTGTATGCCGGCCTGCACACGACCTTCGGGAACGCGTATGACGCGGGCATCCCGATCTACGCCGGTACCGATGCCGGTGGGGGGATCGCGCACGGACGTATCGCCGACGAGGTCGCCGCGCTCACGCGGATCGGCATGAGTGCCACCGATGCGTTGGGCGCTGCGTCGTGGCGGGCTCGGGACTGGCTGGGCCGGCCCGGCCTGGAGCACGGCGCACCGGCCGATCTCGTCGCATACCGTGAGGACCCACGCACCGGAGCCGGTGTGCTGTCGCGTCCAGACCTCGTCATGCTGCGCGGCCAGATTCGATAGAGTGCCCGTCATGCGTTTCGCGATGGCGGTGGTGACGAGCTGGGGCCTGGCGGTCGCGATGCCGGCGTCGGCGCATGCCGAGACGCTCTGCCGAGATTTCAACACGATGGACGACGCAGGAAAGCTGGCCGCTGTTCAGGAGGCGGCCGCGGGCGGCAACGCGGTGGCACAGATCTCGCCCGGGGACGCTGTGTCATTGGCCATTGCGATGTGCCGGGTTCGCACCGGTGAAACCGTGCTCCAGGTGCTTAATACAAAGGTCTAGAGCGAACCGACGCTGGTCGAACCGTCATTGAGAAAGCCCCAGTCGAACAGGCTCGCAGCCTGATCCCAATAGGTGGGGCCACCCTCGTGGATGAGGCCGTACATCATCACCACGACCAGCCGTTTGCCATCACGCTCGGCGGCCGCGACGTAGGTCTTGCGGGCCAAGTCGGTGAACCCGGTCTTGCCGCCGATGACTCCCGGATAGCGGTACATCAGCTCGTTCTGGTTGTGCAGTACGCGGCCCGGGAACTCTGCGGCAGGCTGCCGGGTGATATCCGCGAACACCGGATTGGCCAGCGCCGCCCGGAAGATCACGGCCAGATCGTGTGGGCTGGTGCGCATATCCATGCCCGGCGCGTCCAGTCCGGACGGGGAGGCGGTGTGCGTGGCGGTGGCACCGAGCGCCGCTGCCTTCGCGTTCATCTTGTCCACGGCCGCCTCACGGCCGCCCAGCATGTGGGCCAACGTGTTCGCGGCGTCGTTACCGGATTCCAGTAGCGCACCCTCGAGCAGGTCGTGGGTGGTGTAGGTCTGTCCGGCCTTGATGCCTACACAGTTGCACTCGGCATGGGAGTCGGCGGCATCGGCAACCACGGTGGCGTCCAGCGGCAGCTCGTCGAGCGCCACCAGGGCCAGCAGCACCTTGATGGTGCTGGCAGGGGGGTGCACGGCATACGGCTCGCGTGCGGCCAGGATCTGACCGGTATCCAGATCCGCGACCAACCATGCCTGCGCGGGCCCGTCGGGCGGCGGGGGAGCCATGTCAGCGCGCGCTACGCCGACAGACATCACCGACAGGAACAGGGCGCTGAGCACCGCCAAGGAACGGTTTCGCAGAGTGGACATCGGGTCCGACACTAGCGCAGGGCCGATTCCACGTGGTCCAGGTCCAGCGATTCCACGAACTTCGGCTGCTGATACAACTCGCGCAGCTGATCTTGCGGAATGGCTTGCAGCGCAGACTTTTTGATCTTATCTCCACCGCCGGCCGCCCATGCGCTGTCCCAGATCATGGCGAGCGTGCGGGCGCTGTCGGCCATCAGGATCCCGGTTTGCTCGCCAAATTGTGCCCACAGCCCGTCCTGGGTTGCCACCACGGGTTTGCCGCCCAGCGCGACGAATGCGTCGATCAGCTGGGTCGGCGCCAGCCGCTTCGCCGATCTGTCCATCAATTCGACGGTCGCCAGCGCCGCGTGCTGTCCGTCGTCGACCAGATCCACGTCGCCGAGCGAGGTCAGGGCGGTGGGTATCGCGGCCACCAACTCCGCGGCATGCCGGTCGATCATCTTCGACTCGTAGCACGCGTGCACCCCGGCACCCGTACCGTCCGGGTATCCGTCCGCTAGGTAGCTTCCGTGCAGCGGTTGCGAGGCGTCGCCTACGTAGTGCGCCAATAGGCCTGCCGCGCAGACAAACTGGTCGAGCTGCTTGTTCTTGATAAAGCCAACCATCGCGTCGTAGAACTGCCAGACCCGAAAGGGCAGCAAGCCGCGCTTGTCCTGCGTGGTGTGACCGCGTTCGTCATAGAACTGCTGCCACTTGGCCACCGTGAGGTTGGCGATGTCCTGCAGGCACACGTCGCGCACGATGGAACCGTCCGGGCCGGGCTCATCGATATCGGCATAGTGGCATGGGTGCTCGGGGCCCTGCGACCGATATCCGACCATGTGGTCGTCGCGGCCGCCTACCACCTTGCTCGGCAGGTTCTTCCAGACCAGATCCGGCACGTCGGCAAGGGGGATGATGCTGTCTGGATTGCTGCGGGCCTCCTTGAGGCGCTGGGCAATGGTCTTGGGGTCCAGCTCGGACAGTGCGAAGCTGATCGCGTCCAGGTTGGCCTGCATCAGCGTCTTGAGGTTCGGCGACCGGATCGCGTCGGGGGTGAAGGTCGCGATGCTGTAGTGGCCCGTCTGGCCCCAAAACGGTTGCGCGCCCTCTTGCTGTCCGACGACCGGTTCCACGTCAAGCAGATTGCACACCGTGCTCAAGCTCGTCGCGAGTGCGAAGTTCATGGTGCATCGGGTAGTGCCGTCCAGGAATGCCTGCCCGCCCCATTCCACGGCCAACGGTGCGGGCCGCGCCCGGTCTGCGGTGAGGTGCCAGACCATTCCCGAATCGCCGGGAACCGTTTGCGGGCCTTGCGGATCCGGTGCGATGAGAAAGTCCGACACGTATTCGGAGCCACCCACCGACTTGTATCGGTAGAACAGCGCCATGACCTTGCCGGCCACCAGGCCCGAGCCCGCGCCGTGCGCCACCACGGGCTGGTCGATCAGATCGAGACCATTGGTCATGTCACCGGTGTCGACCATCGGACCGATATCGCCGATCCCGTAGGCGGTTGACGTCCATTCTCCGGCGTCGTCGACGTCGACGAGTCCGATGTCCAGCGTGAGATAGGTGTTCGTCATCGAGAAGGGGTACACCTCGTCGAACGGCAGCCGGGTGAGCTGCTGCCCGCTGGATACCCCGATCCGTGAGCGGGCCAGTCCGCGCACCATATCGATCTCTTGTCCGGCCGGTCCGCACACGTGCCGGTTGGTCAGTGCGTACAGCGTGTGCCCGTCGGAGACAAGACAACCCGCGGTCGCGGTGTGTGACTGATTCTGGACATCGACCACGATGGGGAGTCCGCCACCGAGAAGTGTGGTGGGCCAGCGTGTCTGCGTCGGGCGTTGCGGGGTGGTGGACACGGGGGCCGGGTCCACCTGCACCTTGCAGACCGGGACGACGCGGCCGTCGGGCATGAACAGTTGCTTGGGCACGTAGTCGTACGGGGTAAGGGACTTGGGTGCGGCCCAGTCGCTGATGAAGACCATCACGCACGGCCAGGAAAATCCTTGTTCTACCCGGGAATTGACCAGCGTGCGAGCGCCGCCCGGCTGCTCGCGAATCAGATATCGGCCGATCGCGGTGCCCACCACATTGGGTTTGTTGGTCAGGTGGTGGTGGTAGAGGTCACGGGCCGCCAGCAGGTCGGTGACCGAGAGTGCCTGCAGGTTGTCCACCGTTGTTTGGTTGTTCTCGCGCGCGCGGCTCATCCTTGATTCGTAGCGCCCGCGAACCAGATGCCGGTGCGCATCGGATGAACACCGGATGAACCGCGGCTGGAATACCCTCGGGAACATAAACGGACTGCGGTCCGTTTATGTGGTCATGACAAATCATGTGCTGTTTGGTTTGGACACCTTCGCCGACGTCCCCGCAGGTATGAACAATCCGGAAGCGATCCGTGCGGTCGTCGAGGAGGGGGTGCGTGCCGATCAGGTAGGCGTCGACATCTTCGCCATCGGAGAGCACCATCGCACCGAATTCGTGGGGGAGTCTCCCGAGATGATGCTGGCCGCCATCGCTGCCCGGACCGAGCGGATCACGCTCGCGACCGCCGTCACGGTGCTGAGCACCGACGATCCGGTGCGGGTGTATCAACGGTTCGCGACTCTCGATGGAATCTCCAACGGCCGCGCCGAGGTGGTGTTGGGTCGGGGATCGTTCACCGATTCCTTCCCGCTGTTCGGCTATGACTTGGCCGACTACGACGAACTCTTCGAGGAGAAGTTCGATCTCTTGGCCAAGCTGCTGCCGGGGGATCCGGTGACCTGGTCCGGGAAGCTGCGATCGTCATTGGACGGCGTGGATGTGTTCCCCAAAACCGCCGATGGTCTGCGGGCCTGGGTGGGGGTGGGCGGATCGCCGGACTCGGTGGTTCGCAGCGTGCGCTATCGCATACCGATGATCCTGGCGATCATCGGCGGCAACCCGATGCGATTTGAGCCCTACGTGGACCTGTACCGCCGCGCTCAGGACCAGCTTGGGGTTACCGAGCCGATGCCGCTGGGCGTGCACAGCCCCGGGCATATCGCCGAGTCCGATGAAGAGGCGATCGCGCAGTACTGGCCGGGGTTCCGGGAGTTGCGCACCACCATCGGGCGTGAGCGCGGCTGGCCTGCCCCGCGGTACGAGGAGTATCTGGCGGAGGTGAAGTCGGGCTCGCTGTATGTCGGCTCACCGGACACCGTGGCGGCCAAGATGGCCAAGACCATCCGCGGCCTCGGCGCGGACAGGTTCAGCCTGGTGTACCAGGCGTCGCAGCCCGGGCTGGGCATGCAGAACGTGGAGCTGTATGGGACTCAGGTGATACCGCGAGTGCGTGAGTTGCTCGCTCTCGGTGAGGCCGGGGCGGCTTAGGCAAAGTTGTAGGTGGCCAACGCTTTTGCGACCACCCTGCCGGCGGGATCGGCGACCGTGACCTCGATGTTCGATAGCCGCTTACCGCGGCGGACCACCTGGCCCACCGCGGTAAGGTCGGTGGCGTCGGCTGCGGAGACATAGTTGACGGTTAGTGAAGCCGTTGAGCCACCGAACTTCTCGGGTACCGTGTCATCGGCCCACGCCGCTGCCATGGCCGCAGTATCGGCGAGGGTTGCGATCGCGCCGCCGTGGACGGTGTGGCCCATGGTCGCCAGCTCGGGTGTGAACGGCATGGCGAGCACCGCGCGATCGTTGCCGATCTCGGTGAGCGTGATTCCCAGATGCTGACACAGCGGCGAGTTCGGGACGAATTGCGTGATGATTTCGGTCCGAGTGGGCATGCTCACAAGTTATGACATCCGCTTGGACTCTCGACGAAGTTTCCGACCGCCTGCAGATTCAGCAGCTCCTGGTCGACTACGCGACCGCCATCGATACCCGCCAGTTCGACGATCTGGACGAGGTGTTCACCAATGACGCGTACATCGACTACCGCGCGATGGGTGGCATCGACGGGGATTACCCGGACGTCAAGGCCTGGTTGGCGCAGGTGCTTCCGGCATTTCCGATGTACGCGCACATGCTGGGAAACATCTCGATCCGTTTCGACGACGAAGGCGGTGCGGAGCGGTCCTCCGCGGTGGTGCGCAGCCTGTGTTTCAACCCGATGGTGCCGGGCGGGGACGGCGAGCAGGTGCTTTTTCTGGGGCTTTGGTACGACGATGTGGTGGTGCGGACCCGGCACGGGTGGAGGCTGACACGCCGGGTCGAGACGAAGTGCTTCAACCGGCTGGTCTAGTTCCGCTTGGCCGACACGCCGTCTCGTGGCGAACAGGTGCGATACGAACCCGCCGCGATGCGGCGTGTCGGCGGGATTTGAGCTGGTAGGCCAGGCTCTGGCACAATGAGCAACCGTCCGTCGTGCTGGCCATGGCCAGCGGCGGTCAGACCCACGCGAGGCAAAACCGGATCGTGCACGTCCGCACGTATCGCCGAATTGCCGCGTGATACTCAAGGAGAAGTTGTAGTCATGGCTGTCAAGATCAAGCTCACCCGCCTCGGGAAGATCCGCAACCCGCAGTACCGCATCCAGATCGCCGATGCCCGCACCCGCCGCGAAGGCCGTGCCATCGAGGTGATCGGCCGGTACCACCCGAAGGAAGAGCCCAGCCTGATCGAGATCGATTCCGAGCGCGCACAGTACTGGCTGTCCGTCGGTGCGCAGCCGACCGATCCGGTGCTGGCTCTGCTGAAGATCACCGGTGACTGGCAGAAGTTCAAGGGCCTGCCCGGCGCCGAGGGCACCCTGAAGGTCAAGGAGCCCAAGCCGAGCAAGCTGGACCTGTTCAACGCCGCCCTGGCCGAGGCTGATGGCGCCCCCACCGGCGAGGCCATCCAGCAGAAAAAGAAGAAGGCCCCGAAGAAGGCTGAGCAGGACGAGGCCGCCGAAGCTGCCGATGCCCCCGCGGAAGCCGCCGAGGCTCCTGCTGAATCCACTGACGCCGTAAGCGAATAGGACCTCAGATGAGTTCCGTCGTGGTCGACGCCGTCGAGCATCTGGTACGAGGAATCGTCGATAACCCCGATGATGTCCGCGTTGACCTGGTGACGAACCGTCGCGGCCGCACCGTAGAGGTCCACGTCCACCCCGACGATCTCGGAAAGGTGATCGGTCGGGGCGGGCGCACCGCCACCGCCCTGCGCACCCTCGTCGCGGGCGTGGGCGGCCGTGGCATCCGGGTCGACGTGGTGGACACCGACCGTTAGTTCCGCATCATGATCTTCGTGCGAGCTGGGGCCACCTCCCACCCGTGGGGGCTCCATCCATGGAGCTAGTCATCGGGCGTATTGCCAAGGCGCATGGAGTCACCGGCGAACTGTCGATGGAGATCCGTACCGATGATCCCGACGGGCGCTTCGCGGTTGGTTCTGTGTTGAGCGGGCGGCTGCCCCGCGGAGGTGGCAGCCGCCAGTTCACCGTCGAATCAGTGCGCGAGCACAGCGGCCGATTGCTGGTCAGGTTCGCCGGGATATCCGATCGTGACGCGGCAGATGCGTTGCGCGGCACCCTTTTCACGGTGGACACCACTGATCTGCCGCCCATCGAGGACCCCGACGAGTTCTACGATCACCAGCTCGAAGGACTCGCGGTGCGAACCGTGGATGGTGCCGCTGTCGGCACCGTTTCCGAGGTTTTGCACACTCCCGGTGGGGAGTTGCTTTCGATACGCGGCGCCGAGCGCCGGGAGATCCTGGTGCCGTTCGTCTCCGCGATCGTCACCTCGATCTCACTGGCGGACAAGGTGATCGAGATCGATCCGCCCGAAGGACTGCTGGATCTGTCGTGAGTATCCCGGCATGAAAATAGACGTTGTCACGATTTTCCCGGACTATCTGCAACCGGTACGGCAGTCCTTGCCGGGCAAGGCTATTGACTCCGGGTTGGTCGATGTCGCGGTGCATGATCTGCGGCGCTGGACCCACGATGTGCACAAGTCGGTCGACGATTCGCCGTACGGCGGCGGACCCGGCATGGTGATGAAGCCGACTGTCTGGGGAGACGCCCTGGATGAGATCTGCACGCCGGAAACGCTTCTGGTGGTGCCGACACCCGCCGGCTACCCGTTCACCCAGGACACCGCCCGTCAGTGGGCCACCGAAGATCATTTGGTGATCGCGTGTGGGCGATACGAGGGAATCGACCAGCGCGTCGCCGATGACGCCGCGACGCGGATGCGGGTGCGCGAGGTGTCGATCGGTGATTACGTGCTCAACGGCGGCGAGGCCGCCGCCTTGGTGATCATCGAAGCGGTACTGCGGCTCGTTCCCGGTGTGTTGGGCAATGCGCTTTCGGCGCAAGAAGATTCGCATTCCGCAGGGTTGGCGAGCCTCCTGGAAGGGCCGTCATACACCAGGCCGCCGAGTTGGCGGGGGATAGATGTTCCGCCGGTACTGCTCTCCGGTGACCACGCGAAGATCGCAGCCTGGAGGACCGAACAGTCGCGTCAGCGCACGGCCGAGCGGCGCCCGGACCTACTCGGTTTCGATTCGTCCGCCGGGGAACATGGTGGCGACGGCCTGAGTTAGCGTGTTGCGCGCCGTCACGTCGTTGGCGGTCTGCAGTGACGACACCACCACGATGAATCGCCGGTCGGGGCCCACAACACCCGTCGAAAGATGCATCCACGCCGACCCTACGCAGCACATCCAGCCCTGCTTCACCGCGACAGGTTCGCCGGGAATGCCGTCGGGGATTCCGAAACGCTGGGGGTACCCGTCGATGCCGTTGGGTGTCGAGCGGCTCAGATCGTCGACGATGATGTTTGCCCGCTCGGGAGGCAGCCCGCCCGTGCCGGAGAGCAGCATGTCGTAGTACTGGACCAGGTCATTGGCAGTGCTGATGGTGTTCCACCACATCCCGTCCGAGGGCACTGTGGTGGAGGCGAGCCCGTAGCGCGCGGCCACACGGGTGATGATCGAGTTGCCGCCCCCGCGCTGCCAGAAGATCTCGGCTGCGCTGTCGTCGGAGGACTGCAGCATCCGGTCGAAGGCGGCGCGGTCATCGGCGGTGAGGGTGACCTCGCCCTGCGATTCGCGCATCAGCAGGTCATCGGCAATGAACAGCTTGGCTACCGACGCGATGGCGATGGTGCTGTTGTTGCCGTTGGACACGACTGCGCCCGAGGCGCGGTCCTTGATCACCGCGGTCAATGTGGCGCCGGCGCTCTTGGCCTGGATGGTTGCTGTCCTGGTGCGATCAGGCAGCGACTCGAAGGATGTCGGGCTGTCGACCTCGAAGACGGGAGGAGTTTCTGCGGGGGCGCTCACCACTGCCAGTACTGGGGTGGCCGGGTCGCTGCGTACCGATGCCACACATCCGGAGGTCAGTGAGGTGGCTCCGGCGAGCATCAAGCCCGCAAACAGATACTGGCCGCGCATGCGTAGACCCCCTCTGCGGTCAGACTCTGGCTTTGTTACCGGCTTTGTTACCCATGTGACGGGTGTTCCGGTCACGGTAGCCTACTAGTAGTTTCTGGAAAGCTCCTGCCCAAGGGGTGCTCAGGTGGGCGATTTCACTGGAAGGCCCTCTGTCTGGCACAATTGACTAGCTGTCTACCGCTATGTCGGCGAACCCGGACAGAACTAAGCAACTAATGATCGGCCGAGGTGCATTTTTGCATGCCACCCGGCCGCGCGACCGCGAGGATGTATCACCGATGAACACGCTGGACTTTGTCGATCAGGCGTCGCTGCGCCAGGATGTGCCTGACTTCCGTCCCGGCGACACCGTCAACGTGCACGTCAAGGTGATCGAGGGCTCCAAGGAGCGCATCCAGGTCTTCAAGGGTGCCGTGCTTCGCCGCTCCGGCGGTGGCGTGAGCGCCACCTTCACGGTCCGCAAGGAGAGCTACGGCGTCGGCGTCGAGCGCACCTTCCCGGTGCACTCGCCCAACATCGACCACGTAGAGATCGTCACCCGCGGTGCGGTCCGTCGCGCGAAGCTGTACTACCTGCGCGAGCTGCGCGGTAAGAAGGCCAAGATCAAGGAGAAGCGCTGACCGAGTCGGGACACGGCCCGGCCCCGGTAGGAGGACGTCCATAGTGTCCTATGACGTCTACTTCGTACGTCAGCACCCTCCCGAGAACTTCGAGGACGTTTCGGAGAACGAACATCCGCTGAAGGAATCGCCGGATCTACGTTCCCGGCTCACTGCCGAGATGAACACCCCCGAGGTTTTCGAGGGTTCGGACGGCAAGTGGGAACTCACCGATTCGCTCACTACCGTGCAGGTGAACTACGCACCCGACGGCGTGGGTATCGGTGTTTCCTACGGCGCTGCGACATCGGACGAATTCGACACACGCGTCGAGCATTTGAAGCGGCTGGCGAAGATCATCGAAGAAGAGACCGGACTCACCGCGTGGGATCCGCAGGCGGATGCCGTTTTCTCTGATGTGACCTTGGATCAATCCCGTCGGGCGTTCGGAGAGTTCGAGAGCGTTCGCGACGATGTCGACGCGGAGCAGGCGGAGGGGCCCGCTGAGGACTCCAAAGACGAATCCAATGCTGAAGACAGCGGATCCGGAATGCTCCGAGAGGTCGGCGTTCTCCTGCTGATCGCCTTGGTGCTCTACTGCATCACGCAGAACTTCATCGCCCGGCCGTACCTCATCCCATCGGAGTCGATGGAACCGACGCTGCACGGCTGCCGTGGATGCACCGGTGACCGGATCATGGTCGACAAAGTGGTGTTCCGGCTTTCTGACCCGGAGCCCGGTGAAGTGGTGGTCTTCAAGGGCCCGCCGGAGTGGAACGGCAACTACAAGTCGATCCGCTCGTCGAACACAGCCGTCAGGTACGTGCAGAACGCCCTTTCCTTCATCGGCGTGGTGCCGCCCGACGAGAACGATTTGGTGAAGCGCGTCATTGCCACGGGTGGGCAGACCGTGGAATGCCGCCCGAACACGGGGCTGACCGTCAACGGCAAGAAGCTCAACGAGCCCTACTTGGACCCGGAGACCATCGGACCGAATATCGATGGGTGCTGGGGCTTTCCGTTCGGCCCGATCACGGTGCCGGAAGGCAAGCTCTGGATGATGGGGGACAACCGCACACATAGCGGAGATTCTCGCGCGCACTGCCAAAGCCGGGATCGCGACGCCGGACTCGACGTCGATATCGAGCGCAAGATCTACTGCACCGGTGACCCCGACATCGGCACGGTGCCCGTGGCCAACGTCATCGGCAAGGCACGTTTCATCGCATGGCCGCCCGGTCGCTGGGGTGCCGTCAAAACGGTGAATCCCCAGACCTAGTTCTTGCGGGTATGAGTACCAGCTGGCCGCCACGTACGGTGATTCGCAAGGCATCCGGATTGCGAACCCTCGAATTGACCCTCGACAGAGTGGGATTGGGCCCGGTCGCCGGTGTCGACGAGGCGGGGCGTGGAGCCTGCGCGGGTCCGTTGGTGATCGCCGCTTGTGTGCTTGGCTCCAATCAGCGCAAAAGCCTTGTCGCGCTCAATGACTCGAAGAAGCTCACCGAGAAGATGCGCGAGACGCTGTTTCCCCTGATCTGCCGGTACGCCGAGGCATATCACGTGGTGTCGGTGCCCGCCGACGAGGTGGATCGGATCGGCGTGCATGTGGCGAACATCGAAGGAATGCGCCGGGCGGTGGCCGGCCTGGGCGTTAAGCCCGGATATGTATTGACGGACGGGTTCCGGGTGCCGGGGTTGCCGGTGCCGTCCCTGCCGGTGATCGGTGGTGACGCCTCGGCCGCGTGCATCGCGGCGGCGAGCGTGTTGGCCAAGGTCAGCCGGGATCGGGTGATGGTGGCCATGGATTCCGATCACCCCGGATATGGATTTGCGATACACAAGGGCTACAGCACGGCCGTCCATACCGAGGCGTTGCAGCGTCTGGGACCCTCAGCTCAGCATCGACAATCGTTTGTGAATGTGCGCAATGCGGCCTTGGGAAAGTTCGTCGATGAGCCGCTTGCGCGAAGAGGATCGGGCAAGCGATGAGCCGCTTGCGCGAAGAGAATCGGATACAGGGGGGATAATGGAAGACCTATGAGCGCTGAAGACCTCGAAAAATACGAAACCGAGATGGAACTCTCGCTGTATCGCGAGTACAAGGACATCGTCGGGCAGTTCAGCTATGTGGTGGAGACCGAGCGACGGTTCTACCTGGCCAATAGCGTCGAGGTGATTCCCCGGAACACCGATTCCGAGGTGTACTTCGAGCTGCGACTCTCCGATGCGTGGGTCTGGGACCTGTTCCGGCCGGCACGCTTCGTCAAGCACGTGCGCGTCATCACGTTCAAGGATGTCAACATTGAAGAGGTCGACAAGCCAGAACTGCGCCTACCGGAGTAGATCTCCGGCAGACGCAGCTCGGCCCATGTGATTTACGGGATGCTCACGCATCCCACGTTGTCGACACATCCACCGCCGCCGCCGGGTCCGCCGTGACCGCTGCCGACACCCGGAATGCTGCCTCCACCGCCATCGGGTCCGCCGCCTCCAGTGGGGCCACCCGGAATGCTGCCGCTGCCGCCGTCGGGTCCGCCGACTCCGGTCGGGCCACCCGGAATGGCGCCCGAGCCACCGTTAGGTCCACCGCCTCCCGTCACGCCGGGAGCCGGTGTGCCTTCGGGTGCACCGCTGGGCGCGGGGGTGGTCGTCGTTGTCGTGGTGGTTGTGGTCGTCGTGCTGGTACTTGTGGGGCTGTTGTCATTGCTTGTGTCGCATCCGGCCAGGGCTGCGCTCAAAACAATGGCGCACCCTGCAAAAACCTTGGCGGACTTGACTGTTCGCGTCTTCATCTGATGCTCCCGATTAGATGTGTGGGGCTTCTTTGATCTTGCTGTTCTCATTGCCCAACGTCTTGCAGTAGGCCATGGCGGAGTTCCGTGCTGCCGTAGTCTGCAGACCGCTGGGATCTTGTTGGTTCTCGTCCTTGAGCCACTTGGTGACCGCGTCGTTCTGTGTGTTCTCGTCCTGCGTGAGATATTCCTTGCACGTCGTGTCACCACCCTGATTGATCACGCTGGAACAACCCGCCAGCGAGACCGCGGCCGCCGCGCATACGACCGTTGCGAACTTCTTCGATATGGACGGAATCACTACGGCCCCTTCTGTTGTGGACTGCTGGAATGTGCTGTTGGTCAACGTCTGCCGCTGACGAGGCGCAGGAGGAACAAGAGAATGCATGCGCCAACCAGCGCGGTGATGAAGGTCAGAATCCAGCCGAAACCGTAGGTGCCGACGTCGAGCAGGCTCAGTAGGAATCCGCCCAGCAGTCCGCCCACGACGCCCACCACAATGTTGAGCAAAAGCCCCTGCTGAGCATCGGTGCCCATGATCTTGCTGGCTACCCAACCGGCGAGCCCGCCGATCACGATCCATGCGATCCAGCCGATGCCGAAGCCGAGGTGTGCTGCCGCAACATTGGCAGCCAGAGATGTGGTCATGTGTAAATTCCTGGTCTTTGTAGGGGTGGGGCGGACCGCTGCGGCGGCCGCTGCTACTTCTCGGCGTCTTCGCGAGCCTGGTGCACGGCAGCCTCGGCGCGGGCCTTCTCTGCTTCCGCTTCCTTGGTGGCTACCTCACGCTGGGCCTCGGCCTTGTCCTGCTGCGCCTGGCCTTCACGCTCCAGCGACTCGTCGTCGGTGAGCTTGCCGAAGACCTCCTTGGCCTTGCCCGTTACGCCTTCGACGACGCCCTTGATTCCGGCTTCGATTCCGCTGTCCCTGTTGTCATCGCTCATGTCTCGCTCCTTTTCAGTGCGTGTGTGCGGTGCAACCGCCTGGTGTCACCTCGTCGTGAGGTAACAATTCCACCGTAGCAAGGGTTGTGTACTACGTAAACTACTTCGTAAACAAACAGGTGCTGGCCAGGCGTTTAGCCGGCCGGGGTACCGTCGTGTGGACGGCGAAGCCGCCACGGGAGCGCCGTCATGGCCCGAGCCCAGACATGCACGGTGGGAGTGACGGACGCATTGGATGAGACGGAAAGCACAGTGGTTGCCGGCAACCCCGAGGGGCGCCGACCGAGGTCACTGACCCGTGCCGAGATCCTCGATACCGCGATCGAGTTGGTGGACCGTGAAGGGTTGGATCAGCTGACCATGCGGCGCCTTGGTTCCGCGTGCGGGGTCGAGGCGATGGCCTTGTACCGTCACGTGCACGGCCGCCAGGACTTGCTCGGCGGCATCGTGGACCACTTGGTGGAGAAGCTGTACGACGACCAATTGGCGGCCCGTCGCCAAGAGGACGGCTGGCAGGACTATCTCGTCAGGCTCGCTCATGGTGTGCGTGCGATTGCGATCGAGCATCCGCACCTGTTTCCGACACTGGCGACGCGGCCACCCGAGGCCCCGTGGGTCCGGCCACCGTTGCGCAGCATGAAATGGATGGAGACGTTCCTGGACACGCTGATCTCCTACGGCTTCGATGATCGGACCGCGGTGTCCGCGTACCGCGCGTATACGACGTTCCTGCTCGGTCAGCTGCTGCTGGAGGTATCTGCGCGCGGAGCCTCGTTGAGTCCCGTCGAAGACGAGCTGCCGGAGAGAACGCTGCGCAGTCTGTCGAACTATCCGAACCTGCAGCGGATGCAGAAACAACTCAGCGAGGATCACGGCGCGACAGAGTTCGAAGAGGCGCTGGAATCCCTGCTGGACCGGCTGGAGAACGGCGCACCGCGGTAACAGTCCGAGCATTTCCTTGCTGCGATCCGTTCGGATCGGGCAGATTCTGGGCTCCTGTGATGGGAATTACTGCCCAGCCGACCGTCGTTCGAGTTGCGAACCTGCGGCTTGTGGCCCATTCTCTGGCGATGGGCAATTTGCTGATGCGGGCGACGGCCATGATTGCGCCGGTAATTGTGGTAGCCCTGCCGCTGGGCTCTTCACCCGCCGTAGTGTCTGCGAATCCGGTGCATTGTGCGCCGTCGAAGATGAGTAAGGGTGTCTGCACCGCGAACCACGATGCGGAGATCAAGTCAGCACCCAACTCAAAGGACTTGCCGGGGCCCGCATCGGGCGCGATCGGCAAGGTGGCGCCGGTGGTTCACCCGGTCAAGATGTGGAACTAGCGCGCTAACGCAGTAGGCGCTCGACGACTCGCCGGATGTATTGCGCTAGTTCGGTGAGATTGGCCTTGTGATAGGCCGGGTCAGGCACGAGAACCAGTGACATCACGGTGCGCATCAGGACGTCTGCCACAAAGTCGGCGTCTGACGTCGGTAACGGATCTTGTAGCTGAGGATCCTGAAGCAGCGTGGAAACGTACGCACGGCCGAGTTCTTGGCCCGGTGGCTGCAGGTCGCGCCACATCCGGACAATTTCGTCCGATTCGGACCGAATTATCCATTGCAAGGCGGGAATTCGTGCGGCGTTGTCCACCATGCGAGTCGCGACGGCCGTCGCGCGACTGGCGGCGGTGTCGGTCTTTTGCGAGTAGTCGGTGATATCGCGGAGTGCTTTGCTGATTTCGCGACGGTAGGCGGTGTCGATGAGGTTCTGTTTAGACCCGAAACGGCGGAACACCGTCATCCGTGACATATGTGCGCGGTCGGCAACCATGTCGATGGTCAGGCGCTGCTCTCCGCAGACCCCGAGGACTTCGACGGTGGCGTCCAGGATCCGGATATCTGATCCGGGCAGCTCGGCCGGATCCTCGGCGGTCGCGGCGGTGACGACATCCGGCCAGTTCATCGCACCGGTGTCGGGCATGGGTTCGATGATCTCACCTCACTTCATCTGGTCGGCGCAGATCGGGTATTGACTAATGTTACTTTAATGATAACTATAGTAACATGACAACGTTCAATCCGGCATGGACCTGGTCTTATAGCGCTTTGGGTGTGCTGCCTTCGGGAACAGCGGGCGTTCCACTTGCCCCGGAGCTTCACGCGAACCAGGTGGTGGCATGGGTATCGATCGCGCTGGCCTACGGGGGCGCGGCGGCCGCATTGCTGTGGGCGCTGTGGAAGCTGGTGAAACATAAGCAGATGCTTCCGTTGGTGCTGTTCGCCGCGGGCCTCATCGCGGCCAACATCGAGCCGTTGGGAGATCTGGTGGGCTCCATCGTGTACGCCAACGACACCCCATGGTTCGGCTACACGGTCATGGGGAGGCGGATGCCGGCGTGGATTCTTGTCGGAGCGTCGTCGTATGTGGCGATCGGCGGGTACATAGTCTACCGATGCATATCCCAAGGAAGGTCCCTGCGCGACATCTTCATGCTGTCTGCGGTGTATGTCGGCATTCCGGAGATTGTCATCGAAATGGTCTGGCATTTCTCCGGAGTCATTGCCTACTACGGCGATAACCCGACGCGGATCGGCGGGATTCCGCTGTATTCGATCGTGCAGAACACCACACTGCTTCCGGTGTACGGCATCGTGATCTTCTACGCGATGAAATACCTCAAGGGTGGCCGGCTGTGGCTGTTGGTTCTCCTGATTCCGGCGACGACCATCGGATACATCGTCGGTGTGAGTTGGCCTGCCTACCAAGCGGTTCAGTCGTCGGCACCGGTGCTCGTGACCTGGATTGCCGCGGTGGCTGTGATCGCCATATCGGTTTTGTCCGCGTATCTCCTTCTGCAGATACCGGAGCTGCGCCAGATTCGTGACGCGGCAGGTGCCGCGAAGCGCGGCCTGCTGCGGCCTCATCGTTCGGGGGTGACGGCGTGAGTTCTCCGACGATCAGCCCCGCCAACGTGATTGGTCTGCCGATTCCGCCCGGCCCCTCGGGTATCGGGAGCGCGGGCACCCTGGCCCGATTGATCCGTGATCCATGGCTCTACCCATTGAAGCTGACCCAGAAGTACGGCGATATCGTTTCGATCCCCACGCCATTCGTCAAGACGGTGTACGTCGGCCACCCGGATTGGGTTGATCATGTGCTGGTGCAGAACCCCGATCGCTATCGACGTTCGGACATGGTGGCCAAGCAGATGGTGCCCCCGAAACTCGGCCACAACTTCTTCGCTTTCGCCGATGACCACGAGTGGCACCGGGGACGTTCTCTCTATCGGCCGAGTTTCACCCAGAAGAATCTTGCCGAACTTGGGGATCTATTCACCGAATCGGTGACAGCGCAAGTGGACAGTTGGGCACAGACGGCCCGTAGCGCAGATGGTTACCTCGATATCGAAGAGATGACCCGAAAGCTCGCGCTGATCGTCTTGTTCAACGCCATGTTCGACGAGTATCTGTCTGCGCGCATGCTAGAAGCGTCCGTGACCAAGAACGCGATCAGCTTCGGGATGTTGGCGACAACTGTGCGTGTCGCCATGTACTCATTCCCGGCGTGGATTCCCCGGCCGCTTCAGCGGCGCATGGACAGCATGCTCGAAATGATCATGGGCGGCGCCGATCAGCTCATCGAGATGAGGCGGCGCCACCCCACCGAGCGCACCGATATTCTGAATCTTCTGATCAACGCCACGTACGACGACGGCAGACCCTTGGAGAACGACAAGATCGCCGTCGAAATCGCCGGGATGATCGTTGGCGGACACGAAACCACGGCAGCCGCGTTGGCATGGACATTCGCTCTCGTGTCCGGTCACGCGGAGATCGAACGGCGGCTCATCGACGAAGTCGACGCATTGGGTGGAAAACCCGTGACGGTGGCGGATATGGCTAAGTTGCCGCTGGCCCGCGCGTGCTTCGACGAGGCTCAGCGTTTACAAGGGGGGCTGGTCATCAATCCCAAGACGGCTCTTACTGACGACGAGATGGGCGGCTTCCGCATTGCGACGGGAACCACGATCCTGTATTCCTCGCTTGCGCTGCAACGAGATCAGCGGTTCTGGCCCGAGCCCAATCGGTTCAACCCGGACAGATTTCTGAACAACGAAGCCGACATGCGCGCGTTCGTCCCTTTTGGACGCGGTCAGCGTTTGTGTCTGGGCATGCGGATGGCCTACATCGAGGCCGTCCTCACGATCGCAACGGCATATCAACGCTACCGATTCGAACTGCCGGCGGGGTACGAGCCTCGGCACCAGTACCGAATGTCCATGGGATTGAAGGGCGGGTTGCCCGTCCGGATCGTTCGGCGCTAGTGGGCGCCCATTGGTCGCCCATAGAGATTGCACTCGTCACCGCGGGCACGCTGGCCGACGGTGACATTGCGCGCCGAACCGGTAGAACTGTCCGAGCGGTGTCTACTCAGCGTCAGCGTCTCCACCGGAAACGTGCGATCCGGCTGGGGTTGTACCCGCATAGGCGCAGGACTTCTGACGCGACTAAGCCCGTGTTCTCGGTGTTGCAGCGGCTGCCGGTTCCCTAGGAAGTATCACCTTTGGCTGGACCCTGTGAATCAATGGCGAATTGTGGATAACTGCTCTCGGTGCGGCCTTCGCACTTAGCGTGCGTCGGTGCTCGCGCGGATGGTGACGGCATGACGACTACCACGCGTGCACAGATCGGTACCCGCGGAGAGGATCTCGCCGCCGACTACCTACGGGCGGACGGGTTTACGATCCTCGATCGCAATTGGCGCTGTCGATACGGGGAGATCGACATCATCGCGGTTCGTGGCGATTTGTTGGTTTTTGTCGAGGTGAAGACCCGAACCGGCCACGGATTCGGAACTCCGGCGGAAGCGGTCACGTACACCAAGCTGCGTAGATTGCGCCGGCTTGCGGGTATCTGGCTGGCTACGCGTAGTGGTTCGTGGTCGGCGGTGCGCATCGATGTGATCGAGGTCCGGTTGGGACGCACCGTACCGGAGATCACTCATATTCACGGGGTGAGCTGAGATGGCTTTGGGGAGGGCGTATTCCGTCGCGGTCAAGGCGGTGACTGGCCAGACCGTGGAAATCGAGGCCGATATCAGTGCGGGACTACCCGGAGTGCATCTGGTCGGTCTGCCCGATGCCGCACTGCAGGAATCTCGTGACCGCGTGCGTGCGGCGATCACCAACTGCGGGTTCACCTGGCCGGCATCGCGCCTCACCTTGGCTCTGTCGCCAGCCACGCTGCCGAAGATGGGGTCGGTGTACGACCTCGCGCTGGCCACCGCGGTGTTATCGGCCAACAAGGCAATCCCGCCGACAAGACTGGAAAAGACGTTGCTTCTGGGGGAGTTGGCGCTTGACGGGCGAGTCCGCCCGATCCGAGGCGTGCTACCGGCGGCGCTGGCGGCCAAGCGCGACGGGTGGCCAACCGTGGTGGTTCCTCAGGCGAATCTGGGCGAGGCGGGGCTGGTCGAGGGTATCGAGGTCTTGGGCGTTCAGACCCTACGTCAGCTGACGGCATGGCTGTGCACCGAGGGCGAGTTGGATCCGGTGCTGCCGTCGGATTTTCGGCAAGAGGTCGACATTCCGGATATGGCGGACGTTGTCGGTCATACCGACGCGCGCTTCGCTGTCGAGCTGGCAGCGGCCGGGGCGCATCACCTCATGTTGACCGGGCCGCCCGGGATAGGGAAAACGATGCTGGCGCAACGCCTACCGGGTCTACTGCCGCCGCTGACCGACGATGAGGTGCTCGAGGTGACGGCGGTCCATTCGGTAGCGGGTCTATTGACGGCCCAGCAGCCGTTGATCACAGAACCGCCGTTTGTGGCGCCGCACCACACCTCCAGTGTCGCGGCGCTTGTCGGCGGTGGTTCCGGTACCGCGAAACCCGGTGCGGTCAGCATGGCCCATCGCGGGGTGTTGTTCCTCGACGAATGTGCCGAACTGTCCACCCCCGCACTGGAGGCATTGCGGACACCGTTGGAGGACGGGGAGATTCGATTGGCGCGGCGCGACGGAGTCGTCGCCTACCCAGCCCGATTCCAGCTGGTGCTGGCGGCCAACCCGTGCCCGTGTGCTCCCGCCAATCCGCGTGATTGCACCTGCCCGGCTCCGCTGCGTCGCCGGTACCTCGGCAAGTTATCGGGACCTCTTCTTGATCGAGTGGATCTTCGGATCCGGATGCACCCGGTCAGCGAAACCGCGCTCAACGACGCTGCGGAGGGCACGGCGCTGGTTCGTGAGCGCGTCCTACTGGCTCGGGACCGGGCCTCGCGCCGGTGGTCTGAGTATGGATTTCGTGTGAACGCTGACGCCCCGGGGCCGCTGCTACGCAAGGAGTTTCGACCGTCGCGGGCAGTTATGGAGCCACTGCGCAATGCCATGGAGCGTGGTCTCATCAGTGTTCGGGCACTGGATCGATGCTTACGTGTCGCGTGGACCCTGGCAGACCTCGGCGGAAGGGATCTGCCGAGCGCCGAGGACGTCAAGCTCGCATTGACTTTCCGTGACAAGCGATGAGCGGCGTGATGGCCGATTGGGCCTACCTGTCACGTGTCAGCGAGGCGCCCAGCGCGGAACTTGCGGCTATGGTGTCGGTGTTCGGGGCACAGGAGACCGCGGCGCGGGTCCGGCGGCTGGACGTCCCCGAACGGGTGCGGACAGTTGTGCGGGCTAGGCACGATGTTGACCGCAGCCGTGAGGATTTGGAGATTCTGTCGCGTCTCGGCGGACGCCTGGTGACACCTACGGACACGGAATGGCCGGAATGGCAGTTCCAGGCTTTCGGATCGGTGGATACGAAGCGGATGCCCAGTGGGCGTGTCCCGCTAGCATTATGGGTAGTGGGGGAGCACTCGCTTTCTGAGGTCACGTCGCGGGCTGCGGCACTCGTCGGGACCCGAGCCTGCAGCGGATATGGCGAGCACGTCGCGGCGGAACTCTCCGCCGGTCTGGTGGCTCGGGATGTGACAGTGATCTCGGGTGCCGCATTCGGGATCGACGGGGTCGCGCATCGGGCCGCTCTGGCCTGCGACGGAATGACGGTCGCTGTGCTCGCAGGCGGAGTGGACGTGCCGTATCCGTCGGGTCACTCCGGGTTGCTCTATCGAATTGCCAGGCATGGGCTGGTGATCAGTGAGTACCCACCGGGGGTGCGGCCCGCTCGATATCGATTCCTGACGCGGAATCGGCTGGTGGCGGCTCTCTCCGGGGCGACCGTCGTGGTGGAGGCGGGTGTGCGCAGTGGGGCCGCCAACACCGCGGCCTGGGCGCGGGCGTTGGGGCGGCCGGTCGGCGCGGTACCGGGACCGATCACCTCTGCCGTGTCGGCGGGTACCCACATTGAGATCGCCGAACGGGGAGCCCAGCTCGTCGTCTGCGCACAGGATGTGGTCGCTCTTGCGGGCAGGTTGGGTGAGTTCGCGCCCGATCCGGACCGCCCCACCAGCGTGGTCGACGGGCTCGGAGACGACGAGAAACGCGTCTATGAGTCCTTGCCCGGCCGCGGAAGCACGACGGTGCATGAGTTGGTTCGTGAATCGGGATTGAGCACTGGTCGGGTTCGGGGTGCGCTGGCGATTCTGGAGCTCGAGCAGTTGGTAGTCGAGGCCGCGGGGGACTGGAAGATCAGGCGCACCAGCTTGGTTCGGTGAACCAAGGCTTAGTCCCATTGGTATGCAGATGAATTCATCTGCTCGGCAATACCACATGCGTGCGTCTGCTTCCAGCGCTGCCGCGCTGTTTGCCATCTTTGTCTTCATCTAGTTGCTCTAACAATCAGATCAATTCATTCTGATATTGAGCCAGTTTTAACCTTGGAGCCGGAAGATGCGGATCATCCCAACTTCCCAGGCGCATATAACGTTTCGACCAGGTTAGGTATGCGTCACACCCGGTGCCTATTACCTTGCGGCGGTGGATAATTCCTGTGAATATGCTGATATTCATTGCGCCATGGATGGATTCCAGGCATATTCGTGTGGAAGTGTCTTCGATGGTCGACGCACATCGGGGAGATCTGCAGGGACTGTCGGCCTCGGCGCTGAGGTGGCGCGAATTTTCAAATTCGTCTGCAGCAGATGGCATTTCAATAGATATCAGAGAGTCTCGTAACCGGGCTCACCTTCCTGTTATGTGGCGAGGGTCACAGTAAAACCATACCCTGGTAGGGTATAAAGGAGATATGGGATCTGATCCGAAGTCCGCCTGGCAGGCACTCAAAGAGGGTAACCAGCGTTTTGTGGGCGGTTTTCCGCAGCACCCTAGCCAGAGCATTGCGCGTCGCGCCGAGTTGGCCAATGGCCAGAACCCCAA
>Ga0265327_10001657_pt1 | contig 26809 bp, 24 predicted proteins | sample 41621metaG_FD_202089 | JGI IMG/M metagenome (GOLD analysis project Ga0265327, IMG submission 202089) | Rhizosphere microbial communities from Carex aquatilis grown in University of Washington, Seatle, WA, United States - 4-16-21 metaG | ecosystem: Host-associated > Plants > Roots > Rhizosphere...
TATAATTAGTACCGGTAGTCAGAGGATCGTCAGTGACTGTTCCAACCCAGTTACTGCCGTTGCTCTGGGTATTATACAGAAGAGCAGAGGTGAGTAGTTGGGTGGAGAACCAACCAATACGCCAGCGGCCAACCGTCTTATCGCTATAAGCATCAACATGGCCTTGAACTGCGGCTTGCACCGATGTATCGAAGGTCAGCGGAACGAAGCTGTAGACTGTGTTGCTGTTCTGGGCGAGCTGAAGAGCACCATTATAACCGTTTAGGTCGTTAGAAGTAATTCCAACGAAGTAAGTCGTTGCAGCACCTGCATTAAGGGCGGCTGCGTATACACCTTGAGCGAGAGGATTGTCAGGATGAATGGTTCCGAGGATAGCTGAAACCTGAGAAGCAGAAGTCACAGAACTAATGGCTGTGGCGTTCGTGACAACTAAATCCCTGTGCTGAATGTATACTTGTCCGTAGCTGACTGGCAGCGCTACAGCAGATCCAGCAGACACCAGGTTGGAGTCAGTGGTTGTGATACCTGTATTGACGGTAACACCTGCAGTTGTTGCAGACCAGTTAAGCGTGTTGAGTGTCAGGCTCTGAATCTGATTGATCTGAACGTTGTTCTGGATCAGATAGAGCGAGGCATTGAGTGTGCTGGCTGCGAGAAGGGCTGGAGTAAGGTTATCAGAAAGGATAACCGTCTTAACTCTACCCTGTGTTGCAGCATTGGCATACACGTAGTATACATCACCTTTAATCAATCCACCGTTAGCGGAGGCTGTAGTGAACTGAACAGTGACTCCGAGGTTTCCAATCGGTATTGCTGTGCTTGCGGCAACCAAAGCAGAAGGAGAGGAGTCGTAGTTATCGGAGGTGACAGTAACCTGCGCCGATGTAGAAGCATTAGAACCCGTGTAGAATGCTCCACCAGTCGTAACAGTGATTTTGTAACCAATGTTAGAGGCACCTGTATAGGTTCCAGCCGCCGTAGGAAGCGCATTACTTACTGCAGCTGTGAGAGTTACGCTCCATGATTGACCAGCAACCAAGAGCGAGGAACTGGAGAGAGAGAAGCTCCAGTTAACTACATTGCCGCCAGAGTTATCGATAGCAAGAACACCACCTGTTAAGGCGACATTGGTCTGCGCTGCGAAGACGCTGTTAGCGGAAGTAACTGTAAAGCGTGCGGCTGTCAGCGAACCACCAGTCGTAACGGTGGCTGTGTAGGTATCACTGAGTACGCGAAGGGCATTGTAGCCTACATAAGCTGTGGTACCTGTATGGGCGATGGTTACACCGCTGTGACCTGGATCAGAACCAGAACCAGTCCAAACGTAGTTAGCGTTAGGATCGGCTGTAATGTTCTGCGCGGCAGGAGCGATGTTGGAAGCGTCAGTAAAGATACCGTTGATATGCCAAGATTGGGCAGTACCAGAAGCGATAGCGCGGTCGAGGGTCAGTGTGGTAGTAGAAGGAACAGAGATAACCTGGTAGGTTCCTTTACCATTGATCCACAAATGAGTTCCGACCAAGGCTGATGTGAAGCTTGCGGAAGAGGATGAAAAGACTGTGCTGCCTGTGGTAACACCGTCAGAACCAGAAGCTAAAAATGTTCCTACGGTGGCAGCCAAAGAAGAATCGTCTAGGACGGTATCAGCTACAAGGGCTTGAATCTTCGAAGTAATCGAATCTCCAGTCGTGTCAGAAACGGTGATGTAGTCGCCAACCTGCACGTCGCGATTAGCGAGGAATGCTGAGCGGCTAAACCCATTAGCAGTTTTAAGGATAGTACTAGAACCGTTGGTGAATCGAACTCGGTTAGGGTACTGCTGACTAGCAACAGTCAGGGGAACGGCCACTGGTTGGTTACTAGAAGTAGATCCGAGAGTGGCGTTAGGAAGATAGTTAGCGTACAAGTTGTCGATGAACACTTCCGTGTAAGAAGTATCAGGAGTCGTACCTGCAACCTGGCTGGGATAAGGATAAGTGATGTTGGAGGTCGTAATGTAGTTCGAACCAGAAACTCCATCAGGATTCACAGCCTGTGTGGAAGTCTTCTCAGCTGCAACTCCGTAACGATAGAGGTTGTATTGAGGACCGAACACAAAAGCCGGAAGAGGAAACACCTCATTAGCCTGAGCCTGAGTGAATTCCTGATCAATTTGAACGCGTGGGACGATATATGCCATAATTGTTTATCCTTAAGATATAGATTAGTTTAGTGTCTGGACTGATTTAATCAATGCTTTTTCATTGATCGCTGAGGATTACGTTGGGGTTTATACTGTCGAAGATGGTTTTACTAATGGTTTTAATCTTAAGATCTTCACCACGAATAACCCAGCTGTCATCGAATACAGTTGATATGTTCAATATTACTAAGAAATGATCTTTGGCTTCTTGGTAGATTTGAGGCTTCGATATGCCTGTTAGATGGAAGCGTCTGAACTTGAAGTCTCTGCGTATCTCAGACTCGTATTGTAGTAGCGGTCTAGCTACATAATGGGCGAGTTGCTCCACAAATCCTACATTAGTGGCTATACAAGCTACACCTAAAGTCATACTGGCTATCGCTAGTTTACGTTCTTCTGACTCCTTCGGATCTGCCTCTACCAATTGATTAATGGTTGGAAACTGATAGGTAGCTTCGTCTCTGAACACAAATATTGCTGGACGCTTTTGTATGGCTATGGGGTCGTAATGAAAAGCTATCCCTACAAATATACCTGTAGCGTTCTTGTCGTCCGAATACTGATTGTTGAACGGATAGCCGTCTTTCTGTTGTGGGTTATGTTTAAAATTATTTACAATCAGTTCGTATACAATGTTTTGCACGATCCACGGAGACAGCATCAACTCTTTCTTTGGAGTCTCGTCAACTTCCCTTTGTTCGGGGGATATGTAAGGAGGATCTAGCGGAAGGGTCATGGAAGGTTGGGTATCTGTAAGGAATAAACTGTATCTCCTGGGGCTGCTCGACGCAATGAAACTTTTTGAGTCACAGGTATGAATGTCGAAGGAAAGGTGTGGAGTTCGTGGGATACTCCTATATACCTGGCACCATTATCGATAACAGCTACTACATCTCGGTTATTAATCAGAGGGTAGCCTGGTGCGCGGATAAGGAGATCGTAGGTTTCCTTCATACCATTACCGTCTGGCGACAGTTGTTTGTCTGCTCCGTTTGATACAACAGTGAAAGATATGGGTATGGGTGAAGAGTAACCACCTATAATACCGGTACCCATGTCAGAAGTGTTGTCAGCTAAAGGCACACCTGATACTGAGTCAATGGCAGAAGCTGTGGGACCGTAAGAGAGTCTTTTAAAGAGATATCCTAAAAACCCTGCATGCGAGTTGCTTAACTTCTCTTTACGGATAATCTCGTAAGCCATGGCGTACCTGCGACGCTGAGTAGGAAGAATGCCAAAGTTGACGACCTCAGAATAGTACAGCTTACCACTACCGTCTTTCATGACGACTCGATAGTAGTAACTCATGGAGATCGAGTTCTTTAGGTTGAAGTCGTCGACAGCATACAGGTTAGTGCCTGCGTTCTTGGTGAACAAGAGGATGGAGAAGTCGAAGTTCTCAGAAGCTTGCAACATGAACACAGGGTTCTGTATTTGCGCCTGAGGATCTACTTCCCAATACACCTCATGCCCAGTTTTAAAGTTGGGGTATACGACGACACTCCTAATGGGACATGACATAGCTTCTTAATTGTGACACCAATGCTGCGATATTACCAGACCGATATAGGCTCAATCTCACCATGAGGCTGGCGTCAGCTGGATTGGAGGCCAGGAAAGCTAAAAAAGTAGTTGGAAACGTGAGTACAGACAGGCTGTTCTTGGAGCGACCTGACTGTTGTAAAAAAGAGAAGAAAGCTTTGAAGGCCTTTCGCTTGTACACGACGTCGCGAAGAACGTCTTTCTTCTTATCCAACAGCTTGCAGGCTTCCTGAAAAGCGATTATCTCTTCCTGTTGAGCTCCGTCTGCCATACTGTTTAGCGAAGTCTGTAGATGTATTCAGAGTGTTGAGTACCAAAGCATCCAGCTATGTTGAAGTTGATCTTGATGCCTTGTGCGAGCTGTTTGAACTCTGTCCAATACGCCTCACCCATGGCTGTGAAGACTTGAGCCTTGTCCTTGTCGTTGACCTGTACACCGTCAGCAGAGTAGCTGAACTGGTTGGAAGCTTCGTTTATAGCTGCGGATTTTAATAGATGCGCAGCTGTACCAATGAGAAGTAACGCACGGTAAGGAAAGCTTTCCAGTGTCCAACCAGGCATAGTTGGGGGATTCATGATGTTGAAGTAGTCGACGACAAACAGTTCAGCCTGTTCGATGTCTTCGCTGCTCCAGCGTTGACCTGCGATGAGGGTGTTGAGTTCCGGCTTGTCCATCAAGAATACGCGAAGGTCTGTTTCAGTGAGTCGTGTGGTGGCCATAATGTTTATCCGAGCATCTTGGAACGTACAGCTGCGAAACCTTTAGAAAGGCTGGAGTTGGAGGGAGAAGATACACCTTTAGCCACAAACTTGTTGGGATTAGTGCCTGGTGTAGGTTTGACGTTTCCTAACGACCCTTGGGCTGTAGAAGGGGCCTTCATAGGAGCACCTGCAATAGGTGTTGCGAGAGGTACGGTAGGAGCTTGAGGTGCAGCAGGCTGACCTTCTACGTCGATAGCCGACTTAAACATTTCTACCGCAGCCTGCTTACTGTAGCCTGCTTCGGATGCAGCTTTTAAAAAGCCTACTAAAAATGCCTCTTCTTTCGTCATGTAGGTATATTAACGAGAGGAAGAGGCGGAAGCAACTACAACAGAGTGCACTGTATAGCTAGACTTGTAAGTCAGATCTCATACGAGGCTTCCTCTTTGTCGTTGTATATTAGTGTGGCGGGTACGATGTTTTGAATAGAGAATCCTCGTTCAAGCTCCATACAGGCTGATCCTCTAGAGGTAAAGATGTGGTTGGACACCAGCTTATCTTCTCCGTCGATTATTACAAAACCTTTTAATATTTTTGGTTCACTCATTTGTTGTCTCCTAGGAATATTCCTTTTTGGTTCTTATAGTACTTCGTCAGGCGTCCGGTTTTGGTTATGAAACCGTGTTTGTAGAGCCAGTTGCGAGCTTTTGTTTTTGAGGTGAGTATGGCTGTTGTGTGGGCTCGAAGAGCTTTCACCTCAGCTTTAAGTTGTTTTGGGGTCATCATTACTCCTTCCATATCCAGCCACTCATAGGAATGATAGGACCTACGAGTGTGAGTCCTAAGTATACATTAGTTTCTGTATCGTACTTAAAAGCTAAGCGTATAAACAACCATTGTAAGATTAGGAAGTTTACAAAGAATAACCAAAATGTCTTAGTTGTTTTCATGCTTATAAGGTATTGGTGTTTAAGGTTAAGTCAAGTTTAGGTGCTGTACTGTGAATAACATGATAGTGGATACAGAAAATCATAGCACAAAAAACCCTCAGAGTATTTAGCTCTGAGGGCTGTATAACTTGCTCTGTATTAACTATTAAGCTATGAAGTCCACTCTAGTAACTCCACGGACGTTGCCGATCGAGATAGAGAGATTCATATACTGGAAATAAGACATAAAGAACGCTTTAGTTTCAAGGAACACAGTAAGCGGCTGCAGTCTGTAGTACTTACCGAAAAACTCTTCGCTTGAGAAGAAGTAGATCGTTCCATCAGGAATCAGGTTACGCTTCAGTGTATACACTGGGCGAACACCCAACAGAGTCTTCGAAGGAAGACCATTGATCCACATTTCCTGTGCGAGGTCGCCACCAACTTCACTACGAGACATCTTAACGAAGTCATTCGCAGTAACGGTGTTCATCAGCATTACGCCCTTGCTCTCGCCGCCATCAGGCTGCGTGGCACCAAAAGGAACCTGCAAGCGTTGAATGACTTTGAAGGCTTCAGCAACGTTTTCACGAGTAATACCACCACTGAGGGTGATCCACTGAGGAAGGTTGAGGCCGTTAAGAGCATTGTTCGTATTGACCGTACCGAGGATGCTATTCACTTTCGTGATGAATCGGTTGTCGATTTCGGTAGCGATATCCTTCGTGGTGATGTCGAGCAACACCTGACGAATATCATAATCATAGGTACGAAGCTTATCCAGGTCCTTGTTGAGCAAGGGCGAGAGGATACGAGCAAAGTAGCTAGGATAGCGAGTGCCTTTGAACTGGAAACCGTCCGGAACAACGCCGAGGGGAACGGTAACAGCCGGAGCCACATCGGGTTCGCGGTCGTTCCATTTCACGATCAGCTCAGGATCTTGTGCCTTATCGAGTTCATCATTGGTGATGTCGATAGGGGTAAGAATCTTTTCAGTGAAGCTTTCTTCACGAAGTTTGTTACGGGTGAACTGTTGGGCTGAAACAGCGGCTTCTTTTTCGCCACCATTTTTGACCATTTCAACGAACGTATCGTTAAACACTTTGATATCAGCAATCTTTTCCATATATATTTTCCTTTAATTATTAGCTGTTGAGCTTGATACCAAGAACAGTTGTGGTTCCTTGAATTTGAGTACCGTTCACAGTTTGAAGGGCAGGAAGAGTACGAGTACCTGCAACCCATCCGATAATTTTCTGCGTGCTGGTGGTCCAAGTATCAACCGTACCATCAGTACGACCATAGAGAGGAGTACCGAGGGGGTAGTTAGCATCAGAGATGGTCTGATAAGCTTGGTCGGTTTCAACAACGGTGTTTCCGTCGAGGAGAACGATACCAACTTTACCTGATTCGATTACATCGCCATCAGTAGAACTGTTGACAATGAAACCTGCGAGGTCAGAGAGAGGAGTACCAGATGCTCCGACATAGACGGAGTAAGTACCACTGTTGATGGCGAGACGACCATACTGTCCGGCGACATATGTCTGCCCTGAGACAGAAGCACCTACGGAATCCGTCTGCAAAAGTGTCAGTCCGGTCCCTTTACGAAAGTTAATCATATTAAATATTTCCTTATCTTAAGTTTGTTACTATAGCTACTTCGAACTATCTCCCGTCCAAGAAGAACAGTCGTATCGCGTATTGTTGTATAAATACTACAATGGCGAAGCGGTTGGTGCAAGCGTAATTGTAACCTCACTTGCGACTAACTCACCATCTACTAGCTGATACTCACTTAAAATACCATGTCCCTCCTCGAACCTAAAAAATCTACAGCCCAACTTTTCCATTATTTTCTTTTGTCTTACCTTGTCCTTATCTATGAGTGACCCGCTGGCGTAGTGAGGAGGTTCGTCATATTCTATTACCACATTGGCGTCTTTGTCGTAACCATCAACGGAGTAGCCTATTACCTGAAATTCTCCTCCGTTCTCAGCATGTTGAAAATTAAAGCCGAGTTGCTTACCTAACTCAGCTATTTTAATGCAACCTTTAGGGTTAAATAAAGGCATACCACCTAAGTCAGACCTACGCCTAAGTCTGTCTTGCCTCATCTTTTCTTTTGTTTCTTCTGACATAGGTTTAATTTTATACCTTGCTAGCCAGTGTTCACTAAGCTTTCTTCTGTGCTCCGGTGAACACGGTTTTGGAGTATGTGTGGATAGATATTTTTTAGACCATACTGCTGTAGCTTCTGATCCGCTACGTACGGGTATACCTAGTTTCACTATATGACGTTGAATAGTGGTGAAGCTAAACCCCAGCATCCTAGCTATCTCAGGCATGGACTTCTTTTGATTTATATACCACTCTTCCAACTCCTCCTTAGTTGCAGTGATTACACGCCTTCTCTTTATGCCGTGTTTTTTCAGGTAAGTATTTATCGTACTGGTGCTGCAACCCAATTGATTGCCTATCTCCTCTGCTGTCTTCTTCTGGTTAATATATAGCTCAGTAAGCTCTTCTTTAGATGTAGTAATGTATCCGTTTTTAGATATACCAAACTTTTTAAGGTAATGCTTAACTAATGGGGCGGAGCACGAATATAGCGCTGCAATCTGATCCATGTTCTTGTTCTGTGTGATGTATAGGTCGAATAGCTCCTCCTTAGGAACATCGATTAACTTTATAGGGCTTCTCATACCCTATAGCTTACTACAGAATGATATAACTGCAACCTGTTAAACAGGATTTCTATACACCGGAGTATGTGGATGCACGAACTCTAGTGTTTTTGTCACACCTCTACCCACTGGGCTGCTAGATTGAACTGGAGCTTGCTTGGGGAGGTTGGTGCCGAAAATGCTGCCTGAAGGCTTAGCTGCTTTAGGTGGGAACTTCTTGAACAGTTTCTTAGCTATGTCTACTTCTGGAGTAGTATACTGGCTGGCACGCTTCTGGAATCCTCGATTAAATGCTTCTTCTAAGAGAGTCATATTAATCAATGATAGAGTTTTCGTTAGACCAACCGAATGCTTTAGCCGCTACTGGGTCGAACTCTGCAGGTTTCATTAGTCTGGCTTTACTAACGCTACCAAATTCCATCACCGAACCGGCTCTGCACACCTTAGTTAAAACACTTGCCAGGTATGCGGGGTCTTCTGCAGCCCTCTTAACGAAAGCATGGATTTCCGACTCATCGTTGATGAAGTTGGATCGGAAAAGTGCGTTCGCTGATTTCTTTAACTCTGCAGAGAGGTTCTCCTTAGCTTCAGCCCTCTTACTCAACATCTGCTGCTGTTCTTGTACCTTGGCTTCGAGAGAAGAAATTTCTTCCATCGCAGTCTTGGTGAACTGTTCAACTTTCTGTAGCAGGCTGTTGTTCATGAGTCTTATGCTGTTCGAGTTCAAACAAACTATGCAAATAGTCTGTTACCTTCTGCCTCTCTTCAGCACTAAGTAATTTTAGTGCTGAGAGGGCTTCAGTAATTAGATCGTTATTTGGCGGGTTCGACATCTTTCTTGAGACTTTCGACTACCAGAGCATGCACCATGGATGCGAGCTTAGCCATCTTAGCTTCCTCTTCTTTTTCAGAGGCTTCTTTAGTCTTGATAGATTCTACTTCTGCGAGTTTGGCTTTGAGTGCTTCGTTTTCTTTAACGACTTCTTCAAGAGCGGCTTGCTTCATGAGTTCGTCGCAATAGGCAGCACCAGCTTCTTCAGCCTGTTTGATCTGAGCTGCTTCGTCATTATCTGCATAACCGAGCTTTTCAGCTGCGTTAGAGATAATGATATCAAAGTCACGACGACCAGCTTCTTTGAGAAGTTCGGGAGAAGGAGCAGCAGAGGCTTTCTTCATGAGGCTGACTGCGAGTTGGCGACCGAGTTCATAAGAGGCGACCTTTACGGCTTCTTCTTTGATCTTCTCTGCGTCGTGTTCAACTTTCTTGGCGTCAGACTCTTCTTTCTTAGCGTCTTTAACTTCTTTGGAAGCTTCTTCTTCGATCTTCTTGTCTTCAGCTTTCTTAGCATGGGCAGCGGGTTCAGTCTTTTCAGTGGAGGGTTTCTGAGTGAAACCTTGAGGAGTCTTACCGTCTCCACCGTCATTCTTACAAGGAACTACGGTATTCTTATCGATATGATCGTCTTCAGCGGAAACGCTTTCCTGCTTAAGATCGTGACCTGGGACACCTTTAATGTCTTTCTGGGCTTCTTCGGCATTCTTTTTGATCTCTTCGAGAATATCGCTACCGAGTTCAGAAGCTTTCTTAGCATGAGCAGCGGGTTCGTCTTTCTTATCGAGAGCGGGAACCTGACGATAACCTTGATGCTCTTTACCGGTCATTCCGTCATTCTTACAAGGAACTACGGTATTCTTATCGATGTGTTCAGTACTTTCATCAATCTTCTCTTGTTTCAGGTCGTGGCCTGGGACGCCAGTAATATTCTTCTGGGCTTCGGCTTTCTTCAGAACCATCTTCTGGAGTTGGTTGATTATTTCGGCGTGTTTGGTGATCTTTGACATAACTTTTATTTATCCTTGAGTGTTGAGTTTAAAGGGTTTGCTATTAGCTGACAATTAATTATTCAGGATAGAGGAAACTAGCTCCATAGCTTCTTTTTCATTCAGTCCACGATTTATTGCCTGCTCTAGCATCCCTTGGATATAATGATCGTCGGCAGACAGTTTGTCATGTGAGGCACGTTTTTCAGTGCTGTTGCTCTTGAGTAGATCGCGGGAGATGTTCAAAGCTGCTTCATAAGTATCAGCGGCTTCTTTAATGTTCATTCCGGCGTCTAGAGCGCGTCCAATAAAGCCTTCAATATACTCAGCAGCCTTCATAGCTCCCAGTTCAGGAGAGTCTCCGCCTGCAGGAATTCCTTCAGGAGAGTTAAGATGTTCATGAATGGCTTGCGCAACTTCGGGAGCACCAGCTTCAGCAGGAGCGGCTTCAGGAGGAGCACCTGCGGCAGGAGCTGCACCACCTTGAGCGAGCTCTGCGAGGAGGGCTTGCTGTGCTTCAGGAGGAAGTTGAGCGAAAAGTTGTTCGATTTGTTCTGTCTCAGGGGCCTCGGTGGCTTCATGTTCAGGGGAGCCTGGAGCTCCAATAGGAGCGGCGGGAGGAAGTTCGGCGGGAGGAGGACCACCAGCACCGGTAGGATCTTCGTTGAGTGCCATAGGTGCAGCGCCGTCAGCAAGCTTCCAAAGCTCCGTGATTTGTTTGTCGTTGAGACCGTGTTCTTTTGCGGCCTTCACAAAGCCTTCGAGATAGAATTTATTCATAATAGTTGAAGAATCTTTAAATGTTAACGGTTGTTGAGGTACATGCCAATCAAATTGTTATTGTCTGTTCTGTACTAAAGCATTCCAGATAACCTGATCATCCAGGTCGCCTTGTTCGGAAATCTGTCTAAGGGCTGCTAGTTTGTACTTAGCGTATGTTTTAGCTAATTCCTTATCCATCGCTTCTTTGGACTTAGCTTCCTCAGGAAGACTCTTCTTTAAACTGGAAGGAGTTCCTTTGATGATGGTGATTCTCATGACTCTGCGATGAGAAGGTTCGCCGAATAAAGAGTGACCTGACACCAAGCTCTTGATGATCTCTTGGATCTCTTTCGGTATACCTGCATGAGAGCCTTCAAAATGTTCGTCATTCACAGCCTCAGAGGAGTCGTCGTCATTCTCTTCCAAATCACTGAATATATCAGGAAGGTGGGTCTTCATCCCTTCAATATGTTTACCTTCTACACGGTCACCAAACAGGTACTTGGCGAAGTCTCCAGGTGAGAACATGATTCCTTTGGAGGCTAGCTCTTTTAGAAGCTTAGCTGGATCATGCTTCCTGAGTTCGTCGATAGTTGAGTCAGATAAAGTGTCAGATGTTGCTTTGGTAGCGTGGTCTTTAATAAAGAGATCTTTAGATGTATCTGCTTTACCTGCGGCCACTGCGTCTACATGCTTTTCCATCTTAGCTAATTTACCTAGGATGTCTCTTTTTTCAGAAGCATACTTCGAGATGGTCTGCAGACTCTTAGGTACATAAATATCACCATAGACGTTTAGGTAGTCCTTAGGAAGCATAGGCTTGTAAGCAGAAGCTAACTTCAGACTCATACCTATACGGTCTGCTGGTCGTGCAACATGAGAGATCTCGAACCAATTAGGGTCAGGGTTGATCATCTCGCAGATCTCACCATATTTGTTTATCTCGCCTAACTTATTAGGTATATGTGAGCATCGGTCGGCATCACTTACGGCCTTATGCCCGCAGAAGGAACAGCAATCATGTGAAACTTTTGCAGCCATACTCCAGTTAGTATGCCCCTTCTTTTCCTGCTCGTCTAAAATGTCTGCGCACTTCTCATTATCTAACCCTACGATAAGCTCAATACGCTTCATCTCAGGGTTGTAGGCTGCTGCTTTGATATTGCCGAACTTGGGGTCCTTAGGTTTATTCTTGTGATGCCTATGTACAGCCCTATCTGCATCTGCAAAATAATGAGCGTTTTTGATGCAGTCTTTTTCTAGGAATCTGTCACAGTTTCTATTACCACCAGTACCTTCATAAGCACCAACTGCAATAATGTGTAGGTCTGTTTGACCTGCAGTCTTCTCAAACTTTAAAAGCTCCTTGGAGGAGGCTCGCTTAGTTAATTGTTTGGATGGGTCTGTAAGAATACTCACAGACTCAATACCAAAATCAAAGTCAGAGTTTGAAGAAAACTTAATCATGGTTCTTATGCTTATTTGGATTCAAGTGATTGTAGATGGCTTGTAACTTGGCTCGCTCTAAGTCTTTATCATAAGCATTAACTCCGGAATGCAGTCCGAGAAGCCCACCAATGCCTGCACCTGTTGTTCCTAATAAAGCCGCTAACCCTGGATCTTTCATTATCCGACCTGCCATGGCTCCAGTTAGTCCTCCCAAGCCAGCATTAATTAACCCGGGACGTAGTATAGTACCCAGCATGTTAGAGTCTACCTCGTCTACAGGTTTAGAATAGTCGTCGGCTCTCTTGTGAAATCCTTGTAGGAAGGCTTGTTCTAATTTGTTCATATTATTGTGCATATTATTGTTCATATTATTGCAATCTGTCTGCTTCGTCGAACTTACCGGCTACTCGAAGGCCTGCCTTGCGCCAGTCTTGTACCTTTTCTGGGCCGTAGTACTTTTCTTGCAGCTTCTTGAGTAGATAACCTAACCCTAGACCACCCACACCTGCGGCTGCGCCGTACAGTGCAGGTTTTCCAAACTGGTGTAAATACCTACGGGCTTGTAGTTTATGGTGGTGCGATAGGCCGTATGGATGGGCTGGAGGTTCCAATGTCTTCAAAATCTCTGGCGTGGCTCCACCTATGTTCTTTAGGTAATCTGCGAAATTGCTATGAATGGCAGGGTTAGCAGCTACATGTTTAGATCTTAAAAGATTCTTAAGTAATGCTGAGCGATTTGCCTCTTCTTCCTCGACTGGACCAAACTGCCCCCAACTGAACGGCTTGGGCTTAGCGCTAGAAAGTTCGGGTTTATGCGTTCTTCGCATAGCTTCACCTATCTGAGCAAAATCAGGTAGGTCACGAACAGAAGGAGAAGTATCTTGCAGATCTTTGAGCTTCTTTAGCGCTGCTTCAAAATTTGTCTTCTTTGTGTTGATTGCATCCAACCGTGGTTGGTGTGCGCTCTCTAACTCCGACTTGGCCAGCTCTTTAAACTTATTAAGCTTGTTGACGTGAGCTGATGGGTCAAAGCCTGTGTCCAGCCCTTTACTCTCGAGAGCTTTAATAGTTGCACCATGACGACTGTTCGAAGGGTCTTTCATAACCTGTTCGATTTCAGCTATCTGCTGTTCTGGGGTCTTGCCTCCTTCGTACAAAGCGGAATGCGCGTCAGAGTACTCTTTCTCCAACTCGTCTATATGAGAGGGACTGTGCCACTCTTGGGAACCTGCATTCCTTAGATAATCTAAGCGGCGTTTAGTTTCTTCGATGTTGTCACCTATACGTCCGAAAGACTTTACAAACTCAGGATGTGAGCCACCTTCTAGTTCAGTTGCCCAATTCTTTTCAGGAGGAGGTACTTGATTGATGATAGAGATGTCACTATTTCTGTGGCGCTTGTTGTTGTATGCTGAGGCCCCGGCGGTACCGATAGCACCTAAAGCTGCTAATGGTAGAGAGTGGTTTAATACGTCTCTAGTGACAGCCTGGACAGGATGTTCATCATAGAACGTATTTTCTTTCTTACGTTTAGTTCCTAGTAAATATTCTAACCCTGTGGCTCCCTGGTCGATATTGCCTTTTAGCTCAGCAATACTAGGATCACTCTGATCTATGTTAGATAGATGCTGAGTGATTAAATTTGATAATCCGTGAGTGGCTGCTTTTTCCAACATAATTAATTTTTGTGTGAAGGTTCGGAAGCTCCGCGTTGAAGCTGTTTCTGCTTCATACGATTAATATCTGCCTGGGTTAGACGATCGGCGTCGTAGTCGGACAACGCTTGAGCTTCTACAAGCTGGCGAAGCAGTCCTCTAACAACATCCTTCTCTAATGACAACTGAGGAGCTAAACGAAGAATCTGCTCATAAGCATGAATAACCTTACGAGGCTTCGCTTTGCTTAAAATAGGGTCGGTGATCAGCAAGTCTTGTACAAGTGATTGTCGTTGAATGTTTTCCAACGGAGAAGCTGAAAAGGGGTTTTTCTTCGCTTTCTCTTTAGAGGCAAACACGTCTTCAATACGCTTCTTGATGAAACCCGACTGCCAAGAGTCCTCTGACTCTTTTTCTAAATCTTCAGACTTTTTTTTAGCGGCTAGGTTTTCTTTGATCCTCTTCATCACAGGATCAACTTCTTCGTGCACATCCTCAACTTTGTCTGACTCCAAATGGGCAGGTATAGGATTAGCAATAGGTCCGGACGTGGAACCTTCTTCAAACTCTGAAGAGAGCTTGGACAGCCCGTACTCTTGATAAATCTGACTTACGTGAGACTTTTCAAAGTCTATAAGTTCTTCCGCCTCCTTAGCGAGAACCAGATTCTTCTTTAAGGACTCGGTAGACTCTAGAAAACGATCAAACATTGCAGCTTCCTTACAGAGATCGAACATTTTGTAATGCTCATCGTGTACACCGCGCTCTTCCTTGAGACCTGCGGACTTATAAATAAAATCTAGGTAATCGACAGACTCTTCTCCGTGTTTGGAGAACACCTGAGACTCAAACTCTTCAAAAGACGTACGAGCTTCAGGTGAGCGAGAAAATGTGTTAACAAGTCCTGCGAAAGCGGAATTCATCCCAAGCTCAGCTCCAACCTTTTCCGTCTTAGCATGATCTAACTGCTTCTCTAGCTTGTTGATATAGTTAGCAGCCTTTGTGCAGATATACTTATCAGAATTTTGAATTTCAGGCTCTAACTCGGTAGCTATCTTTAAGTAAGCTTGCTTGTAATTAGGACGATACATCATCTTAACAAAATCAGGTGACTCTGCTTCGGATGCGTTAGATGAAAAATTCTCAGAAACCGCCTTCTTCTCGGAAGCGTCTTTGACTGTGTACTGACCTTTAACAACTGCTGGAATGTCTGCGATGGGGAAGTCGACTGAGCGATCTTCAGCTTTCTTGAAATGATTATACGTAAGAGCCACATTAAGAGCGGAACCTACACGATGAATATAGTTGTGATTCAGGTCGTACTCTTCTGCCACTTTATTAAGGGCTTCCGTAGGAGCACTGCCTCCGTTAACGTAGTGAACGGCTGAATCTAGCGCGGTTTTGATTATAATGTTGGGTTCGTCGACAGAAGACATAATGGTTATATTAAAGTACCTATGATGGGTTGGCTAGACTAATTTGTAGGATCGGCATTCTCTGCTGTAATGTCTACGACTGACTTAAACTGTAGAACATCTGGATCCTCCAAAGAGTTCTCATGAATGATTCCGTTAAACAATTGGATAGTAGTATCGTCGATACTTGTCTCTTGTGTGGATGTGTTCATCTTGGTGGTGGAGGCTTTCATGTTTTCAGTCTTGGCCTCCAAATAATCACATGTTCTAGACTTGATCTGGTTGTTATGAATATTGCCTAACGCTCCTTGATACTTGTGAGCGTCATCTAATGTCTTAATCGCCTGCTTCAGCTTGAATACATTCTCTAGAGCAGATATACCTAGGTACTCTACTAATTTCTTCTTCTCGTCCGTATCCAACTGATAAATGTTTAACTTGGCTTTAATACCTAGCTCGCCTAACTCCATGAAGCACTTGTAATCGTTATAGTCGTCTGGAGAGATCTTGCCGCTAGTTTGTAGCTGTTTTAGGTAGGAACCTGCAGCTGTGTAGTTCTTTGGAACAAAAGAGAAATCATAGAACAACTGTCTGAACGTACGTACTAGGAGTTCAGGAAAGTTCCAGCGTTTAGCTATATCTAGGTCGGATATTCCACAAAATATACAATATCCTATATAAATAGCCGTGTCTGATAGATTTTCGTTTGTGTGTAACTCCTTGGCGGCCAATATGTAGTCAGGGTCACAATGATGACCATAACCTGAGTTAATCTTCACATACTCTACCATCATTGGGTCGTTCAACTTCGCTAATTCACGAACATTCCATACCCTGAACTCCCTATGTTTAGAGGTTGCGTCATCTTCTTTTATGGAATATGTGACCTTCTTTAGGTGGTTTTTGCGCTTCCAACTGTTTAATGAAAGCATTAACTGCTTCTGCTCTAGTGCAGGTAACCCTTCATTAATCTCTGCTAGATCACCGTTCAGATACGAGTTGTAATGTGCTTGAACGCTCCCGAGGGCTAAATATCTTCCAAAAGCGTGACGGTGTGTATCTACGATGCGATTACCATTATCCGCGTCTATCTCTCTGCTAGACCTAAACAAGCGGTCACGAAACTTGTCTGCACCTTGTAGACGTTGCTTCTTCTTAGGCAGTAGATCAACTCCCTTATCGAAATAGGTATGTCGCCAATCAGGAGGTCGGCTTAATGAGAAGACTGAACCGAAGAATAGTTTATTGCTGCTGTTGGACATCTGGAGCCCCTGTAGGCTGCAGGAGACCAGTTAGAGCACCTAAACCAGCAACTATAGCTGTTGGAGCTATATAGTGACTAGGCTTTTTGAACTTCGAGAAGTACTGAGATAAAGGCTTTGGAGTCCGTCCCTGTAATGCTCGTCTACCGTATTCAAACGGAGCTCGTAATGTATGACCTGCAACCATTGATATAGGTGTAGAAATACCTCCTATCATGGCTCCTGTCAACATATTACGTAATCTGCTATGTGGTGTACCTACGTTTGTGGCTGCCACTAAATCACCTCCAGGAAGACTGGTGAGATAAGGTTTCTGACGTAAAACATCAGCAGCTCTATCGAGTTGGTCATCTGTAAACTGTTTGCGATCTGCAATCAAAGGAGCCGTTGCTCCCATTAAACCCATTCCCGCTGCGTTCTGCCCTAGGTTATCTAGTAGATTACCTGCACCGTAGCGCTTAAACCCTTTAAAATTTGTAGTAGGTAATAGGTCTCCACCGCTTATAGGAGATGCTGCGTTTTGATTAAACCTAGGTAGTCGAGCTTTACTTACATCGAGCTTAGACAGTACACTGTTTACTCTTGCTGAACCGGGAAACCAGTTGCCTATTCTAGGTTGTGCTGGTCGCACTCTACTAAATAGCTTACCGAACGCTGCTGGCGCTTTAATAGGACTATGCTTTCCGAAGGCAGCCTCCATCAACAGTGTGGGAATTACAGCAGAGGCTGCCATAGTTCCAGCGCCACGAAGCATCTCACTTCCTACGTTTTGATGTCCTCTCGTGGCCTTAATGCGTGTGATAGCATCCTGAATCTGTTTTTCACGTTCCTCGGGGTTACTTCGAATAATTCCTAACGACGGAGCTACGTCCTGCAAAGCCGTTCCTACAGCCCTACCTGCGCTACCTGGAAGCATCTCAGCGTTATCTAATATGCTGTATGCTGACGGATGATTCAGAAACATGTTTTCTCTGAGCGCGTTAATCGCCAGATACTTATCAAAGTTTGAATCGGCTGGAAGCTCCTCGGACATGTTTAGACATCCAGTACGTCACTGTCTGCGCTATTAATAGATACCTCTGGAGATTTTCGCTTCAGGAAAATAACCAAGTCTCCAAGATTTCTGAATACGTTTGTCAGAAGTTCTACGAGCTTAGGCATGTCGGAACGTCCATACATTTCCTTAAACTTGTCGACTTCCCAGTGAACTAAAAATAAGAGCCTTCCGAGGGAATCTAGTGTCTTTACGAAATCAGGCATGTATTCTGTGACCTTCTCAGAAGGTGCAACATATTTGGCTAACACGCCGATCGTGTGAGTATCAAATATTTGCTTCTGTCCTGCTGAGGCTAAGTCTACTGAATGCTGCACTTCCTGAGGATCAATGCCTTCAACATTAGGCATGTTACCGAGACCTAATTGCGTAGGATCGCGGTATTGTGTCTGTTCGGCTGGAAGCATGTTCTCTTGGCCTATTCCTGTATAGGTATCCTGACCCAATTCGTTAACGTAAGGTTGTTCGTAGATAGGATAGGGAGAAGCGTCACCTGTGTAGGCGAACTTGATGTATCCCTTCTTGGGAATACCTACCGGCAGTGAATCAATTAATTCTTCTGCTTCTTTAACACCTAAGCCAAAGTCAACAACCATACCTATTTTGGCATCGATAGGACTGTCGTAGCTTTTACGAGCGTCGTTCAGTTTGGTGAAATACGAACTACCGTTAGACTGTAAAGTCAGTGGGAATATGTTCTTACCTGCCATAGTTCCAGAGAATACATGGAGGTGGCATGCTGGGCCGTTCGCACGATCCCTAGCGTCTACATAATCCTCATCAGCTACAATGTTGAGCTTCAGAAGCTTAAACCCAGCAGGTATATAGACAGTGTGGCCGCTATATTCTAACTTGAACCCTTTACGCTTTGTGAACACCAGGGTGAGCTGACGCTCTTTATTGGGATGCTCGTAGAAGTTACCACGAGGTAGGTCGTGTGCGCTACCTGGGCGGTCTACTGGTCCTCCAGTATGCTGTAGCGGACCAGGAGAGTGTCTGTGACTGCGATACTGGGTGATAGGCTCAACAGTGAGCCTGCGTACGTCGTCAGCATCTTTGAAGGAGGCAATGATTCTGAAGGCTTGTGTAGCCTGCAGGCGTTCATTGATTAAAACAAAAGCAGACTGAAAAGAGGGGCGCTCTTCTGGAGGGTTAACCATCATCTTGTGTGCGTCAGAGAAATCTGGAACAACAATCTCGTCCTTAGCAAACACCTTAGAGGCGTCTGCGATATACGCCTTTCCTTCTTCACCTGAGTCTAAATCAATAACGATAGAATCGTCTGTTGCGAAGTGCTGCTGCAGCTGCCACGGACGAACTAAAATAAGGCCATAGCGCAAGCCTCCAGATTTAGTGAGGTAAGGGTAAAACCCTGAAGATGTTGGATTTTGGAACTTGTTGTTGTATTGGAAAGCACCAAACTTTGCATACTTCTCTTTTTTACGTGAGTCTCTGATATAGTAGCCTTTGACTTGAAGATCCTTCTTCTCGTCATCCCTAAGGCCACGAGCTTTCTCTTTATCACCCTTACGAATGACATCGACCTCTTTGGCTGCTTCGATAGTAGGGTTTACTTCAGCAAGTGCTTCGGCAACCTTGTCCATGGGGTAAAAACGAAGAACTGCTTCACAAAAGTCAGCATTCTTCATCATTGTCCAAAAAGCCGTCTTAACTGGAGTTCCACTGGCTTTCACGAAGTCCATCAGATTGTGTTTAGTATCAGCAACAATCTTTCCTTCGTCGAAATACTCCGCTACAGACATTTTGCCTGTACGAGGAGGAGCTACAAGATTACGGAAGTCAGATGGAGGAAGGTCTTTGGCTACCTGGTCCTTAGGAAGCTTAGTCGGCTCTCCAATACCTGTATGCACATCCTTCAAAAAGAGCTCCGCAAAATCCTCGGTTAGAGGATAAAAACTTTCATTATTCTTACTGTATAAAAGGTCTAATCCTTTCACCTGACCGTTTATAAAGAACGCCGGGACATAGATAACTTGGTCACCAGAGGACTTAAAACCAAATACACCAATAGCTTTTGTACCATTATCGAGCTTCCTAACCACCTCGAACCCAACAAGAAACGGAAGAAGGTTCTCTAACTTGTCCTGTAGCTTATCGTAAGCGAGCTGGAAGAAGGACTGTTCAAATTTGTCTTCGGTGGAGGCGGAAAATTTATTCATAAACGATTTTTATATGTTATATCCTGCTTACCCTAGAGGCAATCCCTTATTTCCGTACACCGAACCCTACACCGTAGGCCAACCCCGCAATAGGTGAAGGACCTTCTAAAGAGCTAGAGCTTCCTGCATTAACCTCGTTGAGCAACCTTCGCTCGAGATAGGTGGAATAGAGTTGGTGCATCCAATCCGGAACGTGCTCTGGTACATCTAGCAATCTCACCATTAACGGCTCAAAGGGTGGAGGATCGTCGTGTACGGTGACAGAGTCGATATGATGCTCTTTCAACTTATCTAACATACGTGAAGTAAGTCTTGTACCTATTGTATAATGCAATACTGGTACCTCTAAGTATTTGTTCAACGCTTGATCGATACGTACCAGTTTATTTCCAGGTCTGGGATGATAGTCTTTTTCAATGGCCGAGTAACTAACTACCTCGTCTGGAAGGTGATTACCTACACCTGTAGGTGAAGTGATTTTCACATGGTCTATTGCTGCTCTGGAGATGACTTCGAAATTTCTCCTGTTGATAGGTAGGCCTGCCTCATCAAAGGCGGATTTCATAGCTTCAGTGAAGTACTTTCGCCCTTCTCCGACACCTTTAAGCTGCACTACCTCTGCAGGGTTAATAATACCTTCAGAAAGAACGTCACCTGCCTCGACTCGTTGGCCTTTGTGAACTTTTACCTCGAAGCCGGTAGGGACGTAGTATTCCTTCTCGTTGATGACTACAAAGTGGCCACCAGCGGAGGAAGATTTCACATCCTCTACAATACCATCCTCACCAGCCAACGGAGCTTTACCTTGGAAGGCTGTAGGGATGTTAGCCATCTGATCGATAAGTTTAAACCCTGACACAACGTTTGCTTTGGTTGCACCGATATTGTGTCGTACGTTCATGGTGGCCTGCGATAAGGCTTCACCTAGTCCTGAGGCAGCGGAAATGCCTACGTAGCTACCTACCTCAGGAAGACCTTTTTCGCGCTTACCGGCACAAAGTTGACAAAGTGCACCTTGATGGAACTTTCTAGAAGACTGGCAGGTAATAGGGGAACGGACAATGATGTGTTCCACTTTCTTGTTTTTCAGATCGTTTAATACGGTAGGGGTAATCTCGTTGTTCTTGTTGTAACCGCGCGTAGCTTTAGCTAGATAGCATCCTATAGAATGCCTATCTGAAGTGTCTGCTTCGATGCCATTATCTGTACCGCAATCATGCTCCTCGATCTTGAGAGTCATAGAGCCTCTAGAAAGCTGTTTTGAAAAATATCCACTATCGGCAGTACTGAGCTTTTTGGAAACTTCCGACGACCTCGCGACAAACGAGTGCCTCATATAGTCAGGTAGTGAAAGTCCTTCCGCAAAAGAGTTTAAAATAGGGTCATCTAACATGGGTTGACCGTGTGCATCATTAACGATACCTGCCAAGCCTACTGTGGTTCTATACTGAGCTGGACTAGCTCTGGAACCTGATAATACAACCTTAGCCAGCGTCTTATTGTTCTTAAGGCCTTCAGCTAAAATCTTGTTTTCATATTGTTTATGAAAGTCGTTGAATGCGTCGAATATGTCAGACTGCTCTTTATCTTTAGAAAGATTCTTTTTCTTAATTACTGAAATCTCCTTCTGTAGTTCGGCAACTTCCTTCTTTTTATCGATAGGAGACTGCAAATCACTTAATGAGAGAGATGAACCTTTGCGGGTGGCAATCTCGAAGCCTTCTCTAGTAAGAGCTGAAGCAATGTTGGAGTATTCGGCTGTATGTTTCTCAGCTATGGTTTCGAACAGGTTGGTTAAACCTTTCTTATCCAGCATGTGAGAATCTACATAACCTTTAAGTGAAGGAGGTAGATAATGTTTAAGAAGTAACTTTCCAACGGTTTCCACGTAAAGACTATACTACGCTATGAGGGTGTTGTCTACTACGCCTTAAAGTAGGGGACCAGTAGGAGGAGGACCAGACGGACGCCTAGTTATTGGAAAATGATGTACTGCCCTCCTGAGTAGATCAGAGTCTATCTCTTTATTGAATTCATCTACCTGAGGCTCCATATACTCGGACACAGTGGCTGCATTATGTCGAGTTTGAGCTAAAATCTTCCTGGCCCTCTCTACTGCATCATCACCGTGAGTGGATTTTAAAATTGTATTATGCAGGTCCGTAGAACCTGCTCTTACTGCCGCAAGGTCTTTCTCAGCCTCAGCTGCAAACCCCATAGGATCCCTCATCTGCCGATGTAACAACAGGCCTAAGCCTCCTGCCGCTCCTAAACCTACTGCACCTAAACCCAAATTACGTAAAAGATGGCTTTGGTTCTTTTCGTGTTCAGCTGCGCGTTTGTTAAACCCTCTATTAAATGCTTCTTCTAAATTGTTCATATATCTAGACTAGCAAAAAAAAACGATTGTCTACCGTTGTTGATATTTGGCTTTAAGCTGTTCCCATACGGAAGAAACCTTAATCTGTTTCTTTTCCTTCTCTGCAGCTTCTACTTTAAACTCATTAAACGCAGGTTCCATCAGTGCTTCCTCTAACCCTGGGGTAGAAGATTGTGTGCCCTGCTGATCTCGAATATCGTTACCAGAGACATTTACTGTCTCTTCTTCGTTACTCTGATGGTTTACGTTTCCAGAGGTCTCTTGTCCTGTATCACCTGAACCTGTCGTAGCAATATCTAGATTTGCCATCTTATCTAGCAACGACTGTGCGACTGGGTAGTCTACGGACTCCGCAGGTATCTGGGTTAGGTACGGCTTTAGATTAGCGAACTTAAGCATATTTATTGCTGCATCGGAGCACCGTAAATTCCGCCAGCCTGACCCATAGGTCCCTGCTGTGCGGCTGCGGCTGCCTGCTGCTCCTGTTGTTGCTGTTGAAGCTTTGCTTGTTGCTCTTGCTGTTTGAGTTGAAGTTCTTGTTGCTTGTTAGCTTTTTCCTGCTCATGTGTGTCCTGCAGCATGTTGGTCTTATGCTGAGACTTCATCTTAAGCTCTTCGAGTTTCAGCTTCGTGGCTGTGCTCTTACCGCCAGACACAAGGTCCAGCAGGTCAATCATAGGTATCTTGACCACTGTATTGTTTAAGTCCGTGGCTCCTTCTGCTGGTTGCTCTTGAGGAGCGCCTTGTGACGGATCTTGTTGCGATGGATCTCCTTGTAGCTGTGAAGGGTCTAACTGACTTAAGTCTTGTTGCTCTTGCATGCCTGCGGAGCCGTCCTGAAAATAGCCAGAGTCGTCTGCTGCCTGCGCTTGCATAGGTGCGGCTGGGGACTGCTGAGGAGGTTGTTGAGTAGGAGCTTGAGGTGCTGGAGCTGGTTGTCCTTGAATTGGTGATTGTGCTGGAGGCTGCACAGGGGCTTGCGGAGAGGCTGGTGGTTGAGCTGGTGCTCCTTGTCCCACCTGATTGTCTAACTGGATCAGGCTCTGCATCTGGTCGATCGGGGGCATTTGCTGAGCCTCTTGAAGCTGCTGATCAAGCTGTTGTTTGGATTGAGGATCCAAAGCCTGTGTCTTCTGTTGAATGTCTCCGACAATCTCTTGAACCTTGGCACCCATGACGTCAGGGTTAGGAATGAAAGCTTTCTTCTCCAGAATATTGTCGATGTCGTTTAGAAAATCTGCGATCTTGATCATATTAAATTATTTTCCCAGTTGAAAAGTTCCTCTAACTCCAGAGTAGCTTTTTTCTTGAGCTCTCTAAGTCTACCTTGCTCCTTTGTTCCAGACAAGTCGTGAGTTCTTGTGCGTATAGCAATGAGCAGTTTTAGCCTGTCAGAGACATAAGCCTTCTTCTCATCTATAGGCAACAGGAGCCAGGTATCCTTGTCCATATTATTCAATTTCGATTCGGTCAGCTATGTCAACTTTGCCTGCGTGGTATGCGTCGATAGCTTCCTGCTCTGACTTGAACTTGATAGGTTTATTATGGTTATCTTCGTAAGAAGCCATGAAGAGGCCTAGCGCAGACTCGTTGGAAGGGAGGAACATGGGGGCGAAGGTGCGTTGGGAGATGAGGTTCTTGGAAGGCATTAGTTTGTCTATGACCTCCTTGCGAGCATCCTCGGAAGCTGGGACTTGGACGTTGAGGGTATTAGACAGAATAATGCCGTCGAACGACATGAACGTTTCATATCCAGGCACTGTGAGGTCATAGATGGTCTCTACTCGTCCTGTCTTCTCTACACTCTCTACACGTTCGAAGAATACACTCTTGTTCGTTACGATTGTCTTCCACTTCAGGAACAACGGATCGGCAATCGTGACATTATTGGTGTTTAGGAAATTGAAGATATCTTGAACAATAGCTTCAGAGACTCCGTCCGCACGCATTAGCTGTGTATACAGGCTTGGAGCCTTTCCAACAGTAATGATCCGTGTGAGCAACTTGATAACGGCTTTAGGCAGTGGGTATTTTCTAAATCTTAAGTATCCCCCCATTTCTTTGCCTAATGGAGCATCAAGGTAAGTTTGCTGATTCTTCTTTTTTTCCGCATGCACCACTGGAAAGCCTCCTAGTCTGTGTAAGTCTATAGACGACACAGACAAAGCATACTCGTTCTTTCCTCCTTTGGTTATACGGCTGCACTTAGATATCGTAGATCTCACATCTAACGTAATTAGAAGATGTTGAATATCTTGGGCTAACCTTAAACTTGTAGAGCTGAATGCTGCAACAAACTGAGGGTTTTTCTTTCCATGCCCCCAGCTCATTGAGCCGTCAGAATCCCATAATCCAGCAAGTAACCCTAGCTTAAACTCTTTGGAAGCACTAAAGGCGAAAGAAGGTAGATGTTTGTTCACACAACCCGATCCGATGTTGTCTAATACAAACTTAGCCAGATGAGAGCTGTTGAATGTTACCTTATAGGAGCCTGTGGAGTTACCTAATTTTCCCTCATTAGAGAACGTAATAGGAAGATGTGGTTTCTCTTTGGTAAACTCTTCTAACGCCTGTGCGTAAGCTGTCTGTATTTCTGGATATGAAGCAGCTAATACAACATGTGCAGGACGTCCTTCTGTCTTATCTGCCCAGCCATCTCCTACTAGTAATCCAAGCACATAACCTGTGTTACGATTTAGTGGTACGTGCTCCTTTAGCTTAGAAACAAAACGACCGCTACCTTCTTGTTCTGTGGGGGTGAAGTCTAAATATTCCTTAGGTTTCAGGCTATCATAAGTGTTATTGTTTACGGCGACAGGTACGAAAATATCTTTGGCGTCTGAGGGAGTACTTCTAACCCATTCAAGCGTTTCTTTATGGAGCCCGAAGATAGCTCTAGGATCATTGTCGGTGATAATCTGCTTACCTGAGGTTAAGGTTACAATCTCCAACTCAACATCTTTATGCTGACTCCAACAAGCTACGTCAGCTAGGACTAGCTCGCTTGTCTTCTCGTCAATGGCTACAACCTTTACACCTGCCGGAACGGAGTAAAAATCGATATGCTTGTTTGTGCTGATGTGTTGCACATGAGGGAAGTCCTCAATATGGGTGAGATACACATCTTGATCTTTCGTAATACCTAATTTTGTTTTTGTCATAATGTCTAATTCCTGTTTATTATGACTTAATCTACCCGCGTCTGCCGTGAATGTCAAGCGGTCTACCACTAGAAATAATCGGCAAAAATTGCCGTCTCCATCGCAGTCGGCAGTGAAACCCTTAAATACTAACGGACTTAGCTTTAAAGTAGTATCCTTAACGTCAGCGTTAGGTTTGATAAAGAATCCCTGCATATTAAATTTATGCAGCTGGGGATCTCGGCTAATCAGTCCTGGGCGTACCGCCATCTCGTCCATCAAAGCTTTCACCGCTATAGGGTTTCTATGCTCAATGTACTCTTGAATCTTAGTAGCAGGAACACCTGAGGTAGCAAGCCTTCTAAAAACAAAAGGCTTAAATATCTTCCAACAGGTCTCTTGTGGAATACTAGCTTGATCTAACTCTAATTTAGCGTCTGGTAGCAACACAGCACGCCCCACCAGATCGATAGGTTTGTTGACCACGTTGGATTGAAACAAAGCAGACTTGGCTTGTCCTCCTCGAAAGCCTAAAGCAGAGGCCAGTAAGCCTTTATAACCTTTATCTAAACTCTTCTGGCCTATGGCGTCACCTAAACCATATACTGCTTTAACACCGTCATAAATTTTCTTCCGTGCCTCAACTAGATGAGTGTCTGGAATACCTTCGGTACCTTCCAGAGAGTTATTAACTAACATCAAGTCTTTATATAGCTCGTTAACGGGTGCGGACATTACAGTACCGTTCTGCGCCATAACAGGACGGTACTGCGCAGGGATGACCGGCACCTTAGTTAGCATAAGCTCCGAGGGATGCATGTTGTTATCCTGCAGCATCTTTATAAAGGACAGCGTCTTTACAGCTGAAGCTCTATCGCTTTTTTTACCACTCTTTACGTAAGCCTCTAACTCCTTCTTTTGGTCGCTAAGATTTAAGTTAGTGAGATCTTTTTCTAGAGAACCATTAGCCACCTTTTCTTCAAATGCTTTCACAGTCAACCCTAACATCTTGCGTAGAGGATCTTCAGATATAGGGTTTGGTACTTTAAGGTGTAGGTCAATGTGGTTAAACTTGTTTCCATAGATGCCTACGGTAGAGGGGTCGAACAACCCTCCTTCTTCTGCATGAAGCTCACCCTCCTTAACTTTGTAAGTTAGTGGTTCCTTAACAACACCTGCTGAAATCTTTTCCACCTCTTTATCGGTCTGAGGAAGAATGTTAAATGTGTTACCTGTTTTATTAACCGTTATTCCCGCACCCTGCAGATGAGCTATAAACTTCTCAAATACAAACGGTACCTTTGGCATCGGTAGGGGTAGGCCTAATTTAAGGTGTCTCCAGAACTCATCATTCTTCGTAGATCTGATTACGCCTATATCTCTTAATACCGCTGTTGCATTATTTGACAACAATGCTGCGGTGCCTAGGTTTCCCAAGCGTTTCGAACTCTCGTCTGCCATGCTTTTAGCAGGCTGTTGATTCCAGTCATAAGATACACCCTGTGAGCGTCCGGACACCTTATCCTCGGCAATATGGGTCAGACGTGTGACATATAGAGGTCCTACAAAAGCCTTTAGGTCTTTCCCTGTAGAAGGTTCTATTAGGGTTTCCATTTCATCTACTCCATGCTTCTTACACAAAGCTATGG
>Ga0265327_10001659_pt1 | contig 26803 bp, 25 predicted proteins | sample 41621metaG_FD_202089 | JGI IMG/M metagenome (GOLD analysis project Ga0265327, IMG submission 202089) | Rhizosphere microbial communities from Carex aquatilis grown in University of Washington, Seatle, WA, United States - 4-16-21 metaG | ecosystem: Host-associated > Plants > Roots > Rhizosphere...
ACCGGCAGCGAGCTGCCGCTTTGAGTCGACGTTCCGAGCTGGTCTTCAAGCGCGTCGACGGCTCGGGGGGCAAGGGCCTGGTCATCGGCCCGCAGGCGACCGGCATCGAACTGGATCAACTGTCCACGGCCGTCGAACGATCGCCGAGGGACTGGATCGCCCAACGACTGGTGCCGCTGTCCACCGCACCGACCTGGGTGGGGGGGTCGATGGTGCCGCGCCACGTGGACCTCCGACCGTTCGCCGTCAACGACGGAGAGCGGATCTGGGTCCTGCCGGGCGGGCTCACCCGGGTCGCCTTCCAAGAAGGGGGGCTGGTCGTCAACTCCAGCCAAGGCGGGGGGTCCAAGGACACGTGGATCGTGGGCCGGCCCGGACCCTCCACCCACCGGATGGTACCGGCGCCGGCGCGTTCGGAGCCGGCACGCCTCTTCGACATGGGCCCGCCCATGGACGACGGTCCCCCGGTCGATGCCGAACAGGCCCAGCAGCAATGAGCAATGCCCTGTTGAGCCGGGTGGCCGAGTCCATCTTCTGGGTCGGTCGATACGTCGAGAGGGCCGAGGGCACCGCCCGCATCCTCGACGTGGTTGTCTTCCAGGCGCTCGAACAGAGCGGGGCGGAGGCCGACGCCGCAGCCGAGCGGCTGCTGGCGGTCATGGGACTCCCCCCCGACGGCGACGAGGCCATCTTGTGGCAGGTCACCGAGCGACTGGCCCGCGACCCCCAAAGCCGCTCGTCGATCGCCGGAGCGCTCAACGCGGCGCGGGAGAACACCCGCGCCGTGCGGCACGTCATCCCGGTGGAACTCTGGGAGACGATCAACGCCACCTGGTCCGACCTGCCCCATCAATGGGAGCTCGCCCGCCGGGTCGGCCCTGCCTCGTACCTCGCCTATGTGAAGACCCAGACCGCCGCCATCACCGGCCTGGCCGACACCACCATGAGCCGGGACCAGACGTGGCACTTCTTCACGCTCGGTCGGTGCCTCGAGCGGACCGACGTGGTCGCCCGCCAGTTGGCCTCCCTCTCGTTCGAGGACATTGCCGACAGCGGGTTGGTCATGTTGCTGCGGGCCTGTGGAGGGTACGAGCCCTATCTGAGGCTCTCCCAAGGGGTCGTCGAACGGGGTCGGGTGCTCGACTTCCTGCTGCGGGACCGACTGTTCCCACGTTCGGCCTTCGCCTCGCTGACCGTGGCCGAAGAGTGCCTGCAACAGATCAGCCCCGATCGGGTCGACGAGTGGGACGAGGCGCGGGGCCTCATCGGTCTGGCCCGGGCCGAGCTCGAGTACTCCCCGCCGTCGGCCTTGGCCACCGGACTCGCGCGACGGCTCGACGGTCTGCAACGGACCATCTCCCAGGTGTCCGACGCAGTCACCCGCCGGTACTTCGCCCACGACCTGCCGACCCAGTGGCGCCGGGGGGCGGGATCGTGAGGACGACGACAGGCTGGCGACTGCAGATAGAGCACACCACGGCCTTCCGCTACCCGGCCCCGGCCCGTGCCTCGTACAACGAGGTCCGCCAGACCCCGGCGACCACGGCGCGCCAGACCACGCTCGAGTCGAGGGTGCTCACCACCCCGGGTGCCCCCCAGTACGCGTATTCGGACTACTGGGGCACCCAGGTGGTGGCCTTCAACGTCGACCGCCCCCACCACGAGCTCGACGTGCTGGGGATCTCGCTGGTGGAGACCCAACCGGCCGCCGAACCTCCCACGGCCACCTGGGACGAAGTGAACGCGGCGTCCGACCGACACGCCGAGCTGCTCGCCCCGAGCCGCTACACGCAGGCCGATGCCTCGCTCGAGGCGCTGGCCGCGGAACTACGGAAGGCCACGCCGGTGGACACGATCGAGGCTGTGGTGGGGTGGGCCAACGACTCGCTCGACTATGTGCGGGGTGTGACCGATGTCCACACCTCGGCGGTCGAGGCGTTCGGCGCCGGCCGCGGTGTCTGCCAGGACTTCGCGCATCTCGCCCTGACCGTTCTGCGGTCCGGCGGGATCCCCGCCCGTTACGTGTCCGGCTACTTCTATCCCGACGAGGACGGGTCCGTGGGCGCCGGAATGGTGGCCGAGAGCCACGCCTGGGTCGAGGCCTGGGCGGGTGAGTGGTGGGGCCTCGACCCCACGAACGGCGTCGACATCGACCGTCGCCACGTGGTCGTGGCCCGCGGCCGCGACTACGCCGACGTGCCCCCCGTGCGCGGCATCTACGCCGGGAGTGCCGAGCACGAGACGTCGGTGACCGTGCGGATCACGAGGACCCGCTGATGGAACGGTTCTCCGTGCGAATCTGGCTCCCCGACGAACCTGGGATGCTCGCCGCGGTCGCCACGCGCATCGCCTCGTTGCGCGGCAACGTGGTCGGTCTCGAGGTGCTCGAGCGCTCGGAGGGGATCGCCGTCGACGAGCTCCAGGTGGAGCTGCCCGAGGCAGGGCTCACTGACCGGCTGTGCCGACAACTCTGCACCATCTCGGGAGCCGGCATCGAAGAGGTTCGACCCATCCCACCCGATGCCGAAGAGCGCGGTCTCCAGGTCATCTCGGCGGCCGTCTCGATCCTAGAGACGGCCAACGCTTCGGCCTCGCTGGCCGCGCTGGTCGGCCTCACCAACGACCTGTTCGATGTGGAGTGGTCGGCGCTGGTGGACCTGGAATCGGAGACCTCCGTGCAGTGCGTGGGGGAGGTCCCGCCGCTCGAGTGGCTGCTCTCCTTCGTCACGGGCTCGCGGGCGGGAGGTCCCATGGCCGATACCAGCGGGAGCGGCGTGATGGCCGGAGAGCTGTCCGAGGCCGGGCTGGCGCTGTGCATCGGGCGCACCGTGGCCTTCCGGGGCCGCGAGCAGCGAGAGCTCGACATGCTGGTACGGGTGGCCGACCGGATGTGCCGACCCCTCCGCGGCGACCGCATCCCCACCGGTTGGGGCGCCCAGCCGCGCTTCCTCGGCTCCTGAGAAGCGGCCGAGCAAGGACTGCTCGTCCGACGACGCAGCGGGCGCCGCCGAGGCCTGATTGCCGGGACCGAGGCACTCCTGGTGGACTAGGGGCATGGGTGTCCCGTCGCAGGTAGACCCGGGTGGGCAGGGCGGAGGCGGGACCTCCGGCACCGGAGAGGCCGAGACTGTGCCGACCGACGCCGGATTGCGCATCAGCGATGCCGCCGCCCGGGCCGGGGTGTCGGCCCGCACGCTCCGTTATTACGAGGAGCTGGGCCTGCTCAGCCCGTCGGGGTACACGGCAGGCGGCGAGCGTCGCTACCGCCAGGACGACCTGGTTCAGCTCGACCGCATCCTCGAACTGCGCGAAGTGCTGGGCATGAACCTCGAGGAGATCAAGCGGTTCCTCGACTCTGAAACCCGGCTGGAGGAGGTCCGAGAGGCCTACCGCGCCCGCAAGGACCTCGGCACAACAGCGGCGCGGACCCAGCAGCGCGCCCTGCTCGAAGAAGCCCTGGGCCTGAACGAGGCGCTGGCCGAGCAGGTCGGGGCAAAGCTGGCCCGGATGAGCGACTTCCGAGGCCGTTTGCTGGCCAGCGCCCAGCGCTGCCGAGAGCTGCTCGACGAGCTCTCCTGACCCCGACGGCGTCCCCCATGCAGCGGACAAGAGAGGCGAACCTTTCGATAATCTAAGCAAATGGCTTCAGCTGATGTCCGCCCACCGGCGGTGCGCCATGCCGGGCGCACCGCGGCCTGGATCTCCAAGCAGGTCGAGCTCGGGCTCGAGGAGGTCGGCCTCTCCCTGCCCCAGTACCGGGTGCTCAGCCTGCTCGACGCCGGCCCGACCGTCTCCTCTGCCCTTGCCGACCGATTGGCGGTACGGCCCCCGAGCGTGACTTCCGTCGTTGACGGTCTGGTCGCCCGGGGACTGGTTGAGCGGGCCCACCGCGAGGACGACCGCCGTCGGGTCTCCCACGTGCTCACGCCCGCAGGGCGCACCGTGCTCGAGGCAGCCGACGAGGCCGTCGAGCGGCGCCTTGTCGCCATCACCAGCTGCCTGCCCGACGAGCGCCGGGCGCGTCGGGCCGTCGAGGACCTGGCCCTCTGGCAGGAGGCCATGCTCGCCTACCGCGACCGGATGGACGAGGAACGACGATGAGCAGGACGAAGCACCACCTGGCCGAGCCGCCGACGTCGCCATTCTCGCCGATGGGCGTGGTCGGTCGTTACAAGGCTCCCCGCGCCACCATCGACCCCGACAGGTCCAAATCGTGGTTGCGGCGTGCGATGCCCATCATGAAGGCACACAAGGGGATCTTCGGCACGTCGCTCGTGCTCGCCTTCGTCGGGAACATTCTGCTCGTGGTCATCCCTCTCCTTCTCGGTGACGCGCTCACAAACTCGATCGTGAAGCACACGGTTCCCTTGGACCACTACGTCTGGTGGGTAGCGGGACTGGGCGTGGCCGGCGCGGTCACCGGCTACGTCTCGCGACGATTCCTCTTCGAGACCGCCTACGCCATCGAGTTCGACCTTCGCAACATCCTCTACAAGCACTTCACCGAGATGTCATTCTCCTTCTACGACCGAGTGCAGACGGGGCAGCTCATCTCCCGGGCGAACTCGGACATTCGTTCGGTGCAGATGTACATGACCTTCGCTCCGATGATCCTGGTCCAGTGCTCCATCGCGGTCGTGGCGTTTTGTTTCATGCTCTCGATCAATGTGGTGCTGGCCTTCGTGGCCATGGCCACCATGCCCTTCGTCTACCTGACCGGGGTGCGCATGCGGAAGTCGATGTTCCCGATCTCATGGATCATCCAGGCCCGGTTGGCCGACGTGGCCACCATCGTCGACGAGAACGTGAACGGGGTTCGGGTGGTGAAGTCGTTCGCGGCAGAGGACACGGAGCTGAACTCCCTGGCCAAGGCCGCTGATCGGGTCCAGTGGGGCTACGTCAAGGACGCCGATCTGCGAGCCCGGTGGTCACCGGCGATGCAGAACCTGCCCCAGCTCGGCTTGGCCCTTGTCCTGCTGGTCGGGGGCTACATGGTGATCCATGGCACGCTCGGCTACGGCGCCATCTTGCAGTTCAACTTCTACCTGCTCATGCTCCAGGCGCCGTTCGCCATGCTCGGCATGATCGTCATGATGGGTCAGCGGGCCGCAGCCTCGGCCGACCGCATCTATGAGATCCTCGACGAGCAGCCAACCGTCGCCGACGGGCCCGGAGCCGTGGATCTGGTCGACTGTCGGGGGGACGTGGTCTTCGACTCCGTCGACTTCGCCTACGCCGACGACAGCCCGCCGGTGCTTTCGGGCTTCGATCTCCACATCGAACCCGGTCAGACGGTGGCCATGGTGGGGAGGACCGGATCGGGCAAATCCACGGTTTCGCGCCTCCTCGATCGCTTCTACGACGTACGAGCCGGCTCAGTCAGCGTCGACGGCCACGACGTGCGCGACCTCACGCTGCAGAGCCTGCGGGCAAACGTCGGCATCGTCTTGGACGAGCCGTTCCTCTTCTCAGAGTCCATCCGCGACAACATTGCCTACGGCAAGCCGACAGCGGACTTTGCCGACGTGGAGGCGGCGGCGGTGGCGGCCGGAGCCGACGGCTTCATCCGCGAGCTGCCTGAGGGTTACGACACGGTGGTGGGTGAACGCGGCTACACGTTGTCGGGCGGTCAACGCCAGCGCATCGCCATCGCACGCACCCTCTTGGTCAACCCACCGATTCTTGTGCTCGACGACGCCACCAGCGCCATCGACGTCCAGGTCGAGCAGGCCATCCATTCCTCACTACGCGGGCTGCTGACCGGGCGTACCACCTTGATCATTGCCCACCGGCTCTCAACCATCAGCCTGGCGGACAGAGTGGTGCTGCTCGAGGACGGCCGGGTGGTGGCCGACGGGACCCACGCCGAATTGCTCGCCACGACGCCCCTCTACGCCGAAGTCTTGGCCCAGGTGGAAGCCGAGGCTGAGGCGTCGGAGGAGCACGGTGGCCGTGGTGCAACGAACGGATCTGCGCCACAGGAGGCCCTCTAATGGCCTGGGGCGGCGGTTTCGGTCCACCGATCGGCGGCGGCGGTCGTCCCGGCGCGCCGGTGGGCAGCCTGCCCTTCGCCGGCATCCCCTCGGAGCTCCAGGACGGCGTCGACGAGCTCCTGGCCGAAGAGCCCGACCACGGCGAGCCAACCGTCACCTTCTCCCAGCAGCCGAGTGACACCGAGCGCCGGCGGCTCACGCTCTGGCAACTCCTGACCGAGCATCCGGCCATGTTGGCGGGGTCGGCGGTGTTCGTGGTGATCATCGCTTGTGTGACCCAGGCCGGGCCCGCCCTCACCGGGTACGCCATCAATCACGGCATGGCGCCCGGTCACCACGACATGGCGGTGGTCGCTCTAATGGCCGGCCTTTACGCGCTGTCAGTGGGTATCACGGCGTTGACCCAGCGGTGGCAGGTGAAGATCACCGGACGTCTGGCGGCGGCCGTGATGAACGATCTGCGGGTCCGGGTCTTCGCCCACATCCAGCGGCTCTCTCTCGACTTCTTCACCGAGGAGAAGGCCGGCGTCATCATGACCCGGATGACGAGCGACATCGAGAACCTCCAGCAGCTCCTCCAGGACGGCCTGTCGCAGTTCGCCATCCAGGGACTGACCATGGTGGTCATCACCATCATCCTGTTCGCAATCAACGTCCCGTTGGCGCTCATTACCGTCGGTTTGGTCGTTCCGGTGCTCACCGTGGTGTCGTTGTGGTTCCGGACGGCTTCCGAGCGCGGCTACGACCGCGTCCGCGACGGGATCGCCAACGTGATGACCGACCTTTCCGAGAGCCTCCACGGCATCCGGATCGTCACTGCTTTCAACCGCCAGCGCCACAACGTCATCAAGCACCGCAACATCGTGGGCGAGTACCGCGACGCCAACGACTACACGGCCCATATCAACGCCGTCTACGGCCCAGGCACCCAGCTCATCGGCGTGCTGGGTCAGGTGGCCATCCTGGCGATCGGCGGCAACATGGTGCTGCACCACACCCTCACAGTCGGCGCCCTCGTGGCCTTCTTCTTGTACGTGAATCGGTTCTTCCAGCCGATTCAACTTCTGGTACAGCAGTACAACTCGTTCCAGCAGAGCCAGGCCTCGATCGTGAAGCTGCGCACGCTCTTCGACACTGAGCCGAGCGTGCTCGAGGCGCCCGAGGCGTCCGAACTGCCGCTTATCGAAGGTGAGATCGTCTTCGACCACCTGACCTTCGGCTACGACCCCGAGACTCCGGTCGTCGTCGACGTGGACCTCCGCATCGCCCCGAGCGAGACGGTGGCCTTTGTCGGGCCGACCGGGGCGGGCAAGTCCACGCTGGCCAAGCTCATCACCCGTTTCTACGACCCCACCGACGGCGCCGTGCGCATCGACGGCCACGACCTGCGAGGGGTGACTCTGCGGTCGCTCCGCAGCCAGCTCGGCGTGGTGCCCCAGGAGCCGTTCCTCTTTGCCGGGACCATCAGGGACAACATCGCCTTCGCCCGGCCCGACGCCCCCGACGAGCAGGTGTTCGAGGCCGTGCAGCGGGTAGGACTGACCGAGCTGATCGACCGGCTGCCACAGGGCGTCGATACCGTGGTCCACGAACGCGGCCAGTCACTGTCGTCGGGAGAGCGCCAGCTCATCGCCCTCGCTCGCGCCTTCCTGGCCCACCCTCGGGTGCTGGTCCTCGACGAGGCGACGTCCAACCTCGACCTCCAGTCCGAGACCAGGATCGAACGAGCACTCGATGCCCTCTTGGAGAACCGGACGGCGGTGCTGATCGCCCACCGTCTCTCCACCGCCATGCGCGCCGACCGGATCGTAGTGATCGACGGAGGGCGAATCGCCGAGGTCGGTACGCACCGGGATCTCGTCGAGAACGGTGGCCGCTACGCAGAGATGTTCGCTACCTGGGAACGTCAATCCGAGCAGGCGCACGGCGCCCCGCCGGTCTCGGCCCCCGCCGGCTCTGGCTCGGTGGCTCCCGGGTGAGCCAAACCGACCGCAACCCCGCGCCCGCCAGCACGGCGGCGCTTCACCCCATGGGCCCGGATTCCTACTTGCGACAGATGGGGCTCTCGTTCCGCACCGACGACGGCGCCGCCACGGGAACGCTTCCCTTCTCCCCCGCGCTGTGGTCCAACGACGGACGCCCGCGCCTCAGCGCGCTCGGCGCATTGGCGGACTGCGTCGCGGGGTATCGGGCCGTTCGCGACTTCGATGGAGCGTGGCTGGGGACCTCCGAACTGGCCGTGCACGGCCCGTTCCGCGCCGCCGACGCTGACGTCGATGCCACGGCCGAACTGCTCCGTCGACGCAGGTCAGGGGCGGTCTACGAGGTCGTGTTCCATTCGGGAAAGAGCGGGACCCCGTTGGCCGAGGCGACCGTCACGTTGGCGCTCCTAAGTCGACAAGGCGAGCGCAAGCTCCCGACGACCGCCGGTCGCAGGCCGAGCGCGCCATGCAGGCCGCTGACGACCATCGGGGAGCTGGTGACGCTCGAAGAAGATGACGAGGCAGCGCTGACCCGACTCGAGGTCACCGACACCATCCGGAACTCTTGGGGCGTGGTGGCCGGCGGGATGGTCACGCTGCTCTGCGAGTGCGAGGCCGAACGCGCAGCCACGGCGGGCGCCGGCCGCGCCCAGCGCGTCGAGGGACTGGGCATGCACTTCCTGGCACCCGGCCGGGCGGGACCCCTTGCCGCCCGCGCCACGTTGCTCTCCGACCCGACCGCCACTGGTATGAGGTACCTACGGGTCCGCGTCGTCGACCAGGGCGCCGACGGCCGGCTGTTGGCCACCGCCAGCGCCACCGTTGCCCCGCTCACACCGGGAGCACACTGAGCGCCGGAACTGCGCAGACGGCACGGCCACGACCTGTCAACGGGTAGAAGGGGAGTGCTGCGGTGTCGTGCGCCGCGGGCATCGACAACACAGAGCACCAGGAGGGCAACCGTGAGCGACACTTACAACGACTGGAACCGTCAGATCATCGACGAGTTCCGCGCCAACGAGGGACGGGTGGGCGGCCAGTTCGAAGGGGCGCCGGTGCTGCTGCTCACCACGACGGGCGCCAAATCGGGGCTGTCCCGCACCTCCCCGATGATGTACCTGGCCGAGGGGGATCGCCGGTTCGTCTTCGCCTCCAAGGCCGGGGCCCCCACCAACCCCGACTGGTTCCACAACCTGAAGGCCAATCCCGAAGTGACCGTAGAGATGGGCACGGAGACGTTCGGCGCCCGGGCCGAAGAGGTGTTCGGGGCCGAGCGTGACCGCATCTACGCCGAGCAGGCGCGCCGGTACCCGGGGTTCGCCGAATACGAGGAGAAGACCACCCGAACGATCCCGGTGGTCGAGCTGCTGCGCACGGCCTGAGCTCCTGGCCGGCCACTGCCTGAGCCTCCATCTGTGGATAACTATTTGGAAAATGCCTCCACCTGGGCATTTGCAAAGTTATCCACAGGCTTCCCTGCCTGAGCGTTCGTTTGGGGTGCCCTGGACAGGGGTACCCGCCAGGTAACCTGCCGATCTGTACAACCCGCTTTACCCCGGAGCAGAGGCTGGGGTGACCGGGCGAGCTGGGCAGTGTGCCCCTCGCCTGAGGAACGGGAAGACCGACGGCCCGATACGTCGTCGTACCCAAAGCGCCGGGCGGTGTTTCGCGCCGTCCGACCCCTGCTGGCGCGCACCACGAAAGAGGTCATGACCAAGACGTAACCCTGGGCGTTACACACACCGGCCGCACACCCTACGGCGCAAAGCCAGGACGGAGACCGCCTCTCCGCACTCCGTCCGGGGCGTGAATGCGATGGCCGGAGCCCGCCGACACCAAGCAGAGGGAGGCGCAGTTCCTGCGCCCGACGAAGGGAGGTGCCATGCGGATCCGCATTGCACTCATAGCGGCGACGTCCGTCGCGTTCACGATGTTGTTCATGATGTTGTTCAGTAGTTACACGGGAGTGGCCGAGGCCACCACCGCGCCGCATTTCACCGGTACCCACCGGAGCCACACGCCACACCTCATTGCGTTCGACCAACGCACAACCGTCGGCACAGACGCGGCCGGGCAGACGCACCGCACCGGAAGCGCATTCCCGTCGGCAGTGCTCTCGGCCGAGCTTCCCGCGCACACAGCGTTCGCGGCCGCGGTGTTGCCGTCGTTCACGCCACCGCCACCGCCACCGCCGCCGGTGCCGATCACGGACGCCACGAGCACCAACACCGCAGACTGGGCGTGCATCCGCGTGAGGGAGTCGGGGGATGAATACAACAACCCGGCCGAGCCCTCCGGCGCGTACGGCATCTTGCTCGTGACGTGGGAGTCGAATGGCTACAGCGGTTGGCCGTACGAAGCGTCGGCGGCCACACAGAACGCGCTCGCCCTGAAGCTCTACAACGAATACGGGTGGCAGCCCTGGAGTAGCCGGTTCGCCTGCGGTCTCTGAGGCCGGCCCTCAGGGAGGCGGCACGGCGGGGGTCCCGAGGACCTCGCCGTGCTGTCCCTCCGCCTCCACCCCGGTGACCAGGGGGGAATTGGCCAGGCCGAATCCACCAGCGCACAGCACGAGCAGGGCGAAGATCTCCGCCACCACGAGCCCGTGACCGGTCCGCAGGTGCTCGTGGAAAATCGTGGCACCGATGGCGATGCTCACCAGGGGGTTCACCGTGACCATGGTCGCCCGCGAGGCGGCAATGGGTCCGGCGTGCAGGGCATTTTGGAGGAGGAAGAAGCCGAGGAGCCCGGTCACCCCGATGGCCCAAGGCTCCCAGTGTGTGAGGACATGGCGCCACCCCCCCGTGATGATGGTCGTCGTCGCCTTGGTCAATGCGGCGTTGTAGGCGAAGAGCACTGCGGCGGCAGCGCCGAAGGCCGTCGCTTTCCACCACCGGGGTCCCCAGCGCGTGGTGACCACCAGGCTGGCCGAGGCCGCAGCGACAACGCACGTCACGGCCACCCATCCCGCCGCCGTCGGGATGCCCCGACCCACGGCGGGTGACGCCAGGAGCAAGAAGCCTCCCAGTCCCACGACGATCGCCGTTGCCGCGCCCCATTCGCGCCAGCCCACGCGTCGATGGAAGAACACGGCCAGGATCGCCACCACGAACAACAGGTCGAGAGTCAGCACGGGCTGCACCACGCTCAGTTGACCAAAGCGCAACGCCGTCGCCTGTAGCACGAACTGCCCAAGCAAGAGGCCGAACCCGACCAGCCAGATCCCGCGTCGAAGACCGTGAGTCAAGAGGCGCAGCCGCATGGCGCTGTCTTCCGGCGCCGACTCCAGCCCGAGCCGTTGGCTGATACCGGCCATTGCACTGACCAACGCCGCAGCCACAGCGAACAGGTAGACCATCACCCCACGTTCTAGTGGGATTCTCCGCCTTGTGCCCATGGACGTCCTCGGACGTGCCGGCCTAACTTGTACGAGGACGCCGCTCGAAACAACCAGCTGGGAGCGCACGCAGTGCCGTCACACGCCGACGCGGACGTGGTGGTCGATGAGGACATCGCCGGCAAGGTCGGCCAGCTGTTCGACGGCCACTACGCCGTGATCATCCTCGACAGCGACTTCACCACCTTCGCCGAGGTGGAGGGGGCATGTATCGAACTCTTCGGCTTCACGCCGGACGAGGCCGCGGCCCTGGCCATGAAGGTCCACACCACCGGAGAGGCCCTCGCCGCGGTGCTGCCCGAGGGCGAAGCCCGCCGTGCCGTCCGGTCCCTACGCACCAGGAACGTCCGTGCCCGCATCGAACGGCTCTGACAACGGCGCCAGGCCGACCCGCCTGCGTCAGGCGGCGACGACGTAGAGGTGGCTGGAAAGATCTGGCCCGAAGGCCACCGTCGAGGCGGCCAGCTCTAAGAGGAGCGTCCCGTCGGGGCCCCGGGATGCCACCACGGCCGTGGCACCCGGGGTGAACCCATGCTCATCGAGGTACTCGAGGGCGCCGATGTCCAGTTCGACCTGCTCACTGATGCGTTCGAGACGGACCGTGGAGCCGGTGGCGGCGTCAGCCAAGGGCATCTGTTCCGTCGATGTCGGCGCCGTGGCCGACCCCGGGATCGGGTTCCCATGGGGGCACGTGGTGGGATCCCCGAGCAGGATGACCAGACGCTCCTCGACGTCGTCGGAGATGACGTGCTCCCAGCGGCCAGCCTCCTTGTGGACTTTGTGCCATTCGAGGCCGATCACGTCGACCAGCAGTCGCTCGGCCAACCGGTGCTTGCGCACGACCTTGTTGGCCAGCGCCTCTCCCTTAGGCGTCAACTCGACTACACGGCCGGACCGCCGCACGTAGCTTTCGTTGACCAGGCGGTCGAGCATCTCGGACACGGAAGGGGCCGAGTGGCCCAGCCGCTCGGCGATGCGTGCCTGGATAACCGGGACGCCTTCTTCCTGGAGGGCGTGGACCGTCTCGAGGTACTCCTCGACGGGTGGGTGGTAGCCGCTCTCCATGTGGTGATCCTACCGCCGCATCCCCGTTGCGGCTTCGGTGGGCCGTCTGCCGGGCGGTAGCGTCGCTGGCTCGTGAGCTACAACCGCGCCGAGCTCGGGGCCGCCGCCGGGCGCACCCTTCCCGACGTCATCGCTCCGGATCTGCGCGTCCTGTTCTGCGGGATCAATCCGGGGCTGCGGTCGGCCGCCGAGGGAGCACACTTCGCGCGGCCCGGCAACCGCTTCTGGAAGGTGCTGCACGCCGCCGGATTCACCGACCGGCTGCTTCGGCCGAGCGAGCAGTTCGAGCTGCTCGGTTTCGGCCTCGGGATCACCAACCTGGTCGACCGGGCGACGGCCGCCGCCGACGAGCTCTCGGCCGTCGAGCTCCGCGACGGCGCCCGGCGGTTGGAGCAGAAGGTATCGACGCTCCGACCCGCTGTCGTGGCCTTCGTCGGGATGGGCGCCTACCGCACCGCCTTCAAGCGACCGCGGGCAGCAATTGGGCGTCAGGATGCGCCGCTGGCGGAGTCGACGGTCTGGCTCCTGCCCAACACCAGCGGGCTGCAAGCCCGCTACCAGCTCCCCGAACTCACCGTGTTGTTCGGGGGGCTGCGAGCCGCCAGCGGCGAGTGAACCTAGGACCCTGACCCGACCGCCGGCGTCGAGTCCCCGGCAGCGATCTCGGCCTTCATGGCGGCCAGCTCCTTGTCCACCTCGCCTTGCTCGCCGGCCTTGTCGAGTTCCTGCTGGATGTCGTCGGTGCCGCCACCGACGTCCTCGAGGACGCCCGACTGAAGGAGCTCGTCCACCGCCCCGGCGTGGGCCTGCATGGTGGCGATCTTGTCCTGTGCCCGCTGGAGGGTCTCGCCCGAATCGCCGAACGTCTTCGAGATGCCGGCCACGCTCTCGTCGACCGAGCTCACCGCCTTGGCCGCGCTGTACTGGGCCTTCAGCACCTCCTTTTGGGTACGGAACTCGTTGACCCGCTGCTGCAGCGCCGCCAGGGTCTTCTCGAGCTTCTCCTCCTGCTCGTTCAACTGCTCGTGCTGCGGGTCCATGGCGTCGACCTGGGCCTGGGCGGCCGCCTTCCGTGAGAGCGCCTCCTTGGCCAGGTCTTCCTTGCCCTGGGTGAGCGCGGCCTTGGCTTGGTCCTGGAGGTGGTCGATCGAGTGCTGGAGCTGCTGTTCTTGCAGCTCGATCTGCTTCTTCGAGGCGGCGATGTCCACCAGGGCCCGGCGCACCTGGGTGATCTGGTCGAGCATCTGCTCGTAGGAGAGGTCGAGCATCTCGTCCGGCTTCTCTGCCGAATCGAGCGCCTTGTTCGCCTTTGCCTGGAGGACCTGGTGGGCCCGTTGGAAGAGGGTGGCCATGTCGAGGTGCTCCTTGCTCTTGGGGTGTTCTGCGTCTCCCGGCGTTTCGCGCCGAGGGCGTGTGGCACAGCGGCAGGTGGCGGTCCTGGGCTGCCGTCTGTTCAGAGGCTACTGCCGGCCGGTGGTGGCGACTTCGGGGGTCCGTCGCCCACCATGGCGGCGAACCTTCCGGCCACAAGGCTGCCCCACGCGGCCAGTCCCCCCTCCAGTGCCGCAGGCGCGTCGCTCTCGATGGCCTTCGCGTCGGCTCCGCCGACCTCCGCCTGGTGGCCGAACGTGGCGACGAAGCGGGCCACCGCCCCCATGTCGACCTCGAGGTGGAACTGGAGGCCCCAGGCGCAGCGACCGAGCCGGAAGGCTTGGTTTTCATAGCGTTCGCTGGAAGCGAGGAGCACCGCACCCGGCGCCAACGTGTAGGTGTCACCATGCCAATGCAGGACAGTGACATGGGGGGGTGCACCGGTCAGGAGCGGATCGGCCATCCCGTGCGGCGTGAGGGAGATGGGTGCCCAGCCGATCTCGGGACCCGCCTCCCCGACGACAACCCGCCCACCGGCGGCGGCGGCCAGGAGCTGCGCACCCAGGCAGATGCCGAGCGTCGGAATCCCGCGTTGTACGGCATCGGCCAGGAGGGCGATCTCGGCTCGTCGGGTGGGGAAGCCGTCGTCGGACGTGGCAGATGCCGGCCCGCCCATCACGACGAGTCCGTCAGAGCCTGAGGCGTCGGTCGGCACGGGGTCGCCGGCGAACACCTTCCGGACTTCGAGTCGGACACCTCGCGCCGTGAGGGCGGACGAGAACCCGTAGGCCTCCTCGATCTCGGCGTGCTGGATAATCAGGCAGGAGGCCAAGGAACAGCCCTCATCCCGCGTCGCGTCCGATCGCCACGCGGTGATCCTCCCACGGAGAAACGGCGAGAACTTCAGCCCGAGTGCGATTGCTGCGACGACCACGTGGCCTCGGCTGCGGCCACGTCGGTCACGAGATTGCCCATGGCGAGATTGGCGTCGAAGGGGTGGTAGCCCCAGTCGGGACCACTGACCACGGAGACGACCGGTCGGTGGTCCGCCCTCGACGGGGCCTTCTGCACCTCGAGCCAGGTCGCACCGTCGCCGTGCTCGCAGTGAGCGGTGTAGCGGTTGGGGTACTCCACCCAGGGCGTCGTGATGCCCGAGGTCGGAGGGAAATAGGAGAGCAGCGGCGCAGTGCCACCCGAGAGTGCCCCCGGGTTCACACAGGCGACCTGCAGGCCCGACTTGGCGGTTTGGTCGGACTGGAGGGACACGCCCTGGCCTGCACGACCGAAGAGTGACGTGGCCGGCGGCGTCACAGGAAACGACGAGTACGCGATGACGCAGCCGGCTTCGCCGGTGCGGGTGCAGATCGGAAGGTTGGAGAAGCTCCCTCCCACGTCTGACCCGTCCTTCACCTCCACGTTGCCGCCAAGAATGATCGCCATGACGGTGCGGTCCCGAAGTGCCGGGTTGTCGTCAACGAAGTGCTTCAGGAGGAGGATGAGCATGGCCGCCCCCTGGGAGTGACCGATGAAGACGATCGGCCGGTTCTCGTTGTCATGGGCGACGAAGTCCGAGAAGGCCGATCGCAGGCTGTCGTAGGCCGTAGTGGTGGCTGCCGCGGGCACGTCAAGGTCATGGCTCGCGTCGAGGCCAGCCAGCGTGACCTGGCGGTACATCGGTGCCCACACGTTGCACACCGTGGAGAAGCGAGAGGCCTCGTAGACGGCGGCGGCGATCTCGGGCTTCTGGATCTTTAGGTTGGCATTGGTCGACTTCTGTTTGCTCACCGTCGGGTACACGTAGAAGCAGTCCACAGGCGACGACGGGTCATCCTGCGAGGACACCACCTTGCTCGCCCCCGACGCCTGGACCACCGTCGTTGTCAGGCTTGCGGTGCACGGGTCATCGGCAGTGCCGGGTTGGCACAGCCACACCGTCGAGGTCCCCGTTGTGGCGGCGACGTTCGCCTTCGTGGGCCTGCCAGACGGCCCCGAAGCGCCCGCCTCGGCCGCGCACGCCATCAGGGTGAACACGACCAGCAACCCAGCGGCGAGACCTTGCAGGAAACCCCAGGTCGCCCCGATTCGCCCGGCGTGCCCCGCCATTTGGCCCTCCTCGTTATGCAACTTGGTTGCCTAAGTGCAGTATGGTGCCGTCGTGGACGGTCCGTCAACACCGCCCTATCCCTTTGGGGACCTTTTGGCCCTGGCCAGGCTGTCGTGGCTGCGCGAGATGTCGGCCCGGCTTGGCGAGTTCGGTTTCACCGGGTTCAGTCGCGGCGACTCGGCAGTCATGCGGCTGCTTGCGGGAGGTCCGGCCCCCCTCGGTCGTGTGGGGACTTCACTCGGCGTCTCTCGGCAAGCGGCTCGAAAGGCCGTGGACCGACTCGAACGCGAGGGCTTCGTGCGCACGGCGCGCGACCCAGAGGACGCCAGGGTGATCCTCGTCGCCATCACCTCTCGTGGCACTAGGTACGCCGCGGCGCTGGTTGAAGTGATTGCGTCACTGAACCGCGAACTTGCGGAGCGAGTAAGCCAAGCGCAGCTCGAGTCGGCGGACGCAGTTTTGCGGGCCTCGATCATCGACCCGGTCCTCGTCGAGCGGGCCGATGTTCTCGTGGCGCGACCAGGTGACCACGAGCATTGATGGTGCCGGTCTGCGGACACGACCGTGGTGGCCACGTGCACCCTGCGGGGTAGGGTTCGGGACGACGTCGGGGACCGCTCCGGGCGTCCAACTGCACCTGCGGCCCCCGAGAGCCAGTCAAACGATCGCTGGAGGGAGTCGGACATGACGGTTGCGCTCGACGAGGGGAGGGTGATCGACGCCGACACCCATCTCACCGAAGCTCACGACCTGTGGACCAGTCGCGCTCCGGCCGCCCTGCGCGACCGCGTGCCGCATGTCGAAGACGTCGAAGGCATCGCCACGTGGGTCGTCGACGGAGAGGTGCTCGGTCGCGCCGGCGGCGGTGGTGTGATCGGGCGGGACGGCTCCAAGATCAACGCCCAGACCGGACTTTTCGAGTGGACGATCGACGACGTCCACCGGGGTGCATTCGATCCCACTGCGCGACTGCAGATGATGGACGAGGTGGGCATTTGGGCCGAGGTCCTCTATCCCAACGTCATCGGCCTTGGGGGCCAGGGGCTCTCTGAGGCTGTCCCGGACCCGTCGTTCCGCCTCTCTTTGCTCCGCACCTACAACGACGCCACGGGCGAGATACAGGCGGGCTCGGGCAACCGCCTTCTCCCGATGGGGGTACTCCCTTCATGGGACGTCGACGCTTGCGTGAAGGAGGCGGAGCGTGTGGCATCCCTCGGTCACCGTGGGGTCAACATCACCTCCGACCCCCAGGACCAGGGATCGCCGGACCTGGCAAGCCGAGCATGGGATCCCCTCTGGGAGACCTGCAGCCAGCTCGAGCTGCCCGTCCACTTCCACATCGGCGCAAGCCTCACGACCATGACCTACTTCGGGACCTACCCCTGGGCCTCCCAGCACCAGGACACCGCACTGGCTATCGGGGGAACGCTCTTGTTCATCGGCAATGCCCGCGTGGTGGTCAACATCATCACCTCGGGGATGCTCGATCGGCACCCGACTCTCAAGATCGTGTCGGTGGAGAGCGGATGTGGGTGGATACCCTTCATCCTCGAGGCGCTGGAGTTCGAGATGCACGAGAACGCGCCAAAGGAGCTCGCCAAACTCCAGCTCCGCCCCATCGAGTACTTCCGACGTCAGATGTACGCCACCACCTGGTTCGAGCGGGTCAATCTCCCGAGGGTCGTCGAGGCCGTCGGAGAGGACAACATCATGTTCGAGACGGATTTTCCTCATCCCACGTGCCTGTTCCCGGACCCGTTGCAAACGGCCAGGGAGAACATGCGGGATCTTTCAGCTGAGGTGCAGCGGAAGATCCTCTGTGAGAACGCCGCCAAGCTCTACCGGCTCTAACGGCGATTCCCGCGGCGCTGGTCAGCGCGAGGGAATCGTGGCCGCGAACTCGAGCAGCTGGGGTGCGAGCAGCGGCCAACGCGAGAAGAGGCCCACGTTCTGCTGGCGTGCAGCGGCCGATCGCTCGACCCACTCGCGATCGCCCCACGGAGGCTCGACGAGTCGAGCGTGCGGAAGCAGGTCGGCGATCCTTTCGGAGGTGGCGCGGGTGTGGTGGGGATCACTCTCCCCGCTACGGAACACGAGCGCCGGCACTTCGACGGCCGCGAGCTCGGCGTCGGGTAGACCCGGCACCGTGGCCGTGGGATCGGGACAGTAGACGAGCATCCAGCGCTCCATGGTCCGAATGAATTCCTGAGTGTCCTGGGAGAGGAAGATCTCCCGGTTGCGAGGGTTGCGCTCGAGGACCTCCTGCCACTCGGGCAACTCGACCACCGCTTGCATCCCACCGCTCCACGCCGCCCTGATCGGCTCGCCCGCATAGACCACGCCGAGCAGCATCTGGCCGTACACCCCGCCGCTGATCCACAAGAGACCGAGCGCCGCCGTGACGTCGAGATGCTGGGAGGCCGTCAGCAGCGAGACCCGCGCGCCGCCGGAACCTCCGACAATGATCGCCGGTCCGACCTCGAGCCGGCGAAGAAGCCCGGCCAGGACGTCGGCCTGCATCTGGGACTCGGAGACCCCCGAGAAGCGCACGTCAGATGCGCCGGTGTTGGGTCGGTCCCAGATGATCACCTGCTGCCCATGGCTCGCCAGCTCGCTCGCAAGCTCGCGCACGCCCGGAGTGTCTTTACTGAAGCGCCCTCCCGGAGTAATGACCCAGGGAGGGCCCTCGCCGATCACCTCATAGGCAATCTGCAGTCCGTCGACCTCAGCGGTAGCCATCAGCCCTGGACCTCGCACGGAGGCAACGACACTTGGACCAGTCCAGGAGACATGTGGTCGATCACTCGCACTTCCGAGCCGCGTCCACCGTCGCAGCCATCAACCGATAGCTGCGGGTATCGCCGGCCATGCCAGCCGACATCCGGTTCATGACATACCCCATCCCCAGGCCGAGGTCCGGCTCTCCCCACCCGGCCGAGCCGCCCATGCCGAAATGGCCAAAGGCCCTGGGTCCCCCGTGGCCCGGCGCGGCGACGACGCCTCGATGCAGCATGAAGCCGAGGCCCCACTGAATGTCGAGTCCCAGCAGCACCTCGTCGGGGCCTTCCGTCCGGGGCACCAGGGCGCGGTCGAGCTGCTCTGGTGAAAGGACGCGGAACGTCGAACCTGACGACGTCTCCACGTCACTCACGCACGCTCCGTAGAGGCGGGCCAGGCTCCGGGCATCGGAGATCCCGTTCGCGGCCGGCACCTCGGCCGCCCAGAGCGCGGGGTCGTTCCACAATTCCTGGTCGGCAAAGGCGCCGCCCGGGGCGATGATCGCTTTGAACAAGGGGCCGCCGGGCGCCAGGTACGTCTTGGCCAACTCGGCCATCTCAGAGAGTCCCGGGCCGGGTGCCGAGCCCCCAGCACCGCCAAGCTCGCCCAGGTCTTTCGAGGTCATCGACTCGACGATCGTGATCAGCCGTGCCACGCGAGCGAACTGCGACTCCGGTAGGCCCACGTAGAAGTCGGCCTCCAGCGGGCCCGTGATGTCCTCACGAAGGTACGCACCCAGAGATTTGCCCGTCACCCTCCGGACCACCTCGCCCACCAGCCAGCCGAAGGTGACGGCGTGGTATCCGTGGGTCGTGCCGGGTGGCCAGGACGGAAGTTGGTGCTCCAAGGCCTTCACGACGGGGTCCCAGGCGTAGACATCCTCGATCGTCATCGTGCCGTCGACCCAGGCGAGGCCGGCCCGGTGCGAAAGCAGATCGGCCACCGTGACGTTCTCTTTGCCGGCTTGGGCGAACTCGGGCCAGTAGGCGGCGACCGGCGCATCCACATCGAGGCGGCCTTCCTGTGCGAGACGATTGGCGCACATCGAGGTCACGCCCTTCGTCGTGGAGAAGACGATTACCATCGTGTCCTCCTGCCACGGCCGCCTGGAGGTGATGTCGGCGGTGCCTCCCCAGAGGTCGACGACCTTGCGCCCGCGGTGGTAGGCGGCATAAGCAGCGCCAACCTCGCCGAGGTCGAAGTTCTTCACAAAGGCCTCCCGAACAGGCTCGAAGCCCTGTGCCACCCAACCGTCAATCGCCGTGCGGTCCGTGGTCGCCATGATCTTCTCCTGTGAAGGGGTCTGGACGGTCTGAGTCTGAGCCCAGCCGCGAGAAGTGCGCAAGGTCGACCGTCTCCGACCGGACGCTCTGCGATTTTCGGCTCCACGCAGAAGCTCCGAAACCCACGGGGCTTACGATGCCTCTCGAGGGTTTGGCTGCCGCTGAACTGGGAGTTCCCGGATGGATGACCCTAGAGCGACGCGGAGCAGACCCCATCGGACAGGGTGCCAGACGGATGGAACCATGACCAGACGCCGGAATTCGCACCCTCTGTGTCGATGCCTTGCATAGGAGGGTCCAAGTGCGGGTAATTCAGGCGCTGTGAGCGCGGCCTTCTCCGACCGGATCAGGATGGCGACGAATTCAGCAGCGATGGCCGGGGTTTCGGGGTTGCGCTTGGTCTGCAGAAACTCCTTGCGCGAGGGGGGTTGCACAAGTAGCCTCACGCGAGATCGGTGCAGTAGATCGCACCGACGAAAATGGCAAACCATCCGCGAGGACGGGGCGCAAAATCACGGGACTCCCCGAGTCAGCCGGATTGCCGAATCGGTCGCCAGGATCTCCCCGAGACCTTCGATCGGCTTTTCCGGCAGCTCGCATGAGTCGGCATGAAGGGAGGCGCCGAGTGAGAAGGCACACGCTCGTGGTCGAGCGACAGCACGCGCCTGCCTCGGCTCGTTCGACCGGTGGTCGGTTTGGACCATCCATTCCTTCGACGTCCATCTTCGGACGCCTTCGACCTCTCCCTGCCACGTGGGAGATCGGTGTCCTGCGGGCCGCGTTCGGATTCTGCCAACCGAGCATTAGCGTCCCGTGGGAGGAGCAAAGCGAGGGAGCCACGTGACGACGGCCTCTAACTCGGGGGTGAATCCCGACCAGCCCGCTCCGCAGAGTCGTGACACGCCGAAGTTGGCACGGTCACGGGGCCGGGGCGGAGGGCAACCCCGACTGCCAATAAGTACCTTTCTCTTTGCCTGCTCGGCAGTCATCGCGATCCTGCTGTACAGCCTCCTGCACACACATCTGCAGGTGCCTGCTGTGCTCAGCATTCTGCTTGCAGCCATCTACGCCTTGCTCATGGTCGCCGCCGTCGCCCACGTGCTGCGAAATGCCGGCGGGCGACCTGACGACGAGCGCCCACTCGTTGAGTCTCCGCACTACCTGCGGTCCCTCGAGCGGCTCACCGATCCCGCCTTAGGGCTGTTGCCGCTCGACGAGCTTCTGCAGGCCGTACTCGACCGAGTGCTCGTCGCCGTGGGCGGCGACGTCGTCACCATTCTTCTGATTGCCGCTGACGGTGAGAGCCTTTACATCCGGGTCGGACGGGGTACAGCGGATCTGTTTCCCGATGGAGCTGCGCTCTCCATCGGGGATGGAGTCCTCGGAGACGTTGCCCAATGGACGAGGCCGATCGTGATCGAGGACCTCCAGGAGGCCGACCTGCCCGTTGACGCTGGCGGGAGATCACTGGCGTCCATGGCAGCAGCTCCGCTGCTCGTGCGTGGGTCCGCCGTCGGCGTTATGGAGGTCGGTTCGGCCACTCGGCGCCGCTTCGAACAGAGCGATGTTCGCCTTCTCCAGGTCTCGGCAGAGCGATGCAGCAATGCCATCGAGCACGCACGACTCAGCGATTCGGAGCGTCGTAACCGACTTGGTGCAGACCACGCCCGACGCCACCTCGACATCCTCGCCAGGGCAGGCACGGTCCTCGGCCAGGCGCTCGAATCATATGAAGCCGCGTTGGAGGAAATGGGCAACGTTCTCGTTCCCGACTTTGCCGACTGGTTTGCCGTCGACGTTATCGACGACTGGGGTGACCTACGTCGAGTGACGACCGCGGCAATCGGACAATCCTTTGGAACTGCGCCGGGCGGCCATCCCGACGGCGAGCACTTGGTACGGCTGGCCATCAATGAGCGCCGTCCACAAGTTGTCATGAACACCGAGCGCATTGGGTCTGCAGATATTGGGGCCGGTGTGCACCCCCTGACGGGACCGGCGAGTCGACGTACCGACATCGACTCCATGCTTGTCGTGCCCGTCAAGGTTCGAGACGAGTTCGCGGGAGCGATCAGTTTCGTAACTGGTCCAGGGCGTCGAGGCTACAGACCCTCCGATCTGAAAACCGCCATCGAGCTGGCCGATCGTGTCGGCGTTGCCATCGATCGCGTCGTTGCTTGGCGAGAGGCTCAGGTAGCCGGAAATGCCGCCCTCGGATACGCACAGCGCCTTCAGCAGCTGGTTGAGGCCGGCTTGGTGGTCAACGCCCAGCTCGCTGAAGAAGAGGTGCTTGAGCTCCTGGCCGAACATGCGCATCGCGTGCTAGCCGCAGACGTTGTTGCCATCACCATTAAGCGTGGAGGTGAGGCGATTCCCGAGAGGATCTGGCCTCCCCACGCGCTCCGATCGGGCTCGAAGAGCGAGCAGGTCGTATGGAAGCTAGCTGCGGAAGCCAGCGAGCAGGTCGCACGAACTGGCCTTGCGGCGCGCTCGTCGGGGGGGTCCACCTCGGAGAAGGTCGAGTCCACTCGTGACCCCAAAGCCAACCCGGTCTCCGCCCCGACGCATTCCTGGCTCGCCGTTCCAATCGTGGGTTCCGAGGGTGAGTGCAGCACGGTCGTCGTCGTTCTCGGGCAGAGGGGGAGATCCTTCAGCGACGACGACGAGTCCGTCCTCACCCTCCTCGCCCAAATGGCATCCGTTGCCCTCCAAAACGCCACTCTCTACGCTGATGTCCGGAGCAACGAACGGCGCCTTCAGGCCGTCGTGGAGTCTTCACCCCTCGCCATCGCTGAGCTCGATCTCTCAGGGGATGCTCGCTGGTGGAATCGGGCGGCTGGTGAGCTGTTTGGGTGGACCTACGAAGCACGCTCTCGTCGGGTGACCGCGCGAGACGAGTCCGAATTGGTACTCGCCGAACTCTGGGAGCGAACGCGGGGAGGCAAGGCAACCAGCGGGATGGCCATTTCGGCATCTGGACCTGAAGGATTGCAGCTCGAACTCTCGGTCTCCACCTCGCCGCTCAGCGAGCAGGGCAAGGTCACTGGGATGCTTTTCGTGGCGGACGACGTCACGGAGTGGCGCCGGATCCTTGACCAGTTCCATCAGGCGGAGCGGCTTGGCGCGATGACGCGGATGGCAGGCGCCGTCGCACACGACTTCAACAACCTGCTCACCGTGATCCTCGGGTGCAGCGAGGTGCTCATGCACAGGGTGGACGGCGACGAGGCCTTGGCTCAGGAAGTCTCGGCCATTCAGCGTGCAGGGTCCCGAGCTGCAGCACTCACCAACCAGTTGGTGACCATTGGTCAGCAGCGTCCGGTGCAACCCGAAGTTGTTGACATCGAAGAAGTCCTCACGTCGATCGAGCCGATGATTTCAGGGGTCCTGGGAGAGAACGTTGAGCTCGACATTCTGCGATACCCCGGCCCGACGACGATCCTCATCGATCGGAGTGAGCTTGAGCGTTCGTTCCTGAACCTGGCCATCAACGCTCGAGACGCCATGCCCGATGGCGGGCGATTTACCATCGAGATCAGCCACCTTTCGGATCAGGATGCCGAGGTGCCGGCATCGGTTCGAATCTGCGTGACCGACACCGGCACCGGGATTGAACCTGACGTCATTGCCCACTGCTTCGAACCGTTCTTCACCACCAAGGGCCGGGCTCAAGGGACCGGCCTCGGATTGGCCACGGTTCACGCGACGGTGACGAAAGCGGGCGGAGAGATCCGCGTCGAGAGCAGCCCAGGAAGTGGAACCAGATTCACGATCTCCTTCCCGGCCCATGAATTGGGTGCGAGCCAGGAAGACGAGAGCGATCATTCTCCACTGCACACGTCTCAGGCTGTTCCAGCGGGCAAGGTCATCCTCTTCGTCGACGACGAGCCAGAGGTCCTTCGCCTAGCGGTGAGCGAACTCGAGCGCAGGGGATACTCCGTCATCGGTGCGACCAACAGCTCCCAGGCGCTGAGCGCAGTCAATGCCCGCAACGGTGACATCGACCTGCTCATTACCGACGTTGTCATGCCGGGCATGAGTGGAATCGAACTCGCCGACGCCGTAACGAGACGTTATGCGAAAGTGCCCGTCCTCTACGTCTCCGGTCACCTCGACGAGCAAGTCTCCGAACGACACCCGCTTCCCGACGGCGCGGAGCTGCTACCGAAGCCCTTCACTCCTGACGAACTTTCCGTCACCGTACTTCGTGCATTGAGTCGAGAGAAGGCCAAGCGCACGCGTCGATCCACGAAGAGCGAATCAAAGCTCGCAGTTGTCCGGCGACGCGTGTCCTGAGCCGCGACCTCTTCATGTACATTGCCGCGAGCAACGGCAGGGCGCCATGAGGGCATGGTGAGACCTCGCAGCGTCGGTTTACGGTTCGAAGCTGTACCCAACACCTCGGACCGTGCGTATCCAGCTCCCGCTGCCACCGCTAGTTTCGATCTTGCGACGGACTCGGCGGATGTGCTCAGTCACGGTGTTGTCGTCCTGCCAAGCCGACGACGAACCCCACACCTGATCCAACAGTTGCTCCCTGCTGAACACTTGTCGAGGTGACGAGGCAAGAAACGCCAAAAGGTTGAACTCTTTGAGCGTCATTTCTACGTGCTCTTCCCCCATTCGCACTTCGCGTGACGTCGTATCGATCGTGAGATCGCCGAACTTGAGGATGGGTTCGGGCCCCTTCGTCCGAGTGTATCGGCGAAGGACCGAAATCACTCGTGCTGCCAATTCTGGACCCGAGAACGGTTTGGCTATGTAGTCGTCTGCTCCGAGTCGCAGGCCCAGGACCCGATCCATTTCATCCCCCCGGCCGGTGAGGAGGATGACCGGGACGTCACTGGACCGACGGACGGTAGTGAGGAGGTCAAAGCCATTCTCTTCAGACAGCATGACGTCGAGCAAGATGAGGTCTGGTCGGACGCCGTTGTTGAGCGCTGTCATGAGCTCTTCGCCGTTTGAGGCCTCGTTGACTTGGTAGCCCTCGGCTTCCAAAAGCCTTATCAGCATTCGCCTGATTTCTGCGTCGTCATCAACGACGAGGAGGCGACTACGCCCTGCGGCGGCTATCTGGTTGTCGTTCATGACCCTGTCGCTGCGAGCATCCTCGAGTGGATCGAAAGTGCACACCTGGGGGCGTGCTGCGCCGATTCTACAGTAGGTGTCCTCGGGTGAGAAGGCCGCATGCCTCCGAGGCAACCGCCTCACGCAGATCCCCCGACTGCGAGAGATGAGGACCTCTCGACGACAGTCTGGCTAAGACGCATCAGCCGACGCCCGTTAAGACACAGCGAGTCTTCGCCGGTGCTTTGAATTGTGACGAGGCACTCCATTGCGCAGTCTGACCCGGCGCCACCTTCACCCTCGTCTGTGCGTAGCCGACAACCGTCGCTTCTATATCCGTGAAATACACGGTGACCAAATATGTCGCTGTCGTCTGGCCCGGATTGGTGGCGGTGCCCCCCGCCTCCCAGCCCCCTGGGGTCGACTGGCATTTCACCATGCTTACGTCCCTTCGGAGCTTGGGAACGTCCGGGATCGTCTTGGGCAGAGAGTGCGGCCCGCCAGACGAAGACGACGGGACAGTGGAGTTCTCTGCCCGTGGCGAGGAGCTGCAGCCGGAGAGCGCCAATACGCCGATGGTCATAGACGCGAAAAGGGCCAAACCCCTGGTTGCGCTCAACTTCATCTCCCTGAAACCCCTTCCTGCCTGTGTTGTCCCCTCTGATTATGGCGCCTCCCGCATTGGCAGGCGTTCTTCGGCAACGAGATCGCTTGCCCAAGGACCTGAACTTGTCCCGTCGCAATCGAGGGACGGGTCGATGCAAGGATGTGTGGCACTACAGGCGAGCAAGCGCATGCCGACAACGCAACTGGCGCGTGCACCGAACAAGGAGTGCATCGCACCGCGCCGACGCGTTGTGCACCCAGTTGGGCGACGGAATTGGTATAGAGAACCCGCAGCTAAGTTCTCGCCGACGACATCTTGCGAGTTACGGCAAGTTGGCCATTCCATGTCCACGTTGCCGATCGCAACGCACCCTCTTCTCGTCCAACACGCTTACAGCCGTTGTCGATGCAAGTGGGATCAACTCGACAATCTCCGCCTTTTGCGGAAGTGAAGGAAGATCAGTCAGCTCGATGTTGAGCTCGCCGGCGCCGCCATACGTCAAAGAGGACAAGGCTGGCGCCGAGAAGGATCAGGCCTAGAGCCCACTCCATCTCCCCTTGGAGCGGCGCCCCGGTGAACGCCAAGGTCGTCGGCGTTGCCACAGGAGTCGGCACGGGCGGTGTGGTCGCCTTCGCGGCCGTCACCAGCGGCGGGTTTGTCACCGTTGACGAGCATTGGCTGGACGGGCTGCACGGGCCTGTGGTGATGGTGGCCGTGTTCTTCACGTTGGCCGTGTCTGTGGCCGCCACGGTCGCTGTGAAGGTGACCTTCACCGAGTGGCCGGCGGCCAGGGTGACATGGATCACCAGGGTCTTTGCGTTTGTGGCTGTGACCGCCACCGAGCACGAGTCACCGGCAGCCACTGTGACGCACTTCTCGGTTGTGGCCTTAAGGGTGAGGTTGGACGGCAACGGATCCTTCAGGACCGCCGAGCCAGCCCCGGCACCGGTGTTCTTCACCGTGATCGTGTAGGGGATGGTCGAGCCGGGGACCACGGGCTTGCCTGTGCCGGGCACGTCGGTCTTCTTCACTGTGAAGTTCGGGACCGGGTTAGTGACCGTCGATGTGCAGTTGTTCGGGGTGATGCACGGGCCTGTGGTGATGGTGGCCGTGTTCTTCACGTTGGTGGTGTCGGTGGCCGACACCTTGGCTGTGA
>Ga0265327_10001660_pt1 | contig 26802 bp, 26 predicted proteins | sample 41621metaG_FD_202089 | JGI IMG/M metagenome (GOLD analysis project Ga0265327, IMG submission 202089) | Rhizosphere microbial communities from Carex aquatilis grown in University of Washington, Seatle, WA, United States - 4-16-21 metaG | ecosystem: Host-associated > Plants > Roots > Rhizosphere...
GGTCCTCCCCCACTGGGGGAGGTGGCGCAACGCGCCGGAGGGGGCTGAAACCCACAGCCCTATGAGCCCCCTCAGTCGCCTTTGGCGACAGCTCCCCCAGGAGGGGAGCATCTCGGGGCGCGCCGGCTTCAGCCGAACTCGGTGACGCGGCGCTCGAGTTCCTGGATCAGCACCTTGCCCACAGGATGGTCGTCGGTCTTGATCTCGTCGCGCACGGCGGCCTTGATCGCGTCGATATGGCCATCAATCAGGGCGATGGGCGCGGTGAGGCGCCTGTCCTTGTCGTCGATCAGCTTGCACAGCGAAGCACCGATGCGGGTGATCAGCGGATATTCGTAGGTGGTTCCCAGGCCCTTGAGGTCATGGGCCCGCAGGTACAGGAATTCCATGGTCTCAGCGGTGACGCCCTCGGTCCGTACGCGCTGGCGCGCGCCCTCAAGCTTGACGACCTCGTCGTTCAGCCACTGGCTGAAGTTGCCGGACAGGCTCTTGAGGGCCGCTTCCGCCTTGGCGATGGCGGCGGGATCGATGGCGCCGAACCGGCCGCCGACCTTGGCCCGCAGGGTGTTGGGGACCTGGATCATCTGACCGGAATTCTGCTGGCTCACAACGCGGCTCCTGGACTCTGAAGTCCGACAGAGCCTACAGAGCATCCGTTAACAACGAATGATGTCGGAACTATCAGAAATCACACAGAAAATTGTTCGGCAAGGACTCGTTCCTCGAAGCTTCGTCCCGCATCGAACAGCATGATCATGCTGCTGTCGCGGTCCTCGGCCACGTGGACCTCCACAACATTGCGCACCTCGAAATTGTCCGCAACTGCGCTAACTGGTCGCTTGTCGGCCTCGAGGATCTCAAAAGAGACCCGGGCGTTGTGGCCCAGGAGCGCGCCTCGCCAGCGGCGGGGACGGAAAGCGCTGATCGGGGTCAGGGCCAGGACCTTGGCGTCCAGCGGAATGATCGGGCCGTGGGCCGAGAGGTTGTAGGCCGTGGAACCAGCCGGGGTCGACACCAGGGCGCCGTCGCAGGAAAGCTCCCCCAGCCGCACCTTGCCGTCGATCGAGATCCGAAGTTTGGCCGTCTGCCGGGTCTGGCGCAGCAGCGACACCTCGTTAATCGCCATGGCCCGATGGGTGCGCCTCTGGGTGTCCACCGCCACCATGGTCAGGGGATGGATCACCGCGCGCTCGGCCACGTCGATCCGACCCAGCAGGTCGTCCTCGCTGTACTCGTTCATCAGGAAGCCCACCGAGCCGCGGTTCATGCCGTAGATCGGGCGGGTAGTGTTGAGGTGGTCGTGCAGCACTTCCAGCATGAAGCCGTCGCCGCCCAGGGCGACGATCACCTGAGCCTCGTCCTTGGGCGTGTCGCCATAGCGCCGGGCGAGAATCTCCCGGGCCTCCTGCGCCTCGGGGCGGTCGCTGGCCACGAAGGCGAGGCGGGTCACGGGCGGCTTGGTCTTGGTCATCGGGGGCGCAGAAGCCGGTGAAAGCGAGGTCTTGTCAAACCCCAGGCGCCGCGGCGATGGGGTTCGGACCCCGGAGCGCCCCCGGAGGCGCGATCAGGCGCGGCCGATCGCCTGGCGGAAGGCGGCGCTGGCGATGTCGGGGGCGAAGGGGCCAAAGGCGCCGCCGGCGCGACGGGCGCCCTCAGGTCCGCCCCCGGGCCGGCCCGCATTCAGGTCCCGTACGAGGCCGAGAATGGTGGGGTAGACGCTGCGGTCGATCCCCACGGCGGCGCAGGCCAGGGCCAGGAGTTCCGGCCGATCCGAATCGACAGCGCGGCGGATCTGGTCGGGCTCGAACCGGCCCAGGGTGGTGAGCCCACCGAGAAACAGGGACAGCTTCCGCTCCTGCAGAGCCCGCAGCAGGTAGCCGGGCCGAAGCTGGCCCGCGGCGTCAAGCTTGGCCAGCAGCCGCTGCTCCATGTCCTGCTGTTCGCCGTCGCGGAGGCCGCCGCCTGGCTGGTCGACCAAAGCGCCGCCATGGGCCTCATGAACCGCCTCGGCGAGCGCGGCGTCCAGGGCGTCCGTATCCAGCCGGAACCGATCGGCCAGAGACTGGCGCAGGGCCTGGCCGACCCAGACATAGAGGCTCTGGGCGAGGTCGCTGGTGAGGCGGGGATGCCGGGCCAGGGGCGAGCGCAGGGCCGCCACCCGCCGCGACGCTGTGACCAGCACCTGGAGATCCTCGGCGCTGAGCTGGGCGGAGTCGTTGCCGGCGAGCGCGGTGAGCACGGCCGGCTCGTCCCGGGCCAGGATCGCCGCCACCACCGGCGGACCGAGATTGGGCCGGCGGGCCACCTCGATCTGGTGCTCGACCGTGGCCTCCACCAGCAGGCGGATCAGGTCCTGGTCCTGCAGTACAGGGCTGGCGGCGATCACCGGGCGGGCGATCTCGATATCGTCGAGCGCCAGAACATTAATCAGCGCCGAGGGGGCCCAGGGGGCGGTGGCCAGTTTCTCGGCCAGGCGCTGGCGGATATCGCGCTCAGCCTCCACCACCAGGCTCATGAAGATCGAGGAGAGCAGGGCCTGCACCGGGGCGGAGCGCATCACCGCCTCGGCGCCGTCACCGCCGTCGCAGAGTTCGACAATGGCCAGCAGGAGGCGCTCGCGGTCCTGAACCGCGCGGCTCCTGGCCAATAGCAGAATCTCTTCGGTCTTGGCGGCGACGCTCAAACCCGGTTCCTTATCTCCAATGGATTCCGTCGGCGATTCTCGGTCGAACGGAATGAAAACATGGTTACAGGGAAATGAACCGCCCGCGGCGCCGTGACGCGCCCGGCGGAAGCAGCGGGGAACGGACTTGGGCGAACCATTGATCCTGGCCTTGGACCAGGGCACCACCTCCACCCGGGCGATCCTGTTTGACCGGGGCGGCCACCCGGTGGCCGAAGCCAGCCGGCCGCTGCAACAGTTCTATCCGGCCGATGGCTGGGTGGAGCACGACGCTGAGGAGATCTTCGCGACCTCGGTGGCGGTGATCTCCGAGGTGATCGCGCAGAGCGGACGGGCCGGCGACATCGCGGCCCTGGGCATCACCAACCAGCGCGAGACCGTGGTCATCTGGGACCGGGCCACCGGCAAGCCGATCCATCGGGCCATCGTCTGGCAGGACCGACGCACCGCGCCCACCTGCGAGCGCCTTCGCCGGGCCGGGCATGAGGCCCGTGTCACCGAGGTCACCGGCCTGCTGCTCGACCCGTATTTCTCCGGCACCAAGATCGCCTGGATTCTGGGGGAGGTGGAGGGGGCCCGGGGGCGCGCCCAGGCCGGGGAGCTGCTGGCCGGCACCATGGACGCCTGGGTGATCTGGAAGCTCACCGGCGGGCAGGTGCATGCGACCGACGCCACCAACGCGTCGCGCACCCTGCTGTTCGATCTCAGGACCCAGGGCTGGTCCGGGGAGATGCTGGACCTGCTGGACATCCCTGCCAGCCTCTTGCCCAGGGTGCTGGATTGCGCTGGGGACTATGGCGAAACGGACCCCGCCCTGTTTGGTCGCGCGATCCCGATCCGCGGCGTCGCCGGCGACCAGCAGGCGGCGCTGATGGGGCAGGGCTGCATCCGGCCCGGCGAGATGAAGGCCACTTACGGCACCGGCTGCTTCATGTTGGTCAACACCGGTGAGGCCCTGGCCGCCTCGCATTCCAAGCTGCTCACCACCGTGGCGGCGCGCCTGAACGGTCGGACCACCTACGCTCTCGAAGGCTCAATCTTCATCGCCGGCGCGGCCCTTCAATGGGTCAATGAGGGCCTGGGGGTCGCTGGCGGCGGGGCCGAGGTGGAGGCCCTGGCCCAGACCGCAAGGCCGGACCATGGCGTGGTGATGGTGCCGGCGTTCACTGGCCTGGGAGCCCCCTGGTGGGACGCGGAGGCCCGGGGCGCGATCTTCGGCATGACCCGCGACACCGGACTGGCCGAAATCGCCCAGGCCGCCTTCGACGCCTGCGCCTTGCAGACCCGTGACCTGATCGAGGCCATGCGCGCGGACGCGCCCCAGGCCTTTGAGGGACAGGTAGAACTGCGCATCGATGGCGGCATGTCGCGCTCGACCTGGTTCAGCCAGCGCCTGGCTGATCTCACGGGCGTGCCGGTGGGCCGAGCGCTCTATCAGGAGACCACGGCCCTGGGGGCTGCCCTGTTCGCTGGCCTGGGCGCCGGGGTCTACGCCACGGCGGAGGAGGCAGTGGCGTCGCGGCCCTCCACCGAACCCCACGCCCCGAGGCTGGACCCCCACGAGCGCGAGGCGGCCTATGCCCGCTGGCTCGATGCGGTGGCCCGGGTGCGGACAGAAGGGTAGGGCGTTTCGACGTCGCCCCTGAACTCTCCGCTCCAGAACTCCGGAAATCTGTTGCTTGACTTCGTGCGGTTTGGTTAGGTTGATCTTCAGTCGCCAGCAGAATGTGGCTTTGGGCGGCAGGTCGGCGTTTCAGTAAAACCTAGGTGTTCAAGGACCCGGCGACGCAGCATGCGGCGCCGATGAGTTGGGATGTGCACTTGGATTCAAACCCGGAGATCGATCCATGACACGCGTTGGCCTGATTATCGCCGCTGCAGCCGCCGTGGCCACACTTGCCGCGAGCGGGGCTGTTTCGGCCAAGACGATGCATTATACCCTGGCTGGGACCGGTTCCGGGGTATTCACCAACGGCGGGCCTCCGACGCCCTTCAACAATATTGATTTCTCGATCACCGCGATCGGCGACACCTCGACCCTGGTCAACGATCCCGGTGTCGCGATCGGTCTGAGGATCACGTCGGCCTCCATGTCCGCTCTGGGCCAGACCAAGGACATCCTGGTTGGCACGGATCTGTACTTCCTGGTGCTTGAAGGGCCTTTCACCAACCTGGTGATTTTCGGGCACCCGCCATTTACGAGCCCGGCGACATTCGGCAGCCCATCATTTGCTGGTTATGATCCCACGACAAATCTTGGGCCGGTTCCCATTCACTACTATGGAAATCTCGATCCGGCTTTCGCCGATGGGTACGAGGCTGACTTCAGCACTGTGACCAACGCGACTTTCACCGCCGCCGCCGTGCCAGAACCCGCTACCTGGGCGGCGATGGTCATTGGTTTCGGCGGCCTGGGCGCTGCGCTGCGCAGGCGTTGTCGCGGGAGGACGTTGGCGACCGCGTGATCGCTCGGCGCGGCGACCCGGCGCGCGCGCCTTTGATCGACGTGCGGATCGGCGAGGCGCGCCGTTCAGGTTCTCGCCCGGGGGATTCGCGCCGGGGCGTTCGCCCTGATGCTCACAAGACCTGAAGGTTTCTCCAGCGCGCAGTCCTCGCCGTGCGATCGGCCGGCAGAACGAGGGTATCGCAGAGCTTCAGGGCGGACTATGGTTAAGCCTTAGTAAAGGTGGCTTAACCGCGTTGCCTAGGCAGGCGTCTTCAATTCAACGGGGGAGCATCAACATGAAACTCGCAGCATTACTCACCGGGGCCTCGATGGCGATCCTGGTGGCGACGGCCGCCCACGCGGCCGATAACTTCCTGATCCAACTCGACGACACCCTGCCGGGCGGCGCCATCGCCGGGGACACTTATCAGAACGGTGTGCTCATCCAGCACGTCGTCTTCTCCGGCGATACGCTCCAGGCGTCATATGGCCTGTGGAACGGCGCCACGCTCAGCGCCTCGTTCGACAACCAGTTCAATTTCTATGACCTGGACGGCGTGGAACTCAGCGACACGTCCGAGATCAGCGGCAATGCTGGCGATACCTTCATCACCTTTAGTTTCCTGTCCTATGTCGAGGGCGGTCCCGCCCTGACGCCACTTCCGGCGGGCGGCTTCTATCTCGAAAACGGGCAGTGGCAGGACATCGTGTCTCCGGGCACCGTCAGCAACGGCGACTACTACCAGATCCAGATGCGCTCGAGCGATGCTGTGCCTGAGCCTGCGACCTGGGCCCTGATGCTCGTCGGCTTCGGCGGCCTTGGACTGGGCATGCGGACCCGGCGCCGGGCGACCGCCGCGGCCTGAGTTTTCTCTGATCCGATCGATCGCGCCGCCGGTTCATCGACCGGCGGCGCTTTCATGTCAGGTTCGCGGGCCTAGGAATTGGTCCCGCCCCTGACCCTGATCTCGGCCGTCCCCTCGACAAGCCGCCCCACCTGGCGGGCGCCGTCGAAACCCTGAGCCTTCGCCAGGGCCATCACCGCATCCGCCGCGTCAGCCGCTACTGCGATCAGCAGGCCCCCACTGGTCTGAGGATCGCAGAGCAGGTCACGGCGCCAGTCTGCCAGGCCCTCCGCGCGCACGTCCTCGCCATAGCTGGCCCAGTTCCGGCCTGAGGCGCCCGTGCGCACGCCACTCCGCGCCAGCGCCTCGACGCCGGGCAGCAGGTGCGGCGCGTCGGCGTCAATCTCCACCGAAAGTCCCGCGCCGCGGGCCATTTCGAGGGCATGGCCCAGGAGGCCGAAGCCGGTGACGTCGGTGACCGCGTGCACGCCCTCGAGGCCCGGCAGGTCCTTGCCCAAGGCGTTGAGCTGGGTGGTGGTGGCGATCAGGGCGTCATAGCCGATCGCATCCAGGCGCTCCTGCTTGAAGGCGGCCGAGAGCACACCGACCCCCAGGGCCTTGGTGAGGATCAGCACGTCGCCGGCCTGGGCGCCGCGGTTGGTCAGCACCTTGTCGGGATGCACCAGGCCCAGGGCCACCAGGCCGTAGATCGGCTCGACGCTGTCGATGGAGTGGCCGCCGGCCAGGGGAATCCCCGCCGCCGCGCAGACGGAGGCGCCGCCCGCGAGGATCTTGCCGATGGTCTCCAATGGCAGCCTGTCGATGGGCATGCCGACAATGGCCAGGGCCAGGATCGGGGTCCCACCCATGGCATAGACGTCGGAGAGCGCATTGGTGGCGGCGATGCGGCCGAAGTCGAAGGGGTCGTCCACCACGGGCATGAAGAAGTCGGTGGTGGCCACCAGGGCCTGGCTGTCGTTCAGCCGCCAGACGGCGGCGTCATCAGAGGTCTCCGTGCCAACCATCAGGTTGGGGAAGGCCGCCGCCGCCGGCATGTCCGCCAGGATCTTCTGTAGCACGGCCGGCGCGATTTTGCAGCCGCAACCGCCGCCATGAGCCAGGGAGGTGAGGCGCAGGGGGTTCAGGTCGGCCATGGGACGGGCTCCGGTGCAGGGAGCGCCTCTATAGCAGGCCGCGGCGCGAGCGCATGGGGCTCGCCACATCGGCGCGGGCGATGCTAACCGTGGCGGCATGTCCATCGAAGTCACCGAGGCGGTCGACGCCCAGGCGCTCGCCGGTTTCGACGCCATCCTCGATGTGCGCAGCCCCGGGGAGTTCGCCGAAGACCATGTGCCGGGCGCTGAGAACCTGCCCGTTCTCGACGACGCCGAGCGGGCCGAGGTGGGCACGATCTATGTGCAGCAGTCGCGGTTCCTGGCCCGCCGCATCGGCGCGGCCCATGTGGCCCGCAATATCGCATGCCACCTGGAGGGCGCTCTGGCCGACCGGCCGGGCTCCTTCCATCCGCTGATCTATTGCTGGCGCGGCGGACAGAGGTCCAATGCCATGGCGACCATCCTGTCCCAGGTGGGATGGCGGGTCACCCTGCTGGCCGGCGGATACAAGACCTACAGGCGGGTGGTGCAGCAGCGACTCTACGAGGGACGGGAGGACCTGAAGTTCGTGCTGCTGGACGGCCACACCGGCTCGGCCAAGACAGAGATCCTGCATCGCCTCGCCGACCGGGGCCTGCAGATCCTGGACCTGGAAGGCCTTGCGGCCCACCGCGGCTCGCTGTTCGGCGCCATTCCCGGCCGACCGCAGCCCAGCCAGAAGCTGTTCGAGAGCCGGCTCCTCCAGGCGCTGGACCAGCTGGACCCCACCCGTCCCATCGTGGTGGAGGCGGAGTCCAGCAAGATCGGCGAGCGGATGACCCCGCCCCTGGTCTGGAAAGCCATGCAGGCCGCGCCAAGGATCGAGGTGCGCGCGCCGCGGGAGGCGAGGGCGCGATACCTGGTCCGCGCCTATCCCGAGATGACCGAAGACCATGAGGCCCTGGAGGCGATCTTCGCCCGGCTGCCGGTCTATCCGGGTCAGAAGCGGCTGGAGAACTGGCGTGGCCTGGCCGACGCCGGCGACTTCGAGGACCTGGCCGCCGCCCTGATGGAGCATCACTACGACCCCGCCTATGATCGCTCCAGCCGCAAGGACGATCGCACGCACCTGGGGATGGTGGAGGTCGGCGACCTGGACACGGACAGCCAGGAGTCCGCCGCCGACGAGATCGCGCGACGCGTCCTGCAGGCTTGAACGGCGCTTGACCTGCCGCCCCCCGGGGGCGACTCTGTAACCAACGATCACCAATCCTAGGGGAGGCCGCCATGGCCGATGGTTCGCTTGCGAGCGTGGTTTCGCTGAAGGGCAAGGTCAGCGCTGAGGAGTGGGAGGCCCGCGTCGACCTCGCCGCGCTCTACCGGCTGGTGGCGATGCATGGGTGGGACGACATGATCTACACCCACATCTCCGCGCGTATCCCTGGGCCGGAGCATCACTTCCTGATCAACCCGTACGGCATGCTGTTCGAAGAGATCACAGCCTCGTCCCTGGTGAAGATCGACCTCGACGGCAACATCCTCCAGGACACCCCCTATTTCATCAATCCCGCGGGCTTCACCATCCACTCGGCGATCCACCACGCCCGGGAAGACGCCCGCTATGTGATGCACCTGCATTCCGACCAGGGGGTGGCGGTGGCCGCCCAGAAGGAAGGCCTGCTGCCGCTGTCGCAGCACGCCCTGATCGTGCTGCCGATGCTGGCCTATCACGACTATGAAGGCATCGCCCTGAACCTGGACGAGCGTGAGCGCCTGGTGGCCGATATCGGCGACAAGACCGTCATGCTGCTTCGCAATCACGGCACCCTGGCGGTGGGGGAGAGCGCCGCCGACTGCTGGACGCGGATGTTCTTCCTGGAGCGCGCCTGCAAGCAGCAGGTCATGGCCCTGACGGCCGGCCGCGAGAACGTGCTGATGGCGCCTGAGGCCGCTCAGGCCGAGGTGCGCTCGCAGATGTCCCGCGGCATTGGCGGCAAGCTCGGCTGGCCGGGCAACCTGCGCAAGCTGGATCGCGAGATGCCGGGCTACGACGCCTAGCCACCCATCGGGAGCCAAGGTCCGCAACATATTCGGGCGCCCTGGTCGGGCGCCCGATTTGCTTTGGCGGCTCGCGTGCGACGCGGCCGCCGCCAGACGGCCTTTGAGTCCGTTTTGGAATGTTTCTGCTCAGACACATCCAGCCATCGCCCAGTCACTGGACGCGGCCTATGGGTTCCCCCTAAGAGCGCTTTGATTTCAACTTGATCTGCCTCGGATGTTGAGGCGACGGAGCTTCCTCGTTTGTTACGCCGCCACTACTTCCTCGTGATCGCGCTTGTCATTCTGGTGCTGATGGTCGTCGCCGGCGCGATGAAGCTCGTCCTGACGCCGAAGAGCGGCGCCGGCAGTACGGGCGCAGCGGCGTCCTCGGGATCAGGCAGCCGTGGCGGCGGGGCTGGCCGCAGCGCCTCTCAAGTCTCCGTGGCGGTGGTTCAGCCGAGGACCTTCGTGGATTCTCTCGACGTGCTGGGGGTGGCCAAGGGCCGCCAGTCGGTGACGCTTAGCGCCGCGACCACCCAGTTGGTGGAGAAGGTGAATTTCCATGACGGTCAATCGGTCGCCCGCGGCGCCGTCCTGATCGAACTCAAGGCCTCGGAACAGGACGCCGGCCTGGTGCAGTCTGAGGCCAAGCTGGCCCAGGCCGAGAAGGAATATCGGCGCTGGCAGACCCTGGGCGAGAAGGGCTACGCCTCCAAGTCCTCGATCGATCAGTACGAGGCGGCGTGGCGCTCCGCGCAGGCTGATGTCACCGCCGCCAAGGCCCGGCTTGGGGACCGGCTGATCCGAGCCCCGTTCGCCGGTACGGTGGGGCTGTCCGACGTCACCCCCGGCGCCCTGGTCAATCCGGGCGCGCCGATCGTGACCCTGGACGACATCTCCTCGATCCGCGTCGATTTCCAGGTGCCGGAGCGCTACCTCTCCCAGGTGGCCCAGGGCCAGTCGATCGCCGCCCAGGTGGAGGCCTATCCCGGGCGACCGATCCAGGGGCGGGTCGCCCGGCTCGATACGCGGATCGATGAACGCACCCGGGCGATCACGGCGCGGGCCGAATTCCCCAACGCCTCGGGCAAGCTGAAGCCGGGCATGATGATGCGGGTCTCCATTCCCCGCGGCAGCCGCCAGGGCCTGGCGGCGCCGGAATCCGCGGTGTCGATGCAAGGCGATTCCGCCTTCGTCTATGTCCTGCACAGCCAGGGCTCCAAGACCACCACAGAGCAACGGCCCGTGGTCACCGGCCTGCGGCAGGACGGTTTTGTCGAGATCAAGGAAGGGGTGGGGGCAGGGGACAGGATCGTCGCCGACGGCCTCAACAAGATCCAACCCGGCCAGCCCGTTCACGTGCTTGGCGCCGGCGAGGGCGGCAAGGGCGGTCCCGGCCATGCCCAGGAGTCCGCGGGACGGCCGGCGGCATGACCCTTTCCGACCTCTCCGTCCGACGGCCGGTCTTCGCCGCTGTGGCGGCGATCATCCTATGCGTGGTGGGCGCCGCCTCGTTCCTGGCCCTGCCGGTGCGCGAACTGCCCAATGTCGACCCGCCCAATGTCTCCATCCAGACCACCTACCGCGGCGCCTCCGCGGAAGTGGTGGAGGAGCGCATCACCCAGGTGATCGAACGCCAGGCGGCGGGGATCCAGGGGGTGGACCGGGTCAGTTCGTCTTCCCGGGACGGGATTTCGCGGATCAACATCCAGTTCACTCTGGAGCGCAACCTGGACGCCGCGGCCAATGATGTGCGCGACGCCGTCAGCCGGGTCACCAGCCAGTTGCCGCTGCAGGCCGATCCGCCGCAGATCGCCAAGGCCAACGCCGACTCCTCGCCGATCGTCTTCCTCAGCCTGACCTCAAGTACGCTCAACCGCCTGCAGCTGGCGGACTATGCCAACCGCTATCTGGTGGAGCGCATCTCCACCGTGCCCGGGGTGGCCCAGGTGTTCCTGGCCGGCGCCCAGCTCTATTCCATGCGCATCTGGCTCGACCCGGAGGCCATGGCCGCCCGTGGCGTCACCGTCAGCGACGTGGAGAACGCCCTCAACACCCAGAACATCGAGCTGCCCGCGGGGTCGCTGGAAGCTCCGGCCAAGGACTTCACCGTGCGTGTCGCCCGGGCCTATGCCACCCCCGAGCAGTTCGCCCGCATGCCCGTGACCGCCGGCGGTCCAGTCCGGTCCACGGCCCAGTCCTCCGCTGCGGTCGGCGGGACCTCGGCCGGCGCCGGCGCCGCCTCCGGGGCCCGGGATACGGTGGCGACATCGTCCAACGCTGACGCCTATGTGACCCGCCTCGGGGATATCGCCCGGATCGAGGAGGGGCCCGACGAGCGTCGCAAGCTGTTCCGCTCCAATGGCTCCGACCAGGTGGGCCTGGCCATCACGCGGCAGTCCCAGGCCAATGACCTCGAGATCTCCGACGGCATCCACAAGGCGCTCGACGAGATCAACCGCAACCTGCCCAAGGGCACCCGGATCCAGGTGGCGATCGACTATACGGTGTTCACCCGCCACGCCATCGAGGAGGTGTGGGTGACCATGGCCATCTCGCTCGGGCTGGTGGCGCTGGTGAACTTCCTGTTCCTCGGCACCTGGCGGGCGGCGATCATCCCGACGGTGGTGGCCCCGATCTGCATCCTGTCGACCTTCATCGTCCTGGCGCCCCTGGGCTTCTCGATCAATCTGCTGACCCTGCTGGCTCTGGTGCTGGCCATCGGCCTTGTGGTGGATGACGCCATCGTGGTGGTGGAGAACATCCAGCGGCGGATCGACGAGGGCGAGCCGCCCATCGTGGCCGCCCAGCGGGGCGCACGGCAGGTGTTCTTCGCGGTGGTGGCCACCACTATCGTGCTGATCGCCGTGTTTGCGCCTTTGATGTTCACCTCGGGCTATATCGGCAAGCTGTTCGTGGAGCTGGCCGTGGCCATCGCCGCCGCCGTGGCCTTCTCGGCCATGCTGGCGCTAAGCCTGTCGCCCATGCTGGCCTCCAAGTTGCTGCGGCCTGCGCACAACGCGGGCTGGCTGGCGCGCAAGGTGGACCGGGCCGTGCACAGTGTGCGCAATTCCTACCGCGCCACCCTGGAGGGCCTCCTGGGCAAGAGCTCGGCCACCATCTCGGCGGTGGTGCTGGTGGTCCTGCTGGGGGCCGGCGCCTTCGGCCTGTTCAAGTACCTGCCCCAGGAACTCGTGCCGAACGAGGACCGGGGCCGCGTCGATGTCTCGATCCAGGCGCCGGAGGGGGCGGGCTATGACTATGTGATGAAGGCCGCCGGCCAGGTGGAGGCCAGGATGGGCCAGCTGGTGAAGCAGGGGGTGTTCGAGCGCTACATCATCGGCGCGCCCTCTTTCGGCCAGACCCAGTTCAACACCGCCAACGCCAACGGCACCATGCCGGACGACCGCAAGCACAAGATCACCTCCCAGGATCTGGCGGCCCAGCTCAACAAGGAATTCGCCACCATCACCTCGGCGCGGGCCATCGCGTCCGTGCGGCCCAGCCTGCAGCGCGGCGGCGGCGGGGGCGGGGGCAGTAACATGGACCTGATCGTGCTCGGCAACGAGTATCCGCAGATCAACGCCTGGGTTCAGCCCCTGCTGGTGGCGGCGCAGAACAATCCGGGCCTGGCCCGGGCCCGCATCGAATACGAGCCCACCAGTCCCCGGGTGCTGGTGGATATCGACCAAGAGGCCGCCGCGGCCCAGGGGGTCTCGCCGCAGTCGGTGGGCAGCGCCCTGCAGGCGATGTTCGGCTCCGAGAAGGTCACCACCTATGTGAAGGCCGGCCAGGAATACGACGTCATCCTGCAGACCGACCGGGCCAAGCGCCAGACCGAGCAGGACCTCAAGAACGTCTATGTGCGCGCCAATTCCGGCGCCATCGTCCCCCTGTCCTCGGTGGTGACCACCAAGGTCAGCGGCGACACCCCCAACCGGCCCAGGGTCGATCGCCTGCGGGCCATCACCCTCTCCGTGCAGCTCAATCCCGGCTACACAGTTGGCGAGGCCGTGAAGTTCTTCGAGGCGGAGATCCGGAAACAGCCGGGCGGGCTGAGCTACAAGTGGGGCGGCACCGCCAAGGACTATCTGGAGGCCTCGGGCTCAGTGGGCCTGGCCTTCGCTATGGCCCTGCTGTTGGTCTTCCTGGTGCTGGCCGCACAGTTCGAGAGCTGGATCCACCCGGCGGTGATCATGCTCACCGTGCCGGTGGCCGCGCTGGGCGGTCTGTTCGGCCTGCTGATGGCGGGGTCGACCATGAACACCTACAGCCAGATCGGGCTGATCATCCTGGTGGGCATCGCGGCCAAGAACGGCATCCTGATCGTGGAGTTCGCCAATCAGCTCCGCGACGACGGCCTGTCGATCCGCGAGGCGGTGATCGAGAGCGCGGCCCTGCGCCTGCGGCCGATCATCATGACCTCGATCTCCGCAGCCACAGGCGCCATTCCGCTGATTGTCTGGGGCGGCGCCGGTGGGGAAAGCCGCAAGACCATCGGCGTGACCATCTTCTCCGGCGCGATCTTCGCGACCCTGGTCACCCTGTTCATCGTGCCGGTGTTCTACAATCTCCTGGCCCGCTACACGAAGTCGCCCGAGGCGACGGCCCGGCGCATCGAGGCCTTCGAGGAAGCCGAACAGGCCGGTGTCGCCAACGCGGCCGAATAGGCGCCGCGCGGTCCCCACAAAAAGTCGCGCCGGCCCTCTGGGGGGCAGAGGGCCGGCGCCTTAGACGGTCCGGTCGAGGTCGGAACCGCGCTGCCGCCGCTCGACCCGGGGAGGTTAGGAGCGACGACGATCGCCCGAAGGATGCTCGTCTTCGGGCGACGCTCCAATCTGGGGGGCCGCCCCCGGCCCGTCAAGGTTGTCTTTCTGGTTAATTCGCGTCAGGGCGCGGGGCTGGTCTCGGTCTTCAGATAGGCCACCAGATCGACCCGGTCCTTGGGGTCCTTGAGGCCGACAAAGGTCATCTTGGTGTTGGGGACCATGGCCTTGGGATTGGCGATCCAAGTGTCGACCTGCACCGCGTCCCAGGTGACGCCGGTGGCCTTCAGTCCGTCGGAATAGGTGAAGCCAGGGGCCGTGCCCGCCTTGCGCCCGAACACGCCATAGAGGTTGGGTCCGGTCATGTTGGCGCCGCCGGACACCGTGGTGTGGCAGGACTTGCAGATCAGGAACACGGTCTTGCCGTGGGTGATATCCCCGGTGCTGTAGGGAGCGGGGAGGTCGGCCACCAACTTCTGCTTCTGCGCGTCGGTGAGCTCGGCCGCTGGCGCAGAGGCGGGAGCCGTCGCCTGACCCTCCGAACCTGTCGGCTGTCCGCCGCCCGACTTGCCGCAGGCTGTGAGACCTGCGCCCGCAAGGGTCGCGACAAGCATCAATCCGAGGCGGCGCATGGGAATCTCCGGAACGTGAACGGGAACCCTGAAGCTAGCGGAACCGAGGGCGGAGGCAAACATCGCGGGAGGGTATCCTGCCTTCCGCTTAGCGCCGTCGGCGGCGTTCCTTCTGGATCGCCTCGTCCAGGGCCTGAAGAAAGCGCGAGCGGTCATTGCGGTCAAAGGGCTTGGGGCCGCCCAGGATGTCACCCGTTGAGCGGAGCTGTTCCATCAGGGCGCGCTGCGCGATCGCCCCGCCAATACTGTCGGCGGTGAAGGGTTTTCCCGCCGGCGTGATGGCCTGACCGCCGGCGGTGAGCACCCGCTCGGCCAGGGGGATATCGTTGGTCACCGCCACGTCCCCCGGGGATATGTGTTCGGCGATCCAGTCGTCAGCCACATCCGGACCGGCGTCGACGATCACCCGCGCGATCAGGGGCGAGGGGGGGATCATCATGAAGGCGTTGGAGACGACCCACGTCTTTAGCCCGTAGCGCCCGGCGACCTTGTAGACCTCGTCCTTCACCGGACAGGCGTCGGCGTCGATGAAGATTTCGATGGGTTTCATCATGGCTCCTGAGGCGGACTAGGTTCCATGGGCTGAATCGCCGCCGCGCCGGTAGCCTGTCGCATGGGATTCAAATGGGGTTGCGATCGGCGGACGAATGGGAGCGGCGCCGAATAGTCCGAAGCCACAGCCGTCCCCATTGCAATGGGCCTCGCCACAACTGACACGCGCTGTGCTCATTTCAGTGAGATAGGCAGTCGATTACGCCTTATCCTATCGATTATTCAATCCGTGAGGTGACAAGTCCATAAGGTCCAGTCAGAAACGGACATATCGTCCTTGATTCGGCGATCTAATGTGACGTGAAAGGTGACTCGAATGGCCGAAGACAATATTGACCTTCGCGAGCTCGTGGCCGAGGTCGCCTCCGCCTATTTCTCCAATTCAAATGTCAATCCGAATGACATTCCGATGGTGATCGCCCAGATCGCCACGAGCCTGGCGGCGGTCTCGAATGGTTCAGCGATGGATGCGCCGGTCGAAGCGGCTCCGGCGGCCCCGAAACTGACCGGAGCCCAGATCCGCAAGTCCATTACCCCAAGCGCCCTGATCAGCTTCGAGGATGGTCGCCCCTACAAGACCCTGCGCCGCCATCTCACGGTGAAGGGGCTGTCGCCGGAAGCCTATCGCGAGAAGTGGGGCCTGCCGCGGGACTATCCCCTGGTGGCGGCTGACTACAGCGCCTCGCGTTCGCAGCTCGCCAAGAACCTGGGCCTTGGGCGCAAGGGCGCCACGGCGCGTGGCCGCGGCGGTCGGGCGAAGAAGGCCTAGAAGCAGACCTGGAAGCAGGCCGGCCTCCGGGCCGGCCTAGGCTGCGTTCATCGGCGGGTGATAGTGGGCGGTGATGTCGGCCTGCTCCTCCAGGCGGGTCGCCTGGGAGATATTCAGCCGCACATAGATCGCCGTGGCGCTATGGTCTTTCCGGGCTTCGTCCCACCGGCCGAGCGCATCGGTCAGCGAGCCGCCTTCGCCGGAATAGACCACTTCGAAGCCGGTGCGGGTGGTCCGGACATAGAGGAAATTGCCCGCCATGGACTGCAGGTGCGCGGGGTCTTCAACCGCGCGGAATCGAAAGGAATTTCCGGAGACCCCTCGAGCATCGATGTAGGCTTTCACGCACTCTCCTCTGCGAGGCCGGCTAGAGCCGCGGGCTTATCGGTCGGCGGCATGAGCGTCGAGGGTGAAAGAGACAAAATTGAGGATTGTTGCACGCGGCAGGTCCGAAAACCCGTTGCGGAGAGCCGCGCGTAAAGCTTTCCGTCGCAGGGCGCGGAGAGCCGCAACCGGCTTCGGGATAAGGGGTTGTGGACTATCAGGGGCGCATCGCGCAGCCTGACGCCGGTCGGTCCAGCCGGCCCAACGCCTCAGATGGGAGTGTCCGCATGTCGCACTGGATGGCCGCTCGCCTCGCCCTGGCCCTGCTTGGGCTGGGTCTGAACGCCTGCGTCGCCCGCGCCACAACCCTGCCAGCGACGGAAGCGACCCTCACCGCCGTCCTGGCCGGCGCCCATCCGGGAGACAGGATCCAGCTTCAAGGCGCGTTCGGGCCTCGCCAGATCAACGGTCCGCGCGGCGTGACCTTCGACGCCCATGCCGCCACTGTGAGCGGTTGGGAAGTGGCTGACGCCCGGGACGTGGGCTTCGAAGGTGGTGTCTGGCGCGCGAGTCGACCGAATGGCACGGCCTATGGCGACGCCCTGCACCTGGAGGGCGGCGCCAATCTCAGCTTCTCCGGTATGAACTTCGTCGGGCCCGGCGAAAGCCGTCCGGGTCAGACCGCGGCGATGCCGGACGGCCATGGCCTGAAGATCCTCAACGCCACAGGGGTCACGGTCGCCAGCAGCAACTTCTCAGGCTTCAAGGGGGGCCTCGTTCTGGGCGCGGTGGACGGCTATGCGGTGCGCGACAACGTCTTTTCCCAGATGCGCGCGGCCGGCATCCAGGCGGGCGAAACCCGCCACGGCCTGGTTGAGCGAAACCTGATCTACGGGATCAGAATCGTTACGGACGAGCATCCGGACGGCATTCAGTTCTGGAGCCGGCCCACCAACCCCCCCAGTTCCGACATCACGGTGCGGGGCAATACGGTGGTGGGCGCGTCCCAGGGCGTGGCGTTCATGAACCATGTGCGACCGGATCCCGCCACCGGACGGCCCACCGATGACGGCGGCTTCGATCGCATCACCATCGACGGCAATGACGTCTGGGTCTCCTACCCAGGCGGCATCGTGGCCTCGGATGTCCGCGGCCTGGTCCTGACCCATAATCGCGTGCGCACCGCAGCTGGCGCCGCCTATCGCGCCTCGATCCAGGTGGATGGGTCAACCGTCGTCGCCAAGCGGGCGGGTAACACGGTGGCGGCCGGTGCGGGCAAGCCCGCGGACGACGACCCCTAGGCCGGACGACCCCGACAAGGCCCCGGGCTGTTCGTGGTGCCGGCTGAGGGACTCGAACCCCCGACCTTCGGTTTACAAAACCGCTGCTCTACCAGCTGAGCTAAGCCGGCCCGGCGCGGAGCGATGCCACGGCCTGCGCCGGGCGACAAGCGCGACTTGGCGCAAATCCGGTTCGCAGCGCGCAAGAAGACGCCGCCGGACAGGATCCGGCGGCGTGAGGTGCTCAAGAACTCAGGATGCAGAAGAAGGTGATCAGGCCGCGGTTTCGACCGCGCGGCGGGGCCCGGCGCGCAGGGTCGCGCCGATCAGGCCGAAGCCCATCAGCATCAGGGCCCAAGCCGCCGGTTCCGGCACGCCGGCGATGCTCACCTTGTCGATGAACGAGGTCTCGTCGGCGGCCACCAGGCCGTGGAAGCCCAGGGTGTAGGACTGGCCGGCGGTGAGGCCGGAGAGCATCAGGCTCTCCCCGGTGAAGGCCTGACCGCTGACGGTCTGATAGAGGTGCTGAGTGACGCCATCGAGGGTCACTTCATAGGTCTGGTCGCCGTCATAGCCGCCGAAATAGGGGCGGCCGGCTTCGAGCCAGGAGAGGTTCAGAACGCCCGCGGTGGCGGTGAACATCTGCGAAAGGGTGCTGGTCCCCTGCAGGGCCGCGAACTGCAGCCCTTCCTGGCCGGCCGGCGCTGCGCCGCCATACCAGGCGCTGCCGCCCTGGGCGTTCACCAGGGCCGAGCCGCCATAGGTCCAGGAGCCAAGGGTCGCGCCGGGATAGGTGTAGTTCCCGAGGCCGATATTGGGGCTCTCGAAGCCGCCGTCGGCCAGCAGGTTGGAGGCCTGCGCCTCGGTGGCGCAGAAGCCCGCCAGGGCCAGGGTCGCGGTAACCAGGATTGTGCCAAAAGAACGCATATCAGCCCTCAAAAATCTTGCCTGACCGAAGCCTTGCAAGTCAGGCGCCTCTTGGACCCGGCCCGCGCCTGTGATCCCTTGGAGTCAGGCAAGACGGGGAGGATGGCCATGCGCTTCGAGGACTATCGTCGGCACGACGCCGTGGGCCTGGCCGGCCTGGTGGCCAAGGGGGAGGTGAGCGCCGCCGAACTTCTGGAGACGGCGGTCGCCCGCATGGCGCAGGTCAATCCCAGCCTCAACGCCGTGACCCTGGACCTGGCCGATCAGGCGCGGAAGGTGGCGGCCCACCGCCCCGAGGGCTCGCCGCTCGGCGGGGTTCCGTTCCTGCTCAAGGACCTGGGCGCGGCCATGGCCGGCGTGCCCACCACTTCCGGTTCGGCGGTGTTCAAGGACAACATCCCGCAGGCCGATAGCGCGCTCACCACCGCCTACCGGCGGGCGGGCCTGGTGATCTTCGGCAAGACCAACACCCCGGAGTTCGGTCTGACCCCGGTGACCGAGTCCACATTGCTGGGTCCCTGCCGCAACCCCTGGGATGTGTCGCGGACCTCCGGCGGATCCTCCGGCGGCGCGGCCTCGGCGGTGGCGGCGGGCATCGTGCCGGCGGCCCATGCCAGCGACGGCGGCGGTTCGATCCGTATTCCGGCGGCGGCCTGCGGGCTGTTCGGGATGAAGCCGTCCCGCGGCCGGGTCTCCTTCGCACCGACTGGGGAGGGCTGGGGCGGCGCCTCGGCCCAGCACGCCGTGACGCGTTCGGTGCGGGACTCTGCGATCCTGCTGGACATCGCCTGCCGGCCCCAGCCGGGGGATCCTTATTATCTCGACGCCCCGTCGACGCCGTTCGTCGACGAGGTCGGCCGAGGTCCCGGCAAGCTTCGCATCGGCTTCACCACGGCGGGCCTCGCTGCGCCAATTCTGGACACCGAGGTGATCCAGGCGGTGAAGGACGCCGCCCGGCTTTGCGAGAGCCTGGGCCACACGATCGAGGAAGTCAGCCTGCCGGGTGATCTTGCGGCCATGCAGTTCGGGGCCGGCAATGTCATCGCGGCATCGGTGGCCGCCACTCTGGACGCCGAGGGCAAGCGCCGCGGCCGGCCGGTGGACGAGGGGGAGGTGGAGCCCCTGACCTGGATCACCCTGCAGCGCGGCAAGGGAGTGTCCGGATCGGACTATGTCCAGGGCCTGGCGGCCATCCACGCCTATGGCCGGGCCATGGCCGGGCTGTTCGCCACCTATGATGTGCTGCTCATGGCCACGCTCGGCGGCCCGGCGATCCCGGTGGGCTGGCTCTATGAGGATCTTCGCCAGTTCGCCCCGCGGCTGTTTTCGTTCATGCCCAATACCCAGGCCTTCAACAATACCGGCCAGCCGGCCATGAGCGTGCCCCTGGCCTGGAACGCCGAGGGCCTGCCCCTGGGCCTGCAGTTCGTGGGTCGCATGGCCGATGAGGCGACCCTGTTCCGGTTGGCGGGCCAGCTCGAAACCGCCAGCCCCTGGTTCGACCGGGTTGCGCCGCTCTAAGCCGCCCGCCGTCGCTGCTGCACCAGCCAGGCGGCGATGACGCCGGTGGCCACCAGGCCGATCAGCAGCGTGGACAGTGCATTGATCTCCGGGTTCACCCCCAGGCGCACCTGGCTGTAGATCCGCATGGGCAGGGTCGTTGCCCCGGGACCGGAGGTGAAGCTGGCGATCACCAGATCGTCCAGGGAGAGGGTGAAGGCCAGCATCCAGGCCGCCGCGACGGCCGGGGCGATATTGGGCAGGGTCACCTCAAGGAAGGCCTGCAGCGGCGTGCGGCCAAGGTCCAGGGCGGCTTCCTCCAGGGCCTTGTCGAACCCCATCAGGCGGGCCTGCACCACCACGGTGGCGTAGCAGAGGGTCATGGTGGTGTGGCTCACCGTGACGGTCCAGAACCCCCGGGGCAGGCCGCAGGCGACGAACAGCAGGGACAGGGACAGGCCCAGGATCACCTCCGGCATCACCAGGGGCGCATAGATCATCCCGGAGAACAGCAGGCGTCCGCGCACCCGGCCGGACCGCGCCAGAGCGACGGCGGCCAGCGTTCCCAGCAGGGTGGCGAGGCAGGCGGAGATCAGGCCGACCCGCAGAGTGACCCAGGCGGCCTCCAGGATCGCCTCGTCCTGGATGAGCGCCGCGTACCATCGGGTGGACAGACCACCCCAGACCGTCACCAGCCGGCTGGCGTTGAAGGAATAGACCACCAGCAGGACGATGGGGGCGTAGAGGAAGGCCAGGCCTGCGGCGACCGAGGCCAGGTTGAACGCCGACGGGCCGCGCTTCACCGCCCGTCCTCCATCAGCTTCGCCTGTTGGCGCTGATAGGCCAGGATCGGGACGATCAGGGTCGCCAGAAGCACGATGGCCACCGCCGAGGCCGCGGGCCAGTCGCGGTCGGCGAAGAACTCGGTCCAGATGGTCTTGCCAAGCATCAGGGTGCGCGAGCCCCCCAGCAGGTCGGGGATCACGAACTCGCCCACCATGGGGATGAAGCAGAGCAGGGCGCCCGCCGCCAGGCCGGGCAGGGAAAGCGGGAAGGTCACCCGCCAGAACGCCTCCGTGCGGCCGCAGCCCAGATCGGCCGCGGCCTCCAGCAGGGCCGGATCCTGGCGCTCCAGCACGGCATAGAGCGGCAGCACCATGAACGGCAGATAGGCGTAGACCAGACCGATATAGACCGCCGCGTCGGTGTCCATCAGGTCCAGCGGCGGCAGGCCCAGGGCGCCCAGGGCCGTGTTCAGCAGGCCCGCAGGCTTGAGGATGGCGATCCAGGCATAGATGCGGATCAGGAAGCTGGTCCAGAACGGCAGGATCACCGCCATCACCAGGGCCTGGCGGGCCCGCGGCGGGCATCGGGCCATGCCATAGGCCATGGGATAGCCCACCAGGGCCAGGAGACCGGTTCCGACGGCGGCGAACCTCAGGCTGGACAGATAGGAGGCCAGGTAGATCCGGTCGGTGATCAGCCGGCCATAGTTCTGCAGATCCAGTCCATGCAGCAAGGTCGCGACCCCGGCGAGGCCCCGGGCCAAGTCGAGCCGCGGCGCATAGGGCGGCATGGCCAGGGCCACCTGGGACAGGGACAGCTTGAACACCAGCAGGAACGGGAAGAGGAAGAAGACCGCCAGCCACAGGGCGGGCGCCAAGGTGGCGAGGCTCGGGCGTTGGCGCGGACCCCGGCTCACCGGCTCAGCACCACGGCGTCTTCCGCGGCGAAGGTCAGCCAGACCGGATCCCCCCGACCGATCCCGCCCGTCGGCCTGCGGACGGCGTTGGCCTGGGCCACGCGGATCACCCGTCCGCCCTCGAGCGTCACCCGATAGGTGGTCCAGTCGCCCAGATAGCCGATCTCACTGACGGTTCCCGCCAGTTGGTTGGGCCCCTCCGACGGGGCGCTCGGATGCAATGCGATCTTTTCTGGCCGCACCGCCAGCCAGGCCATGGAGCCGACCGCCGCGTCGCTGCTGTCCGCCGCATCCAGACCGGCCGGCGCATCGGTGGTCCCCAGCCGCAGGACGCCGCCCGCCGCCAGGGTGACCACGCCCTCGAACAGGTTCACCGCACCGATGAAGTCGGCCACATATCGGCTGTTCGGCGCTTCATACACCTCCGCCGGCGGACCCACCTGCGCGATCTCGCCGGCCCGCATCACCGCGATCCGATCGGCGGTGACCATGGCCTCCTCCTGGTCATGGGTGACGATCAGGAAGGTCATGCCCAGGCGCTTCTGCAGGTCCATCAGCTCGAACTGGGTCTCTTCCCTGAGCTTGCGGTCCAGGGCGGCCATGGGCTCATCCAGCAGCAGCATGCGGGGCCGTGGCGCGATGGCCCTGGCCAGCGCCACCCTCTGCCTCTGGCCGCCGGACAGCTGGTCGGGTCGCCGGCGGTTCAGGCCCTCCAGGCGGACCAGGGCCAGCATCTCGGCCACCCGTGCGGCGACCTCATCCTTCGGCGAACCCTTCAGTCCAAAGGCGATGTTCTGTTCGACATTAAGATGCGGAAACAGCGCATAGGACTGGAACATCATGTTCACCGGCCGGTGGTGCGGCGGTCGTCCGGCCAGGTCCTCGCCGGCCAGCAGGATGCGTCCGGCATCCGGGGTCTCGAACCCGGCCAGCAGGCGCATGAGGGTGGTCTTGCCGCATCCGGATGGGCCCAGCAGGGCGAAGAATTCACCCTCGCGGATCTCAAGGGAGACGCCGTTTACGGCCACCTCGTCGCCGAACCGCTTGGTGACGCCCTCGAACCGGACCAGGGGCGGCGGGCCGATCGGCCTGTGTCCGGGGCCCAGGGTCATTGTCCGGTCTGAACCCGGGTCCATTGCCGGTTTACTTCGCGCAACAGGGCCTGGTCCTTGGTGGTGGTGACGAACAGCCGGGCCTCCGGCGGCGGATAGACATTGGGGTCATCGCGCAGGGACGCATCGACCAGTTTCGTCGCCGCGGCGTTGGCGTTGGCGTAGTGGGTGAAGTTCGAGGCCCGGGCGATAACCTCGGGGCGCAGCATGTAGTCCAGGAAGGCGTAGGCCGCCGCCGGATTGGGCGCGTCCTTTGGCAAGGCGAAGACGTCGAACCACACCTGGCTGCCCTCCTTTGGCACAGCATAGGCGATCCTGACCTTGCCCCCGGCCTCCGCCGCCCGCGCCTTGGCCTGCAGCACATCGCCGGAATAGCCGATGGCCAGGCAGATATCCCCGCCGGCCAGGGCGTTGATATATTCCGACGAGTGAAACTTGCGCACGAAAGGCCGGGCGCGGGACATCATCTCTGTGGCGGCCTGGTAGTCGGTGAGGACCTTGGAATTGGGATCCTTGCCCAGATAGTTCAGGGCCACGGCGTACATGTCTTCCGAGGCGTCCAGCCAATAGACGCCGCAGTCTTTCAGCCTGGCCAGGTTCTTCGGATCGAACACCACGGCCCAGCTGTCGATCTTGACCCCTGGCAGTCGTCTGGCGATGGCGTCCAGATTGTAGCCGATGCCGATGGTGCCGCGCATATAGGGCACGGTGTGGGCGCCGCCCGGATCGAACGGGGCCATATAGGCCATGACCCGGGGGTCGAGATTGCCCAGGTTCTTCAGCTTCGACCGGTCCAGGGGCTGCAGGGCGCCGGCGGCCACATAGCGCGGCACATTGTGGTTCGAGGGGACCACCAGGTCATAGCCGGTCTGGCCCTGCAGGACCTTGGTCTCCAGCACCTCGTTGGAATCGAAGGTGTCATAGACCACCTTGATCCCGGTCTCCTTGGTGAAGTCGGCCAGGATCTTCGGGTCGATATAGTCCGACCAGTTATAGAGGTGCAGGACCGAGGTCCTGGGCCCGGACGCGGGACCGCAGGCCGCAAGGGCCAGTCCCATCGCCAGCAGCAGGCCCTTGGTCCACCGGCGCATGCCCAACCCCTCTATCCCCTGGAACGCGGAACCTTATAGGCGGCCCGGCGTCCGGGTTAAGCTCCAAATCCCCGAGCTGCTGAAGGAATCACCCCGCATGAACCCGAGCCTCGCCGCCCTTTTGCCGGTGCTGATGCTGGCCGGGTCCAATGTGTTCATGACCTTCGCATGGTACGGCCATCTCAAGGTCGAGCACCGCCCGCTCTGGCTGTTGATCGTGGTGAGCTGGGGAATCGCCTTCTTTGAGTACTGCCTGGCGGTCCCGGCCAATCGCATTGGTCGGGCGGTCTATGATCCCATGGAGCTGAAGACCATCCAGGAGGTGATCACTCTGGTGGTGTTCGCCATCTTCGCCGTCACCTATCTCGGCCAGAAGCTCACCTGGAACCATGCCGTGGGCTTCGGCCTGATCGCGTCGGGGGCCTTCTTCGTATTCCGCGGGCCGCTCTAGGCGGGCGCCGCGGCGGACCGGGGCGGCATCAGGCCCAGCACGGCGCCGGCCACCAGATAGGACAGCAGCTGATAGCCCATATTGATCAGCACCAGCTGCTGCGACAGACCCATATAGATGTAGTCGATAGCCATGGTGGTGAAGTCGAAGAAGAACCAAACGGCCACCGCGGCGCCGATGCCGGCCAGGGTGTTGACCCCCGTGCGCCAGAACACCCAGGCCAGGCCCGTCACCAGGATCACCGTATTGATCGCCCCGATGCTCTGGGTCACCGCCACATTGCTCATGTCGGGCGCATGGCCCAGCGAGGCCTGATAGGCCGCCGTCCAGGCGTCCCTCATCAGCACGCCGTACCAGACATAACCCAGGACCTCGAGCAGCACCGCGGCGATCAGCACCGCGATCCAGTTGATCGACTTGAACATTCCGGATTCCTCCCCAATCCAAATGGTTCGCCATGCTGAAGCCAATTCGCCTGTAAGGCGAGGGGGAATCCGGCGGTCGGGAGGGTTGCGCCGCCCGGCCGGTCGCGAAACCCGCAGGCGCGGAGCGGACGGGCCGTGCTAGGGTGCGGCGCTGCGCGCTTCGGCGCGACGGATGGCCTGATCGGTCCTGCCCCGCAGGGCTGCTGGCCGCCCCTGAAAGGGGTCCTATGACCGCGATGATCGACGACCGGCGCCAGGAGATGATGGCGCTGGAGCCGCGCCTTCTGGGCGTGGCCGAGACCCTGACCCGGGATCCGGACGAGGCCCTGACCCTGGTGCGTCAGACCCTGAAGCTGGCCCGGGAGCGCAACTATGGCCTGGCCGACGGCGGCAATCCGGAGGTCTGGATCTTCCGCCTGCTTCGCCAACGGTTCCATTCCGTCGAGCGAGACCGCGATAGCCGGCGCGACCGCAGGGGGCCCCTGGCGGGGTTCGCCTCGGTGCGGGTGGATCCCGCGCCGGTCCAGTCCCGCGAGGAGGAAGCCGAATGAGCCGTGAGACCGTGCATCTGGTGCAGGCCTATGTCGCCGGGCGCGGCGCCGGGCTGAAGGCCGAACAGACGATGGGCTGCCAGTCTGCCGAGGAGGCCCGCCGCAAGGCCGAGCGCCTGTCGCCCAACCGCGTGGGCGTGGTGGCCTATTCGGTCTCCGCCGACACCGAGATGGGGGACTATGACGAGACCCCGGTGATCCTGTTCAAGTCTGGCCGATTGCCGCCGCCCTTCGACGACCTCTGAGCACCTTGGCTGTCCGGGGATCGCCGGCGCAAAGGTGGAGATGACGACTGCGGGTTCGAACCCGGCTTTGGCTTCCCGGACGGGCGCCCTATAAGCCGCCGCTCCTCCTCATTTCGAGAGATCACATGCCCCGCATCCTCATCACCTCGGCCTTGCCCTACATCAATGGGATCAAGCACCTGGGGACGCTCGCGGGCTCCATGCTGCCGGCCGACGTGTTCGCCCGGTTCCAGCGCGCGCGGGGGAACGAGACCCTCTATATCTGCGCCACCGACGAGCACGGCACGCCCACGGAACTGGCCGCCGCCGAAGCGGGGCTGGATCCGGCGACCTTCTGCGCCCAGCAGCATGACGTACAGCACGACCTCGGCCGTCGGTTCGGCCTGTCCTGGGACCACTTCGGCCGCTCGTCCTCGCCGCAGAATCACCGGCTCACCCAGGCCTTCGCCCAGACCCTGTGGGAGGCCGGCTTCATCGAAGAGCGGATCACCCAGCAGGTCTATTCCCACACGGACAAGCGGTTCCTGCCGGACCGATATGTGATCGGCACATGCCCGCATTGCGGCTACGAACAGGCCCGCGGCGACCAGTGCGAGAACTGCACTCGCGTTTTGGATCCGGCCGACCTGATCCATCCGCGCTCGGCGGTGTCCGGCTCCACGGACATCGAGATCCGCCCCTCGAAGCACCTGTTCCTCCGCCAGAGCCTGTTCTCCGACAAGCTGCGGGCCTGGATCGACGGCAAGAAGGGCGACTGGCCGCTGCTGGTCACCTCCATCGCGCTCAAGTGGCTTGATGAGGGGTTGCAGGATCGTGGCATCACCCGCGACCTGGAATGGGGTGTGCCGGTGAACGCCCACCAGTGGGGTCCCAATCCCCATGGGGCCTTGCCCGATCTCGAGGGCCTGGCCGGCAAGGTCTTCTATGTCTGGTTCGACGCCCCCATCGCCTATATCGCCGCCACCTGGGAGTGGGCCGACGCCAAGGCGCTGGAAGAGGGCCGCGATCCCCCGGCGGACCTGGAATGGGAGCGCTGGTGGCGCGAGCCGGAGGCGGCCGACGTCACCTATGTGGAGTTCATGGGCAAGGACAATGTCCCCTTCCACACCGTGGGCTTCCCCTGCACCCTGATCGGCGCCAACGAGATCATGGAAGCCAAGACCGGCTGGCGGTCCGCGAGCAATTCGCCGTGGAAGCTCGTGGACCGGCTCAAGGGCTTCAACTGGCTGGACTATTACGGCGGCAAGTTCTCCACCTCGCAGAAGCGCGGCGTGTTCATGGACCATGCCCTTGAACTGCTGCCGCCGGACTACTGGCGCTGGTGGGTGACCGCCAACACCCCGGAGACCTCCGACGCCACCTTCACC
>Ga0265327_10001662_pt1 | contig 26786 bp, 26 predicted proteins | sample 41621metaG_FD_202089 | JGI IMG/M metagenome (GOLD analysis project Ga0265327, IMG submission 202089) | Rhizosphere microbial communities from Carex aquatilis grown in University of Washington, Seatle, WA, United States - 4-16-21 metaG | ecosystem: Host-associated > Plants > Roots > Rhizosphere...
CTCCAACCGATTGGTCGGGATCCTCCACGGCTGTCTAAAGAGCCACACCGTCTACAGCGAGGACGTGGCTTGGTCGCATCGATTCCCCAGCGCCGCTTGACTTTCCCGCACGTGGGATGTCTGAGCCGCCCACTCGCCGGCCCGGGCAAGGTGCGGCGCGGGGTCCGGCAGGTCCCCGGCAAGGTGGGAGGTGGAGGGTGCCGGTGCCGCCCGTCCGGGGTGGCCCGTCGGCCCCGCCGGCCGGCGGCGACGCACTCCGGTGCACCGAAGGGACGTCCATGAGCGCCACCACCACCACGATCGTCGGGAACCTGACCCGCGATCCCGAGATCCGCTACACCCGTGAGGGCCAGGCCACCTGCACCCTCGGGGTGGCCGCCAACCGTCGCTGGCAGAACCGGGAGACCAACGAGTGGGAGGAGTCCACCTCCTTCTTCGACGTGGTCGCCTGGCGCGACCTGGCCGAGAACGTCGCCCTCAGCCTGACCAAGGGCATGCGCGTCATCGTCACCGGCCGGTTGGAGCAGCGCAGCTGGGAGACCGAGGACGGCGACCGCCGCTTCAAGGTCGAGATCGTGGCCGACGAGGTCGGCCCGGCGCTCCGCTTCGCCACCGTCGACGTCCACCGCGTCGTGCGGCCGACCGCCGAGCCCGCACCGGGCTCCTTCGCCGAGGACGGGGCCGGTGCCTGAGCAGGCCCCACGCTCCGGGGGCGGCCGCCGTCGGCCGGTGCACTTCGGGGTCCGGGTCATCCTGTCGAAGGAGGAGGCCTTCGGCGCCCCCCCAGGCCCTGGCCGACGCCGGGCGGGTCCTCGTCCGCTCGGGGGGACTCGAGGAGGCCGACTCGCTGTGCTCCCTGTTCGAACTGCTGGAGGACCGTCTCGTCCGCAACTGACCGGCCTCTCCGCCACCTCCGCCCGGATCGCCCCTCCCGGGCGCGTCACCGCCCCCGGCCATGTGGCCGGGGGCGGTGGTCGTGCTGGCCGGCCGCTCTCGGTGGCGGCCGGCCGGTGTGGCTCAGCCCTCGGTGGGCTCGAACTCCAGCGACAGCGAGTTCACGCAGTAGCGCATGCCCGTCGGGGCCGGCCCGTCCGGGAAGACGTGGCCGAGGTGGCCGCCGCAGCGGGCACAGGTGATCTCGACCCGGCGCATGCCGAACGAGCGGTCCTCGTGCTCCTCGACCCGGCCGTCGGCCAGGGCCCGGGTGAAGCTGGGCCAGCCCGAGCCGGAGTCGAACTTGGCGTCGGTCGGGAACAGCTCGGCGCCGCACCCGGCGCAGGTGAACATGCCGGACCCGTCGACGTGCAGCAGCTCGCCGGACCAGGCCGGCTCGGTGCCCTTCTGGCGGAGGACGGCGTAGCGCTCGGGGGTGAGCCGGGCGCGCCACTCCTCGTCGGTCAGGTCCACCTTGTCGGGGGACGTGTCCGTGGTGCGGGGGGTGGGGTCGGTGGTGCTCATGGGTCTCCTTCCTGCTGGTTCGACGGTCCGCGCCGGACTCCGGGCCCGGTCCGTCGGCGATCACACTGTCCAACATCCTGGTGCGTTGGGGTGTTCCCCGTGCGGGACGGGGTCGCCCCACACGGTCCCTGTGCAGTCCCGCTGGACCGCCACCGCGTTGCACCCCCGGTGCGCCCGGCAGCTCCCACCCTCCTGACCTGCTACGACGGCGCTGCGTGGCGCCGGCCAGGGGCACGGCCCGGCCCGGCCGGGCGGGAATTCCGGTTTGCTAACGTCGCGTCAGATTTCGCCACCCCCCGGCGGGAACGGCCCGGCGGCCGACCCGACCCCCCCCGACGACCCCAGGACGCCACCCATGGACCTCCGAGACCGACCCGAGGACGAGGCCTTCCGGGCCGAGGTGCGCGCCTGGCTGGCCGGGCACGTGGTCGGCGACTACGCCGCCCTCGGCGGACGTGGCGGCTCGGGCGACGAGACGTACGGCTTCGAGGTTCGCCTCGAGTGGGAGAAGGAGCTGGCCGCCGGCGGCTGGACCTGCCTCGGCTGGCCGGTCGAGTTCGGCGGACGGGGGGCCTCCATCGCCCACCAGGTGATCTTCAACGAGGAGTACGTGAAGGCCCGTGCTCCCGGTCGGGTCAGCATCCTGGGGGAGGGGCTGCTCGGCCCGACCCTGATCCAGTACGGCACGAAGGCCCAGCAGGACCGCTTCCTCCCCCGCATCGTGGACGGCACGGAGCTGTGGTGCCAGGGCTACTCGGAGCCGAACGCCGGGAGCGACCTGGCCAACGTCGCCACGAAGGCCGAGCTCGACGGCGACGAGTGGGTCGTGACCGGCCAGAAGGTGTGGACGTCGCTGGCCCACCAGTCCGACTGGTGCTTCGTGGTGTGCCGCACCGAGCCCGGGTCCACCCGGCACAAGGGGCTGTCCTACCTGTTGGTGCCCATGGACCAGCCCGGCGTCGAGATCCGGCCCATCACCCAGCTGACGGCCACGTCGGAGTTCAACGAGGTCTTCTTCGACGGGGCCCGCACCGCCGCCGACCTGGTGGTGGGCGCCCCCGGCGAGGGCTGGCGGGTGGCGCTCGCCACCCTCGGCTACGAACGCGGCGTCGGCCTGCTCGGCCACCAGCTCTCGTTCCGACGTGAGCTCGATCAACTCCTCGAGGTGGCCCGGGCCAACGGCCGCAGCCGCGACCCGGTGGTCCGCCAGCGCCTGGCCCGCTCCTACGCCGAGCTCGAGGTGCTCCGCTACAACACGCTGCGCAGCCTGTCCGGGTACGACGGTCCGGTGGCGCCCCCGGAGGCCTCCATCATCAAGCTGTTCTGGGCGTCGTGGCACCAGCGGCTGGGCGAGCTGGCCATGGACGTGCAGGGGGAGGCCGGCCTGGTGGCCGAGGCGCCGCCCTACGAGCTCGACGCGTTCCAGCGCACCTTCCTGTTCAGCCGCTCGGAGACGATCTACGGCGGCTCCAACGAGATCCAGAGGAACATCATCGGCGAGCGGGTCCTCGGCCTGCCGCCCGAGCCCAAGGGGGACCTCCGTTGAGCGATGCACCGACCGCGGCGTCACCGGCGCCCACCGGCCCTCTCCCGGCTCCCGAGCCGCCGGCCGGCCACGGGCTGCTCGAGGGGAAGGTCGTGGTCGTGACGGCCGCGGCCGGCACCGGCATCGGCTTCGCCACGGCCCGCCGGTGCATCGAGGAGGGCGCCACCGTCGTGGTGTCCGACGCCCACGAGCGCCGGCTGGGCGAGGCGGCGGACGCACTGGCCGAGGTGGCGGGCGCCGGCGGGGTTCGCCCGCTGGCCGTGCCCTGCAACGTCACGGTGGAGGCCGAGGTCCAGGCGCTCTACGACGCGGCGGTGGCCGAGCACGGCCGCTTCGACGTGGCCGTCAACAACGCCGGCCTCGGAGGGCAGGTGGACGTGGTCGACATGACCGACGACCAGTGGGACCTCGTCCTCGACGTCACCCTGACCGGGACGTTCCGCTGCACACGGGCCGCCCTCCGGCACATGTACGCCCGCGGCGGCGGCGGGGTGGTCGTCAACAACGCCAGCGTGCTCGGGTGGCGGGCCCAGGCCGGCCAGGCCCACTATGCGGCGGCCAAGGCCGGGGTGATGGCGCTGACGCGGTGCAGCGCGGTGGAGGCGGCACCCCACGGCGTCCGCATCAACGCCGTGTCGCCGAGCCTGGCCGTGCACCCCTTCCTCAACAAGGTGATGGCCGACGACGACCTGGCGGAGCTGGCCCGCCGGGAGGTCTTCGGCCGCGGCGCCGAGGTGTGGGAGGTGGCCAACGTCATCGCCTTCCTGGCCAGCGACTACGCCACGTTCATGACCGGCGAGGTCGTCTCGGTCAGCAGCCAGCACCCCTGAGCGGGCCGCCGGCCCGAACCCGGCGACGGGGTCATGCACTACCCTGACGGCGTGTCAGATGTGACCGACCCCCGTGGCGACCTCGAGTGGGGGACCCTGCCCGGCCTGGTCCACGACGCCGCCGCCCGCTTCGGCGACGCCGAGGCGGTCGTCGACCGGAACGGACCGGGCGGCACGACCACCCGCTGGTCCTTCGACCGTCTGGCCGAGGAGGTGGCCACGGCCACCCGGGCCGTCGTGGCCCGCGGTATCGAGCCGGGGGACCGCGTGGCCGTCTGGGCGCCCAACTGCGCCGAGTGGATCGTGGCCGCGCTGGGGGCGGTGGGCGCCGGAGCGGTGCTGGTGCCGCTCAACACCCGCTACAAGGGGGCCGAGGCCGCGTACATCCTGCGGGCCTCGGGGGCCCGGATCCTCTTCACCGTGCAGGGCTTCCTCGGCACGGACTACCCGGCGTTGCTCGACGAGGCGGTGGCCGACGACGGCCCGCTGGACGCCCTCGACCTGGTGGTCGTGCTCCGCACCGACGGTACCGCCGTCGACCCGTCGACCACCGCGGCCGGTGCACCGGCCGTCCCCTGGGAGGAGTTCCTGGCCGGCGCCTCGGGCTGCGAGCCGGACGTGGCCGCCGGGCGCACGGCGTCGATCGCGTCGTCCGACGTGTCCGACCTGGTGTTCACCTCGGGCACGACCGGGCACCCCAAGGGAGCCATGACCACCCACGGGCAGACGCTCCGCACGTTCGCCACCTGGGCCGAGGTGGTCGGCCTGCGGGCCGGCGACCGCTACCTGATCGTCAACCCGTTCTTCCACACGTTCGGGTACAAGGCCGGCATCCTGGCCTGCCTGATGGCCGGCGCCACCATGGTGCCGGAGCCGGTGTTCGACGTCGACGTCGTGCTCCAGCGGGTGGCCGACGAGCACATCAGCGTGCTGCCCGGGCCGCCCACCATCTTCCAGTCCATCCTCGACCATCCGAAGCGCGACGCCTTCGACCTGGCCACGCTCCGCCTGGTGGTGACCGGCGCGGCGGTCGTGCCCGTCGAGCTGGTCGAGGCCCTCTGGTCCGACCTGGGCATCGAGACGGTGCTGACCGCCTACGGGCTGACCGAGGCGTGCGGCACGGCCACCATGTGCCGGAGGGGCGACTCGGCGGAGGTGATCTCGGCGACGTCGGGCCGGGCCATCCCCGATGTCGAGGTGCGCATCGTCGACGCCGACGGGGCCGAGGTGGCGACCGGGGAGCCGGGCGAGATCGTCGTGCGCGGCTACAACGTGATGTCGGGCTACTTCAACGACCCCGAGGCCACCGCCGCCGCCGTCGACGCGGCGGGCTGGCTCCACACCGGCGACATCGGCTTCCTCGACGCCGGGGGGAACCTGGCCATCACGGACCGGCTCAAGGACATGTACGTGAGCGGGGGCTTCAACGTGTACCCCGCCGAGGTCGAGGCCGTACTCCGCCGCCACCCGGCGGTGGCCCAGGTGGCCGTGGTCGGCGTGCCCGACCACCGCATGGGCGAGGTCGGACTGGCGGTCGTCGTGCCGGCGCCCGGCGCCGACCGGGCGGCCCTGGCCACCGAGCTGCCTGCCTTCGCCAAGGACCAGCTGGCCAACTTCAAGGTGCCGCGCCGGGTGGAGACGGTCGACGTGCTGCCCACCAACGCCAGCGGCAAGGTGCTCAAACGCGAGCTGCGGACCACCTTCGCCACCTGAGCGGGGCGGGGCGCCGCCGACCCACGCCGCACCGCGGTGCGCCTCCGCACCGTCCACGACACGACCGCAGCACCCAGACCGCAGTATCCGAGATCGCAGTACCGAGCAGAAGGAGCAGCCCGTGCGAGGCATCGTCTACACCGGATCCGACGTCGAGGTCACCGACCAGCTGTCGATCGGCGACCCCGGCCCGACCGAGGTCCGCGTGGCCGTGGGCGCCGCCGGCGTGTGCCACTCCGACCTGTCCGTCATCAACGGCACCATCCCCTGGAAGGCGCCGTCCGTGCTCGGCCACGAGGGCGCCGGCGTGGTCGAGGCCGTGGGCGGCGAGGTCCGGTCGGTCAAGCCCGGTGACCACGTCGTCATCGCCACCCTGGCCAGCTGCGGCACGTGCCGGGCGTGCTCGACCGGTCACCCCACCTGGTGCGTGAAGACGCTGGGCAACGTGTCCACCCCCTTCACCTACAAGGGGGAGCCGGCCTCCAACTTCGCCGCCACCTCCGTGTTCGCAGAGTCGACCATCGTGAAGGAGGTCCAGGCCGTCAAGATCTCGAAGGACGTGCCCATGTCGTCGGCCTGCCTGATCGGCTGCGGGGTGCTGACCGGGGTCGGCGCCGTGCTGAACCGGGCAAAGGTGCAGGCGGGTGAGACCTCGGCCGTGTTCGGGGTGGGCGGCGTGGGCCTCAACGTCATCCAGGGCCTCCGCCTGGCCGGCGCCAGCCGCATCATCGCGGTGGACACCCTGGCCTCCAAGGAGGGGTTGGCCCGCCAGTTCGGTGCCACCCACTTCGTCGACGCGTCCCAGACGGACGCGGTGGCCGCCATCCGCGAGATCGTCCCGCCGGGACCGGCCCGCGTGACGGGGGCGCTCGGCTGGACGGGCGGCGTCAACTGGTCCTTCGACTGCGTCGGCCACCCGGCCGTGCTGCGCAACGCGCTCGACGTGCTCGACTGGGGCGGCAACGCGCTGGCCATCGGCATCCCGCCGCAGGGCACGGAGGTGGCGGTGGACGTCAACTCGCTGGCCTACGTGGACCGGGGCCTGCTCGGGTGCCGCTACGGCTCGTCCCGCCCCCACCACGACATCCCCCTGATGGTGGAGCTGTACCTGTCCGGCAAGCTCATGCTCGACGAGCTCGTGACCGAGCAGAAGCCGCTGGAGGGGTTCCGGGACATCGTGGAGGACATGGAGGCCGGCAAGCTGGCCCGGGGCGTCCTCACCTTCTGATCCGGCCGGCCGGGACCGACCGGCCGCCACCGGCACCCGTCGACCGCGGTCGTCCCCACAGGGAGGTGCAGCATGTCCATCGAGGTGAACGTCGACAACTACGCACGGGCGGAGGTCGCCGCCCAGATCGACCGGTTCCTGGCCCTCGGCGCCGGCGTCGGCGCCTGGACCCACATCCGGACCCCGACCCCGCTGGACCAGCAGTCGGTCATCCGCATGAACCGCGACACGCTCTACAGCGTGGCCGTGGTGGACGCCAGCGAGGGCTGCACGGTCACGCTGCCGGACAGTGACGGGCGCTACCTCACGGCCATGGTGATGGACGAGGACGGCTACGTCGACGCCGTGTTCCACGGAGCCGGAACCCACGTGGTCCCGGCCGACCTGGTCGGGGGCGGCTACGCCCTGGTGCTGGCCCGGACCCTGGTCGACCCGACCCGCCCCGAGGACGTGGCCGAGGTCAACCGGCTCCAGGACGCCCTGGTGCTCGACGCGCCGGCCGCCCGGCCGTGGACGTCGGGCCGGTACGACGACGCCACCTACCAGGCGACCAAGACGGCGCTGCTGGCGCTCGGGCAGGGGCTCCACGACTCACGCCGCACCTTCGGCTCGCGCGACAGCGTCGATCCGGTCCGCTTCCTCATCGGCTGCGCCGGCGGGTTCGGCGGGCTGCCCGAGGAGGAGGCCTACTACGCCATCCGGCCCACGCCGCAGCCGGCCGGCCGCTACGTGCTGCGGGTGTCCGACGTGCCGGTGGATGCGTTCTGGTCGATGTCCGTCTACACCGGGACGGCTACTTCGACGAGAACCGGTACGACTCGTACAGCGTGAACAGCGTCACCTCGGCGACCGACGCCGACGGCGGCGTGACCGTGCAATTCGGGCCGGAGCCCGACGGCTCCCCCAACTTCCTCTACGTCAAGGACGGGTGGAACTACGTGGCCCGCATGTACCGGCCGCGTCCCGCCGTCCTGGACGGCACCTGGGCCTTCCCCGAACCCGAGCCGGCCGACTGACGGGGTCCGACCACCGGTCCGGTCGCCTGCGCCGATCGGTCGAGCCGACCGCCGTGACGCTCAGGCCGGTCGGTGGTCGCCGGTGGCGGCCAGGGCGAGCTCGCGCAGCTCCACGATGCCGTCCGCGGTGGCGTCGGCCAGGACGTCGACGTCGGGCACCGTCCGGTAGTCGCCCGTCACGCCGAAGAACAGCCGGCCGTTGTAGGAGAGGATGGCCGTGCCCACCCGCAGTCCGTGGCTGATCGGGACGAACGGCCGGTACTCGCGCATCTCGTGGCCGAGGCAGTAGAGCGGCAGCTGCGGCCCCGGCACGTTGGTGGTCACCGTATTGAGCGACTGCTGGCCGAACCGCTGCATCGAGCGGATGACCGTCCGGCTCACGGTGCCGAGCACCATCGGCGGCACCAGGTCGCTGGCCGTGGTCATGACCTGGGCGGCCTCGGCGATGCCCGACGCCTTGAGGTCGGCCATCTGCCCGCACACCGCCCCGAGGCGCTCGACCGGGTCGGCGATCTCGACGGGCAGGTCGATGAGGAGGGCGGACACGCGGTTGTCGGGCACCCCCTTGCCGTCGGAGTGGCGGGTCGACACGGGCACCAGCGAGCGCACGGTGGCTGCCGCCACGTCGTCGCCCCGCTCCTGCAGGAGCGCGCGGTAGCCCCCGGTGACGGCGGCCAGTACCACGTCGTTGACCGTCCCGCCGAAGGCGGTGCGCACCGTCTTGACGTCGGCCAGGGAGGCCGACGAGTGGGCCCAGGACCGGTGGGGGCCGATCGGGCCCTCGATGGACAGCGCCGGGGTGGGGGAGAGCCGCTCGGTGAACCGGACCGTGCCGGTGGCCGTCGAGGCCGCCGACCGGAGGGTGCGCAGCGGGTGGGTGACCGAGTCGGGCACGGACCGGGCCATGCCGAACAGGTCGCCGGCCAGTCCGCCCCAGGCGTCGAGCACCTTGACCGCCCCCGGCCGCTCGGCCCTCGGCGTCCACGGCTCGGGCTCGCCGACCGGGGCCTCGGCGGTCAGGTCCAGCAGGGCGGTCAGGAGCCCCACCCCGGCGATGCCGTCGACCATGCAGTGGTGGACCTTGAAGACGAGCGCCCACCGGCCCCCGGCCAGGCCCTCCACCAGCCAGGCCTCCCACAGCGGGCGGTCGCGGTCGAGATCCTGGGACATGAGCCGGCCCATCAGCCGGCGGAAGGCGGCGTCGTCGCCCGGGGTCGGCAGGGCGGTGTGCCGCACGTGGTACCCGAGGTCGAAGTCGGGGTCGTCCTCCCACACCGGCCGACCCAGCTCGAAGGGGACGCCGCGCACCCGCTGCCGGTAGCGGGGGATGAGGTGCATCTTGGAGGCCAGCAGGGCCTCGAGCTCGTCGACGCCCGGTGCCGGATCCTCGAAGACGCAGGCCCCGGCGATCGCCATGTGGACCGATCCGTCCTCCAGGTAGAGGAACTGGGCGTCGAGTGCGCTCAACCTGTCCATGTCGTCGGCTCCCCGGTCATCCTGCCCGCACCCTAGAGGCGCCCGCACGGCGTCACCAGGGGCGGAGGTCCTGTGGGGACGGCCGGCGGTCTCCCTGTGCGGGCAGTTGCCCGGGGCGCGCCGGGGCTGCGAGCATCCGGCCGTGCCCGGTGACGCCCCTTCCCGTCCAGCCGACGGCGATCCGGCCGGTGACGCCGCCGTGGCCCGGGCCCGGGCCTACTACGAGGAGTTCGCGGGCGGGTACACCGAGGCGGCGGCCGAGGCGGGCTGGAGCCTGAACGGGCGGCTGGGGGCGTCGTTGTCCGGGGTCCGGCCGGTGCACCGCGCCGTGGACCTCGCCTGCGGCACGGGGGAGACACTGCGCGAACTCGCCCGGGCCCTGCCCGGCGCCGCGCTGGTCGGGGTCGACCTGGCCGGGTCCATGGCCGACCGGGCGGCGGCCCGGGTCCCGTCGGCCACCGTGGTCCGGGACGACCTGCGGTCGTTCGTGGCCGCCACCCCCGACGGGTGGTTCGACGTCGTCACCTGCATCGGCGGGCTCGAGTTCGTGCCCCACCTGCCGGCGCTGCTGGCCGGCCTCGGGCGGGTGGTGGCGCCCGGTGGCCGGCTCGTCGTCACCTACGAGCCGCTGCTTCCCGGCTGGCCGGCCCAGGCGGACCGGGAGGGGACCGACCTCGGCAGCAACGGCCTCGACCTCACCACCTTCCGGTGGGAGCCCGCCGAGGTGATTGCCCCGTTCGCCGACTGGACGGTGGTGGAGGACGTCGTCCTGCCCGCCTACCGGCGCGACGGGGTGCCGACCGTCTACGCCTGGTTGCACCTGGTGCGGCCGCCGGGGGCGGCCGACCGGGTCAGTTCCCGAGGATCGAGCCCAGGTTGAATCCCGAGCCCCCGCTCCCGCTGCCGCCCGAGCCGTCGCCCGGCAGGTAGTCGCCGACCTCGGAGGCCAGCTGGCTGATGCTCATGGACTGCAGCCAGATGCGCCCCGGCCCGGTCAGGGTGGCCACGAAGAAGCCGTTGCCGCCGAACATCTTGTTGGCGATGCCGGGGATGGTGGCGATCGAGAAGTCCACCCCCTCGGTGAAGGCGCCGACGTGGCTCGGGTGGACGCGCATGGTCGTGCCCGGCTCGAGGTCGTAGGCGAACATCTCGCCGGACAGCTCCAGCCACGCCTGGCCCTGCCCGGTCAGGTGCTGCAGGAAGAAGCCCATGCCGCCGAGGAAGGCGCCGCCCAGCTTCTGCTGCATGGCCACCGAGGCCTCGATCCCGTCGGTGCCGCACAGGAAGCCCGAGCGGTGGACGAAGTAGGAGACCTGGGGGGTGACGTCGACGCTGATGATGTTGCCGGGCAGCTTGGCCGGGAAGACGACCGTGCCCGGCCCGCCCTCGCTGGTGTACCTGGTGAGGAACAGCCCGGCCCCGCCGACGACGCGCTTGGCCGCCTTGAGGAACCCCTTGCCACCGGTGGTCTGGCTGAGCTGGATGGTGGGGGTCATCCACCCGAGGTCCCCGTGGGTCGAGATCAGCGTCTCGCCCGGTTGCAGCGTCGCCTCGAGCACGGGCAGCACGGTCCCCTTGACGACGAAGTCCACAACGGCGCCTCCTGTGTCGGGGCCCACGGCGTCCCGGCCCACCGGGGCCGAGGCTACCGACGACGTCGGTGCGAGCCCGGGATGCCCGACCGGGATGTCCCGTCGGGATTGCCGGCCGGTGGCCACGCCGCGGCGCACTGGTACAGTCCCCCTCGATATGACGGCGCGTCAGATCGAGGGGGAGCACGCCACGCTGGTCGACGTCCTGCGGGCGGCGGCGCTGGCCAACGCCGACATCGAGGCGTACGTCGAGCCGGCCTCGGACGGACGGTCCCGGCGGGCCCTCACCTTCGCCGGCTGGGACCGTGCCGCCGACGGCGTGGCCGGCCTGCTCGCCACCCACGGCGTCGGTCCGGGCACCGTCGTCTGTCTGCTGCTGCCGAGCTCGATCGACTACATGGTCTGCTACGCGGCGGCGGCCCGACTGGGCGCCATCACCTCGGGGATCAACCTGCGGCTGGGGGCGCCCGAGGTCGCCTCCATCGTGGACCGCACGCGCCCGGCCGTCACCGTCGTGGACGATGGGCTGCCGCCCCCGGAGGGACCGGTCGGCACCGTCCTCACCCGTTCGGCGTGCGCCGCCGCCGCCGACGGACCGCCGCCGCCGACCTGGCCCGACCTGCACACGACCGATCCGGTGGCGGTGGTGTGGACGAGCGGGACGACCGGCCTGCCCAAGGGCGCCGTCTTCGACCACGCCAACCTGCGGGCGGTGGCGGACGGCACCGACGTGCTGTCGGAACCGGGCGACCGGCGCCTGTCGCCGCTCCCGTTCGCCCATGTCGGTTCCATGACCCGGACGTGGGACGAGGCGGCCAACGCCGTCACCACCGTGATCACGCCCACCCCGTGGAAGGCGGCCGACGCCGTCGCCGTCATGGAGGCGGAGCGGATCACCGTCGCCCAGGGCGTCCCCACCCAGTGGGCGCTGGTCCTGGCCCGCCCGGAGCTGGCCGGTGCCGACCTGTCGTCGCTGCGCATCGCCGGCACCGGCGCTTCCCGGGTGCCGGCCGAGCTGGTGGCGGCCCTGCGGGAGGCCCTCGGGGTGCCGGTGGCCGTCCGCTACACGTCGACGGAGGCCTCCCTCGGGACCGGCACGGTCCCGGGCGATCCCGACGAGGCCGTCGCCACCTCGGTGGGCCGCCCGGTGCCGGGGGTGTCGCTCGAGATCGCCGACGACGACGGGGCGCCGGTGGCACCAGGCGAGGTCGGCCGGGTGCGGCTCCGGTCGGCGGCGGTCATGCGCGGCTACTGGGGCGGTCCCCCGACCGGGCCGGGCGCCGACGGCGTCGCCTACGACCGGGCCGCCACGGCGGCCGTGCTGCCCGGCGACGGCTGGCTGACCACCGGCGACTTCGGCTTCCTCGACGACGACGGCCGCCTGCACCTGGTGGGCCGGGCCAACGAGCTGTACATCCGGGGCGGGTACAACGTGTACCCGGCTGAGGTCGAGGGCGCCCTCGGCGACTTCCCGGGCATCGACCAGGTGGCCGTGGTCGGCCTGCCCGACCCGGTGCTGGGCGAGATCGGCGTGGCCTTCGTGGTGCCGTCGGCCGGCGGCGACCCGGACCCCGACGAGCTGCTGGCCGGGCTGCGGGGGGCCTGCTGCGAGACACTGGCCGACTACAAGGCGCCGGACCGGGTGGTGGTCCTCGACCACCTCCCCCTGACCTCGATGATGAAGGTAGACAAGCGGGCACTGGCCGACCGGGCCGCCCCGGACAGGAACGGAGCACACCCACGATGACCGGCAACTCGACCCCCGCCAGCGGCGGCGTCACCGACGACCCGATCCGGATCGGCACGATCCTCTACACCCTGGTCGAGCCGCACCGGGGCCACGAGGTGGCCTACAACCGGTGGTACGAGCGCGACCACTTCTACGCCGGCTGCCAGATCGGCGCCTTCACCTTCTCCGGCGCCCGCTTCGTGTCGACGGCCCCGCTCAAGGCCCTCCGCTACCCGACGGGCGACGACGCGCTGGTGGCCGATCCCACGCGGGGCAGCTACGTGGGCGTGTACTACGTGCTGGACGGCCACGGCGACGAGTGGAACCGCTGGGCGGTGGACCAGGTCAACGCCCTGCACGCCGCCGGCCGCATGTTCGAGGCCCGGGACCACATCCACACCTTGCTGTACCGCTACGAGTGGGAGTGCCGTCGCGACGAGGACGGGGTGCCGGCCGAGCTCACCCTCGACCACCGGTTCCCCGGGATGGTGTCGGTGCACCTCGTGCCGGCCGACGGCGTGTCCGGCACCGAGCTCGGCACCTGGCTGCGGGAGACGTACCTGCCCGGCGTCCTGGAGGGCTCGCCGGTGGCCGACGTCCTCGCCTTCAGTCCGATCCCGCTGCTGGCCGACGCCCCGGGCGACGTGCCCCGGGACGAGGCGGCCGACGACCGCGTCCTCCTGCTGTGCTTCGTCGACGAGGACCCGAGGGGCAGCTTCGCCGAGGTGTTCGCACCGCTCGGCGCGGCCGTCGAGGCGTCGGGCCTGGGCCGCGTCCACTGGGTGTCGCCGTTCATCGGCACCGTGCCCGGCACGGACACGTACACCGACCAGCTGTGGGACGACCAGTAGTCCCGCCCGGCAGCCGCCAGCAGTAGCCGCGTGCGGGACGCACCGCACGACCACACCGCAGGACCATCCGGCCGTGGGCCGACGACACCAGGAGCGCAGACGAACATGGACGACGAGGCCAGGGCGACGATGGAGCAGCGGGCGCACGCCCGCGGCTGGCTGTTCGCCCCCACGCTGTGGGAGCTCATCGAGGCACGGGCGGCCGCCACCCCGGACGCGGTGCTGGCCCGGGAGGACACCGGCGCGGTCCTGACCTTCGGCGCCTACCGCGACGCCTGCCTCCGGGCGGCGGCCGGGCTGTACGCCGACCACGGCGTGCGGGCCGGCACCAGCGTCAGCTGGGAGCTGCCGACGTGGAACGAGTCGCTCGTCCTGGTCGGCGCCCTGTGCCGGCTGGGCGCCCGCCAGAACCCGCTCATCCCCATCTACCGGCACCGCGAGGTCGGCTTCATCACCACCCAGAGCGAGGCGGCGCTGCTGATCGTGCCGACCGTCTACCGCAGCTTCGACTTCGAGGCGATGGCCCGGGAGCTGGCCGCCGACCGGGCCGGGCTCGAGGTGCTGGTGGTGGACCGGGAGCTGCCCGACGGCGACCCGTCGGTGCTGCCGCCGGTCGAGCCGGCCGCGCCGTCGGCGGCCGAGGCGCCCGTCCGGTGGCTCTTCTACACGTCGGGCACCACCGCCGACCCCAAGGGCGCCACCCACACCGACCTGACCGTGACGGCCTCCGCCCTGGCCATGGCCGAGTGCCTGGACATGCGGGCCGACGACGTGTCGGCGCTGGTGTTCCCCTTCACCCACATCGGCGGCATCGGCTGGCTCATCGCCGCCCTGATGACCGGCTGCACGCTGCTCACCACCGAGGCCTTCGACCCGACCGGTACGCCGGCCTTCCTGGCCGCCAACGGGGTGACCCTGGCCGGGTCGGGCACGCCCTTCCACCTCGCCTACCTGGCCGCCCAGCGGGCCGCCGGGAGCGACCCGATCTTCCCGCACGTGCGCTCGTACCCGGGCGGCGGTGCGCCGAAGCCGCCCCAGCTGCACCACGACCTGAAGGCGGAGATCGGCGGCGTCGGCATCGTGTCCGGCTACGGCCTCACCGAGGCGCCCATCGTGGTCATGGCCACCACCACCGACCCCGACCAGAAGCTGGCCGACACCGAGGGCCGGCCCACCCCGGGGGTCGACCTGGTGGTCGTGGCCCTCGACGGGACCCGGGCCGCCCCCGGCCAGGAGGGGGAGATCCGGCTGAAGGCGCCCCAGGTCATCCGGGGCTACCTCGACCCGGCGCTCGACGCCGAGGCCTTCGACGACGACGGCTACTTCCGCAGCGGCGACCTCGGCATCGTGGACGCCGAGGGCTACGTCACCATCACCGGACGGCTGAAGGACGTGATCATCCGGCACGGCGAGAACATCTCCGCCAAGGAGGTGGAGGACCTGCTCTACGGGCACCCGGCGGTGGCCGACGTCGCCGTCATCGGCCTGCCCGACACGAAGACGGGTGAGCGGGCCTGTGCGGTGGTGGCCGTGGCGGAGGGGCAGTCGTTCGACTTCGCGGCCATGGGTGAGTACCTGCGGGGCAGGGGGCTGCGGACCAACGCCATCCCCGAGCAGCTCGAACTGGTGGACGCCGTCCCCCGCAACCCGGCCGGCAAGATCCTGAAGCATGACCTGCGGGAGCGGTTCGCTCCCGCCGGCCCCGGCGCAGCACCGACCAAGGAGGAGGGCCGATGAGCCCGGTAGCGAGCCACAAGATCACCCTCGGGCAGGGCGGCGACCAGCACGACGCGGCCGACGCGGTGCTGGCCGCCTTCCTGGTCAAGCGGTTCGAGGGCAAGGTGGCCATCGTGACCGGCGCCGGCTCCGGCATCGGCCGGGGGACGGCCCGCCGGCTGGCCGCCGAGGGGGCGGCGGTGGCCGCGCTCGACGTCATGGGCGACGCCGTGGCCGAGACGGTGGCCGGCATCACCGACGAGGGCGGGACGGCGGCGGCCTACACCTGCGACGTGACCTCGGAGGAGTCGGTCACCACCACCGTGGACGCGGTCGTGCGCGACCTGGGTGCGCCCTCCGTGGTCTGCAACGTGGCCGGGATCGGCGGGTTCTTCAACTCCCACGACATGCCCTTCGACCGCTGGCAGCGGATCCTCGGCGTCAACCTGACCGGCCCGTTCCTGGTGTGCAGGGCGGCCCTGCCCCACCTGCTCGAGCACGGCGGCGCCATCGTCAACGTCTGCTCCAACACGGCGCTGATGGGCCAGGCCTACTCGGCCGCCTACTGCGCCTCCAAGGGCGGGCTGCTCATGTTCACCAAGGCGCTGGCCGCCGAGTACCTGGACCGGGGGGTGCGGGCCAACGTGGTGGCCCCCGGCGGCACCGACACGCCGCTGCTCGGCTCGTTCGACCTCCCGGAGGGGGCCGATCCCAAGCAGCTGACCAAGATCATGAGCCCGATGGGCTTCTCGACGCCGGCGGAGATCGCCGCGTCCATCGCCTTCCTGGCCTCCGACGAGTCCTCCTACACGACGGGTGCGGTGCTGTCGGTCGACGGCGGCCTGACCATCTGAGGCCCTGAACTGGGAGGATGCGGTCGGCTCCCGTCCGCAGTGCCCGGACGGCGGGGGCGTGCAACAATGCGACAAGCAACGACGATCTGTCTTGCCGCTCCCGATCTGTGAGGTGACCGATGACCGACGTACGTCCGGTTGAGGCGTGGGACACGGACTTCGACGTCCTCAGTCCCGAGTACGTGAACGACCCGTTCCGCATCTGGGACGGCCTGCGCCAGTCCTGTCCCGTGGCCCACACCGACCGGCGGGGGAGCACCTGGCTGCCGACCACCTACAAGGACGTGGTGGCCCTGGCCCACGACATCGAGCACTTCAGCTCGCTGGACATCGTGGTCATCCCCTTCACCGGCGAGGAGCCCGAGGAGCCCGTGCTGCCCTACGGCGTGCCGCCGATCTCGGTCGACCCGCCCATGCACACGTGGACCCGTCGGCTCCTGCTGCCGTGGTTCTCCCACCGCAAGGTGGAGAGCTACGAGTCCATGACCCGCGACCTGTGCAACCGCCTCATCGACAGCTTCCTGGCCGAGGGCAGGGCCGACGCGGCGGCCGACTACGCCCAGCAGATCCCGGTGCGGGTCATCGCCTCGATCCTGGGCGTGCCGGAGTCACTGTCGGACACCTTCACCGGCTGGGTGCGGGACGTGCTCGAGTTCGCCGACGACGAGGAGCGGCGCCGCGAGGGCACCCTCGCCCTCATCGAGTACTTCGTGACCGAGCTCGAGCGGCGCAGGACCGAGCCGGGTGACGACCTGCTCAGCGCCCTGCTCCAGACCGAGCAGGACGGTGCGCCCCTGGAGGACGCCGTGGTGCTGGGCATCGCCGCCATCACCCTGATCGCCGGGGTCGACACGACGTGGTCGGCCATCGGCTCGTCGCTGTGGCACCTGGCCACCCACCCCGAGGACGCCAAGACCCTGGCCACCGACCCCGAGGCCATGCCGCTGGCCGTCGAGGAGCTGCTGCGGGCCTACTCGCCCGTCACCATGGCCCGCGTGGTCACCTCGGACGTGGAGTTCGAGGGCTGCCCCATGAAGGCGGCCGACAAGGTGCTCATGAACTTTCCCGCGGCCAACCGCGACCCGGAGGCGTTCGAGGACCCGGACAAGGTCATCCTCGACCGTGCCCACAACCGGCACGTGGCGTTCGGCTCGGGCATCCACCGCTGCGCCGGGTCCAACCTGGCCCGCATGGAGCTGCGGGTGGCCATCGAGGAGTGGCTGCGACGCATCCCCGAGTTCCGTATCCAGGAGGGGGCGGAGGTGACCTGGGCCGGTGGCCAGGTCCGTGGCCCCCGGAGCGTCCCGGTGGTGTTCCCGTGAAGATCCGCGTCGACGAGGAGAAGTGCACGGGCCACGCCCGCTGCTACGGCCTGGCCCCCGAGCTGTTCTCGGTGGACGACTACGGACTGTCCTCGGTGGTGGGGGACGGCACCGTGCCCCCCGAGCTGGAGGACAAGGCCCGCCTGGCCATCGCCAACTGCCCCGAGTACGCCATCGAGGAGATCACGGACTGAGGTCCGGGGCGGCTCCGAGGGTCGCCCGCGCACCGACGGTCGGCCGACGGGGTAGACAGGGCGTCGGGTCCTGTTCCCGCCGGTGCGCGGCGCCGGTTCCCCCCGTCCTGTCTGGAGGCTCCGTGCAACTGTTCTTCGACGACGAGGTCCTCGACGGACAGCTGCAGAGGAGCGTCGGCAAAGCGGACTCGGGCATGGTCAACGTGGGGGAGTGCCTGGCCATCGCCGGCCGGATCGACCCCGGTGACCGCGACAGCTGGTTCCACGCCTGGTCCGCGTTCGCCGACCGGCTCGTCCGCCAGGGACAGGAGGCGCTCGCGGCCGGCCACCGGGTGAGCGCCCGTGGCGCGTTCCTCCGGGCGGCGGAGTACCACCGTCAGGCCTTCTTCTTCCACCGGGACGATCTCGACGGCGCCGAGCTGGGTGCCGCGTACCGGGCAAGTGTCGATGCGTTCCGCGCCGCGCTGCCTCTGCTCGACCACGGGGCCGAGGTGCTCGCCGACGGCCTGTCGGGGTACCTCTTCACCGGGGCCACCGGCGAGCGCCGGCCCACCCTGCTCCACATCGGCGGCTACGACGGCACCGCCGAGGAACTCTTTGCGGCGGTCGCACCGGCCCTCGCCCGCGGCTACGCATTCGCCGCCGTCGACGGCCCGGGCCAGGGAGCGATGCTCTACCGGCGGCGGGTGCCGATGCGCCCCGACTGGGAGTCGGTGGTGCCCGGGATGGTCGACGCGCTACGCCTGCACTCCTGGGTGGATCCCGAGCGCATCGTCCTGGTCGGCCGCTCGTTCGGCGGCCTGCTGGCACCCCGGGGGGCGGCAGGGGAGCACCGCCTGGCTGCCATGGTCGTCGACCCCGGCCAGATGGCCATGGGCGCGACGCTGCTGGCACGGCTGGGGGACCTGGGCGACCGGCTGGACGACCCGACGGCGGACGCGGAGTTCGACTCGCTGCTCACCATCCCGTCCCTGCGAGCGTTCCTGGCACCGCGGATGGTCACCCACGGGATCTCCGGGGTCCGTCAGTACTTCCTCGACCTCCTCCGCTACACCAACGAGGACACCGTGGCGCAGATCACGTGCCCCGCCTTCGTCACCGACAACGAGACCGACACCGTCTCCACCGGCCAGGGCAGGATCCTCTTCGACGCCCTCACGTGCCCGAAGCAGTTCCGGCGCTTCACCCGCGAGGAGGGGGCCGAGGGCCACTGCGAGGGCATGGCGCCCGTCGTCTTCTGGACGGCTGCGTTCGACTGGCTGGACGACCTGCTCGCCGGCGCCTGATCACCGACGGTCCGCGGCGACTCCGTCCGCCGGAACCGGGCACCGGCGCGACGACAGCCGTGGGCCAGGCCCACGGCTGTCGTGCCGGAACGGGGAGTCGGTCGTCGCCGACGCCCCGGCGGGCGCACCCTCTCGGGGCGGCGCCGGCCTCCCTACGAGAGGCGCTCGACGATCATGGCCATGCCCTGGCCGCCGCCGACGCACATCGACTCGAGCCCGAACGTCTTGTCGGCGTCCTGGAGCCCGTTGATCAGGGTGGTCATGATGCGGGCGCCGGTCTGGCCGAAGGGGTGGCCGAGGGCGATGGCGCCGCCGTTGACGTTGAGCTTGTCGAAGCCGATCCCGAGCTCCTTGGCCGACGGAACCACCTGGGCGGCGAAGGCCTCGTTGATCTCGACCAGGTCGATGTCGTCGATGGTCATGTTCGCCCGACGGAGGACCTGCTTGATGGCCTCGACCGGGCCCAGGCCCATGATCTCCGGGTTGAGCCCGGTGACACCGCTGGCCACGATGCGGGCGAGCGGTGTGATGCCGAGCTCCTTGGCCTTGGTGTCACTCATGACCACGACGGCGGCGGCGCCGTCGTTGAGCGGGCAGGCGTTGCCGGCGGTGATGGTGCCGCCCTCGCGGAAGACCGGGTTGAGGCTGGCCAGCTTCTCCAGCGTGGTGCCGGCACGGGGGCCGTCGTCCTTGGTCACGACCGTGCCGTCGGCCAGGGTCACGGGGATGATCTCCCGCTCGAAGAAGCCGCGCTCCTGCGAGGCGACGGCCCGCAGCTGGGAGTTCAGGGCGAACTCGTCCTGCTCCTCGCGGGTCACGCCCTTGAACTCGGCGACGTTCTCGGCCGTCTGGCCCATGGCGATGTAGACGTCGGGCAGCGCGCCCTCGAGCGGCGTCCAGGGGGCGCCGGCGGCGGGGGTGCGGGCCACGGTGCGGGCCTCGGCCTCGGCGAAGGCCTCGTTGTGCGGGCCGACGTCGGCCGCGCCGTGCATGTAGCGGCTGACCGTCTCGACGCCGGCGGCCACGAACACGTCGCCCTCGCCGGCCCGGATGGCGTGGGCGGCCATGCGGATGGTCTGGAGGGACGAGGAGCAGTAGCGGTTGACCGTCACGCCGGGCACGTCGGGCAGCCCGGCCAGGACGGCGGCCACGCGACCGACGTTGTAGCCGGCCTCACCGGCGGGCTGACCGGAGCCGAGGATGACGTCCTCGACCAGCTGGGGGTCGAGGGCGGGGACCTTGGCCAGGACCTCGCGGATGACGAGGGCGGCGAGGTCGTCGGGCCGGCACTCGACCAGCGAGCCCTTGTTGGCCCGACCGATCGGGGTCCGGCCGGTGGCGACGATGACTGCTTCGGGCATGTGGTGCTCCTCGGTGACGGGCGGCTGCGGCCGCATGGGTGTGGCTCGACGTCTGCCCCCGGCGGTGCCGTCGGCGGCACGGTCGGTCCCGGTGGGGCGCAGGTCGGACGACCCTTCGGTTCCCCCTGGAACTTACCGGATGGTAACCCTAGCTGGCTCCCGGCCGGCCCGTGCCGGACCGCCCGCGCGACCCGCGCCGGCCGGCGCGGACGGTGGCGCTGTCAGGTGGTCGAATGTAACGTGTTCTAGTCGTGCCCCGGCCGCACCGCGGGCGCCGGGCACCCGACCGGGAGGGACGTATGGAGATCGGCTACACCGAGGAGCACGAGGCGCTCCGCAACGAGCTGCGCGAGTACTACGACAAGCTCCTCACCCCCGAGGTCCAGGAGCAGCTCCACCAGGGCCACGGCATCGGTCCGGACATGCGCCGGGTGGTCAAGCAGATGGCCAGCGACGGCTGGATGGGCATCGGCTGGCCGACCGAGTGGGGCGGCCAGGGCAAGGGGGCGATCGAGCAGTTCATCTTCTTCGACGAGTCGATGCGGGCCGGCGCCCCGGTGCCGATGCTCACCATCAACACGGTCGGCCCGACCATCATGCAGTTCGGTACCGACCAGCAGAAGGAGTTCTTCCTGCCGAAGATCCTCGCCGGCGACCTGCACTTCTGCATCGGCTACACGGAGCCGGAGTCGGGCACGGACCTCGCCTCGCTCCAGACCCGGGCCGTGCGCGACGGCGACGAGTACGTCATCAACGGCCAGAAGATCTACACCTCGCTGGCCGGAGACGCCGACTACATCTGGCTGGCCACCCGGACGGACCCGGACGCGGCCAAGCACAAGGGCATCTCGATGTTCATCGTCCCCATGGACACGCCCGGGATCAAGGTCGTGCCCATGCGCCTGACGGGCGACCACAACATCAACTACACGTTCTACGAGGACGTCCGGGTGCCTGCCGCCAACCTGGTGGGTGGGGAGAACCAGGGGTGGTCCCTCATCACCAACCAGCTCAACCACGAGCGCGTCACGCTGTGCTCCTCGGGCATCATCGAGCGGGCACTGACCGACGTACGGGCGTGGGCCCAGTCGACCAAGCTGGCCGACGGTCGCCGGGTCATCGACCAGGAGTGGGTGCAGGTCCACCTGGCCCGCATCTACGCCCGGCTCGAGTTCCTGAAGCTCATCAACTGGAAGGTGGCGTGGACCGCCACCCAGGGCCACCTCGACATCGCCGACGCGTCGACCATCAAGGTGTTCGGGACCGAGTTCTACCTCGAGGCCTTCAAGCTGATGATGGAGATCGTCGGCCAGGCCGGCTACCTGGCCAAGGGCTCGCCGGAGGCCGTCCTGGCCGGCCGGCTCGAGATGTACGGCCGCAGCCTGCTGATCCTGACGTTCGGCGGCGGCACCAACGAGATCCAGCGGGACCTGATCGCCATCTTCGGCCTGGGCATGCCCCGGTCGCTGCGGTAGTCCGGCCCGTCACCACCGAGTAGGGAGAGCACACACCATGGACTTCTCATTCAGCGAGGAGCAGGAGGCCGTCCGCGAGCTGGCGGACCGGATCTTCACCGACCTGTCGACCCAGGAGCGCCTGCGCGAGCTCGAGCTCGAGGAGGGCGGCGACCGCTTCGACCGCAAGCTGTGGTCGGAGCTGGCCGCGGCCGGGCTGCTCGGCATCGCCCTGCCGGAGTCGGTCGGCGGGGCCGGCCTCGGCTTCCTGGAGACCGGCCTGCTGGCCGAGGCCGCCGGCCGCTCCGCCGCCTACGTGCCGGTGGTCGAGACGCTGGCCGCCGCCGCGCCCGCCATCGCCCGCTTCGGCAGCGCGGACCAGCAGCAGCGCTGGCTGCCCGGGATCGTTGCCGGCGACACGGTGCTGACCACCGCCCTGGTGGAGCTGGGCGGCACGCCCGCCGCGCCCGCCACGGTGGCGGAGTCGTCGGGTGACGGGTGGTCGCTCACCGGGGTGAAGGCCTGCGTGCCGTCGGGCACCTTCGCTGACGCCGTGCTGGTCAGCGCCCGCATCGAGCCCGACGGGGTGGCCGTGTTCATCGTGGCCACCGACGCCGACGGGGTGACCGTCGAGCGCCAGGTGGCCAACAACGGGCAGCCCGAGGGCCTGCTCACGCTGTCGGGTGTGCACGTCGGCCCGGACGCGCTGCTCGGGTCGGTGGCCGACGGCCCCGCCGTGGTCGACTGGCTCGTCCAGCGGAGCACCGCCGCGTTGGCGCTGGTCCAGGCCGGGGCCGCCGCCGCCTCCATCGCCCTGGTGGCCGAGTACACCAAGACCCGCGAGCAGTTCGGCAAGCCGATCGCCACGTTCCAGGCCGTGGGGCAGCGGGCCGCCGACGCCTACGTCGACGCCGAGGCCATCCGCCTGACGGCCTGGCAGGCGGCCTGGCGGCTCCACGAGGGCCTGCCGGCCGACAAGGAGATCGCCGTGGCCAAGTTCTGGGCTGCCGACGGGGGCCAGCGGGTCGTGCACGCCGCCGTCCACCTGCACGGTGGGGTCGGGGTCGACCGCGAGTACCCGCTGCACCGCTACTTCCTCAACACCAAGCACATCGAGCTGACCCTCGGCGGGGCGACGGACCAGCTGCTCCGCCTCGGCGCCACGCTGGCCGCCGAGCCGGCCTGACCCCTGGGGCTCGCCGGAGGGGCCGCCTGTGGACGGGGCGGCGCGTGGCGCTGACCGTGCCGTGCGTGCCCTTCCCTCGGTCGAGCTGCGACGTGGCCCGGCCGTAGGCTGGGCGCCGGAGAGAGGAGCGGTGCGATGGTGATGGGCAGGCGTCCGGGGGTCGAGCGAGCGTCGTGGCCGGTGGCCGTGACCGACCTCGTCGGACTGATGGGGCAGATGGGGGTGGGCCTGGCCCGGGTGCCGCTCAGCCGCCCGTGGTCGGGCGACGGCAACCCGGCCCACAACGTGGCCGTCGCCGTCACCCGGGAGACGATCCGCACGTTCATGGGCTACTCGACCTCGCTCCCCATCGACCAGTTCCGCTCCATCGAGCTCGTGCTCGACGACCTCTGCGGCGCGGTGCTGCCTCCCGTCGTCAGCTTCCGTGGCGCGGACCACGAGGACGCCGTGGTGGGCGGCGTGCCGGGGGAGTGGATCCGCCCGCGTCATGACCGGTCGGGCGGCACCGTGCTCTACCTGCACGGCGGCGGCTACGTGGGGACGTCCCCCCGCATGTACAGCGTCTTCGCGGCCTGGCTGGCCCGCCGCACCGGGTGCGACGTGTTCGTGCCCGACCTGCGGCTGGCACCCGAGTTCCCCTTCCCGGCCGACCTCGAGGACGCCGGCGCCGTGCTCCGGAGCCTGCTGGCCGACGGCGTGGCGGCCGAGCGCATCGTCATCGCCGGCGACTCCAGCGGCGGCGGGCTGGTCACCACGATGGTGGCCGCCGACGTCCTGCCCCACGAGCTCCCGGTGGCGGCCGTGGTGCTCTTCTCGCCCGAGGTGAACCTCCAACTCGACCTGCCGTCGGTGCGGGACAACGCCCGGCTCGACATCCTCCCCTGGAACATCCCCACGTCGGCCTACCTGCACGGGGTCGACCCGGCGTCGCCGCTGGTGTCGGCGGTCGACCAGGACCTCCACGGCTGGCCGCCCACGTTCGTGTCGATCGGCGGCGACGAGATGTTCCGGGACGGCATCCGGGAGTTCGCCCTCCACCTCAGCGAGGCCGACGTCGACGCCCGGGTGGAGGAGGAGCCGGGGATGTTCCACGTCTTCCCGATCCTGATGCCGTGGTCCGACGCCGGACGTCGCACCATCGAGGCCGTCGGCACGTTCGTCCGGACCCGGCTCCCCCCGGTCGACTCGGCCGGTGCGACGCCAGCATCGGCCGGGGCGGCCTGACGTGCCGACCGAGGGCGTGCCCACAGCGTTCTCCCACTTCGGCATCTGTGTCGCCGACCTCGACCGGTCGCTCCGCTTCTACTGCGAGGGGCTCGGGTTCACCGAGGTGGCGGCCCACGAGGTGGGCACGGAGTTCGGGGCGCTCATGGAGCTCGACGACCTGCAGTTGTCGTCGCGCATGATCACCCGGGACGGCGTCACCGTCGAGCTGCTCGGTTACGGCTCGCCCCCGGTGGTGGGTGAGCCCGTGCGCCGGCCCCTCAACCAGCTGGGCCTCACCCACCTGTCGTTCCGGGTCGATGACCTGGAGGCGGTGGCGGCCCGGATCGAGGCGCTCGGGGGACACGTGGTGACCACCACCCGGACGACCCTGGACCTGGGCGGGACGGCGCTCGACTTCGTCTACTGCACCGATCCCGACGGCGTGCGCATCGAGCTCATGGACCTCGGCGGATGACCAGCCCGGGTCGGGTGGCGCGGCCGGGTCGGGTGGCGGCCGGCGGTGGCACCTCCGCTACCGTGATGCCGTGACCTCCCACCCGGTGGACGTGCCCGAGATCGATCCTGCGGAGGCCGACCGCCTGGTGGCGGCCGGGGCCCTCCTGCTCGACGTGCGCGAGGACGACGAGTGGGCGGCCGGACACGCCCCCGCCGCCGTGCACCTGCCCATGGGCCAGGTGGTCGACCGCCTGGGCGAGCTGCCCACCGACCGCACCATCGTCTGCATGTGCCGTGCCGGCGCGAGGTCGCAGTCGGTGGCCGTGCACCTGGCCGGCTCCGGGTTCGACGTCCGCAACGCCTCCGGCGGGATGCAGGCGTGGGCGGCCCACGGCCTGCCCGTGACCGCCGCCGACGGCGGCCCAGGCCGGATCATCTGAGCCCGCCCCGGCTGCGACCCCGGTGACCGTCTACCTCGACGACTGGCGCCAGCCCGCCCACCTCGGGCCGGTGGACGACCGCTGGTCCCACCTGGTGGCCGACACCGAGGAGGAGCTGCACGAATTCGCCTCCCGCATGGGGATGCGGCGCGAGTGGTTCCAGGACAAGCCGGGACGACCGCACCACGGGCACTACGACCTGCCCGAGCGGGCCCGGGCGGAGGCCCTGGCCAACGGTGCCGTCGAGGTGACGTGGCGGACGCTCGGCCGCATGCTGCGGGACCGGCGCACCGGCGCCGCTCCAGCGGGGGCCGACGGCACCGGGACGGATCCGCGGTGAGCCCGGAGCTCGACCCCCGCACGCCGGTCCTGGTCGGCGTGGGCACGGCGTCGGACGATGCCGAGGCCGTCGAGCTGATGGCCGAGGCCGCCGGCCGGGCGCTGGCCGACGCCGGTGGACGCGGGCTCGCCGGACGGGTGGACCGGGTGGCCGTGCCCCAGGGCAGCTGGACCTACCCGGACCCCGCCCGGATCGTGGCCGGGCGCATCGGGGCACCGACGGCCGCCACCCACCTGGTGGAGCTCGGCATTCCCCAGCAGAGCCTGGTGAACGATGCGCTGGCGGCGGTGCTGTCGGGCGCCTCGGAGGTGGCCGTCGTGGTCGGTGGCGAGGCCAAGCGGTGGGTGCGGGACCGGGAGAAGGCCGGACTGGCCCCGACGGAGACGCCCCAGCCCGGCGCGGCCCCCGACGTGCTCCGCCGGCGCGAGGGCCCGTTGCTCGAGCCCGTCGAGGTGGCCCACCGCCTGTGGGACCCGGTCCAGCAGTACGCCATGATCGACAACGCCCTGCGCGCCGCCGAGGGCCGCACCCTGGCCGGGCAGCGCGCCGAGATCGACGGGTTGTGGGAGCGGATGAGCGACGTGTCGGCGGCCAACCCCGACGCGGCGTTCGGCGGCCACCGGGATGCGGCCTGGCTGGCCACCCCGTCGGCAGACAACCGGCCGCTGGCCTTCCCGTACAACAAGTGGCACTCGACCCAGTGGACGGTCAACCAGGCCGCCGCCCTGGTCATCTGCTCGGTCCGGACGGCCCGGGACGCCGGCGTACCCGAGGACCGCTGGGTGTTCCCCCTGGTGGGCCTGGAGTCGAGCCATGCCGTGTCCGTGCTGTGCCGGGGCCGGATCGGGGCCTGGCCGGCCATGGGGGTGCTGGGCGGGACGGCGACCGCCCGCATCGGCCGCCGGCTCGACGAGGTGGAGGTGGTGGAGCTGTACAGCTGCTTCCCCTCGGCCGTGCGGGTGCAGCAGCGGGAGCTCGGCCTGCCGCTCGACGGGACCCCCACGGTGACCGGCGGCATGGCCTTCGCCGGGGGCCCGTTCAACAATGCCGTGCTGCAGTCCGTGGCCGCGGTGGCGCCCCGGCTACGGGACGACCCCGGCGCGCTCGGCATGGTGACGACCGTCAGTGGCCTGCTCACCAAGCCCGGCCTCGGGATCTGGTCGGCCCGGCCCGACGGCCGCCCGCCCCTCCTCTCGGACCTGGCCTACGAGGTGGCATCCGCCACCGAGGTCGTGGAGGCCGTCGAGACCCTGGAGGGCTACGAGGGGCCGGCGACGGTGGCCACCTACACCGTGACCTACGACGGCCCGGACCCCGCCCGGGTGGTGGCGGTGTGCGACACCGCCGACGGCCGCCGCTGCGTCTCGCTGGGGGAGGACGCCGACCTGGCCGCGGCCGCCTGCACGGAGGAGCTGGTCGGGACGGGGGTGGTCATCCGGGCGGGGACGTTCCGCCCGGCCTGAGGATGCCGCCGGGATCGGGCGGGGTCAGGGGTCGGACGCGGGGCACGGTCGGGTACGGGGTGCGGCTGG
>Ga0265327_10001663_pt1 | contig 26735 bp, 29 predicted proteins | sample 41621metaG_FD_202089 | JGI IMG/M metagenome (GOLD analysis project Ga0265327, IMG submission 202089) | Rhizosphere microbial communities from Carex aquatilis grown in University of Washington, Seatle, WA, United States - 4-16-21 metaG | ecosystem: Host-associated > Plants > Roots > Rhizosphere...
TACCGACAGCATCGATGACACCCACCACTTCGTGCCCAGGGATGCGCGGATACTGGATGCCGGGAAAAGCCCCGACTACGGTGAACATATCGCTGTGGCATATGCCGCAAGCCTGCACCTTGATCAGGACTTCGCCTTTATTCGGTTGCGGTACGTCACGCTCGACGACCTCGAGCACATTGGGTTTGGTGACCTGCACGGCTTTCATGCGTTTCATGACGAGCTCCTTTCGCGGATAGAGCGGGCCATCATAAGACTGTTACCCTCTCTTGGGAAGTAAAAGCCCAGGGTAAATACTCACTATGCCTCAGCCGATTCCTTAAAAGTGCATTTCATATTCAACGTGTACCCTTGCCGCGCTGCTTGCTGCTGTGTCACTGATGCCTCGATAATAGGCCACCTGGTAATTCAGATGGCCGAACAGCTTGCCGTAGATGGCCGGACCGATATAGTGCTCCTGCTGGTCGAAGTGCCGCAGCTGCTTACCCTGCCCCAAATCACTTTGCAATTCCACACCGGGCTGGAAATATTCGTTGTAGCGATAGCGCGTGTTCCACAACAGGCCGAAAGCGGGACCACCGCTGGCCGAGAACTTGCCGATATCCTGACTGAAGCCGAGATTGACGGTATGCGTGATCTTGCCCACGTCCTTCTGCAGCAGCAACTTGACCTCCAGCGAATCGGGCGTATTGTCCTGGGTTGCAAAGTCATAGGCTGCCAGGATGCCGGCGTCCATCCAATGCTCGCCGGTCTCCACTAATTGATAACGCGCTTCGACCTCACGCGCATCCAGGTGAAAGCCTCCACCCGGATCCTGCGAGTATTGACCGCTGACTTCTACCGTCAGCCGCGGCAGGATGCCTGCTTCCAGAATCAATTCGCCTACCTGTGCGTTGTCCTTGGCCGGGTCTGCGTCGAACGAGCGCGCCGCGTTGACTTCCAAAGCAAATTCTCGATATTCGGTATTCGGGGAATACAACTCGTCCAGGCCGAACGCCGCGCACTGGGTCGCTACCCCGCTAAGCGTGATGAACGATGCGCCGCATAAAGCGCGCAGGCCTAATTTTTTATTGATTATATTTTGCATGATGGTTAAGGTTAGTTTGGGTATGGCTTATTTTGCGACAATGGAGCCCTTGGATGCAGGGTGGAAGTCATTGAAAAAGCCATAGCTGCCTGCATCCAGCGGGCCGATGAAGATGAATATCTCGCTGTTGGCAGTAACAATTTTTTCGCGGTTGAGGTCGCTGCTCTCGAATTCGGCCGGCACGGCATCCTGGTTCTTTACAGTGATCTTGACTTTCTTGCCGGCCGGCACGGTCAACTCAGCGGGCGAGAATTGGCTGTTCTTGATGGTGATGACGTAATCCTCGGCATGGGTAGTAGCAGCAAACATCAAGCCGAGCAACAGCGCCACCAAAGTGGAGAAACTTTTGTTCATTAGTAATGACCTTTCACGGATACTTACAATTGAGTCTTATTCTCAATTTACATGCAAATGATAATAGTTCTCATTATAGAGGTCAATACGATGCATTGAATAATTTGCGAATAATCTAAAAAGCGGTAGACGTAAAAAAAGCGGCTTGCGCCGCTTTTTTATCACGAGAGTGCAGACAAACATTACGTTTTGTCTTCTGCACGTCTGCTGATTGCCGGGCCTTTGGCCTGGAAGGGGTGAGCGTAAGCAGGGTCAACATACTTCTTGAGTACGTCGGCCACTTTAGGTTCACGCGCAATCGCGCTCTTCAGTGCTTGCTTCACTGCCTGATAGTTCCATTCCTGTACACGGTCATCCATATCGGCACGGTGGTCGATGAACACACCTACGCAGATGAATACGTCTTCAGCTTCATTTTGCGGAATGGTACCGTCAGCAACGCAATCCATCACTGCCATTGCCACAGCACGCTGGGCCGGGCCGAACATCTGAATCGCTTGCTTGCCGTTCTTGATGGTGACTTTGTTGTACATCACGGTAGCAGGCTTACACATCAGGTTAGGCGCAACCACAGCCAACAGACCGTTAACGCCCCACTTCTGGTCGGTCAGGGTACGACAGAATGCATCTTCGGCAGCACTGCCGCGTGGCCCGATAATGAGTTCAATGTGTGCCACATTCTTCAAGTCCAAACCGCCTTCAGGACGATCTGCAATAACTAAAGCCTCTCCTACTAGAACGCGATCAATGACAGCCATGTTGCTCTCCTCGAATTTGTTATCAAACAACTAGCTTTAATAGCTAGATTAAGATGGAAACTGTGCCGAAATAAAAATCTGGCCTGAATGACATTCTTACACAACAGCCAGTATATTAGTCAACTGGATACGAAAAAAAATTGGTTTAGTCTAAACCTTTTAACTCACAGATTTAATTCTATCGCAAGCAGGGTGGCAACAGTCAGGTCGGCACTGGTTCCGGGGTTGACTTTTCGTTGCTTGAGGTCGGTGTCGAACTTGAGTAATTCTCCCAGATAAGTCTTGGGATTGGCACATGATTGCAACGCAGCCAGATGTGCCACCGCTTGCTCTTGAACGTTTTTGGCAACAGCATCGCCATATTTTCTCGCGACATGCGAATCTGCCAATTCCGCAAGAAACGTCAGATAGGTCGCTGTGATCGCCCAGATGGGATTGTTCCATTGCGCCAGCGCCCGTTGATAGGCAGGCACGCCTATCTTGTAGATATCGGCATAATCATACACATACTGAAAAGCGACCCGATCACGCCCTGCTGCTACCTGCATCGCCCTGAACAAAGTACATAGCGGCTTGCTGCTTTTGTTGGTGACATCATACATATCCACCTTGCCCAGGCCTGCCGGGTTGGCACGCTGAATAGCGCGGTAGGTCAGTGCGGCATCTTCTACCGTGAGCGCGCGCAGCACTTGCGGCAGCGGCACGCCGGTCTGTGCCGACTGTATCAGCGGCGCCGCCAGCAGCACGATGCCGAGATTGGTGTTCATGCGTGTGAGATCCCAACTGGCGGCAATGGCCTGATCGATGCGCTGGCCCACCGTCAGCCCCACCCTTGCGATCTCGCCCGCAGCACCGCGTGCAGCTTTGGCAAAATCTCCCACCGTCATGCCGTGGCCGTCGGCGAAAATGTGTACATTGCCCGGTTTGAGAGCTTCCAGCTCTGCCAGGCAGACATTCTCAAAGATTTGTTCCAGGCTGCGTTCGATCTCGTTCATGTAGTTTCAACGTTCATGCCGTTTTCGCCAGAAAATCATCCACCAGCAATTGCGCAATATCATAGCCTACCACGCTCTGTAATCCTTTCCATGCGGGAATACTGTTCACTTCCAGCACGTACATTTTTCCCCGCTCTTCACTATGGCCGTCGCAGATCACATCCACCCCGCAATAATCGATATCCACGGCATCAGCAGCCTGCACCGCCAGCGCAGCGATCTCGCTATCCACCGCATACACTTCGCAACGGCCGCCTAACGCCACATTGTTCACCCAGCCGTTGCCGTGACGTTTCATCGCCGCCACCGCTTTTCCGCGGATGATGAACACGCGGTAGTCGTGCCATGCGCCTTCGCCGCTGTTGATATATTGCTGCAGATAGTACACGCCCTCGACATGCTGTTCCAAAGGTACCGGCAATGCCTGGTCCGGCTCCAGCCGCCGTATACCCATGCCTTGCGAACCGAACAGAGGCTTCATCACCAAAGGCCCCTGCTGCATCCTTATTTTTTCCACCATGTGGCGTGATTCGCATACCCAGGTGGCTGGTGTGGAGATGCCGCGCCTGTGCAATAAAAAACTGGTCATGGCCTTGTCCACGGTGCGCTCGATGGCGCGACCGTCGTTATATACCGCCACTCCCGACATACTGAGCGCATGCAGAACATCCAGCCTGGCGATGACTTGCTGCACCGTGCCGCCGGGAACACCACGCACGAATACGCCGCGCGGCAGGCTGTCAAAACCGGGGATGGTGACACCTGGACGGTGTGGATGGTGTGCATGGCTGAAGTCGAAGCCGCAATCCTTAAGCGAGATGAATACCGCTTCCAGCCCCCTCGCGGCAAAAGCCTGTTGCAGGCGCTTGCCATGCCAACCGGGGTCGTCGGTAAAGACAGGGACTCGGCTGTCAAACTTCAAACGAACCTCAACCGCCAAACGAGATGTCCAACAGATTCTCGTCTATCTTGCCCGCACGGAAACTGTTGCCGCTATCCATATTGGTGACGATGACTTGGGCCGGTGCGAACAGCATGGGGTCTATTTTGTAGAAATCGTATTTCACGCCTTTGAATATCTCGGCGAAAGGCTTGCCGTAGTCGGCTGAAGTACCCGACGGCAGCTTATCCGTGAGCTGGCGGGCTGCCTCGTCGCCTCCCTTGACGAACAGATGCACTTGGCCGCCGTAAAGGATGGCATCGTTGGTGCGCCCCATGCCGGTGACGAAATCCTTGGCGGGCGGCGCAAAAGGTGCCGCCGCCATACCGTCTACCACCAGACTTAAATCGAATCCCAGCGCATGCACTTTATGCAGCGCCACTTCCAGCACGCGCGCCACCACCTGGAAAGAGCCTGCCAGAGACCGCGTCGGAGTAAGGATGAAGGTCAGATTTTCCGCCTTCAGACCGGTATCGCGCGCCACTTTTTCCACTACTTCCGGCGGCGGCAGTTTATCTACTTCCAGCACCAGCACCGCAGCCGTATGTTTGTCCTTGTAACCCAGTTCCTTGTATAGCTCTTCCTTCACTGCCAAGGCACGCCCGGGGCCAGAACCCAGCGCAAAGAAATCACCGTGATTCAGACTCCAGCCTGCATATTGACTGCCCAGGCACGCCAATACAGGGTTCGTACTGTGCACACAGATCTCGAACGGCCAGCGGCGCGACGGTGTGTGCTGGATGGACACAGTGCCCAGCCCGCCCATGCATATCTCACCCACCAGGCGCCCTGCTTCCAGACCGCCGGCAAACTGAATACCTGCATCAATGACAGTCGCTCCGCTGTCCAGCTTCTGCAAACCGACCCGCAGTTTATCGGCGTTATCTTTCATATATTGCACCAGCGGTGCTGCCAGCGCGTTAACACTGGGCCAGCGGCTGGTGTCCAGTGCGGCGTGTGTATCGGTATCACTCATGATGTGGCTCTCCTCCATCTCGACCCTGAATAGGGCTACTTATTATGATTGCTCTCTAATGGGACATCGCACTCAATTGTGCCTCAAGTTCCAGCGTTCTGGCAAAGCACTGCACTTTGGCATCTCCAGCCAGTGCCGCCTGTCCGAATACAGTACATACCGGCGTGTCCTGCTGAATCAACCCCGCATGCGGAATATCCGCTGTCCAGTCAGGCCATGCAAAATGTTCAGGGATATGCAAACGCTGCGGCGCATAGAGGATGCCATGGGCTTTGGCGGCAATATCCCCGTCGTCCCGGGACGGCGTCAGCTTGCCGCGGCAGGCCTGCACATGGCGCTCGAACAGATCTGGCATTGGGTATAGATCCATGGTGGCACTCAGGCGCGGATTGATCTCCAGCAACAGTAAACCATGCTCAGTGAGGATGAAATCAGCGCTGTTCAGCCCCTGCAAACCCACCTTAGCAGTGATATTGCGTGCCGCAGCCTCCATCTCATCACGCACTTCCGCAGCCAAGGCTATGTGGCTGACGGCACCGCCATAGCGGTAAGGCATATGCGCAGTCGGTGAGCACCATTGCTCGTTAATACCTACGACCTGAATATCGTGCCCGTTAGCCAGGAAAAGAATGGAAATGGAGCGACCTGTTACCTGACGCTGGAAATAATCATCCAGTCCGATGTCCTGCCAGGACTGCCGGATATGCGTGCCGCCGGAACCACCTGCCGACTTGATCAGCCAGCCATCCTGAGGCGATGGCGCATGCAGGCTGATCTCGGGGTGCGCGATATGTAGCTGGTCGAGCAGGGGATAGAAGCACTTGGGATTTTTCACTTGCGCCAGGGTCTGCGGCGTATTACCCAGTAAGGGCATATTTTGCGCAATGGCCGCCAGCAATTCCGGCTGTCCTTCGAAACCGCTACCGTAGGCCACACCTTGCACCCGGCTTATGTCCAGTTCGCTCAGTTGTTGCAACAAGTCTTGTGCATCGAATCCGCCATGGGCGAAACTTACACGTGAATTATAGACACAAAAACGCCGCGTATCGGCATCATCAAAAATGTCGAACGCGGCGATGTTGTAGCCTGCTTGTGCGGCGGCAAATACATATGGCCGGGCGCAGGCAGCGATTATTATCACATCAGGCTGAGCCTGATTAAAATTAACTGACTTAGGTTGGATCTTTACGTGCCATCTCAAAAGCCGACATGAAGTCCAGATAGACATGCGTCTGGCCTTCCAGCATTTTCTTGAACAGCAGGTTCTGGATCTGATATTTCATGCTGCCGATGGCCAGTGCGCCAAAGCCGATGGCATCGGTACCATCCAGCGGATCGCCATTGGACATGGCATCCAGACCCTCGATACCGCTAGGTGGAACGGCGTTGACGTCAGTCAGCACTTTGAGCGATTTGGAGCCAACATACATGGACTTGTCGATGACGCGGGTACCGGTAGAGGCCGTACACAGCACCACTTCAGTGTTATGCAGGATCTCTTTCTTCTTGGCTTCGTTACCGCCGTCCACCCACTTGATATGGGTACCATGTTGTTTGTTATAGGTCTCAGCCTTTATCTTCACGTCTTCCAGTGATTTGTGCGACACCAGTTCCACATTGGCTCCGCATTTGGAGGCGATGATGGCACAACAGCCGCCCACCGGGCCTGCGCCGAAGATGCTGATCTTGCGGCCCGACAGGTCGCTACCGTGATTGCGCTTGAACACACCCTCTACCATGGCCATCAATGCCCCGGCGGTAGTGAATGCTCCGGATGGATCGGCGAATACAGATACCTGAAACGGCCCTACCATGGATTTCTTGGCGATCGCCAGCATTTCCATGGCAATCTCGATATCGCGACCTCCGATGAATATCCCGGTGCGCCATACGCCGCGAGCACCCCGTGAAAAAATTGCGTCCTGCACCAAACCCATCACCTCGTCGGTCGATACCGAGGTATATGGCACTACCGCTTCATAGCCTGCATCGTATGCCATGTTGGCGTCGAAAGGGCTTGCATTCTTTTCGGTTGTAATAAAGTGCAACACATATGGTTTTTCCATGATTTCAGTCCTCACTTGGCCCCCTATAAACTCATCTAAACTTTACAAAAATCAACAACGCATCCTGCATTGCTAGCTCCACAGACAGCATATCGCAAGTCGGGATATTTTTGCTGCATTTGGTGCAAAAATTGTTGCGCTTCTGTTTCAGTCGCGAACATCGCAAAAGCGGTGGGTCCCCATGAACTCTGCCCCAGACAAGATATTCCGCGCTGTTCCAGCCATTGCATGGCGGTGGCAACAGCCGGGCTGGAATAGCGTCCGCCGCCCTGCGCTGGTGCAAAATAGTCGCCGATGATGCACTGGATCTCGCTCACTGCTGCACCAAATACGGGCAAGTCATGCTCTGCCAGCGCAGGCAGTAATTGCATCAGCGTCAGGTGCGCGATGCGCGCCGCATGTTGCGCAGGGAACTCCGGCAGCATGTTGAACGCTGCCACCTCCTCTGCCCCGTGCACCCCTGCCAGCCTGTCATCCATCACCAGCAGCACGCGCCATTCAGCTGGAAAGTCCATGCGTGCCAGTATCGGCGGCACCACCGTATGCATGCCGCGACCGCCGTCTATCAGCAGACCGCCCTGCTCGAATGCTCCGATACCGATACCGGAACGCACGCCGCGTTCTGTGATCGCGGCGATCTCCTGTACCGTCAAACCCAGGCCATATATCGCAGACAGCAAAGAACCAACGGCCAATCCCATCTGCGTACCTGACCCTAAGCCTGCATGGCGGGGGATCAGCCCTTGCACCGAAAAATGCGCCCCGCCGTCTATGCCTGCTTTTTGCGCAAAATCCTGAGCATATTGCAATACTCTCGACGCCCATTCACCTTGAGCCTGAAAGTCGGAAGCCGCCGTGGCTTCGATCCTGGCGCTTGGACTATCGAGTGCCAGCCCTATACTGCCGAAACGCCGTCCCAGGCCGCCGTGCATATCGATAAATCCAAGATGTAACCGCGCCGCTACGGTAACACTGGCTGTCTGTTTAGCCCCTGCTCCACTGATGGCAGAAGGCTGGGGTAAGGGGGAATGTAATTTCATGCCCGAATGCTGACCGATTTTGCCTTGCTAGGCAATCTCCGGATAAGCTAATATCGAATTTCCAGTTTCTGAGTTTCAGACAGCTATAGTGATAGAGAATGTAACCTGCCCGGCCTGCGGTTTGCTATGTGATGACCTCAGCATAGACACCGCTAACGACAAGCTTTCGGTGGTCAAACACGGCTGCCACAAGAGCGTGGCATTCTTTGGCCGTAGCGCACTGCCCGCCAGCCCCAGGATAGACGGCAAGCCTGCCACGCTAGCGCAAGCCACTGCCCGCTGCAGCGAGATACTGCAGCAGGCGAACATGGCCTTGCTGGGCGGACTGGCGACCGAGGTGCAGGGCATGCGCGCGGTGATGAGTCTGGCAGACAAGGCCGGGGCGACGCTGGATCACATGAATTCCAACAATTTTATGCGCAACGTGCAGGTGGTGCAGAACAGCGGATGGCAAACCACCACCCTGACTGAAGTACGCAATCGCGTCGACCTGCTGCTCATCGTCGGCACCGATATCGTCAGCGGCTTTCCGCGTTTCTTCGAGCGCCAGATATGGAACAAGGAATCCATGTTCGGCCAGGATACCTCCACACGCGAGATCGTGTACCTGGGCGGCAAACTGGATACCTCGGCAGGCATCGCCCCAGATGGTAGAAAACCGGACGTGCTGCCATGTGCTATGGCACAACTGCCGGAAGTGATCGCCGTATTGCGTGCACTGGTTCTGGGCAAACATATCGTGGCACACGAGATAGCTGGCATCGCCGTGGCCGACTTGGAAAAACTGGCAGCAAGACTCAAGGCAGCCAAATACAGTGTGGTGACCTGGGCTGCTGCTGCGCTGGACTTCAGGCATGCCGAACTTACCGTACAAAACATCGTTGAGCTGGTAAAAACCCTGAACAACACCACGCGCAGCTCAGGCCTGCCGCTGGGCGGCATGGATGGCGAGATGGATGCCAACCAGGTCGCCACATGGATCTCCGGCTACCCGATGCGCAGCTCCTATGCCAGAAGCTATCCGGAGCATGACGCCTATCATCTTTCCACAGATGCTTTATTGCAAAGCGGCGAAGCAGATGCCTTGCTGTGGGTATCCACATACAACCCGGACGCACCGCCGCCGATGACGCAGATTCCGACCATCGCCATCGGCCATCCGCAGATGAAACTGCAACGCGAACCGGAAGTATTCATCCCGGTGAGCGTGCCTGGCATAGATCACCGGGGAATCGCGTTCCGCATGGATAACGTGGTATCGCTACCACTTTTTCAATTGCGCCAAACCACATTGCCCAGCCTGAGTGAAGTGCTGGGTGAGATCGAATCGAAACTGACATGATGATCAAACTCACAGGCGGCAGGGTTTACGATCCGGCGCACGGCATAGACGGCAAGGTAATGGATATCTATGTGCGCGACGGACGCATCGTCGCCAAGCCCAAGGATAGCGAACGCATAGACCAGGAATACAATGTTGCGGGCAAGGTCGTGATGGCGGGTGCCATCGACATGCATACCCATATCGGCGGCGGCAAAGTGAATATCGCACGCATGATGCTGCCGGAAGACCACAGAGGCGATCCGGTCGGCCATAGCGAGCTGTGCCGCGCCGGTTGCGGTCATGCTGCGCCTTCCACCCTGACCACCGGTTACCGTTATGCCGAGATGGGCTATACCGCAGGGTTCGAACCTGCGGTGCTACCGATGAATGCGCGCCAGGCGCATCTGGAAATGGGCGATGTACCCATCATAGACAAAGGCGGCTACGCCATGCTGGGTAGCGACGACATGCTGTTAAGAATGCTCGCGGCGAAAAAAGACCAGAACGCGATCAACGATTATGTCGCCTGGACCATGCACGCCAGCCAGGCGATGGGCATCAAGGTGGTGAATCCGGGCGGCATCAGCGCGTTCAAATTCAATCAGCGCATGCTGGATCTGGATGAGAACAACAGCTATTACCAGATCACTCCGCGCGAGGTGCTGAAAGTGCTGGCGCGCGCCGTGTATGAGCTGGGCGTACCGCATCCTTTGCACGTGCACGGCAACAACCTGGGCGTGCCGGGCAATGTAGAGACCACGCTCAACACCATGCTGGGCGTGGAAGGCTACCCTGTGCACCTCACCCATATCCAGTTCCACAGCTACGGCACCGAAGGCGACCGCAAATTCTCCTCCGGCGCGGCGCGCATCGCCGAAGCCATCAACCAGCGCAAGAACGTCTCTGCCGATGTCGGCCAGATCCTGTTCGGGCAAACCGTGACCGCTTCCGGCGACAACATGGCGCAGTTCCGCAACCATAATGCGGGCAGCCCGAAGAAGTGGGTAGTGATGGACATCGAATGCGACGCGGGTTGCGGCGTAGTACCGTTCAAATACAAGGACAAGAACTTCGTCAACGCCCTGCAATGGGCGATAGGTCTGGAGATCTTCCTGCTGGTGGAAGACCCCTGGCGCATCTTCCTCACTACCGACCACCCGAACGGTGCGCCATTCACCAGTTATCCGCATCTGATCCGGCTGCTGATGGACAAGAGCTTCCGCAAAGAGATGTTCTCGCGCATCAGCCCGGACGCGCAAGCCATGAGCACGCTGGGCAGCATAGAGCGCGAATATACGCTGTACGAGATCGCCATCATGACCCGCGCCGGTGCGGCAAAGCTGGTGGGGCTGCATGATAGAGGCCACCTGGGCGCAGGCGCGGCAGCCGATATCACCGTATACACCGACGATGCCGACCGCGAAAAGATGTTCACCAAGCCGGACTATGTATTCAAGGACGGCCAGCTGGTGGTGAAAGACGGCAGCGTAGTCAAAGTGACCTGGGGTACCACGCATGTGGTGAAGCCGGAATTCGACCGCGGCATAGAAAAAGACATCGCCAAGTATTTCGACGCTTACCACACGGTAAAAATGGAACACGTCAAGGTCACCGACCAGCATATCGCCGATGACGGCAGAGGCCACGTGCAAGTGCATGAGTGCCAAGGCCGGCGGGAGAAGTCCGCATGATTATCAATGGAGTTTTGATTGACGATACTTTCGCCGAAGCATTCAACATGCGCGGCACGCGCGTCATCATTACTGCGCAGAACCACAAGTGGGCGCATATTGCCGCCGCGACCATGACCGGCTTTGCCACTTCGGTGATCGGCTGCGGAGTGGAAGCAGGAATCGAGCGCGAGATGGACGCATCCGAAACCCCGGATGGGCGACCTGGGGTATCCATATTGATGTTCGCCATGGGCAGTGCGGTGCTGATGAAGCAACTGGAAACGCGCATGGGGCAATGCATACTCACCTGCCCCACCACCGCAGCATTCTCCGGTATAGACGGCGACGCGGAAACCGTCACCCGCATCAACCTGGGTAAAAACTTAAGATTCTTCGGCGATGGCTTCCAGACTTCCAAATTATTCAACGGCAAACGTTACTGGCGCGTGCCGGTGATGGACGGCGAATTTTTAACGGAAGAAACCACGGGCATGGTGCGTGCAGTAGGCGGCGGCAATTTCCTGATACTGGCAGAATCGCAAATGCAGGCGCTCGCAGCCTGCGAAGCAGCGGTGGAAGCCATGCGGCAAGTACCTAACGTGATCATGCCTTTCCCCGGCGGCGTGGTGCGTTCCGGCTCCAAAGTCGGCTCCAAATACAAGACATTGATCGCCTCTACCAATGACGCGTTCTGTCCCACGCTCAAAGGTATCACCAGAACCGACTTGTCCCCGGAGATCGAATCGGTGATGGAGATCGTGATCGACGGGCTGACCGATGCTGACATCAGAAAAGCCACCCGCGCCGGTATCGCCGCGGCCTGCGAGCTGGGCGCATCGGGCGGTATCAAACGTATTTCCGCCGGTAATTACGGCGGCAAACTTGGGCAGTTCCAGTTCCATTTAAGAGAAATAATGGCATGAGTGCCTTGGCCTTCACCCTCAAGATCAAGCCTGCGCAGCGCGTGGATTGCTCGCCGCTGACACCTGACATGCTGGCCGGAAAATCGGCTAAAGACATCGGCGCAACACTATTGCAATGCGGCAAACAGCAACTCAGAGCCGATAGCGTATTCGATATTTCCGGCGAGAACAGCAATCACATCGAATTCAGGAACAGCCACCACAAGCTGGATTATATCGGCGCGCATATGCAGCAAGGCAGTATCGTCGTACACGGCGATGCTGGCTCCTACCTTGGCCTGCAAATGAAGAACGGCAGCCTGAGCCTGCACGGAAATGCCGACGCTTATGCGGCTTGCGGCATGGCAGGCGGGCTGCTGCATGTGCATGGGAACGTGGGGGATTTCATCGGCGGCGCACTGCCCGGCGATAGAAAAGGCATGCGCGGCGGCACCGTCATCGTTACCGGCAATGCAGGAGACCGCGCCGGCGACCAGATGCGCAGAGGGGTACTACTGATCGAAGGCAATGCAGGCGAATACTGTGCGTCACGCATGATTGCAGGCACCATAGGCGTAATGGGTTCGGTAGGCAAATATGTAGGATTCGGCATGCGGCACGGCACTATCCTGTTATTCAAACCCACCGACTTCCACACCACCATCCAGGACTGCGGCCACCACACCCTGCCCTTCCTCAACCTGATGTTCAAATCGTTCAGTTCCCTCCCCAGCAAATTCGCCCACCTTAGCCAGAACCGCGTGCACAAATTTGGAGGAGACCTGGCGAATGACGGTAAGGGTGAGATACTGTTGTTCCCCTGACTCCAGCAGAACCAAAGTCCCAGTAGAATCCTGGGGTTTGCTGAGCAGTGATCACCATATACACACAAAGCGACTGCCTGATATTCAACGGATAAGGAGAAGCAGCCAATGTTATTACAACGATTCGATACCGCAACGCTGCAGCGCATCACCGATACATCAATGATCTACACCTGTTCCTGTCCGTCGCAGGTAGCACAAGAGCTGCTGTCGATGCGTAAGTTATATGCCTATCAGAAGGAGTGCCTCAGCCAACAGGATACAAGCCCCGAAGTGCATCATCTGATCGCCGAAACCGTGCGGGAAAACCATGCGCGCATGGAGACGACACTGGACAGTATTCTGACCATGCAGAACTGGAATCGTGAAACCTGGGAAATGCCTGAGGAACTACAAAATCGGCTAAAAAGCGCCTTTGATGGTCTGCACTGATGTGCGTTAATTGGATTCTACCAATATGCGCAGCATGCGGCGCAAAGGCTCCGCTGCCCCCCACAACAACTGGTCGCCGACAGTAAACGCCGAAAGATACTCCCCCCCCATACTCATCTTACGCAAGCGCCCCACCGGCACTGTCAGCTTGCCGGTGACCGCCGCAGGCGTCAGCTCGCGCATGCTGGCTTCGCGTTCGTTGGGAATCACCTGTACCCAGTCATTCGATGAGGCGATGATGGATTCGATCTCGGCCAGCGGCAGGTCTTTTTTCAGCTTGATGGTCAATGCCTGCGAGTGGCAGCGCATGGCGCCGATACGCACGCATAGCCCGTCTATCGGCAGCGGGGTTTGCTCCAGCCCCAGTATCTTGTTGGTCTCGACCGCGCCCTTCCATTCCTCTTTGCTCTGGCCGTTGCCCAGATCCTTGTCTATCCACGGGATCAGACTGCCTGCCAGCGGCACGCCGAAATGCGAAGTGGGGAAGCTGTCGTCGCGCAGCGTACCTGCGACCTCGCGGTCTATATCCAGTATCGCGGCGGCGGGGTCGTTCAGGTATTCCTGCGCGACGCGGTGCGCCTCGCCCATCTGTTGCAGTAGTTCACGCATGTTTTGCGCGCCGGCGCCGGAAGCTGCCTGATAGGTCATGGCAGTCACCCATTCCACCAGGCCTTCGTGGAACAGGCCGCCGATACCCATCAGCATGAGTGACACAGTGCAGTTACCGCCTATCCAGTTGCGCCCGCCCATATTCAGTGCATGTTGAATGACGTGGTTATTCACCGGATCGAGAATAATGACGGCGTCTTTTTCCATGCGCAGGGTAGATGCCGCATCTATCCAATGGCCGTTCCAGCCTGCATTTCTTAATTTGGGGAATATCTCGCTGGTATAGTCGCCGCCCTGGCAGGTTACGATGACGTCCAGTGCCTTGAGGCTGGAGATATCCATTGCATCCTTGAGCGCAGGCACATCCTTGTCAACGTCGGGCGCTCTGCCGCCGATGTTGGAGGTGGAGAAGAACTCCGGTGCGATCACGTCGAAATCGCGTTCGTCGCGCATGCGTTGCATGAGCACAGAGCCCACCATGCCGCGCCATCCTATAAAACCAACTCTTAACATTTAAGCTTGTCTCTCAATCTCTGAAATTTCCGTACTTCAATGGGAAGTCCGTAATGGATTTCCTCACCAGTGCGATCGCGTCCTGCAAGATATCGCGTTTGGCACCGTTGACGCGCACCGCTTCACCCTGGATGCTGGCCTGAACCTTTAGACCGGAATCCTTGATCAGCCGGCTGATCTTCTTGGCCAGTTCGCTATCGATACCATCCTTGATCTTCATCACCTGCTTGACCTTGTTGCCGGAGATCTTCTGCACCTCGAGTTGCTCCATGCGCTTGCTGCTATCGGCTTCTTTCTTTTCCAGTGCCGGGAAAAGTATGTCTTTGATTTGATCCAGCTGAAAATCAGAGTCGCCGAACAGGGTGATCAGTTTGTCTTTTTCATTCAACTCCACTTTGGCACTGGTGCCTTTGAAGTCGTAACGATTATTGATCTGGCGGTCAGCCACATCGATCGCGTTCTTCAACGCGACCATGTCTGCTTCAGAAGTAATATCAAAAGAAGGCATCTTTTACTCTCTTTCCATCATCAATCATTCAATTAGTCGCCCTGCCTGGTTGCAGTCATAAACACCAGATCGGTCACGCCGGGGTCAATACCGAACTGCATCAGCAATGTCGTTGCCTGTCCGCGATGATGGGTCTGGTGATTGAAAAAATGGGTGACCGCCGACCATCCCGAGGTAGTGAACGTCTGTTTATACAGGTTACTGAACCAGGTCAACGGCTGATCCAGCCACGACGCATCCACACTATTCGCCCACTGCAGAATCGCTGCATCCAGCGCGACTCTATACCGGGTCATGGCCTCAAAATCCAATGCGTCCAGATTGGACACGGCTGTTTTATCGGACGTTCCCAAAAAACGAGCCAGCCATACTTCATCGGCCCAGATGATATGTTTCAGCGTACCCTGCAGAGATTTGAAGAATGCGCCTCTGTCTGCCTGCAATTGCTCATCGCTCAATTGCGCTGCGCACGCGTATATCTTGTCGTTCATCCACTGATTATATTCAGCCATCAGCTGGACATAAGCAGGCGTCATCATTTCATTCGAAGTGGCAAACGTAGTCCAGCATTTCTACCGTCTCGATTTCGAATGAAGAATTGCCGGGTATCGCGAATTTGTCCCCCGCCTTATAGGTGTTCCAGTTCGTTTCATCCTTCAGGCGTACCTTGCATTCGCCCAGGTTGATCTCCATTAATTCCGGTGAAGCAGTGTTAAAAGTGAGCAGGCTGGGGAATATCACACCCACGGTAGAGCGTGTGCCATTAGGCAGGAGTATGGTGTGGCTAACGCATTTGCCGTCGAAGTAGACGTTGGCCTTCTTTTTGACGCTGACATTATCGAACTGAGCCATGATGGACCCCAAACAGATGAAGGGGTGAAATTGTCGCAGAAAAGCGGCTTAAGAGCCAGTCCTGACTTGTATTTCAGGCTTGCATCTCAGCCCTACCCCGGAGGCTAGCGCTTTTTCAGCAGTGCTTCGAACTGCTGCGCCGGTACCGGTCTGGAGAACAGGTAGCCCTGGCCGAAGTCGCATCCGGCTTCAGTCAGCAGCTCTCGTTGCTGTTCGGTCTCTATGCCTTCGGCGATGACTTTCATCCCCAGCTTATGCGCCATCACGATGATGGCTTCGCACAGGGCCATGTTATTGGAACCAGGGGCAAGATTGTGGACGAAGGACTGGTCTATCTTGAGGAAATCGATGTTGAATTTGTTGAGATATGAGAGTGACGAATAGCCGGTACCGAAGTCATCCAGCGATACTTTTATGCCGCCATCGCGGAATTCCCGCAAGCGGTCGGTGACATGCACCCCGGTATCCAGCAACAAGCCCTCGGTGATCTCGACCACGATGGACTGCCCCGGAAGTTCCAGACTTTCCAGATGCATAGTCCATGAAGGATGGCTGCCGTCCTGGTTATGGAACTGCACCGGCGACTTGTTCACACTGATCTGGAAGTCGGCATGGTGCATGTTGCGCCAGCGTTTTACCTGATGCGCCGCCTGGCGGAATACCCAGGCGCCGATATCCACGATCATCCCGGTCTCTTCGGCGATGGCAATGAATTCTGCAGGACCGATCAAGCCGCGCTTGGGGTGTTCCCAGCGAATCAATGCTTCCGCCTTGTGAATCGCGCCCGATTTTAGTTCCACGATAGGCTGGTAATACACCAGGAACTGATGATTAGCCAATGCATCGCGCAAGTCGTTCACCAGACGCATCCTGGTCTGCGCGGTCTTCTGCATGGATTGCGTGAAATAATGGTAGCGGTTACGTCCCTGGTTCTTGGCCGCATACATGGCCTGGTCGGCGTTCTTCAGCAGCACTTCTGCATCTGATGCATCGGCCGGGTATATCGTCACGCCTATGCTGGCGGAGATATAAGAGACTTCCGTGCCCAGATTAAAAGGCATGGCGAGGTTGTGCAGCACATTCTCGGCGATACGCTCGACATTCTTCATGTCGTCCACTTCACCCAGAATGATGGTGAATTCATCACCGCCGAGGCGCGCCACGGTATCTGTTTCGCGCACGCAGCTCTTGAGACGGCGTGATGCCTCCTGTAGCAGGATGTCGCCTATGGCATGCCCCAGTGTGTCGTTAACCTCCTTGAAGTGGTCAAGGTCGATGAACAGCAGGGCAACGGAATAGCTGGAACGATGCGCCTTCTTGATCTCCAGATTGAGGCGGTCATGCATCATCCTGCGGTTGGGCAAATCGGTGAGCGGGTCGAAATTGGCCTGTTGCCAGATGATCTGCTCAGCTTGTTTGCGTTCCGTGATGTCTCTGGCGAATCCGGCTGTGCCGAATAGCTGCCCTTCGGCATTGATCACAGGCGTTTTATAGGTTTCGAACCAGCGGCGCTCCCTGCCGATCTCTTCCACTTGCTCTTCCAGATTCTTATTGCTCAGGCTGGTCATCACTTGCATATCGTCCGCACGATATGCTTCTGCCAGATCCAAAGGCCATACGTCCAGATCGGTCTTGCCCACCAGTTTTTTCGGCGAGTCGACCCCGCACGCACGTGCGTATGCATTGTTAACTGCCACGAAGCGCCCCTGTTGATCCTTAAGCCAGACCATGAATGGGAAATTATCGAGGATCGCACGCAGTTCCGTCGCTGCCAGCCGGCGCTCATAAATGGATAGCATCAGGCTGATACTGATCACTGTCAGCACCAGCATGTAAAACCAGAAGTTGCTGAGATTGTTATTCTCGGCATCGGTCGCAAACAATCCGACGCCTTTGGATGCACCTAACAGCCCTTGTATCGCCGTGAAGAAAATGATGACCAATACCGGCTGGCGACCAAACCGAACAGCCGCCCAGATCACGAACAGGAACATCCAATAGCCTTGCGCGATAGTGCCGAACGAATGATGGAACCAGCCCATGAAAACGATCTGGCCGGTAAGCACCGCCAAACCAAGACAGATTAAAGTTTCCAGCTTGCGTTCCTGTCTGGTCCATTCATGCGGCGCATAGCGACATACCAGGATGATGGGCACCATCAGCAGGATACCCAGCACATCGCCCTGCCACCAGTGCAACAAGTTCTGCATCGCCGCATGCGCTGGCACTATGCCTGCCAGCAATAATGCAGACACGCCCGTTGCGGCGCTGATGCAGGCACTTAGCGCGGCAGATATGCTCAACCATAGATAATCTCGCGGATGGATCAGGGCATTGCTGAAGCGCGAATTGCTTTTCAGCAGCCATACGCCCACCACCGCTTCCAGCGTCTTGCCGAATGCGATAAGGAGAAACATGGCAGGCGACAGGCCCTGTAGATAACCTTCGACCAGCGCGCCGACAAACACGCCGGGCCAGTATCTTTTACCGCCGATGAGAAGTGCCGCGAAAGCTAAACCGCTGGGGGGCCAGACGATGGAAACAAAGCCGTTTGCGGAGAAAAAACTGACTGCGATTCTGGCCAGCAACACGAAGGTGATTGCCAAGCCCCCCAGCTTCGGGAGATCAGACCACTTATAAACCTGCAAACTCCTCCACATGTGTTCGGCCTCACAAGTATTACGGCTAGGTCTAAAAAGTCCAATTCATATGACAGAATTGATCACAACGATTGTCGCAGAAAGCCGACGCCTCAACCACTCACATCGGCGTCAGGAATTGCGGCTTTGTTGCCATTTCAAACTCAATACCACTGAACAAAGCATGAGGGTGACGGCATTGGCGACGATCACCGGGATACAAGCAATCGCTATGCCATAAACCAGCCATAGCGCCACACCCAATGTGAACAGTGCATACATCGGCAACGATATCCCGGAAAGATCGCGCGTGCGCCATGATAGCCATGCTTGAGGAACGAAAGCGACTGTGGTCGAGAAAGCGGCAGAATAGCCTATGACTTCACTGAGGGCGATACTCATCACTAGCTCCGGAATCGAATAAAGCAGAACAATAGCGACCAATCGCCCTCCATGTAAAGCATGGCGGATAAGATAGTTTGGCCGCAATCGCATCCGGCTGCGGTTTTCAGCACGGGTTAGCCAGTTTTTCTTTGCCTATTTTTTTCTGTTTCTGAGATTCGCTGCAATACGCATTCTGAGCGCATTCAGCTTGATAAAGCCGCCCGCGTCTTTCTGGTCGTAGGCGCCGGCATCATCTTCGAAAGTGGCGATGGAGGGGTCGAACAACGAGTCTGTTGCCGAATCGCGTCCGGTGACGATCACATTACCTTTGTAAAGCTTGACGCGAACGAAACCATTCACGTTTTTCTGCGTATGGTCTATCAACGTCTGCAGCGCCATGCGTTCCGGGCTCCACCAGTAACCGTTGTAGATCAGGCTGGCGTAGCGCGGCATCAGGTCGTCCTTCAAATGAGCGACTTCCCGGTCCAGGGTCAGGGATTCGATGGCTCTGTGTGCTTTCAGCATGATGGTGCCGCCGGGGGTTTCGTAACAGCCGCGCGACTTCATACCGACATAACGGTTCTCCACCAGGTCCAGGCGGCCGATGCCGTGCTTGCCGCCCAGCACATTGAGGTTGGCCAGCAGCTTATGCGGCTTCATCTTCTTGCCGTTAAGCGCGACCGGATCACCGTGCTTGTATTCGATATCCAGATATTCTGCAGCATCCGGTGCTTTTTCCGGCGACACGGTCCAGCGCCACATGGATTCTTCGGCTTCCGCCGCCGGGTCTTCCAGGTGCCTGCCTTCATATGAGATATGCAGCAGGTTGGCATCCATGCTGTAAGGACTGCCGCCCTGTTTGTGTTTCATCTCTACCGGTATCTTGTGTTTCTCGGCATAGGCCATCAGCTTTTCCCGCGACAGCAGATCCCACTCGCGCCAGGGAGCGATGACTTTGATGTTGGGGTTGAGGGCGTAAGCACCCAGTTCGAAACGCACCTGGTCGTTACCCTTGCCGGTAGCACCGTGCGAAATGGCATCGGCCTTGGTCTCGCGCGCGATCTCGATCAACCGCTTGGCGATCAGCGGACGGGCGATGGAGGTTCCCAGCAGGTATTCACCTTCGTACACGGTGTTGGCACGGAACATGGGGAACACGAAGTCGCGCACGAACTCTTCGCGCAGGTCGTCGATGTAGATCTCCTTAACGCCGAATTTTTTGGCTTTTTCCCGTGCCGGCTCCAGCTCTTCACCCTGGCCGATATCGGCAGTAAAGGTCACCACCTCGCAGCCATAGACATCAGTCAGCCATTTCAGGATGACCGAGGTATCCAGGCCGCCGGAATAGGCCAGTACTACTTTCTTTATATCGCCTTTTTTCATATCACTCATTGCTGCAGTTTTCCTAATAATAAATATTCCATCAGAGCTTTTTGCACATGTAGCCGATTCTCCGCCTCATCCCACACCACGGAATGCGGGCCGTCTATCACTTCCGCCGCCACTTCCTCGCCTCTGTGCGCAGGCAGGCAATGCATGAATAGTGCTTTTTTGTCGGCGATCTGCATCATCTCTGCATCCACCTGCCAGTCTGCAAAATCACGCAGACGAACCTCATTCTCTGACTCGAAGCCCATACTGGTCCACACATCGGTAGTCACCAGATCGGCGTCTTTTGCGGCTTGCATCGGGTCTGCGAATTCTTCGAAATGCGCGTGGCCGTATAAACCGGCGCGTTCCACTTCCACTTCGTATCCGGGCGGAGTGGAAACGTGCACATTGAAATCCAGTACCTCAGCAGCCTGCAGCCACGTATTGCAGACATTATTGGAGTCGCCTATCCAGGCCACGGTCTTGCCTTGTATCGGGCCTTTATGTTCGATAAAGGTTAGGATATCCGCCAATATCTGGCACGGGTGATACTCATTGGTCAGCCCATTGATGACCGGTACCCGCGAGTGCGCCGCGAAGCGCTCGATGATGTCCTGCTCGAAGGTACGTATCATTACCAGGTCGGACATGCGAGAGATCACCTGTGCCGCGTCTTCCACCGGCTCTCCCCGCCCCAGCTGGGAGTCCTGCGTATTCAGGTAGATGGCCGAACCGCCCAGTTGCTGGATCCCGGCTTCAAACGACAAACGTGTTCTGGTACTGGCTTTTTCAAAGATCATCACCAGCGTGCGATCAGACAATGGCCAGTATTGTTGGTAATCCTTGAATTTGGCCTTGATCCAGCGCGCGCGGGCAAAAATGTAGTCCAGCTCATTCCGGCTCAGGTCTTTGAATTGGAGGAAATGTTTGACTTCCATATCACTCATCTAGGCAGCACCGGCGACTGCCAGGTGCTTCTCGATCAAGCCGGACAATATATCCACCAGTTGTTGTGCCTCATGCTGTTGCATCACCAGCGGCGGCAACAATCGCACCACTTTTTCTGCGGTGACATTGATCAACAGTCCAAGCTGTAACGCCTGTGCAACTAATTCCACACAAGGCCTATCCAGTTCTATCCCTATCATCAGCCCGGCATTGCGTATCTTCACCACCCCCGCCACTTCCTTGAGCCTGGAGCTGAATGCGCTATTGATCCAGTCGCCCAGCTGTTCGGCGTGCTGCAACAGTTTTTCATCTTCTATGGTGGCGAGCGTAGTCAATGCAGCGGTGCAGGCCAGCGGATTACCACCGAAAGTAGAACCATGCTTGCCGGGAGTGAATATATCTGCTGCAATGCCATGTGCCAGGCATGCGCCTACAGGCACGCCCGAACCCAGACCTTTTGCCAGCGTCATCACGTCCGGCATGATGCCTGTATGCTGGAACGCGAACCAGGTTCCGGTGCGGCCGATACCGCTCTGCACTTCATCCAGCATCAGCAGCCAGCCCTGCTTGTCGCAGATCGCGCGTAAACCGCTCAGGTATCCGCTCACGTCCTTGGGAATATTGATGCCGCCCTCGCCTTGTATCGGTTCCACCAGCACAGCCACCACATTGGGGTTATTTTTGACGACGATGTTGATCGCTTCCAGGTCATCGAACGGCACCCGCACGAATCCCGGCACCAGCGGTTCAAAACCTGCCTGTGCCTTACGGTTGCCGGTAGCCGAAAGCGTGGCCAGGGTACGCCCGTGAAATGCCTGCTCCATGACGATGATGGCGGGAAACTCTATGCCCTTACTATGCCCGTATAACCGGGCCAGTTTGATCGCAGCTTCGTTGGCTTCGCATCCGGAATTGCAGAAGAACACGCTATCCATGCCGGAAATGGCACTGAGCTTATCTGCCAGTTGTTCCTGCTCGACAGTGTGATAGATGTTGGAGACATGGATCATCTTGCCCGCCTGCTGGCTGATGGCAGCGACCAGCTTGGGATGCGCATGCCCCAGACCATTCACGGCGATGCCGGCCAGGGCATCCAGATAGCGTTTCCCTTCGGTATCCCATAGCCATACCCCTTCGCCTTTTACGAAAGTTACGGGCTGGCTGTTATACGTTTTCATCAAATGTGACATGCTGGTTTCAATATATGAAATTATCTTGCTTCTGAAAAGGAAAACGGCGGCACGCGCCGCCGTTTGCGCTCATATTAAATCACCTTAAACGATACGATGGCTCAATCCGGTTGCCATAAAGAATAGCATCGGGATGCTCAGCATCATATTGGTACGCGAAGCCAGCATGGCAACACGACGTGCTTTTGCTTTCTCATCGTCGGAAGCCGGTTTGAAGCCCAGGATCTTTTGCTGGTTAGGCCAGATCAGTACCCACACATTGAACAGCATGATGGTACCCAACCACGCGCCGATTCCGATGCCGGCAAATTCAGGCCTGAGCATGAAAGCGGAAGGCAGATTCGGCCCCAGCAATGCCGCACCAGCCAGCCAGGTCACTACCGCAGCCCAGCGGAACCATAACAAAGCACGCGGGGCAACATGTTTGGTGATACCTGCCGCAGTACCGTCAGCTGCGGCATCTTTGAGCGCAGCCATCTGCACCAGGTTAAAGTAATAAAGCAGGCCTATCCAGGTGATACCGGCCAGGAAGTGTATCCAACGTGCAATCGCCGGGAAATATTCCATGATCAGACCCCCGCCAGAATAAAGTTTTTGAGCACCAGGAATAGCACCAGCGTCAGGATCAGACCTGAAACTATGGTTCCTGTGACCGATTCAAGTGGATTTTTCATAATATCCTCACTGTTAGGTTTTTGTTTTAGAGTTTCTTAGAGAAGTGAAGGGTATAACAAAAGGACGGTTCAGGCAACAATTTAGAGGCCTGTCATGGCCTAGACTTGGATTAAATTCTGGTTAAATTATTTCTCAACAAAGTGCGCCAGAACCCGTGATGCAGCGACAAAACCAAACACCGCCGTCACGCATACCGATGAGCCGAATCCGGCACAATTCAGACCCTCCGGCGCGACGGACGCGCCTTCATTTACTGCTGTATTCACATCATCGCTATCGCATGCCTGTTGCGGGTATGTTAACGGCTCATCCGAAAACACGAATTCCAGGCCGAATTTCTTCTTTGCATCGCGCGGGAAGCCATACTCTTTACGCAACAGGCTACGCACACGCGAAGCCAGGGGGTCTTGCACGGTTTGCGTCAGATCAGCCACCCGCACCCGCGCAGGATCAGTCTGGCCGCCCGCAGCGCCGGTGGACACCATATATACGCCGTGCGTCTTGCACCATGCAATCATCGCCGCCTTGATCCTGGTCTGGTCTATGGCATCCAGTACGGCGTCGTAACCCTGACCCAGCAGCTTATCCAGATTATCCGCGTCCACGAATTCTTCTATCATGGTCACTACACACGCCGGGTTGATGGCATGGATACGCTCCGCCATCGCCAGCACTTTGGCTTTGCCATATTCGTCGCCCAGCGCGTGAATCTGCCTGTTGGTGTTGGATTCCGCGATATTATCCAGATCTATCAGCGTCAGCCTGCCTATGCCGCTTCGCGCCAAAGCCTCTGCCGCCCATGAACCTACGCCGCCTATCCCCACCACACATACATGCGCCTCACAAAAACGGGCAAAAGCCTGCTCGCCGTAGAGTCTGGATGTACCGCCGAAACGGCGCTCAAAGTCTGCTTTCATCTGGTGTATTACATCCTGTCTAAAAACTCAACGTTATACTCGACATTTAAAATCATCATCATAAGCGAAACAATCAGTTAGAATGCATAGTTATTTAGAATCTTCATTGTGCAGACCTGGCATCTGTAAACTTGGCATGACCATTTTTCGGCACCACGCATGAATAGAACAACGACACTGAACAGTCTATGGATGGTGGTCGCTGCTGGTTGCTTTGCGGTCATGGGTGAATGCGTCAAATATGCGACTGTCAAATATTCTGCTGCAGAACTGGTGTTTTACCGCTCACTGTTCGGGCTAGTCGCCATTGTACTGTTTACGCTGCCCCGGCATATGTCTCTTGCCACACCCCATATACGCTTGCATCTGTCACGCAGTATTAACGGCTTTATCGCCATGATGCTTTTTTTCTACACCATACCGCATCTACCCTTGGCGACGGCACTATCATTGAACTATACCTCACCCATCTTTCTGACCATCTTCTTGGCCTTGACCATGCATGAGAAAGTAAGTCTGGTACTGGTCACGTCGATATTGCTTGGTTTTGTCGGGGTAGTGCTATTGCTGAACCCAATATTACACTGGAGCTTCATTGCATCCAGCGGGCCCGGCCTGGTGTGCGGCATTCTGACCGGGTTCGTCTATCTGCAGGTGACACAGCTTGGCCGTCTCAATGAACCGGAGTGGCGCACCGTGTTCTATTTCACACTGGTATGCAGCATCGCCAGCGCCAGTTGGGCGATGACGCAGAAATTCCACCCCATCGCCATGGCAGACATACCGTTACTGGTGGGCATAGGATTTGCCGCCACCATAGGACAACTCACCATGACCAGAGCCTATCGCAAAGGCGATTGCCTGACGGTGGCCAGCCTTGCCTACTGTACCGTCGTATTCGCCAGCCTGCTGGACATATTGTTATGGCACAAGCACCTATCAACACTGAACTGGCTGGCGATCCTTCTGATTATATGCGCGGGGTTATTGAGTATCTTGTTTACTGCGAACAAAGCCGCTGCGAACAAAGCTGAGCCTTCTCTACTCTAAATTTATGTACCGCAACGTTCGCTAACCCGGAAAACATTATGATAAGAGCATTAATTCAACGATTTGGCAGCCTGGGAGTCACCATCGTCGCCAGCCTGCTGGCAGTCAGCGGCACCATAGGTATGACGGCGATCTATGATCTGGCAATCAAACATGCCATTCCGCGCGACGATCTGCTGATAGGTGCCATGGCTTCTGCCACCATCGCGCCGCTGGTCATTTACTGGCTGGCTACGCTGTCGTACGAGTTATATAAATCCGAACAAAGACTATCCGCGCTTTCACAAAAAGATCCGCTGACCGGCGCTTATAACCGGCGTTATTTTGATGAACAATCCAGAATCGAATGCGCGCGCTCCCACCGTTACAGTCAGTCGCTGGCGATACTGATGATAGACCTGGACAAGTTCAAGCAAGTGAATGACACCCACGGCCATGCGGCCGGGGATGAAGTACTGAAAGCCATCGTGCAGATCGGCACCAAAGCGTTGCGTAAATCCGATGTGCTGGCGCGCTTCGGCGGTGAGGAATTCGTGGTATTGCTGCCTCATGCCGATATCAAGGAAGCCACCATGCTGGCGAATCGCTTGCGCAAAAACATCGAAGAAGCTGAAATTAAAACCGCTGAATTGGTGTTACGCGTCACGGTCAGCATAGGGGTTTCCATACTGGCCGCACACGAGTCCGATATTACCGAGATGCTGTCGCGCGCCGATCATGCCATGTATAACGCCAAGCATGGCGGACGCAACCGGGTGGAAGTGATGCCTGCGCCTGTCAGTTAGGGATCGATCAGGCCGCAACGCATCGCCATCAATGCCAGATCAGCTGAGGTGGAAGCACTTAATTTCTGTTTGATATTGTAAAGATGCGTACCCACCGTGCGCGGGCTCAGGCATAGGGTCTCGGCGATGTCGTTGGTGGTCTTGCCTTTGGCCAGTGCGATGAACACTTCGAACTCTCGCGCAGACAACACATCCACCGGATTCTGTTCACCATTCAGCTGCTGTATCGCCATCTGCTGGGCGATGCTGGCTTCCAGATATTTCTTGCGTCCGGCGACAGTACGTATCGCCTTGATCAATTCTTCCGCTGCACTGCGTTTGGTCAAATAACCCAATGCACCTGCATTCAACACGCGCTTGGGATGCACCGAATCTTCATGAGCTGACAGCACCAGTATCCGGGCATGATCGTCTTTGGCCATGATGCGCTCTATCGCTTCCAGGCCGCCGATACCGGGCATGGTAATGTCCATCACCACCACGTCGGGCTTGTATTCTCCATACATCTTCACGCCTTGCTCGCCGTTCTCGGCCTCGGCGATGACCTTGATGTCACTCGCCGATTCCAGCAGCATCTTGAAGCCCATGCGCACTACTGCATGGTCATCTACCAGCATGACATTGATCATTGCTTGCCTCCGATTGGTATCGTCACCTGTATCTTCACTCCTTTTCCGGGTGCCGATTCTAACGCAAAACTGCCATTTAACGCCTGCACCCTTTCGCGCATTCCCAGCAAGCCGAACTGCTGACTCTGCTCCAGTTTGCTGACGTCCATACCCACACCGTTATCCTTTACCGTGAGACTGGCTTCCCCGCCCGGAGTTCGCTGCAAGGTGATATTAATCTCGCTCGCCTGCGAATAGCGTAGCGCGTTGGTTACCGACTCCTGCACGATACGATACAGATTGATATTCAGCGTT
>Ga0265327_10001664_pt1 | contig 26733 bp, 23 predicted proteins | sample 41621metaG_FD_202089 | JGI IMG/M metagenome (GOLD analysis project Ga0265327, IMG submission 202089) | Rhizosphere microbial communities from Carex aquatilis grown in University of Washington, Seatle, WA, United States - 4-16-21 metaG | ecosystem: Host-associated > Plants > Roots > Rhizosphere...
GGCTAATGCTTCTTTTGGCATACGAGCTGCTTTGATACGCTTTTCCAGATCTTCGAGCTCAGCATTTTCATCCTGCTCACCCAATTCCTTCTGGATCGCTTTCACCTGCTCATTGAGGTAATACTCACGCTGGCTCTTTTCCATCTGACGCTTTACACGTCCACGGATACGTTTTTCTACTTGAAGGATATCAATTTCTGCTTCAAGTAAGCTGAGCAGATGTTCCAGGCGATGGCTAACACTGAACATCTCAAGGATAGTTTGTTTTTCCTCAAGCTTAAGAGATAAATGTGCTGTTATGGTATCTGCAAGCCTGCCTGCATCATCAATCGTTGCGAGCGAGGTAAGTATTTCAGGAGGAATTTTTTTATTGAGTTTAACGTATTGATCAAACTGCGTGAAAACCGTACGCATTAAAGCTTGGGTTTCATTATCATCAGCAGCAGGTTGTTCGATACGCTCAGCGTGCGCTGCAAAGCACTCTACGGTTTCAACGAAGTCGACTACCTTGGCACGATGTAAACCTTCAACCAGTACCTTAACAGTACCATCAGGTAATTTAAGCATCTGCAATACGGTAGCGATAGTGCCAACATCGTAAAGGTCAGTCGCCTTAGGGTCATCTTCATTCGGTGATTTTTGAGCAACAAGAAGAATCTGCTTGTTGTTTTCTGACGCAAGCTCTAGCGCCTTGACCGACTTTGCTCTGCCAACAAATAGTGGGATAACCAGATGTGGATAGACAACAACGTCACGCAACGGGAGTAAGGGTATGAGACCTGTTTCAGTTGAGAATACTGGTAATGTTTGTTCAGTCATGCGAAAGCCTTTTGTGTAAGCTGGCAAGGTGACATTCCTCGCCCGTAAGGATTAAATGGGGACAAACACCTTTGATTCAAGCGTTTTATAGCGCTTGAATCAATATTTAAGTTTCACTTAACTTGCAGACTCAGCAACACGCGGCTCGTCAGAGTAAATCAATATAGGAGGACTATCACCAGTGATTACGCCTTCGTCTACCACCACTTTGCTCAAATTAGTTAAGGATGGAAGATCAAACATAATCTCAAGTAAAGAGTGCTCCAATATAGAACGTAGGCCACGAGCACCAGTCTTCCTTTCCAAGGCTTTTTTGGAAATCATTTCTAGCGCAGATTCACGGAACTCAAGGTCCACGCCTTCCATCTTGAACAATTTAGCATATTGCTTCGTGAGTGCATTTTTTGGCTCGACCAGAATTGTCATTAGAGCCGCTTCATCCAAAGATTCTAATGTAGCAACTACCGGCAAGCGGCCAACAAATTCAGGGATCAATCCAAACTTGATTAAATCTTCTGGCTCAACATCCCTTAATACATCACCGATTGCGCGGGTATCTTCCTTACTTTTAACTTCAGCACCGAAACCAATACCACCCTTTTCTGAGCGATGACGAATAACCTTATCAAGCCCATCAAACGCACCACCACAAACGAAGAGAATGTTGGTGGTATCGAGTTGCACGAACTCTTGATTAGGATGCTTGCGACCACCTTGTGGTGGCACGGAAGCCACTGTACCTTCAATAAGTTTAAGTAGTGCTTGCTGCACACCCTCGCCAGAGACGTCACGAGTAATCGAAGGGTTATCAGATTTACGTGAAATCTTGTCGATTTCATCAATATAGACAATGCCGCGCTGCGCTTTTTCGATATCGTAGTCACATTTTTGCAGAAGTTTCTGCATTATGTTTTCTACATCCTCACCGACATATCCTGCTTCTGTAAGAGTGGTTGCATCAGCCATCACAAATGGTACGTCAAGCAGGCGAGCAAGTGTTTGAGCGAGTAAGGTTTTACCTGAGCCAGTCGGGCCTATCAGCAAAATATTGCTTTTAGCTATCTCAACGTCATCTTTCGCATCAGTTTGGTTGAGACGCTTGTAATGGTTATATACAGCGACTGACAGATTTTTCTTGGCATGAGTTTGACCAATCACATACTGATCAAGAATCTCACAGATCTCTTTTGGGCTAGGCAGGTTGCTATCACGAGATTTAAGGCCATTAGCGCCCTGTACTTCTTCCCGGATAATATCGTTACACAAATCGACGCATTCATCACAGATGAATACAGAAGGTCCAGCAATCAGCTTCCTAACTTCATGCTGACTTTTGCCGCAAAACGAGCAATACAGTAATTTTTCGCCTTCGGCTTTGCTTGTCATTTAAATTCCTAACTAGATTACTTACGACACCATCTTATGCGGCATCGACACGGTTGGCAATTACCTTATCAACCAAGCCATATGCAACAGATTGTTCTGCACTCATAAAGTTGTCACGGTCCGTATCACGCTCAACATTTTCAATTGGCTGACCGGTGTGATTAGCCATGATTTGGTTCAACTTTTCACGCAAGTAGAGTATTTCTTTGGCGTGAATTTCAATATCAGAGGCTTGGCCCTGATATCCGCCGAGCGGTTGGTGAATCATGACACGTGAGTTGGGCAAACAGAAGCGCTTGTCTTTTGCACCAGCGGTGAGCAGCAATGCTCCCATGCTTGCAGCCTGACCTATACACAGGGTACTAACATCCGGTTTGATAAATTGCATGGTGTCATAAATCGCCATACCTGCCGTGACTGAACCACCAGGAGAGTTAATGTAGAGTGAAATATCCTTATCAGGGTTTTCAGCTTCAAGAAACAATAATTGTGCAACTACCAGATTGGCTGTCATGTCATTCACAGGACCAACCAAGAAGATCACCCTTTCCTTGAGCAATCGGGAGTAGATATCGTAAGAACGTTCTCCACGGCCACTCTGCTCTATCACCATCGGAATATATCCGAGGCCTTGGGGCTCCCACTGGCTTTGCATACTCATTAAGTATTCCTCATCAAATCGTCAAATTTAACTTTCTTATCCGTGACCTTGGCTGATTCAAGCACCCAAGTCACGACATTCTCTTCTGTAGCAAGTGCAGCAGGCTCATCCAGACGTTTTGGATCATCGTAATACCAGCGCACAACATCTTCAGGACGCTCAAAACTTTGTGCAAATACATTAACCATACCGCGTACCTGATCGGCGTTTGCGTGCAAGCCATTGTTGTTCACAACCTCAGCCAAGATCAAGCGGAGGCTAGCATTACGTTTAGCCTGTTCCTCAAACACCTGAGGCTCAAGAGTTACTGTGCTGAGATCAACGCCACGCTGCTGGAGGTTTTGCTGTGCCATCTGCATCAGACGGTTAGTTTCAACACCTAATAATGTCTTTGGCAATTCAAGCTCAGTGTTATCCACTAAGGCCTGAAAAACTTGCTCTTTAAGCTTGGAGCGAACACGTTTTGCAACTTCCTGAGTCAGGCTATCTTTGATCTCAGCTTGCATCTTTTCAACATCACCATCTTCTACGCCCAAGGCTTTTGCAAACTCGGCATCAACTTTAGGTAATTTTGGCTGCTCAACAGAATTTACGATCACCTGATAAGAGACAGTTTTACCAGCCAATTGTTCCGGCTGATGATCTTCAGGGTAAGTAATGTCGAATGCCTTGTCGCTGCCAGCCTTAACCCCAACCATTGCATCGTCGAAAGCCTCAACGCGGCCACCCTCACCCAGCACAAGATCTATACCTTGATCGCCAGTGCTCTCAACCTCTTCACCATTGATTGACGCACGCAAAGTTACATTAACCTTGTCACCCTTTTTACTTGCACGCTTTACTGGCTCAAACGTTACGCGTTGCTGAACGAGGACATCAATCGTCTTTTTTACATCAGCCTCAGTCACTTCCAGAACTGGACGTTCAATTTTGGCCTTGGCCAGACTGCCGACTTTAACTTCCGGAAACACTTCGAAAGTCGCCACATATTCGAACTGTTCCGCAGCTTCTACAAAGGGCTTGTGTTCAATATTAGGGAAACCAGCAACACGCAGCTTGTTTTGCTCAACCGCATCGCTAAAGCTTTTTTCAACTGCACCTGAGAAAACTTCATCTCTTACCTGAGCGCCATATTGCTGCTCAACAATTTTCAGCGGCACTTTGCCAGGACGAAAACCAGCAAGCTTGGCTGTACGTGCCAAACGATTGATGCGTTGGCTAACTTCTTCTTCAAGAGGTTTGATAGGTACCGTAACCGTCATACGGCGCTCGAGGTTACTAATAGTTTCAACGGTTGCTTGCATGGGTTTATCCTTAAATTCGGTTGTTGGTGCGAAAGGAGAGACTCGAACTCTCACGCCTTGCGGCGCTGGAACCTAAATCCAGTGCGTCTACCAATTCCGCCACTTTCGCAGGTTACAATTAATCTTGTTTCGGTTGAGATGGCCTGACAGCCAGATTCTTTCCGAAGATATTATTGAATAATTCAGCATTGTATCTCAACTGGAGGCGAAGCGAAAACCTCTGATGCACTACAAATCTAATAAATAGCTGGTTTTCTTGCTGCTTATGTGGCGATGCTGGCAATTCAGTTTTGCTAATATAGCAATCAAATCACAAGCATTCGAATACATCACTGATGTACAAAATCAAGAAAAAATAAGATGAAAAATGCTACTGGGGTTACAATTTAATCTGCAATTCTCAAAATTACCTGAAAGAAACAAAATGCCGCACACCATCAATCTAGAAGAAATCAACATGTTGCGCGCTGAACTGGAAATGTTAATGAAGGAACGTCAGGCGCTTCTTAAAATAACCGGAGCAGCTACAAGCCTAGTTGCCGAACTTGATAGCCATGACCTCCCAAAAGGCGCAGTTGAAGCAGCAGATTTGCTGGCTACTAGCATCAACCACCTGAGCGAAGAAACACTGAAAGATGCCCTGAACGCAGTCCAGGCAAGGGTTGTTTAACAACTCACCTCAATAAGCCTCTTAAACTTAAAAATTGCCCACATACTTGTCTGCATGTAATATCGGGCGGACACGGGGAGTGGGCAGCTTTGAGCAAGTTATCAATATCAAAAATTCGATTATCCTTTACAGCAGCATTGCTAGTCACCATGCTTGCGAGTTGTGGGTTTCAAAATTACCAAGCCCAACCACTTAACCCATCTGACTCAGCCAAGCGCTATCAGGCTCATGATCCTTACAGCGAGGACTTTCAGCGCTATCTAATTGCGCAAGATTATCCAGAAAGTGAATTGCCGATCCATGCCTGGGGCTTAAAGGAACTTACTTTTAGCGCTCTATTTTTCAATCCTGATTTGGATCTGGCCAGAGCGCAATGGCGATCTGCAATAGCAAGCCAGAGTACAGCCAGCCAAAAACCCATTCCTGCGATCTCGACCAAAACTGAAAACCATAGCAACGATAGTGGAGTCTCTCCCTGGTCGCTTGGATTATCAATTGATGTTCCCATAGAAACAGGCGGGAAGAGACAGGCCAGAATAGATCGAGCTAGCAGTCTTTCAGAAGCAAGTAAGCTCGAAATTGGACAAACTGCGTGGCACATCAGAAACCAACTAAGCCAGAACTGGATAGCTTTTGTTTACTCAATTAACCAGTCCAGAATACTTGAGCAGGAGCTGCATATACGCGAAGAGATAGCCTCCATGCTACAGAAAAGACTATCTGCAGGATTAAGCTCCAGCATTGATCTCAACAACGCCAGAATTCAGCTGCAAAAAACCCAACAACAACTGGATACTGAAACCGCACGCGTTCCAGTACTAAAAGCTGCATTAGCTGCAAGCGCAGGCTTATCTCCAGAAACGCTTTCCAAACTTGACCTGAAGATTCCCAGCCTTGCCGATTACAGCCTGATTGATATTGAGCAGTCAAAAATGCAAGACATGATGCGTGACGCACAAGCAAATGCAGTACTCAATCGGCTTGATATCAGGGCTGCTTTGGCAAGATATGCTGCAGCAGAATTTAAACTAAAGTTGGAAATCGCCAAGCAATACCCGGATATTGTGCTTTCACCAGACTATACCTATGACCAAGGTGATAGAGTCTGGTCATTAGGCATAGGCGCCTTGCTAACTTTTCTCAATAAAAATCGCGGCCCGATTGAAGAAGCAAAATCATTACGTGATGTTGAAGCAGCCCAGTTTGAGGTATTGCAGGCGAATGTAATCAACAACCTCAATCAAGCCATAGCTGCCTTCATTGCCAGCCAAGACACCCTTAATAAGAGCCACATTCTGAAAGAATCGATGCAATCACGGAGCCAGCAAATTGAGCGTCAATTCAATGCTGGATATAGTGATAGGCTGGAATTGGTATCCAACAAATTAGAAAACCTGATTGCTGTACAGGGGGAATTCGATGCTGCATATCGCTTGATTAAAGCTCGTGCCAATCTTGAAGATGCAATGCAACGCCCTCTCGACGACAGCAGCTTCAATACCAATTAACGCACATTAGATATTAGGAGCTGATACCGATGAATCGCAAAATTGCCATCATCATTGGCCTGCAAGCATTACTCATCGTCATCCTGTTTTGGGTTTTGGTTTTTTATGGCAAGGATGAATATGAAGCTTATTCGCAGCAGCAAGGGGAAGAAGTACAAACACCGAGCCATGTGATCTCTGAAGAAGGCTCTGCCGTCATCACTATCAGCCAGAAAATGCAGGAACAAAGTGATATCACGACCTCCCCATTAACAAGCGCTAGATTGCACCAAACCCTTAGCGCATACGGCAATGTAATTGGCATTGATAGCCTGATTGATTTGCGAACAAAATTTCTTGCGGCTAAAGCTGAAGCAAACGTAATTCAGGCTTCTCTCAATAATAGCAAAGCAGAATATGAGCGCCTGCATGAACTGAATCAGGATAACCGTAACATTTCTGACAGAGCGGTACTAGTTGCCGAAGCTCAATACAAATCAGATATCGCCAAATTGAATGCAGCCAATGTTGCCGCAAGCAATCTACGCGACAGCATCAGACAGCAATGGGGTGAAGTATTGACTGCCCGAGCAACAGAGCAGGCAAGTAGTAAGTCTCTACAAGCCTTACTAGCCTATCGGGAAGTGCTGATACAAATTACCTTTCCATTTAGCACAGCAGAACCAAAACCTGACAGCACATTACAAGTGACTCCGACAGGTACTCAATCAAAATCGACAACAGCAACGTTTATTTCCGCCTCGCCACAAACTGATCCCACAGTTCAAGGTAAAACCTATTTTTACCGGGCCCCAGCTGGCAATCTGCGGTCTGGCATGCGCGTCACAGTAAGTCTTAGCGAAACCGGGAATAGTGCCGATGGCGTAATTGTGCCCGGCACAGCGATTGTCTGGTATTCAGGTAAAGCTTGGGTGTATATAAAAGAAGATACTGAAAAATTCCGGCGTATCCCAGTCAGCACCGCTGTTGAATCTAATGGTGGCTGGTTCAACATCGAGGGCCTAAAAACGGGTGATGAGGTAGTCACCAATGGCGGGCAGCTATTACTGTCCGAAGAGTTTAAATACCAGATCAAAAACGAGAATGAAGATTAGGTATACCCGCCCATGATGTCATCTATCGTTCGCTTTTCTATCCGCTTCAGCGGTGTGATCATTGGCCTAGCCAGCCTGATGGTACTTTATGGTATTTACAGCCTTAGCAGAACCAATCTGGATGTTTTCCCTGAGTTCTCGCCAACGCAATTAGTGATACAGACCGAATCACCCGGACTTTCGGCTGAACTGGTTGAATCTCTGGTGAGCCAGCCGATAGAAAACAGCATCGCAGGAACGGTGGGCATTGAGACCATGCGCTCACAATCAATCCCGGGGCTATCTGTCATCACGGTCATTTTCAAAGAAGGCACCGACATTTACAGAAATCGTCAGGTGATTGCTGAGCATCTGGCTACCCTCAACAATATGCTTCCGGCTGGCATTACCCCTAACATAACACCGCTAACCTCAGCGGCAAGCACTGTCATGGGCATAGGTCTAACCTCAGATAGTCGATCTTTGATGGATTTGCGTAGTATTGTCGACTGGACGATACGGCCACATTTGCTATCTGTCCAGGGCGTCGCAGATGTGAATGTTTTCGGCGGGAAGATTCGACAATTTCAGATACAGGTGAATCCCGAGAAACTGGTTCGTTATGGGCTGACTTTGCAGGAAGTAATTGAAGCCGCCCGGAAAGCAACGGGGGTGCGTGGCGCTGGCTTTATCGAAAACAATAATCAACGCATTATCATTAACACTGAAGGACAGTCGCTTTCACCACAGCAGCTCGGTAATAACACCCTCCTGCACCGCAATGGCCAAACCATTAAGTTGGCAGACGTCGGCGAAGTCGTCGAGGCCCCTGCCCCATCAATCAGCGCCTCAGCAATCAATGGCAAGACTGGCGTCTACCTGTCAATTCAAGGGCAATTGGGTGCCAATACCCATGGCGTTACGCAGGCACTGGAAGCTGCCATTGAACAGCTAAAACCAACACTGGAGAGCGAGCATGTCACTTTACATGTCGGACTATTTCGCCCTGCCAATTTTATTGAAACCGCCATCGATGGCGTGCAACGCGACATATTAATCGGTTCAGTACTCGTAATTACCGTGCTCTTCCTGTTCCTGTTTAATGTACGTACGGCTTTTATCTCCGCCACTGCCATCCCACTTTCCTTGCTGACGGCAATTGTTGTGCTTGGATACTACGGTACCGGGCTGAATATCATGGTTTTGGGTGGCTTGGCGATAGCACTCGGTGAAGTCGTTGATGACGCGATTATTGATACTGAGAACATATTCAGGCGCCTTAAGGAAAATCGCCTATCGGCGATTAAAGAGCCAATTTATCAGGTTGTCTTTAATGCTTCGATGGAAGTTAGAAGCTCAGTGGTTTATGCCACGATTATCGTTGCGCTGGTATTCATGCCACTGCTGACGCTTAGCGGCGTCGCTGGCAAATTATTCGCACCAATGGGCTATGCCTACATCTCTGCCATTCTGGCTTCTCTGGTGGTCGCGCTGACACTCACGCCAGCACTTTGCTATCTGCTATTGGGCAAGGCTGAACTGGATACGGAAGACTCGCCCTTGATTCGCCATATCAAACACGGCTATATCAAGCTGCTTTATAAAATCGAGCGTCACTACAAATCCATTATTATCATTGTCATGCTATTCATCGCTCTTGGTCTTGGCATGCTGCCTTTGTTCCGAAGTCAATTCATCCCGGCATTGCATGAAGGGCATTTCATCATGCATATGACGCTGGTACCCGGCAGCTCAGAACAGGAATCATTGCGTATAGGCAAGAGAGTTGCAGCTACGATCGGAGAAATCAAAGGTGTACGCTCAGTTGCGCAATGGGTAGGCAGAGCCCCTAATGCGGCAGATACATTTGGCACGCATTACAGCGAGTTTGAGATTGAGATAGGCACGCTGTCTGGCGAAGAACAAACCCGCATCTTGCAGGAGATACGCGAAAAACTGTCAGGCATCGATGACGAAAATATCGACACTGATGAAGATGGCCCCGCCCCACCAGGCTTTGTCGGCATTAACTTTGCCATCAATACCTTCCTTACCGAACGTATTGAGGAAACCATCTCGGGTTATGCTGCATCGCAGGTGATTAACATTTACGGTCGCGATCTTGATTCGCTGGATCATGACGCACAAGCTATTGCTGGCCTCGTCAGCACTATTCCCGGAGCAAGTGATGTGATGGTGCAATCACCGCCAGGCACACCTCAGTTAGTGATTCGATTACGCCCTGACAAGATGATCCAATGGGGCTTACAAGCGACTGACGTTCTGGATAATGTCAGGGCTGCATATGAAAGCGTGCCAGTTGCACAAATCTATCAGGGCAATCGGGTCATTGGGGTGAGTGTAGTGCTGGACAACAAATCCAGAAATAACATCAGCAAAATTGCCAGCCTGCCACTCATGAACAACGAAGGAAAACTGATTCGACTGGCTGATGTGGCTGATGTGACAGAAGAAAATGGCCGCTCGAAGATTCTGCATTCAGGTGCCAAGCGCATACAAACAGTAACGGCCAATGTCAGTGGCCGCGACATTGCTGCCTTCACTGACGAACTGCAATCTCGCATCAAAAAAGAAATCAAGCTAGGGGCAGGCAACTATCTGGCATTTAGCGGGGAAGCTGAGGCACAGGCCAAGTCCAGAGAAGATTTAATCGTGCATTCATTACTGGCCATCGTCGGTATCTTCTTGATGCTCTACATCGCATTTGGTCGCTTACGTAATCTACTGCTTACCTTTGCCAATCTGCCGTTTGCCTTAATTGGCGGGGTGCTAGCTGCACTCTTTACTGGCGGCTGGATATCGCTAGGCTCAATGGTGGGATTCGTTACACTATTTGGCATTACCTTACGCAACTCCATCATGCTGGTCTCTCACTACCAGCATTTGGTGAATGAAGAGAACTGCATGTGGGGGCTGGAAACCGCAATACGTGGTGCTTCCGAACGTCTGCCTTCGATATTGATGACGGCGCTTGTCACAGCACTGGGCTTATTGCCGCTGGCAGCTGGCAGCGGTCAACCAGGGCGTGAAATTGAAGGCCCGATGGCCACTATCATTGTTGGCGGATTAGTGACCTCGACTATTTTGAATTTATTAATCTTACCTACTATCATGTTGCACTTTGGCAGGTTTGAACGTGATCAACAGGCCTGATTAGTCGTACTTGATATATTTGAAACGCTGATCTTCATTGGGCGTGCCTTCTAGCGCCCCACCCTCTTTACCCGGTTGCCACTGGATAACCTCTTCAATTTTCTTCGCAAGCGTAAAATCCTTATCCGTAATACCTTTGGCGCTATGCGTGCAAAGCTTAACAATGACAAAGGCATAAGAAACCGTTAGATCAGGATGATGCCATGCAGCCTCGGCTAGATGCCCAACCGTATTGACCACCATCAAAGTACCCTTCCAGCTACCGGTTTTATACTTGCGACGTATCCAGCCATCTTCATAAATCCAGTGTGGCAATTCAGATGCTAGCTTTTCAGTAATTTCAGCTTCGCTATATACACGATCCTGAGTTTTTTCTTCCATATCTAGCCTCCGATTATTCAGTAACTTGCGATCCAATCAGTTGTAACTGATCTTCGGTAAACGCTTCAGTAAAATAACGATAATCAGATTTATCAACAACCCAGGTTTTGAATTCCTGATCACCAATGAAATCCTTCAGGCATGAATCTACGATATCCTCAGCTTGAAGTGCACTCAAGCTGATTTTTGGTACTAAAGGTTTGGTTGATTTTACGAGCAAAAGATGTGATGCGCCGACTTTCTGTGCCAGCCATGCAGCCAGGCTATCGGAAGTGACATCCCAATTAGTCGGGATTGTGTCATCAGCCATGACCATTTTTGAAGGCAGCCAGATAATCCCTCTGTGCTGCCAACCGCGCTCAGCAAGCTCAAGCTCACTGGCTGCAGTTGCAAGATCATGGTTCATACCAGCCATCATGACACCAAACTGATCCATGGACATCACCGCCATCTGGTGCGCTGTTTTATCATCCAGACTGGTTAGTTGCTGAGCTTCGCGTACTGCGTCGGCAAACAGGCCTCCACCGGGCACAATAATCACTTTGCCGTCACCCAGTTTTGCAATCTTTTGCAGCCATTGACCAAGCTCTTCGCTCCCGATCAGGCTACCACCCAGCTTAATTACCCACATTCTCGCCTTCACCTTGGTGTGATTATCCTCTACAGGCGTTAACGGGTTATTCTTATTAATCTTGATCCCTCCCAAATACTTTCACGAGATCAAGCATTGAGGATGCCTTATCCCAAGTTTCAGAATACTCCCTTTGCATAACTGAGTCAGCAACAATTCCCCCGCCTGCCCAGAACCGGATAATCCCATTGGAGTAGACTGCCGTGCGTATTGCGATATTAGTATCCATATTGCCATCGAAGCCAATATAGCCAATAGCTCCGCAATATAATCCACGACGATGCGGCTCGATCTCTTCGATAATTTCCATCGCTCTTAGCTTGGGCGCACCCGTGATTGACCCGCCAGGAAAACATCCCCTTAACAAATCAATCGCCGTCTTAGCGGTCGCCAGTTTCCCAGTCACGGTGCTTACCAGATGATGCACATTGGCAAAGCTTTCCAAGGCAAACAAGCGGTCAGCGCGCACGGAACCAGTCTCGCAATTTTTGCTGATATCGTTACGCAATAGATCGACGATCATCAGGTTCTCAGCTCGATCTTTAGAGCTATGCCTTAATTCATTGGCGTTATGTCGGTCTTGTTCAGGATCAGCGGCTCTTGGCCGCGTACCCTTGATTGGCCTGGTTTCAACATGACTCCCCTGAACTTGCAGAAATCTCTCGGGTGAGGAAGATAAAATCTGAACTTCTGGAAAATTCAAATAGGCCATGAATGGTGCGGGGCTAATCTTGCGCAATTGTTCATAGGCAATCCACCCATCGCCTATCGCACTGGCAGCGAACCTTTGCGCAAGGTTGACCTGATAGCAATCACCTTCTTCTATGTAACTCTTGACCTTATCAAAAGCATTTTCATAGCTCGACATATCCATATTCGAAAGCACATCGCCAATATTGAAAGAACCAGCAACTGCTTGGTATGGACGTTCAAACAACTCACACAGTGCACTCCAGCCCTTCTCGGTTTCTGCATCCAGACCATGTGAAACCAGCCAGCTTCGACGGTGCTTATGATCTACCACTAAAGCCCAATCATAGAGACCCACCATCATTTCCGGGATATTCTCGGCATCCATTGCCAGCACTGGCATCTGCTCAAGGCGACGGGCAAGATCATAGCCAAAATAACCGACTGCGCCCCCCTCAAAAGGCAAATCAAACGACAATCCGCTGTAGGGAGTCATCAAGCGATTCAGGAGAAGGAATGGGTCCTCAGCACTGCTCTGCTGGCCATTTGAATCGGAAATATGCGTTAACTCACCCTCTGTCACTATCGTCGCAAAAGGCTGTGCTGAGATGATGTCATAGCGACCATATTGACTGCCAGGCTGACCACTATCCAGAAAAACTGCCCATGGCTGATGCGCTATTCTGGCAAAAAGTTCTGCACTATCAGGTTGATAAATTAATTCATGTTTAAGCATCAAGTATTAGCTATTTCTCAAAAGTGCAGCCACTGCACATGCTGGCAAACAGACGTTGATCCAGCCAGCCAGATCGCTATCGGTATTTTCCAGTAGAGATGCAGCGTTTATATAAGGACGTTCAAGTTGTAGCGCTAACTGCTTTGCAAGAAAGCTTCCCGCGCCAGCACCGATGATAGGCGCATCTTGATTTAAAAGGTTCCTTGAATATGCTCGACTAGCTGCTTCAGCCAATTGATGCAATTGCCGCTGTTTAAATGCCTGTGCGAGGCAAATCCAGGCCGACATAGGCGCATCGTCAACATCATGTCCTACCATGCGCGCTAAACGGCGTGCACTTGCCTCCAGCGACTTATCGCCACCATCAGCCGTATCAGCCATATCTTCCGCTTCGTTCAAGTCAGATGTGAGCCTGTAGATGTCTGCGCTGGTAGCGAAATATTCAGCAGCCACCATGACCAACTCGCCTGCAAATGGGATTTGCTGTGCAATTGCCATGAGAGGGGTGCGCACTACCCCGGTATAGACCAGCTCCTGATATTGCATGCGTTGTGCATCATTTGCGCCTCTGGCTTGCGGTTTGCCTGCCTTGAGGAGTATGAGGTCTGCAGTTGTGCTGCCGATATCGACAAACAAGGCATCTGGAATCTGGCTAGCCAGCCAGCAGGAACTTGCGAGCCAATTAGCAGAAGCAATCGACGATGTATTATAGGCAACGTCAGCAATCGCAATAAAGCCTTTATCTCCAGCATAAAATGCAACCCTGCCATCCAGCTCCTGGCAAAGTAAATCGGCAATCTGGGAAACGCCTTTAGCACGATTAGGGAAAATATCTACCAGCTCGCCTGTCATAGTCACAGCATGCTCTATTGCTGGCTGGTCAAGCTGGCTCAGGATCAACCTGATAGCGATTTGCAGTTGCTCTATGCCACGCCATAGTGGGCATGGCACCTGTATCACCTGCCTGACCTGCCCACTAGCATCCAGCAATGCTGCCTTCAGGTGGGCACCACCAACATCCCAGCCTAGGGTTGATTGATTATTCATACAGCGATATTTCTATCCGGTTATATGCCAATTGCGGCATCACAAAAGCATCATTATAGGCCAAGTCCAGGATTAGCCTTGCTGGATTCAGCCCCGTAGCTTCGTGCATACCAACATAAGATGTGGTTAGTCGCGGGTTGATTTCAAGCACATGCATTTCATCACCATTAACGATCAGGTCAATCCCTACATACCCAAATAAACCCGGTATAGCTATGGCAATCTGGTTTGCGATTTCCATAAACTGCTGGCGATACTCATGCAAGTCATTGAGTATGCTGCCGCTATAGGCAAACTGGCTTGCATCAAGCTCTATTTTCTGTCGATTACAGCTTAACAGCCAGGCTTGACCATCCTTGCATAGTATCGAAATGCTGGCCGCTATTCCCGGCAGGTATGGTTGCACAATATGACTGAGCTTACGTGTCTGCATCCAGCCATCCAGATCAGCCCTACTCTCAAAATAAGCACTGTCTTCACAACCGGCACCATCATCCCGTTTAGCTACATAAGCATTGCTGTCAATACTTGGCATATCTGGCCAGCGATAACATGCAATAGTCGGTATACCGGCGGCAATTAGAATCTCAGCAGTGAAAGATTTACTACTAGTGATACCGACAGCACGTTCATAAGATCCAAGCAATGTTGCATCATATTGGCTCGCAAGTTGGGTAAGTCTGGTCAGCACCCCTTCTGTTTCCGGCGCAATTAGCAACAAAGCATCGGCACTTGCGAAGCATTCTGCCCATAGCTCCCATGGGTTGGTCCCAATTTCTACAGGAATTAAGATGCGCGCACCTTGGGGCTCAGGTAAACGGGAGTCATAACAAACGACTACTTCAACGCCGGGAATTGCAGAAAAATCACGGACGATTGCCTCGCGCATGAGCAAGCCCTCATGTGCTAATGAGGCAGGTATAATCTGACCAGTCAGGCCACCACCTGTAATGTATTCGCAAACAAAAACTCGCAAAACCAACCTTTTCCTTGGAGCAATCTTGAACGTTATTCCGGTCATGGACCTGCTAGATGGCCAGGTCGTCCACGCAAAACTGGGCGATAGAAAAAACTATAAATCTGTTATCTCTAGTCTCTGCAAAACTAGCAGCCCACTTGAAGTGTTAGCAGGATTGCTTACATTATACCGTTTCAGAACATGCTATATCGCTGACCTTAATGCTATCCAGAATACTGGCTCACATTTTCATTTGGTTGAAAAAATCATTCAGAAATATCCAGAAATACAGTTTTGGGTCGATGGTGGATATCACACCAAAAGTGCGGTTGAGAAAATGAGCGCTGCAGGTGCCATGGTTGTTCTTGGTTCAGAAAGTATGAGCGACTTCCAGCATTATCAGTTATTAAACACAGCGGCCAGCGACCAGAGCATTCTCTCGCTGGACTTTAAGAATCAAGACTTTCATGGGCCTATTGAACTACTTGTAAAGCCTGAAGCATGGCCAGATAACGTGATTGTCATGACTTTAAATCAAGTTGGCAGCAATGCCGGGCCAGCACTTGATCAACTTAAGTCTATCCAGGCCATCACAACACGCTCAAAACTTTATGCCGCTGGTGGTGTGCGCAATATATCTGATATACAGCAATTAGCTTCAGCTGGGATCGGTGGCGCCTTAGTAGCTAGCGCATTACATTCAGGGGCGATTAGCAAATCCGAACTAAAATCTATGGCTTGCTAAATGCAAAAAGCCCAATTTGAATTGGGCTTTTTGATATTTGCTTATCTATGCAATCTGGCCCCATGAGGACCAGCTTTATAGTTACTTAGCAGCGAATGGGTGAATTGACTCTCTGAAGTTCTTAACAACGTACTCAGGTCTAGGTTCGCGAGCAACTGCGCTCTTGATAGCCTGTTTAGTTGCACGATAGTTCCAGTCTTGAATACGATCATCCATATCAGCACGGTGATCCAAGAATACGCCAACACAGATAAATACATCATCAGCTTCTTCAATAGGAATAGTGCCGTCTTCTACACATTCCATCACAGCCATGGAAACACCACGTTGGGCTGGACCAAACATCTGAACAGCTTGTTTACCACCCTTGATGGTCACTTTATTGAACATCACTGTTGCTGGCTTAGTCATCATATTAGGTGCTACCACAGCCAACAGACCATTAACGCCCCATTTTTGGTCGGTCAAAGTACGGCAAAAAGCATCTTCAGCAGCGCTGCCACGTGGACCCATAATCAGGTCAATGTGAGCTACGTTGCGAAGATCCAGGCCAGTACCATCTGGACGATCTTCAATTACAAGCGCTTCACCTACTAGAACACGATCAATAACAGCCATTTTTCTTCTCCAAATATATTTAAAGTTTCCGTAGAAACAAAATTAGCATCACTTGATTAGTAACGCTGTACCAAGGCTTACGTCTGTTGGACGCTGGGCCAAAATTCGCGTGAATTATCACATAAACTGATCCATTAAGCTAAGACAATAGTAGCAATCAATGGTACAAACTGCAGAGCCAGTTTAAATCTAACAATATGAAATCAATCTCGCGAAAAACCATAACATTTACCGCTAAATCTGAATTTTCAAGCGGTATTAGTAGGCAAAAACAACAAAGCCGCCGAGCACCGTATGTTGTATACGACTCTCTGCGGCTTTTCTTTAATCAATCACCAAATTTCTTTGGTAATAACCAATAACCTCTTATTCAAGGTTTGCGTGTATGGCACGCATGCCTTCTTCTGTCAGGTTCTTGGCAAAAATCAGCTCAGAAATTGCACCTTCCAAGAAAATCAGGGTGGAAAGTTCAAACTGTGAGCCCATAGGCATGCCCTTGGTCAATGGGAAGCTGTCGTCCTGACCAACTTGAATTACCAAATCTGCAACATCGGCCATAGGAGATGATTTCTTCATTGAAATCACGACCAGCTTAGCACCAACTGACTTTGCCTTCTTAACGAACGGCAGCAAAGTTTCTGTGCCACCAGAGCCTGAAACCAGAATCAACAAATCACCAGCCTTGATAGCTGGAGTCACTACTTCACCAATCATGCTAACGTTGTAACCAGCATGAACCAGGCGCATCGCAAAGAAGCGTGAAACCAGCAATGACCGGCCAGCGCCACCGATAAATGTACGGCCAGCTTCTTCTACCAGCTTCAATAGCTCTGTTGTCTTGCTCTTGTCAGTTACGTCCAGGATACTAGTCAGCTTATCCAGAATAAATTTTTGATGGTCCATCTTTATTCCCTTTATCAATTATAAATTTCTTAAAAAAAATCCCGACGCATTGCTGTGTCGGGATTTTATTTACGCCATTAATAAATTCCTTGAACTTAAAATTCCAGGAATCTACTTCGCTAATTAAGCGTGAGCGATAGCAGTGATTTCTGCAGCAGCGGCTGTAGGATCAGCAGCGCCGTAGATTGCAGCACCAGCAACGATGATGGTTGCGCCAGCATCTTTAACTTGCTTGGTTGTTGCAGCCTTAACACCACCAGCTACAGAGATTTCCAGACCCAGATTCAGGCCAGCAACCATGCCCAAGTCAGCGAATGGAGTTTGACCAGCAGCTTGTTGGTCCAGACCAGTGTGAACGCCAATGATGTGAGCGCCCAGTTTAGCAACTTCCTTAGTACGTGTTTCTTTGTCAGCTACGTTGATCAGGTCAACTTGTGCCTTTTTGCCGTACTTGTTAGCAGCGTCGATTACGCCTTTGATAGTGCCCAGATCAGCAGTACCCAGAACTGTACAGATGTCTGCACCAGCTTTGTAGAAAGGCTCAGCTTCGTAGAAACCAGCATCCATAGTCTTCAAGTCAACCAGGATCTTGTTGTTTGGGAACTTAGCGCGCAATGTTTCCAGCAGCTTGATACCATTGTGCTTGATGCATGGTGTACCAATTTCCAGAATGTCAACGTTTGCAGCAACTTTTTCAGCCAGAGCGATAGTTGCGTCAAAATCCAATGAATCTAATGCCATTTGTGTTACAGCCATGATACTTCCTCCAAAATAATTACAGGGATTACTACTTTATAAGTTGCTACTAAAATCAGACCGCAATGGTATAGCGCTATTGCAGCCGATGTCAACGCCCACGGGCGCTTAATTTCGCCCGTGCGCAGTTAATTTATTACAGCTTTTCAGCCAATGCCTTTTCAAGCTTGTTCTGGTCAACAACGAAGCCGCGGATGCCTTCAGCCAGTTTTTCGGTAGCCATTGCATCTTCATTCAAAGCAAAACGGAATTCTTCTTCAGTCAAGCGTGTAGGAGCTGCAGATTTTGCGCCGCCATCCTTCAACACTTGAACGAGTGTACCTTCAGTTGCTGCCAGATCTTGCAACAGGTTAGGTGAAACGGTCAGACGGTCACAACCAGCCAGAGCAATCAGTTCGCCAGTGTTACGGAATGAAGCACCCATGACCACTGTCTTGTATCCATGTTCTTTGTAGTATGCATAAATTTGACGTACTGAAACGACGCCTGGATCTGTTTCTTGTGTGTATTCAGTACCTGGATTCTTTGCTTTGTACCAGTCAAGAATACGACCAACGAATGGAGAAATCAGAAAGACGCCTGCTTCAGCACATGCGCGAGCTTGGCCAAAACCGAATAACAGTGTCAGGTTGCAGTTGATGCCTTCTTTTTCCAGAATTTCACCAGCCTTGATACCTTCCCAGGTAGAAGCCAATTTGATCAGTACACGATCTTTACCAACACCTGCGTCTTGGTAGAGCTTGATCAGCTTGCGGCCCTTGGCGACCATCTTATCGATGTTGAATGACAAGCGTGCGTCAACTTCTGTAGAGATACGGCCTGGAACAACTTTGGAAATTTCAATACCGATCAACACAGCCAGCTTGTCTGCAGCATTTTCGATTTGGGCTTCTTTGCTGCCACCTTGTGCTTTTGCATAAGCAATCGATTCTTCGATCAGGTGAGCGTACTGTGGCAAGGTGCTTGCCTTAAGCAACAATGATGGGTTAGTAGTTGCATCAACCGGTTTAACACTTTTGATCGCTTCCACGTCACCAGTGTCTGCAACGATGGTGGTCATCGCTTTTAATTGTTCTAACAAGTTAGCCATAGTTTCCTCCGAGAGTATTTACCAAATAAAAACAAATTTCTGCACATGTTGTAATGACCGCTGATGCAGACGATTACGTGGATTTAGTTTTTGCGTGAGCCGAAGAGTATAACCGAAAATAATATGAAACTGAATGGCGCAATGTAGCTAAAGCCATCTACAACAAACTACTAATGGTGTATGTTGCTTAAATTAAATGCCAGCAAAGTGGCGACCGTCATATCAGCAGTGGTTCCGGGATTGAGTCCACGCGACTTAAGGCTAAGGTCAAACTCTAACAATTCTTTTTGATAAAACTTGGGGTTACTAAGCTGTAATATATTATCTAGATGTTGCTGAGCCTCAAGCCTGACCTGCTCAGCAATCGCCAAATCGAATTTACGTACAATATGCGTATCAGGAAATTCCGCCAGTAGCTTCAGATAAAGTGCGGTTACCACCCATGCAGGCCTGTCCCATAAGCTGAGTATCTGCTGATAGGCTGGTAAAGAAAACTCAAATATCTGTTCATAGCCATTGGCATACTGTTTTGCGATCAAATCCCATTCCTGTGCCGCCTGCATGGCAGCCAGCAATGTAATTTCAGGGACTGAATTCACGTCATATTGATTGCTACTGCCCAATCCACCGGGCGATGCTAATTGAATAGCCTGATATGTGTGTATCGCATCCTCTACGGTAAGCTCAGCCAACACCTTATTTAACGCTTCATGAAGGTTCGGACAAACTTCCTCTGCAGCCTTCAATAAAGGTGCTGCAAGCAGGACAATACCCAAATTCGTGTTGCAGCCAACGGCTACGCGAGTTGCTTCCACAGCCGCCAATATGCGTTGACCTACTGTTTGCTCTGACTTGCTGACTGCCGGAGTTGCTGCTTCCGCACTTTTAATAAAGTCCTGTACCACCATGCCATGGCCGTCAGCGAATATATGCACATTACCTGGTTTAAGAGCTGTAATTTCGGCCATGCAAGCATCTCTAAATGCAGTCGCCAAATAGGTATGATGAGTTTTTTCAGTCATGTGGCAATTTTAGCCAAAAAGTCATCTACCAGCGCTTGAGCTATATCAAGCTCAACCACAGTTTGAAGGCCTTTCCATGCTGGAATACTGTTCACCTCAAGTACATAAAGCTTGCCTTCACGATCTCGGATTACATCCACGCCGCAATAATCCATATTAAGTGCCTGTGATGCAGCCTCAGCCAACTCAGCCACCTCTCCTGTATGCGGAAAAACTTCACAACGGCCGCCCAGTGCAACATTATTCACCCAACTAGTGCCATGGCGCAGCATGGCGCCAATCGCTTTGCCATTAATCACAAATACTCGATGGTCATGCCATGCGCCTTCGCCGCTATCAATGTATTCTTGTAGGTAATAAAGCCCATCAACATGCTCATCCATGGGCACAGGCAATGCTGTCGAGGTATCCAGCTTGCGCACACCCTTGCCCTGAGAGCCAAATAGTGGCTTGATGACGAGGGGCAAATTCTTGGAGACATGTTGCTGAATAATGTCATGCGCATAATGGCGGCTTTCACAAACCCAAGTCTGTGGGGTTGCGATGCCGTGGTGATGCAGAATGAAGCTGGTCATGGCTTTATCAACGGTACGCTCCACCGCCCTGCCATCGTTATAAACCTTGACCCCCAGCATTTGCAAAGCATGCAAGATATCCAGCCTAGCGATCACTTGTGGCAGCGTACCGCCAGGCACACCACGCACAAATGCCGCAGGTGGCAGGTTGCCCTCAAAACCGGGAATAACCACCCCATCCTGACCTGATTGCAAATTAAAACAACAATCTTTGAGTGAGACAAAAGCCGTGTCATAGCCACGACTAGCGAACGCCTCTTTCAGGCGCTTGCCATGCCAGCCGGGATCATCGGTAAAAACTGGGATACTGCGCAAATGTATATCAGGCTAATGTTGATTGAATAAAGTTAGCCGGCATAACCAAAGGATTGATCCAGCAATGCTGCATCCAACTTGCCGCCAGTGAAGCTCTTGCCAGACTCAAGCGCCGTGACGGTTACTGCCGCAGGGCTGAATAGCATGGGGTCAATCTTGTAGAAATCCATATTCACAGCTTTGAACACCTCGGCGAATGGACGGCCATAATCACGCGATGCAGAGCTAGGCAACTCTTTTGCCAGCTTGGCAGCAGCCTCATCACTACCTTTAACGAACAAATGAGCATGCCCACCAAACAGGATGGCATCGTTGGTACGGCCCATCCCAATCAGGAAATCAGGTGCTGGTGGCGGCAGTGGCGCACTCGCCATACCGTCAACTACATGATCCAGTGGGAAATGTAGCGTATGTATCTTATGCATAGCGACTTCCAGCACGCGTGCCACGATCTGCACCGTGCCTGCCAGGCTTCGTGTTGGCGTCAGGATAAATGTCAGGTTCTCAACCGCCACCCCTGTATCGCGGGATACTTTTTCGATGACTTCCACCGGCGGCGCTTTTTCACTTTCCAGCACCAGACAGGCTGCATCACTTTGATCTTTGTAATTCAGCTCTTTATATAAATCTTCTCGGCCAGCCAAGGCACGGCCCGGGCCTGAGCCTAATGAAAAGAACTTCTCATGGGATAAGCTCCATCCTGCATATTGACTACCCAGGCATGAAAGAATCGGATTATTGGAATGCACGGATAGCATCCACGGCCAATGGGAGAAAGCAGTCGATGTCTGCAAACTGACATGGCCTAAGCCACCCATACAGATTTCCGCAATCAGGCGACCAGCTTCAAGACCACCAGAGACCTTAATACCAGCATCAATGATAGTCGCGCCATTAGCGGACTTCTCTAACCCAAGTCTCAGATTTTTTGCGTTATCCACCAGAAATTTAACCCGTGGATTGGTCAATGCATTAACGCTGGGCCAGCTTGAGCTGTCCAGTTGAGTAGTCTCAGACATTACTACCCCTCCTTTCGATATTTATTAATTATATTTTTTAGCTCATGACTTCTGGTTGCTGCCAGTTCACGCGCCACTACTGCTGACTCTGCTTCTGCGAGTACGGTACAAACCGGATTCTCTGCTGCTATTTGGCTATGCTGCACTGGAATATCAGCCACCCATTCCGGCCAATTAATCTGCTCATAAAAATCGAGATCAGTTGGTGCATAAAATATTTCCCGGGCCTTTGCCCGTTTAGGAAAATCCGGCCAGACAATCGGCTTGCCAAGGCAAGCATTGACATGCAAATCAAACAAATTCGCCTGCGCAGACTGGTATAAATCAAATGTGGAGCTCAATCTTGGATTGATTTCAAGCACCCAAAGCTGATCACCCACCATCACACCATCAAGACTGTTTAGGCCGCGCAAACCAACGGCGCTCGTCAGCTTTTGAGCATACTCTACTAATTGGCTCTTCACTGCTGCCGGCAAGTCTGCCTGACTCACTACACCACCATATCGAAACGGCATGCCATGTGCCGGGTTAACCCATTGTTGATTGAACCCAACAATTTTTGCCTGAAGGCCATCGGCAAGAAAAAGTGCCGATACCGGCACGCCATCTATCTCGCGTTGAAAATAACAACTCTTCGGCAAATCGACCCCTGATGTTGCCGAAACCACATGCATTCCTCCAGAACCACCTGCATTTTTCTGCAGCCAGCCCTCTGAATTTTGCAATGGCTTGAAACTAACTTCTGGATGCTGAATCTTCAGTGCGTCGAGCAGAGTAAAAAACTGTAGCGCCCGCTTCAGGTTTCTTACTACGATGGGTTTGTTTCCTATCAAAGGCAGCTGGCTGGCAATACTTTCTAGCAAAGCTGGTTGAGTCTCGAAGCCACTACCATAGACAAAACCCACATAACCACTTAAATCGTGGCTATTCAGAACGGCTTCTATATCTCCAGAAACAAATCCACCATTGTCATATCCGATTTTAAAAACCTCATTCGCAGCCTGTTTTGTGTCTGCATCAGCAAACACATCCAGTGCAGTCACTTCATATCCCGCCGCTACCGCAGCTTTGGCAAACGGGCGAACAGAGAATGATGCGATAAAGATCTTTTTAATCGAAGCTCTCCTTAAAGGCTTTTACGTGCCATCTCGAAGGCGGACAGAAAATCCAGATAATGCTTTTTGTCACCATCCAGCATCTGCTTTAGCAGATTATGCTGGGTATTATATTTAACATTTCCGATTGCTAGAGCACCAATACCAAAAGCACCTGTTCCCGGGATTGCGACGCCATTTGCATGTACATCGACACCCTCTGCACCAGTTGGAGGGACTGCATTGACATCAGCTACAATTTTTAACTGGCTTGAACCAGCCATCTGTTCCAGACTAATGACCTGGACACCGGCCGCAGCGCAGCATAGCGCAATGTCCGTATCCTGCAATATCTGTTTCTTGAGATCGTCACGACTACCATCTGCACAGGTAATATTTGTGCCATAGCGACCATTGTAAGCAGCGGCCTTGATTTCCACATCAACCATGGTGCGGTGAGCAACCAGCTCAACTGTAGCACCATACTTTGCAGCAATCACCGCAGTACAGCCCCCAACTGGCCCAGTTGCACCAAACACGCTGACTTTGCGCCCGGATAAATCGCCGCCAAAGTTTTTCTTGAGATGCTCTTCAACCTTTGCCATCATGCCCGCGGCTGTCGTAAATGCACCTGAAGGATCGGCAAATACTGAAACCTCAAATGGCGGGACCATTGACTTGCGCGCTACATCTAGCATATCCATGGCAACATCGATATCACGGCCACCAATAAAGACACTTTCACGCTTGATTCCAGATGGCCCTCTTGAAAAAATGGCATCTTGTACCAAGCCCATCACTTCCTTGAGCTCGACATTGGTGTATGGCACTATTTTGTCGAAGCCCGCATCAAACGCCATATTCACGTCAAATGGACTGGCATTTTTTGCTGCTGTAATTAAATGCAGGATTGATACTTTTTTGTCCATCAAAATCTACTTTCTATCAATTATTAATTCTATTACTTGTTAAACGATTGACGCCTTACTTTTAAGCATCATTCAAAAAACGGGAAACACTACCTTGATTCAAGCCTTTACAAAGCTGAAACCTCAAAGCCGTGCCATCGTATCGTGACTGTAATTGATCCAAACATAGCTGACTCTGTGTTTCATCGGCAAAAACTGCAAAAGCTGTAGGTCCCCATGAGCTCTGCCCCAAGCATTCAACGTTATTCCCACTTAGGTAATTTAACACTTCGGCCACCGCCTGACTCGCATATCTGCCACCCTGTACTGGGGAAAAATAGTCCCCAGTTGCCTCCTGCAACGCCCTGATAGCCTGTCCAAAACTACGCAGGTTCGTTTCAGCCAGTGCTGGCAAGGCTTGCATCAGTACTCGACGGCACAAATCTGCTGCTATTGTTTCTGGAAACTCGGCAAGCTGTTTAAATGCTTCCACTTCCTGAGCGCCATGCACTCCTTGAGCCGACTGATCAAAAATCAAAAGAATGGTCCATGCTGCTGGAAATGTTAAATGCGATATCACTGGCGGTGTAATCGTATCAGGGCCTCGACCACCATCAACAATAACGCCACCTAGGTCAAAAGTCCCTAGACCTATGCCAGAACGTGCGCCTCGTGAAGTAAACCCGGCAATATCACGTGCAGTCAATTTGATGTCGTATAACTTACTGATTGCAGTGCCAACCGCTAGGGCCATCTGCGTTCCAGAACCAAGCCCTGAGTGCTCCGGGATAGCCTGTTTAAGCTCAATCTTTATACCTTCTTTAATCTGAAGTGCGCTGAGTATAATTCTAGCCAGCTTTTCCGCACGCGGGGCACTTGGCCCCTGCACTGAGAGCCCAGCATGTTTTCTGGCTTGCAATTTGGTATAGGGTGAATCCAGACTCAAGCCTATACTACCGAATCGACGACCAAGATTACCATTCAGATCGAAAAAACCCATGTGCAGACGAGCAAAAGTGGTCACTTCTATTATGCTTGGGGAGCCTGGAATAATTGGGATTGCCATTCAACGGATTCTATCGGTGCAGAGCAGCCATTTTAGCCGAGGCGCGACTTTTTTGAAATTTAATTGCTCTGCAAATTGACTGATTTTATTTTGATTCTGCTCAAATAAAAGTTAAAAATAGCACTTTGTGTTTTGAAAAAATTGCTGGTAACCCTTACAATTAAGGCTGTGTAGGTTGTATGTCTAGTTAAGCCCCGCCTGTATGCGACATCCTGATATAAGACTTAAAACACCGCACAAGCCAAGTTATCTTAAGTATGTACATTTAAAACAATATCTTACCCAGCATCTACTGAGTAAGGGACGGAGAGTTAATAATGTCGCACCATGTCATAGCCTTTGAACAATTGCGTAACACCGATGTACCATCAGTAGGCGGCAAGAATGCCTCTTTAGGTGAAATGATCAGCCAACTGACTGCAAAGGGCGTGCGAGTGCCGACCGGATTTGCCACCACAGCGCAGGCATACCGTGACTTTTTGGCACAAAATGGACTGGATAAGAAAATCAATGCTGAGCTGGACAAGCTCAATGTGGATGATGTAGATGCCCTCGCGGTCTGTGGCAACCAGATCCGCCAGTGGATTATGGAACAACCATTTACTAAAGAGCTCGAAACCGGCGTAGCGGAACATTACAAGCGCGTCACAGCTGACATGGGCGACGATGTAACCTTCGCGGTTCGTTCTTCTGCAACCGCAGAAGATTTGCCAGATGCATCATTTGCAGGTCAGCAGGAATCGTTCCTCAACATTCATGGTTTGGATAACATCCTGCACGCGATCAAAGAAGTTTTTGCTTCTCTTTACAATGACCGCGCAATCTCCTACCGCGTGCACAAGGGCTTTATCCATGCTGACGTAGCCCTCTCAGCTGGTGTGCAACGTATGTGCCGCAGCGACATTGGTAGCTCTGGCGTGATGTTCACCATTGATACCGAATCTGGCTTCAAGGATGTTGTCTTTATTACCGGCTCTTACGGCCTGGGTGAAACCGTAGTACAAGGTGCCGTCAATCCTGACGAATACTATGTTCACAAGCCATTATTGGCGATGGGTAAACCAGCGATTGTTCGCCGTACTCTTGGTTCCAAGCGTATCAAGATGGTTTTCAGTGATGTGAAATCAGCTGGCAAGAGCACCATCACTTTGGATGTCGCCAAAGCTGACTGTGACAAATACGCCCTCAGCAATGAAGATGTACTGGAATTGGCAACTTATGCCATGACCATTGAAAAACATTATGGCCACCCGATGGATATCGAATGGGGCAAAGATGGCGTGGATGGCAAGCTTTACATCCTGCAAGCCCGTCCTGAAACAGTTAAATCTCAAAGCGGCAATGTCGTAGAGAAATTCCAGCTTAAGGGTAAAGGCGGCAACCCGCTGATTACTGGTCGTGCTGTGACTCAAAAAATCGGTGTAGGGCCTGTGCGTATCGTCAGAGATCCTTCACAAATGAATACTGTTCAAGATGGTGACATTTTGGTCGCCGATATGACAGACCCGAACTGGGAACCAGTCATGAAGCGCGCTTCAGCATTGGTCACCAACCGCGGCGGCCGTACCTGTCACGCTGCGATTA
>Ga0265327_10001665_pt1 | contig 26722 bp, 23 predicted proteins | sample 41621metaG_FD_202089 | JGI IMG/M metagenome (GOLD analysis project Ga0265327, IMG submission 202089) | Rhizosphere microbial communities from Carex aquatilis grown in University of Washington, Seatle, WA, United States - 4-16-21 metaG | ecosystem: Host-associated > Plants > Roots > Rhizosphere...
GAGCGAGGAATCCGGGCCCGACAGGCGCCGGTTCATCGAGATCACTTCCTCGTTCAGCACGCCGAGCTTGGTGGCGATGGCGCTGACCTGTTCGGGGCGCATGTCGCCTTCCTCGAAGGCGCTGATCTGGCTCTTGGCCTTGCGCAGGTTGAAGAACAGCTTCTTCTGCGCCGCCGTGGTGCCCATCTTCACCAGCGACCACGAGCGCAGGATGTATTCCTGGATCGACGCGCGGATCCACCACATGGCGTAGGTGGCCAGGCGGAAGCCCTTGTCGGGCTCGAACTTCTTGACCGCCTGCATCAGGCCGACGTTGCCCTCGGAGATCACTTCGCCGAGCGGCAGGCCGTAGCCGCGATAGCCCATGGCGATCTTGGCCACCAGGCGCAGGTGCGAGGTGACCAGCTGGTGGGCGGCCTGCGGGTCCTGATGCTCCTTCCAGCGCTGGGCCAGCATGAACTCCTGGTCCTTGGCGAGCATGGGGAATTTGCGGATTTCGGTGAGGTAGCGGGAGAGGCCGCCCTCGGGCGTCATAACGGTGAGCTGATTGGCAGCCATGGTCCCCTCCATTCTCAAAATGGACGGCCCACGCGCGCACCCCGCGCATCTGCCGCCCCCGACAACTGGCCTAGATATGGATCGGTTGCGTCGTTTGTAAGGCCCAGCCCCAAAATAATGACCGACTAGTCCGGTTGGTTATTCGGGTGGCCCAGACTGGGGCGCCGCAGGCCGGGCGGGGCGTGGGCGCCGCAGGCGTCGGCAAGAGAAGACACCAAGCTCACCAAGCTCACCAAGAGCGCGGCGATGCGATGGCGACGGGTGTTCCTGTCTCTGAGGGGTTTCCTTGGTGTGCTTGGTGAGCTTGGTGTCTCCTCTTTTTGGCCGCTGCGCGGCGAAAGGCCTCCTAGAGCTGGGCGAGGGCCGTTTCCAGCTTCGCCATGTCGGGGGGGAGGGGCGTTTCGAAGCGCAGGGGCTCGTGGGTCACGGGGTGGACGAAGCCGAGCAGGGCGGCGTGCAGGGCCTGGCGGCGCAGGCCGGCCTCGTCGATGGCGGCCCTGACCGGCGCGGCGGGGGCGCCCGAGCCGTAGACGGGATCGCCCAGGCAGGGCGCGCCCTTGGAGGCCAGGTGCACGCGGATCTGGTGGGTGCGGCCGGTCTCCAGCTCGCAGGCGACCCGCGCGGCCAGCGGCTTGGCGGCGGGACCGAAGGCGCGTTCCACGCGGTAGCGGGTGATCGCCTCGCGCCCGCCACGCTGCAGCACCGCCATCTTCTTGCGGTCGTGCGGCGAGCGGCCGATCAGGGTCTGGATCACGCCGTGAGACGGGCTGGGCGCGCCGCGGACCAGGGCGATATAGCGCCGCTCGATGTCGTGCCGGGCGAACAGGGAAGAGAGGCCGGCGTGGGCGGCGTCGGTCTTGGCCGCGACCATCACCCCGGAGGTGTCCTTGTCCAGCCGGTGCACGATGCCGGGCCGCGCCACGCCGCCGATGCCGGACAGGCTGCCGGCGCAGTGATGCAGCAGGGCGTTCACCAGCGTGCCGTCGGGCACGCCGGGCCCGGGATGCACGGCCATGCCGGCGGGCTTGTCGACCACCACCAGGTGCGCGTCCTCGTAGAGGATATCCAGCGGGATGGCCTGGGGCTGGGGCAGGGCCTCCACCGGGGCGGGGACCAGCAGGCGATAGACGGCGGTCTGCGGCCGGGACGAGGTGGAGGCGACGGGCTGGCCGTCACGCGTCAGGGCGCCGCCGGCGATCAGGGCCTGCAGCCGGGCGCGGGAAAAGGCGGGCAGCAGGGCGGCCAGGGCCTTGTCGAGCCGCTCGGACGAGGCTTCGAGCCGGAATTCGATGGCCTCGGCCCCGAAATCGTCCTCGGTCTCGTCGAGATCGGCTTCCTCGGCGCCAGACTCTGGGGAGCCCGCATCGGCGCTCACGGGCGCTCGACCAGCCGGCCGTCCTCCCACACCCGGTAGAAGCACGAGCGCGCGCCGGTGTGGCAGGCGCCGCCATCGCCCTGGGGATCGACCTTGATCCACACCGCGTCCTGGTCGCAGTCGACGCGCAGCTCGCGCACCTTTTGCACCTGGCCGGAAGTCTCGCCCTTCTTCCACAGGGCGTTCCGCGAGCGGCTGAAGTAGTGGGCCTCGCCGGTCTTCAGCGTGAGGTCCAGGGCCTCGGCGTTCATCCAGGCCAGCATCAGGATTTCGCCGGTGTGGGCATGGGTGGCCACCGCCGCGATCAGGCCGTTGGCGTCGAAGCGGGGCGTGAGCGCGGCGCCGTGCTCCAGCGCGGCCTTGTCGCCGGGGGGCGGGAAGGAGGTCGTGGTCATGGCCCTTAGTTAGCGCTGTTGGACCGGATCGCAAACCGGGCCGGCGCGCCGGCTCAGGATGGGCGGCCGGGGCGGGGGTCAGTCGCTTCGCCATCTCCGGGCCCACTTGCCCAGCCTGCGCTCGCGCCAGTCGACCTCCAGAGGCGGCGGCGGGCCATGTTCGGCGATCCAGCCGACATAAGGCGAGCCGGGCGGCTCGTCGGCCATTTCCTTCTGGGCCCAGCGCTTGTCGGCGAACCCGCTCCAGTCGGGCTCAAGGCCCAGGTCCTGGCAGATCAGGGCGACCAGTTCGCCGATCGGGCGGTTCAGGATGTCGCCGCAGGAGGCTTCGTTTTCGAGCCGCTCACCCGCTTCGGATTCCGCCCGCTCGATCTCCTGCGAGCCCAGCTGGGCGCGCTGGGCGACGGTCTTGACGGTGTCCCGCACGACCTGGCGGCGCTGCTCCTCCGCCGGGGTCGGTTCGCCGAGCCAGTAGACGTCGACGCCGCCGTCGAACTCGTCGTCTTCGTCGTTGTCGGTGGCGTCCGCCGCGCGGGGCGGGGGCTTCTTGAAGTCGGCGATCAGCCGGGACTGCATGGCGAAGGTCAGGCGCACGGCCCGGGCCACCCGGGCGAAGTCCAGGGAGGCGTGATGCAGGAGGTTGTCGGGCTCGGCCTCCGGCGTCTCGGCCGTGACCCGCCGCTCGATCCGCGCCGCGATGGCCATGCCCATGTCGGCCAACCGATCCAGCGCCGCCAGCTGCCGATCCAGCAGCCCGCGCTCCCAATCGGGGGCGTCGGCAGGCTCGGCAGGGGTGGACGAGGGGGCGGACATGTCGGAACAAAGAGTGAACGAAATGGGCGCGGGCGTCAAGGGGGGGTGGGATTAGGGATCGTGTCGGGGCAAATGTCTGGGAACGCGCCAAGAGCGGACCTTCGCTCGATGACCCGATGAATTGTCGGAGATGGCGAGCCCTATAAGCTCGACTCCTGCGCAATTCATGAGCGATGCGCTCGGAAAGGGTTGGACATCGTGGGGCGTGATTTTCTCCACCATTTGCCGACGGCGATGGGTCCCCGGCAACGGATCGAGTTCGAGTCCATCGGCATTGCGATCGATTTGGTTGATCTCGCCATGGACCACCTGAAGGCCGCTGCGGCAAACATCGTGGAGACGGCGGACGGTTCGCCCAACTGGTCGCTCAGCCGGCGCCAGCGCCTTGAGTTGATCCGCGAGGCTTGGTTGATCGTGGATCAACTCTATGCGCTTCGGAAGTTGATCGAGAGCGCGGGCAAAAGCATCGACCTGAAATCGGCAAGGGCATTTTTGTCGTCAACTTCTGCCGCTGCGAAATTGCGCAACTACATGGACCATTTGAAGGATCAGCTGGGCAACCTCGTCGCCAGATCGTTGCCCATTGCGCCCGTGCACGGCATTTTGACCTTCGCTTTCCTCAAGCCCGACGATTTGGGACCGCCAGACATCGGCGGCTACACGTCATGGCACGTGGCGATGATCATGGGATCGGCCACGCAGCTGCCGGTTCGGGCTAAGGCCATGACGAGCCAGTACAGGACGATCGTGGCCAACGGCGACCACTTTGCACTGCAAGCTTTTGATGTGACGCTTGATCTGTCAGGCGCGGTGGCGACCGCCCTTGCATTCGGAGACGACCTTGGGACCCAGGTCGAAGCGGGGTTCCGCGAAGCAGCTTCCAAAGCGGGTCACTCGGCTGATGCGCTCTTGGCGATCAAATCCGAGGCCGCCGCGTGGGTCGTCAAGGCGTCTGCAAGGCAGCGGACGACTGATTGACGGGATGTATAGCGAAGTGAGCGACCTAGGGAGCCGACATGCTTGGTGCCTATCTCAAGCACGCCCCGCCTCTTGTGCCGCCATCGGTATTGTGTCGCCAAATTCCCCAACCCCATCGGTAACTATGCGTATCCTGTCGCCAAATCCCCGTTGCTGAGAGACCCCCACGATGACAGAGGGCTGGACAGTTGGTGCGGCCTGGGTTCAGGCGATCGGCTCGGTGGCCGCAATCGGTTCCGCAATCTGGATTTCGCAGCAACAATATCGGCTGGCACGTGCCGAGAGGCGGCAGGATAGGATCGATCACATCTCGCTCCTGCAAGGGATTGCCAACTTGGCATACCACCATGTCAGACAGACCGCCGAGCTGGTCCGAACCGAAGGCGCAGGGCTTGCCCATGGCCACTTCGACCGGGAAACCGGGCAGAATCTTTCTGCGCTGCTGCTTCAGTTTGACCCCCAGAAGCTCCGATCTCCGCCGGGAGCGCTTGGCGTCGTATCACTCGCGAATGCCTGTGCGCGGGCGGCGGATTATGCGGAAGCGGCCGGGAAGCTCCTGCATAAAGGAGAGAACGCTTGGGTTGCTATGGAAGACGAGCTTGAGGCGTGGGCGGGAAGTGCCCTCCAAGCTCGCAATGCCATCCTCGAAATGACACCCGAGTTTTGATCCAAAGAGTGGGGGTTGGTAGAACATACGGCCACACGATCCATAACTACATCTGTGCCAGCATGGCGTCAGGCCGCGCCCTCAATCCGTGGAGCGGCTCAACCACATCGCCGCTACGGGTATCTTGCCGCCAAATTCGTCCTGCATCGCCGACGCTCGCGGCTCGCCGCTCAGGTTCCCCACCGGACTCTCGTCGCGAGATAGTCCCAGATCAGTGTGCGGACCGTAATGCCATCCCCCCAGTCTAGCGCGTATCGATAGCGCGCTGGCTCGACTTCGATCCATCCACCATTCGCGAGACCCTCGCCGCTGACAACGCGAGCGAGCATTCGGCTGCCGACTTCGGGCCACAAATCCAGACCTAATGATCCAGCCCTCTCAAACTCACCGCGCTCCGCTGACGACAGCAGTGTGATGGGTCTGATCCACACATCCGCCGGCTCATCCATGAGCGGCTCTCCAATCTCGTGGTACGCGTGGCCCCGGGCGTTCTTTACAACCACGTGCTCGATCCTGGTCATGTCGGGATAGAGGGCGAACGGCTCGGTGTCCGCGAAAAGCCCAGGCTGGTTGCGCGGGTCGGCTTCCAACTCCCTGACAAAATGCCGGTTGCTTCGAAGGTATTTGGCCGCTTCCGGGTGCCGGTCTGGATGTGGCCTAAGGCTTCCGGCAAGCACCGCGTGCAGCACGCACTTCAGGTAGCTCTCGTCTTTCGCGAAGCCTAGGTTGCACTCCTTGCAGATGGCTACATGCGGAAGATAGTCCGCTGAACCTCCCTGGCCACGGTCAAATTCGGCCCCGGCTGCGACTACTTCTTTGGAAAGGAGTGATTTGGAAGGGACGTGATCTCGCGTGAGCACGACTCGGTGTCCAGGAGCCCCACATTGGATGCACCAAGCCTTAAGTCGCTCGTCCGAAAAGTCTTCAATGTACTCCATGCAGTCTAGATGGAGACCAAGAGTCGGGTGGGTCAATACCCGCCTCGACGATCCGCTCCTGTGGGGCCAGCTGTCAGAATCGACATCGAATTTTGAACTGCGATACAGACCCGGCCCTGCGCCCGCACGCCCTCTCCACCGCTTCGCGGTCCCGTTCGCCATGATCGGCTCCGCCCATCAGGGCTCACCCCGCGAGCGGGGGAGGTCGCGCTGGGGGTGTGGGCAGTAGCTGGAAATTGGGGACACGCACGACGTGCATGTCCCCATTTCCGGGGGCCTATCGGCTGACGGCGATGCTGGCTTGCATGTCCGTGGGGCGGATGATCGGCGCCGGGGCCTTGTTCACCACCAGTTTGACCCAGAGGGTGTCTCCGTCCCGGAAATAGGAGGTCTCGGTCGCCTTGCGCAGGGCGTCCATGCTGGCCTGCTGCGTTCCGGAGGCGGCCTTGGTGAAGCCCGGCAGCTGGAGAACGACCCAGGAGCCGAGGTCCATTTCGCTCATGCTGAGGGAGACTTCCGGCCTTTGGGTCTTCACCAGGATCTCGGAGCCGGCGCGCACGGTGCTCTGGTTGCCGGTGATCTTGAATTCCCGGCCATTGCGAACCAGGGTGACGGGCGGCTCGGCGGGGGCTCTCGGAGCAGCGGCGGCGGCGGCGGCCGCCGCGATCTGCTGCGCCGGTGGCGCGCCAGGGTTCAGACCGCCGGCGGCTCGGGGCGCCCCGGCGGCGGCGGCGGGGGCGGGGCCGCGAAGATAGAGGCGCCCGACATCCCCGGTGCAGACCGAGGCGTTCCAGGTCGGCTGGATCTTGCAGCTGTCGTCGGTGGCGACGCTGTCGTTTTCGCCGTCGTTGAGCAGGATGTAGGAATTGGCGACGCCGGTGGTGGTGCCGTCCAGATCGTGGATCGCCAGGGTGCGGTAGGCCGAACCCCCCCGGTTGTCATTGTCGAACCTGGGTTCGATCTTGGGGAAATAGACGGGCTTGGCGTTGACGTATTTGGCGCCCTTGACGGTGTTTTCGGTGGTGACCCCCGAGCTGGTGAACAACAGCCAGGACAGCGCCCCTGATCCGCGCTGCTTGTTGTCCTGGAAATTGACGAACGTCGTGTTCGCCACGTCGACACGGTAGTCGTAGTACTCGTAGCCGCGGATCGGGAAGTCGGGAATCTGGCGTTTCGGCAGGCTGCGGCCGTAGGCTTTTTCTTCCGGCGTGACGGGGTTGCCGACGTTGGCCGTTTCGCCCACGAACAGAGAATCGACCACCAGCGAGGTGAAGGTGTCGGCGCCGAAAGAGCCGGAGGAATGGGTGAAGCCAATGGCGTTGTCCGCCGTCTTCAGGTTCCTGTAGATGTGGCGCTCGCCGCGGCCCCAGACGCCGCCGTTGCGGTTCTTGTAGGCGGTGAGATTCTCCATGAGTGAATCCACGCTCGGGCTGTTGGGGTCGGCGGGATTTTCCTTGGGCATGTGCGAGGGACCGGCCAGGCCGAAGGTGTTGTCGCGGTTGATGTTCCGGTCGAGCATGAACCCGTCGAAGTTGGAGTGGGCCACGTTGCCCCTGAATTCCGCCATCCTGGTCCGGCGCGGCCAGATGGCCTTGGCGGCGTCCGAGTCCAGGAACGCGCCTTGCGGATGTTCCGGCAGCGACCACCAGAAGCCGTTCTCGTCCGAACCCGCCGCGACATTGTCGATGAAGACGTTGTCCGGATTGGTGATCCAGTAGGCCGCCACGGTGTTGTCCGACGGCAGCAGGGTGGTCTTGGCGGCGAAGCTGGCCAGCCTGACCTTCAGGCGATCCTCGTACTTGTAGCCGGTCTCCCCGTTGGCGGCGAGGTTGGTCGGCTCGCAGGGGTTGGTCATGTGGCACTTCACCTGGATGGCCAGGTTGTGCAAGAACTGGTTGCCGTGCTCGATGCCGTCTTCGAGGAAGAAGCAGTGACCGACGATATTGTAGGTCACGTTGTTCTCGATGCGCAGGTTGTTGGTGCCGTGAACGGTGACACAGCGGCTGTAGGTGTCGTGGATCGAGGCGTTCTTGATGTACTGGCCCTTGCCTTCGCCCAGGACGTGCCAGTGGACCGGGTAGCGGGCCAGATGCATGTTCTGGCCCATGCGGTTGAGCTCGATGCCCTCCAGATACATTTTGGAGCCGGCCATCGCCATGATGTGGCCGCCGAAGGCGGTCTTCTCGGCGTCTTCCGAAGCCTGGATCTTGATGTTGCGGGTCAGCATGCCGACCTCGCCGCGCTCGTCGACGCCGTCGGTGATCTTGCCGAAATGCATGTAGGCCAGCGGCTTGTCGAGAGTGACCGTGTTGCCCATGACCGACGCGATGGTGCGTTCCTCGGCCTGCCGGGGATCGAAGTCGGTCGAGGCCAGGACGATCACGTCGCCCTTGCGCCAGCCTGAGGCGTCCAGCACCTCGATCCTGCTCGCCCCGGTCTTGGCGGTGGCGGAGAGCTTGGTCCACGCGTTCTTGCGGTCGCCGTGCAGGCTCAGGGCGCCGTTCAGGAGCATGATGCCCCGGTCACCCATGGTGTTGATGTTCTCGTCCTTGACGTTGTCGGTCAGGGTGATCGTCGCCTTGCGGGTGTGCGGGGCTTTCTCGCTGCCGATGTCGAGCTCGCCGCCCGGCAGGTAGATCCACTCGGTCTTGAGGGCGAGGTCCTTGGCGTCCGAGAAGCTGAGCCTGCCCTCGATGGTCAGGCTGCGCAGCGCGGGCGGGCTGACGTCGAGGAGGATGTTCCTGTCCTTGCCGATGGTCACCGCGTCGCCTTCGTGCGGGACCTTGCCGCCCGGCCAGGACGCAGGGTTGGACCAGCGCGTCTGCGCGACGCCCGAGGCCGGCGCCTGGGCCGGCATGCTCATCCTGGAATGATCCTCCTGCGCGCTCGCCGGCGCGCAGACGCCCAGAAGCAGGGACGCCGGGAGCAGCAAGGACAATGGAAACAGGCGTGACGGCATGCGCATGACGTTGAGTCCTCCCACGCAGAACGGCGAGTCCCGCATATCTTTGATTTTCGAAGGACTATGCAGACAGTGGACCCTGTTGCAAAGCGTTCCGGCGGCAAAGGCGCGGAAGCGGGCCTCTGAAAGCGGCTCCCACTCGCGACCTGGACGGGCTGGGAAATGGGGACACGCACGGGGTGCATGTCCCCATTTCCGCTAGGCGGCAGGCGTGGACGATCGTGGCTTGGCCAAACGGCGGTTTTTGCTGTTAGCTATGGAGAACAAGAAGAGCGGGGCGCGCAGTCCCGAATAGGAGAGGAACATGGGCATGCAATCGCGCCTGCTTCGTCTTTCATGGCTCCTGCCGGCGGCGCTCATGCTCGGCGCGGCGGCTGCGGCCAGCGCTCAGGAAGACCACGCCCACATGAAGGCGCCCGCGCCCGCGGCGGCGGCGTCTTCGGCGGCCGGCCAATCGCGCTGGTCCGACCCCAAGTCCTGGCCTGACGGCAAGGCGCCTCGCGCCGGCGACGCGGTGAGCATCGGCAAGGACAGGAACCTGGTGCTCGACGTCAGCCCGCCGGCGCTGCGCAGCCTGACCATCGAGGGCAAGCTGAGCTTCTCCAATGACAAGGATCTCGAGCTGAAGACCGAGTGGATCTACCTGCCCGGCGGCGAGCTCGACATCGGCAGCGAGGCCCATCCCTTCACGCACAAGGCCGTCATCACCCTGACCGACAACGTCAAGGACGAGAACATCAACACCATGGGCGACCGGGGCATCCTGCTCCTGAATGGCACGCTCAGCCTGCACGGGAACCGCAAGAATTCGTGGACCAAGCTTTCGGCCACCGCCAAGGCGGGCGCCGCCAGGATCCAGGTCCTGGACGCCTCAGGCTGGCGCAAGGGCGACGTGATCGTCCTGGCCTCCACCGACTTCAGTCCCCGCCAGGCCGAGGAACGCACGATCACCGCGATCAACGGCAATGCGCTGACCCTGAACAAGCCCCTGAAGTACATGCACTTCGGCCAGATCACCTACGGCGTCGACGAGCGCGGCGAGGTCGGCCTGCTGACCCGGAACATCAAGATCCAGGCGTCGGACGACGCGGAGAAGACCTACTTCGGCGGCCACATCATGGCGATGGGCGGCTCGAAGATGTACATCTCGGGCATCGAGCTGAACCGGATGGGCCAGAACATGCACCTGGCCCGCTACCCGATCCACTTCCACATCCTGGGCGAGGGTCAGGGGCAGTACGTCGAGAACACCGCGATCCACGACACCTACAGCCGCTGCATCACGGTGCACGGCACCAACGACCTGCGTATCCAGAACAACGTGACCTACAACACGATCGGTCACTGCTACTTCATGGAAGACGGGATCGAGCACGGGAACCAGTTCATCCACAATCTCGGCATCATGACCAAGTGTCATCCGACACAGCCGTGCGAAGCGACCAACCTCGGCATTCCTTCCGAACGGGGCGCCGGCCAGCCCGGCCAGAAGGCCAAGGACATCCTGATCCCGTCTGACAACACCGCGGCGACCTTCTGGATCACCAATCCGGCCAACACCTACATCGACAACGTCGCTGCGGGCTCGGATGCGAACGGCTTCTGGATGTCGCTGCCTGAGCACCCGACGGGCGCCTTCAAGGATGCGGAGATCAGCAAGACCGTCTGGCCGCGCCGCACGCCGTTCGGGGAGTTCAGGGGCAATGTCGCCCACTCCAACTATGACGGGTTCATGTTCGACCGGAACGTGGCCCCCGACGGCACCTTCGGCGTGACCGGCACCGTCTATATTCCGCGCAAGAATGTCGCCGACAACGCCAGCGCGCCGGTCGAGAATCTGTTCTCGGATCTGACCGCCTACAAGAACCGCAACGGCGGCTGGTGGATGCGGGGCGAGGCGACGCAGTTCAAGAACTTGAAGATGGCCGACAACGCCATCGGCATGACCTTCGCCAGCGGCCTGGGCGGCGGCGCCGCCTTCACCTCGAAAACGTCGGACTCCCTGTTCGTCGGCGAGACCGACAATATCGGCAATCCGGCGACGCCGGCGGAAAAGGCCTATGGCCGCAGCCTGCCGAAACCCCAGGTCCCGGACTTCCCGGTTCGCGGCTATGAATTCTACGACCAGCTTCACGCGCTCTCGAAAGTGAAGTTCGTCAACTACCAGGACAACGCCACCCGCAAGACCGGCGCGATGTCCTACCTGATGTTCACCAGCTTCGGCATGAGCCCCGAAAACTCGGTTCAGGGCATCAAGTTCGACAACGCCAAGCCGGTCTACTTCCCGCCGAGGGAGCAGCGGTGGGCCAGCGATTTCGGGTCCAGCGCCGCCTTCCTGTCCGCGGCGATCCATGACCTGGATGGCTCCACGAGCGGGGTGCCGGGCGCCTACATCGTCTACGACAACGGAATCGCGGACGACAACGAAGCCTGTGTGATGAAGCCGGACTGGGGCGCGGCCGTCTGCAAAGGCGACTATGGCCGCCTCACCTTGGGCGGCGGCGCCCCCTTCGGCGGAGGACCAGTCGAGAAGCCGGTCACGCTCAGCCGCAACGGCAGGACCTTCAACTATCCCGGGCAACTCACGATCCGCAGCGGCGCCGAGGTGGCGGTCGACACCGCCAGGCCCAGCCTGCCCCTCAGGCTGTCGGGCAAGGACGGCTCGTGGGTCGTCCTGCAGCTGCACGGGTTCGCCGACTCCGACAAGGGCGCGGCGCAGACCAGCCTCGCGGCCCTGCGCGGGGCCACGGAGACCTCGTACTACAGGGATGGCGACACCCTGTGGCTCAAGCTTTTCGCTGAGAAGGGCGGCGGCGGTTTCAACGCTCCACCCAGCCTGACCGTCAGCAAAAACAAGGCCTTGGCGGTTGCCAACAACTAGGCGTCGTCATCCGTGGGCGGCGCCTTCGCCGCAAGGGTGAATTTGGGCTGACTTGAACGTCTGCCGGATGCGGTCGTCTGTCCGGCCGCCCGCCGCCCGCCGTGCCTTGAGCGGAGCGGAGCACTAGGAACCTCACCATCGGCGGCGCCTTTAAGGGCTGGACAGCCATGACGGGTGTCTGAGGGTGAGCGGCGGCGCTTGTTCCTAGCCTTCCGGTCGCTGTGGGACCGGCCCGGCCTCACCAAGGACAAAGACGGGGTCTGGCGCGCCCAGCACGGACGTGCGGCGAACAGGCAACCCGCGTCCTTGGCCTGAGGCAACGTCAACGAACGAAGTAGGAGGCGGCGATGACCCAGACGGTGACAAGACTCTTCAACAACTACGACGACGCGGAGAAGGCGGTCGGCGAACTCCGGCGGATCGGGGTCGCGGATGATGACGTGAGCCTGATCGCGAGCAACGAGAACGGCGTCCACTCGCATCGGGTGCGCGATGGCAAGCCCGACACGGCCGGCGAGGAGGCGGCCGAGGACGCCGGCAAGGGCGCTGAACTCGGCGCTCTCGCGGGGGGCATCGGCGGCGTGGTTATCGGAGCCGGCATGATCGCGATTCCCGGCCTCGGTCCGGCGGTCGCCTTTGGATGGCTCGTCTCTGCTGTGGTCGGCGCCGCAGGCGGGGCCTTGGGCGGCGCTGTGCTCGGCGGCGCCGCTGGCGGCCTTGTCGGGGCTCTGGCCCATGCCGGCGTCCACGAGGAAGACGCTCACGTCTATACGGAGGGCGTTCGTCGGGGAGGTACGCTGGTCAGCGCACGGGTTCCCGATGACCTGGGCGAGGCCGCTGAAGCCATCCTGGACAGGTCGAACGGCTCCCGTGCAGGGGCGCTCGGGCGCCAATATCGCGAAGAGGGCTGGAGCCCGCGGTATGAAACGGCGGACGGGGCCCGGTTCGGCGGCGACCGGCCGCTGGACTCCGCGCTGTAGTTCACGCGGCCGATCGCAACTTCGAATGGCGGGGAAGCCCTGAGGCGGCCGTCGCGCTTGCGGCCCTCCCTCACCACCACTCGCTCTACGGCGGGCCCAGCCCGCAGCATGGTGCGGGCGTTCGCATGGCGGCCAAATCGTTGGCCGCCACAGGGCTCACCCCCTCTCCCATTTTCTGCCGAAAATGGGAGAGGTCGCGACGCGCCTGCGTCCATCACCTCAGGGCTGGACGATGCCCGCCTTGATCGGCCAGCCGCCCAGGTCGAGCGCCGGGGGGAAGACGCGCATGTAGGCCTGCACCATGTGGATCTGGCCGTCGTAGACCTTGAACATCTCCCAGGCCGTCAGCTTGTCCGAGCCCGGCCCGCTGACGTTCCACGAGAAGCGCATGATCACGATGCCCATCCGCTCGTCGACCACGATGTCGCGCACCGTCACCCGGCCCAGGCGCTGGAACACGCTCAGGTCCTGGGCGCCGATGTCGTCGCAGCCTTTGACGAACTTGCAGCCCGGCCCCGCCATCAGCTGCCCGTTCTCCAGGCGATAGGCCTCCGGCGCGAACGGCGCGTTCACCGAATTCAGCGTCTTGCCGCTGCTCAGCCCACGCGGGTAGTGCATGGCGATCTCGATGGCCTGTTCCCGCGTCATGAGCTGCGACGGCTTGGGCGTGAGGTTCATGAGCTTGGCCGGGGCGCCGCTGTAGGCGTCGACGTTGAACAGCAGGCCGTCGGCGCGGCTGCGCGTGGCCACCAGCTCCAGCTCGCTGAGCTTCTGGTCGCCGTCGACCTTGACCCGCACCACGAGGATGACCGGGGCGCCGGATTCCTCGACCATCACGCCGGCGACGGCCACGCCGGCGCGCTCGTCTATGATGTCCTGGCGGTAGCCGCGCAGCTTGGTCACCGAACGGACCAGGCCGACCTTGTCCAGCGGCTTCTCCACCGCGTCCTCGGTGACGCGCAGGGTGGGGGCGATGGCCAGCTTGGAGACGTCATGCTCGGCCAGGGCGTAGACCACCTCGGTGATCTTGCCGCGCAGGCATTCGCGGTCGCAGGCGGACGCCGTGCGGGCCGGCTGGGCGAGGGCGGCCGACGACCACAGGATCAGGCACAGCGCGAGCACGCGTTTCATTGGATTCCTCCCCCAGAGGCCGTTTATGCGCTCACGTTAGGGCGCCTGGGGGGCAGCGGGAAGCGGGGATCGATGGGGGGAGGGCGGGGTCGCGCCGCCGGCCCGGAACCGCTCCCTCAGGCCGTGACGGCTTTGCGGCGATGGCGCAGGACGGCGCCGGCGAAGCCAACGCCGCACAGGATCAGGGCCCAGGTCGATGTTTCGGGCACGTCGCTCTGCACCAGCGATACGCCGTCCAGGAACGCCACCGGCGGGTCTCCGGTCCCTTGCGACATGAAGCTCAGCAGTTCCGAGCCGCTGGTGGGGGTGAAGGTGAAGGTTTCATGCATCCAGCCGCTGAAGCCCTGAGGGCCGAGCGTCACGACCGATGTCTGATAGGTCTGCGAGCCCAGGCTGACCTGCCAGTCCCTCGACGTCGGCGCCAAGAGGGCGCCGGTCCAGGTCGCCGCGGCCCAGTCGAAGCTCAGGGTGTAGGTCGCAGACGGCGTCAGGCCATTGATCACCTGGGTGAGCGACCCGTTGAAGTAGGGGTCCTGCTCGATGAAGTTGCCGCCCGTGGGGCTGGTCGCCGGCAGGCCGTTGGGAACCCCGGTTCCCGGTCCCCAATTGGCGCTGGGGTTGGGGTACTGGTCGGCCGTGCCGGGGAACCAGAGATAGTCGAACGGCGCCGCGTTCCAGCCGGGCAGATTGCCGGCCACGAAACCTGGGCTCGTCAGAGTGGTCGTCTCAAAGTCTCCGTTGGAGACGAGATTGGCCGACGCCGACGACGCGCCCGCGAAAACGCCGAGGCCGAGGGCGGCGCCCAGAAGCAATTTCAATCCACGCATCGGCTTGTTCATGGGTCGTTTTCCAGCAGGTTGTCCGCGTTGGGGGGATGAACCGGTGGGTCGTGACGGCGGCGCCAAAGCAAAGCTAGACTGAAAACGTCAGTAGGCGAACGATGTTCTCTTTGGAGTTGAGCGCCATGGGCGTTGGCGACCGCGCCAGGACGGATCGATGAGCGGCTTGCTTGCGGCGCACCACCACGTGCTGGCCTACCTGGTCCAGGCGGTCCGCAGCGGCCTCGTGCTCGTGCTGCTGATCGCCCTGTTCGTTCCGCTGGAGCACCTGTTCGCTGTGCGCAAGGGGGGGATGTTCGCGCGGGGCTGGGCGACCAACCTAGGCTGGTATTTCGTCAGCGCTCTCGCGGCGGCCGTGCTCTTGGCCCCGCCCTTGGCGCTGCTGGCCTGGGGAGCGCGCACCCTGCTGCCCGCCTCACTGACCGGCGCGGCGGGCGCCCTGCCGCTGTGGGCGCGCATGATCGCGGCTCTGGCGGTGGGCGAGATCGGCTTCTACTGGGGGCATCGCTGGAGCCACATGTGGCCGCTGCTGTGGCGGTTCCACGCCGTGCATCACAGCGCCACCCATCTGACCTTCCTGGTCAACACCCGCGCCCACCCGGTCGACATGGTGTTCACCCGCCTGTGCGGCATGGTCCTGCTCTATGCGACGGGCCTGGCCAATGTGGTCGGACCGCACCCGACCCTGGGCCCAGCGGCGGTGCTGTTCATAAGCTCGATCTGGAGCTATTTCATCCACGCCAATCTGCGCTGGCGGCTCGGGCCGCTGGAGGAGGTGATCGCCACCCCCGCCTTCCACCATTGGCACCACACCTTCGAAGACCACAAGGACCACAACTTCGCGGCCATGCTGCCGGTGTTCGACCGCCTGTTCGGCACGTTCTACCTGCCCAAGGCGTGGCCGGCCGAATACGGGACGCCGACGCCGATGCCGGACGACCTGATCGGCCAGCTTCTGGAACCGCTCGCGCCGCGTACGCCTCAGGGCTGACGATTTGGGGACACGCACAAGTGCATGTCCCCGGCCGCTCATTTGCGGCTGCAGAAGTTCAGGAACCGCTCCTGCAGGCCGAGGTCGGTCTTGAACACGCCGGTGAACTGGGTGGTGACCGTGGAGACGTGGCGGTGGTGGACGCCGCGGGTGGTCATGCACTGGTGTTCGGCGTCGATCATGATGGCCACGCCCTTGGGGGCGAGGTGCTCCTCGACGGCGCGGGCGATCTGCTGGGTGAGGGTTTCCTGGGTCTGCAGGCGGCGGGCGTAGATCTCGACCACGCGGGCCAGCTTGGAGATGCCGACCACCTTCTCGCCCGGCACATAGGCGACATAGGCCTTGCCGAGGAAGGGGGCCATGTGGTGCTCGCAGTGGCTCTCGACCTCGATGCCGCGGAGCATGACCACGTCGTCGTAGCCCTGGACGTCCTCGAAGGTGCGCGACAGCTCCTTGGCGGGGTCGCCCTCATAGCCGTCGAACCATTCGCCGTAGGCGTCGACCACGCGGCGCGGGGTGTCGAGCAGGCCTTCGCGGTCGGGGTCGTCGCCGGCCCAGGCGATCAGGGTGCGCACGGCTTCCAGCGCTTGTTCGCGGGTGGGGCGGTCGTCGGGCAGGGAGCGTTCGGCCACATGAGACGACGCGTTGATCAGCTTCCGGGTTTTGGCCAGAGCATCCATGATTTGAGGTTCCCGGGGCTGAGTTGCGCCAGGGCGACGGCCCTGGAATGACGCGTGCCACCCCTTCACACCTTCAAGGCTAGGGCGTCTGAACCCAGGTTGGGTGCGCCGAAACCACTGCGCATGGGGCGTGGTTTCCCGAAGGACAGATCGGTATATGGGGCAAGCGCGCCTTCGCGCAACTATCCAAAAGAAGCGGCCGCATGTCAGTTTTTCTGCACGACACCCTCTCGCGATCCAAGCGCGCCTTCGTTCCGGCCGATCCGAAGCGGGTGACGATGTATGTGTGCGGACCCACGGTCTACAACTACGCCCACATCGGCAACGCCCGCCCGGTGGTGGTGTTCGACGTGCTGTTCCGCCTGCTGCGGCGGGTTTACGGCGACGACGCCGTGGTTTACGCTCGTAATATCACGGACGTGGACGACAAGATCAACCAGGCGGCCATCGATCAGGGCGTGGACATCTCGGCAGTCACCGACAAGTTCACCGCCATCTATCATCAGGACATGGACGCCCTGGGGGCGCTGCGTCCGACCCTGGAGCCGCGCGCCACGGCCCACATCCCCGAGATGCTGACGCTGATCGCTTCGCTCGAGCAGCGGGGGCATGCCTACGCCGCGGAGGGCCATGTGCTGTTCGATACGGGCAGCTTCGCCGAATACGGCCAGCTGTCGGGCCGCGCGCTGGAGGACATGATCGCCGGCGCCCGGGTGGAGGTGGCGCCCTACAAGCGCAACCCGGCCGACTTCGTGCTGTGGAAGCCGTCCAAGCCCGGCGAGCCGGTGTGGGACAGCGCTTGGGGCCCCGGGCGGCCCGGCTGGCACCTGGAGTGCTCGGCCATGATCGAAAAGACCCTGGGGCCGGAGATCGACATCCACGGCGGCGGCCACGACCTGATCTTCCCGCACCACGAGAACGAGATTGCCCAGAGCCGCTGCGCCCACGGCGGCCCGCGGCTGGCCCGCTACTGGATGCACAACGGCTTCCTCGATTTCTCGGGCGAGAAGATGAGCAAGAGCCTGGGCAATGTGCTGCTGGTGCACGAGCTGATCGAGCGTGTGCCGGGCGAGGCGCTGCGCTGGGCGCTGCTGAGCGGCCACTACCGCGCGCCCCTCGACTGGAACGACGGCATGCTGGAGCAGGGCCGCAAGGCGCTGGACCGGCTCTATGGGGCCTTGCAGCGGGCCGGGGACGTGGACGTGGAACCGGGCGAGCCGCCCGCGGCGTTCCTCGCGGCCCTGATGGACGACCTGAACACGGCGCAGGCGATGGCCGAGCTGTTCGCCATGGCCAAGACGCTGGAGACGGCCAAGAGCGACGGCGAGCGCCGCGCGGCCAAGGCGGACCTGCTGGGCGCCGGGGCGCTGATGGGCTTCCTGCAGGCCGATCCCAACGCCTGGTTCAAGGGCGCGGCCGGCGACGACCTCGCCGCCAAGGTCGAGGCCTTGCTGGAGCAGCGCATGGCGGCGCGCAAGGCCAAGGACTGGGCCACCGCCGACCGCATCCGCGACGAGCTCAACGCCCTCAATGTGGTGGTCATGGACGGGCCGGACGGCGCGACGTGGCGGCTGCGCGATCAGGACCCTAAATAGAGCGACATGCGATTCAAGGTCGAACACCGGGTGGGCACGCCCTACAGCGCCAGGCTGATCTGGGACGTGCTGTCGGATCTGCCGCGCTGGAAGGAATGGAACACCCTCTATCCCGAGATCGAGGGCCTGCTGCGCATCCAGCAGCGGCTGGCCATCGCCGAGGCCTTTCCCGGCCAGGCGCCGAGCGTGATCCGGCCGATGGTGGTGGACTGGGTGCCCAACGAGCAGATCCTGTGGGCGCTGAGCGAGAAGCGTGGGCTGGTGAAGCGCATTCGCTACATCGAGATCGAGGCCGTGGGCGGCAGCGAGGAAAACTGCATCCTGTCCAACGGCGAGGTCTACGACGGCCTGCTCGGACACCGGACGGGCAAGGAACGGCGGCGGTGGCTGAAGCAGGGGTTCGAGCAGCTCAACGCCGACATCCTGGCGCGGGTGGCGGCGGTGGCCGAGGGCAGGGCCGTGGCCGAGGGTGATCGCGGGTGATCGACGACCTCTACAGCGCCCGGGTGCTGACCCTGGCCGCCAACATGCCGCGGGCGGGGCGCCTGGCCGATCCCCAGGGCAGCGCCGAGAAGGTGTCCAAGCTGTGCGGCAGCCGGGTGCTGGTGGATGTGTCGCTGCAGGACGGCCGGGTCAGCGACTTCGCCCAGGAGGTCAAGGCCTGCGCCCTGGGCCAGGCGTCGGCGGCGGTGCTCGGCGAACATGTGATCGGGGCCAGCGTGGCGGAGCTGGAAGCGGCGCGCGACGCGCTGAAGGCCATGCTCAAGCAGGGCGCCCCGCCGCCGGAAGGCCGCTTCGCCGACCTCAAGGCCCTGGAAGTGGTGCGCGACTACCCGCCGCGCCACGCCTCGACCATGCTCGCGTTCGAGGCGGTGGTGGAAGCGGCGCACAAGGCCATGGCTTCGACCTAGAGTCGCCTTAAGCGAGCCATTAATCGACGCCAGTCTAGCTTGGCGTCATGTCGAATACCGCTTCCCCCCACGTCGGGTCCAACCGCCGCCGCCCTCTGTTCCTGGGCTGGCTGTTCGCGGCCCTGGCGATTTTCGCCCTGCTGGCCGCGGCGAGCGTGTGCCCGATCGGCCTGAGGCCGCACCTGTCCAGCGATCCCAACCAGGAGCGGTTCTGGGCCTTCTGCCTTCTGGGTCTGGCCGCCAAGTTCGCCGCGCCCCGGCGGCACTGGTCGACCATCGCCTGCGTGGTGCTGCTGGCCCTGGGCGCCGAGGCTTCGCAGCTGCTCGCCCCCGGGCGTCACGCCCGGGCTCCGGACGCCGCGATCAAGGCCCTGGGCGCCGTGTCGGGGGTGCTGATGGGCTATGCCTTCTTCAAGCTGAGGCGGGCGTGGCGGATGCTGGGCGCAGCGGACGAGCGCCGGCTGCCGGTGTCCAGCTAAGCCCTATACGCATTGCAATGTTTAAATAATTACAGCGCATTAGGCGACTGGATCTTTGTGCGTGGCCGGGGAACCAACGTCCCCACTGCTCCGTTTCCACAATAACGGGCTGCCACATCTTCGACACAAAGTATTTGACATGTCATTCTCGACGGAATGGACTTTCTCAGACGGCCGTTATGTCGTCGAGACGACTGTTCCTGGGGGATTCATGGCTCAGCTATACGATTCCAACGGCAAAGCTGTTGGGCCAACATTTTCAGCGGTGCAGGATTATCTTGGCGACTACATTCCGGGGTCGGCGACGGCCCTGACCACAGGGGGCTACGCCCTGCTGTACGGCTATGCGGGCGCGCTGTTGCCCGGCGAACTGCTCAACGTCGCGACCTTCACCGCCGACGGCCAGGTCGTGACCACCTCGGCGCTGAGCGCCCCGGCCAGCGAGTCCGGCGGCTTTGCCGACAGCAGCAGCGCCGCGCTCTACGCCCTGCCCGACGGCGGGTTCGTGGCGGCCTGGGTCGACCATCCGCCGTTCGGCGGTCCGGGCCAGACGGTGATCCGCGAATTCGACGCCTCGGGCGCGCCGACCGAAGCGAGCCTCGGCCTCGGCATGGTCATCGCCGGAACGCCCGGCGTGCAGGTCAGCGCCGACGGGCACTATACGGTGTCGTGGATCGCGCCCATGGGCGTCCAGCATCAAACCTTCCTGGAGGCCGCGCCCCCGCTGGGCGGCTCGGATCCCGGCCTCGTGGCCCAGCAGCCCCACACCCTGGCCGCCTCGGCCGGCTGGACCGGGGCGGCGGTGCTGTCGAACCACGCACTGGCGGTGGTCGCGGCGCAGGACGGCGGCTACGGCAGCCATATGGCCGGCGTGCAGCTCTACGATGCGGCGGGCGGCCTGACCGGCTCGGTGTCGGGCATCGGCTACGGCGCGGCGGGGCAGGGGTTCACGCCCACGATCACGGCGCTGGCGGCGGGCGGGTTCTACGAAGTGTCGTTCGCGGGCTCCAGCGACTACGCCATCTTCAACGCCGCCAACCAGCAGGTGTTCTCGCACAACATCTACACCTCGCCGGACGCGGCCTTCATTCCCCTGGCGGGCGGCGGCTATGTGACGGCCGACTTCCCCGATCAGGTGATGGGGGTGTTCGACAGCGCCGGCGCCAACCTCGGCTGGATCGGCCTGCAGGGCCTGGGTCAGCCGCAGAGCACCGTCTCGCTGGCCGACGGCGGCTTCGCTTTCGGCTACGCGGGTTCGGTGGTCGCGTTCGACGCGGCGGGACGGACCGAATTCTCCGACCTCCTGGGCGCGCACAAGGCGGACGGGTTCGCCTCGCAGACGGCCGCCCTGGCGGGCGGCGGCGTGGGCGAGGTCTGGCTCAGCACCGACAGCGGCCAGATGGGCCTGCCGACCACCATCGTCTATCAGACGTTCGGCGCGCAGGGCGCGTCGGGGGCCCTGATGCTCGGTCAGGACCTCGACCCCTGGCACACCACCTTCGCCGTCCAGGCCCACGCCGACGGCTCGGCCGCGATCCTGTGGAGCGAGGGCGGGGGCATTTTCGGGGCCGAGGCCGGCGCGGGCTCCAGCGGCGCCCACGCGGCGGTGGCCGGCGACCTCAATTCGACGATCGCCATCCAGCTCGCCGACGACCGGGTGGGCCTGGTCTATCTGCAGGGCGGCGACGTGTGGGCCGAGGTGTTCGACCCGGCCTCCGGCGCCGCCAGCCGCTCGGACCTGGGCGCGACGACGGGCGATCTGTCCACCGTCCACGCCCTGGCCACGGCCGACGGGGGCGTCGCGGTCAGCTGGCATGGCTCGCAGGGCGTGCTCGGGACCGAGATGAACGCCTTCGGCGCGGTGGGCGGCATCGTCGGCCTGCCGGGCGATTTCCTCGGCGTGGACGGACAGGGCCACGCGGTGACCCTGCACGATGCGGGCGGGGCGCCGGTGCTGCAGACCTACGCCCTGAACGACGGCGGGCTGTTCTGGATGGGGTGAGGGGGCAGGGCGCCACGCTGGCTTGTCGTTACTTGCGGACCCCCATCGACCATACGTCCACCAGGGCGGCAGCCTTGCGCGCTATATCCAAGCGGTGCTCAAGAGAGGTCGTTAGCTCGATGCGCTCGATTTCGATCTTCCCCAGGTAGTCGGCAACCTGTTCCGCGGAGGCTCCGGACCTGACCAGGGTCCAGAATCCCGGAAGGTACATGCGGTATTCGTCTTCGGCGCGGTCTACATCGCTGACGCCGATGGGGTCCCATTCTCGGAACAGCAACCGGTCCAATGACTCGTAGGCAGACGCCTCTTGCGGGGTGAGCCGGGTTCCCATGCCGCGCAGGATGCGGTCTCTCGAGAGCCCCCGCAAGCAGACCTCCCGAACGTCCGCCGAGGGGGGTGAGCGGACGTTGTAGCCGGTTCAGCAACCAGACGATCAAACGCCGCCCGCTGTAGTCGTCGCGGCACTCATCAAAGCGTCGAACCGCGCCCGAGTGAACTGGAACACCACCGCCGTGGCTGCGAAGACAGACAAGGTCCCGATGGTTGCTACCTGCTGAAGCGGCTTCGATGCGCCCAACACTACCATGCCGAGCGTCAGGGAGACGCCCAGGCCACAGATGGCCGCGAGCAGCGCCTCGGTATTGGCTATTCATGCGCCATTCTTCAGGACGCTATCAGGAATTTCCTGACCTTCAGCTTCGCGCGTTTGCTTGGCGATCTGCATGAGCGCGATGGCCGCGAAGCCAAACAGGGGTGTGTTCACCGGCGGGATGGGTGGACTAAACCACCCGTCCAACACGAGCCCTGCCGCGACCAACAGCAGACTGGCGGAAGCGATCATCCGAGACTTCTTCGTAGGGGCGCGAGCCATGCTGGGCGACGTCCTCGGTGCAGAACAGGGTCAGAATGCCGGAGGGTCAACTCGCCCGCGAAAGGACGTTAGATGAACATCGACTTCCGACAAGGGCCGGCTACGGTCTCGCCCGCCATGCCAGAACCGGACATCCCGGATGACGGGTCAGGGGGAAAGCGGACCTTGGGCTATCGACGCAAATCGCGGCAGGTCTGGTCCATCGGCAACCCTGACTGGCTGATGAGCACATGTCCACTAAAGGCCGCTGGTCAGGGGCGCTTCGAGCCAGCTTCGTCGGCGTTCAGCCTCATCGCGCTATCAATTGATCCTTCGTATTCTGGCGCGTTGTCCCCAAATCGGTCGTCAGCATTATACATTTTGTCAAGTTGACCATGATAATAATCGACCACATTGGACCAATGATATTTCTGCGACGCCGAAGAATTGCAAGTCAAAAAGCCTTCTAGAAATCCAGTTCGGGTGTGAGATCTATGCGATCGCCAAAATACATCGCCGTAAGGATTTTTGCCTGCTTTCAGCTTCCCTCGATATGGCACTGAAAATTTCGAAAAAACGTCAATTACTAGCTCCGCCGCATTGCCGTTCTTATAGTGGGAGGTCACCCTGGGCTCATAGCTCACCCAGACTTCTGGGAAGGACAATTTCTTGCCTGCTCCAAATTCCAAGCAATCGTTCAGTCCGTGCAGGAACCCCTCACGTTCGTCTGCGTCAATTTTCAACCACCATCGACCGTCGAAGCGGATTGCAGGCTGCTCACGGGCCGATACCTGGCCAGACAAGACCACACCCAGAAGGGAAACCAAGACGATTGCACGCTTTCGCATCCCGCCTAACCTTATTGAGCTTGCCATGACATCGGCCGCCTGCTGATCCACCTGAACTGAAGCTTAGCAGTCTCTTCCGAGGTCCGCCTAGGTCGGCGTTGGTCTCGCCCAGCTAGCCGCAAGCGGACCTTCGCAATGACCGCTATGGGACGATAGCCGACTTCGGCGCGCTACCGCTTTGCCGCTACGTCTGCGCCCGCCAATCGAACGCCAGATCTTCCTTGAAGGCGAAGCGCTGGAGGTGGGCGGCGACGACGGCTTCCATGCGTTCGAGGTCTTCGGGCGCGGCGGTCAGCTGCAGGCCCAGGCCTTCGGGGTCGGCGTCGAGGATCAGCACGGCGGCGCTCATCTCGATGCGGCCGTTCTGGGGGGTGAACTCCACCGTGTATTTGTGGCCCCAGTGCTTGCACAGCTGCTGCAGATAGCGGCTGGCGTGGGCGGTGGGGACGCGGGTGGTTGCGACAGCCATCAAACGCTCCGTTCGATCTCGTGGGCGGCGGCGTCGAGGGCGGCGGCGATCTTGTCGACCTGTTCGGTGGTCAGCGAGCCTGAGGCCAGGCGCAGGCGCAGGGCCAGCTTGACGTTGCCCATGGCGCGCATGATGCGCGGGGCGAAGTCGCCGCGGGCGCCGGCCTGGTCCATGCGGGCGAACAGGCCTTCGACGAGGGCCTTGTTGCGCTCCAGGAACTCCAGGCCCTCGGGGGTGGCCGAATACAGCTTCTTGGCGCCGGAATCCTCGGCCAGGGCCGCGTAGCCCAGCTCTTCGAGCCAGGTGAGGGTGGGGTAGACCACGCCGGGGCTGGGGACATAGGCGCCGCCGAGGCGCTCCTCGATCTCCTTGATCAGTTCGTAGCCGTGGCGCGGCTGCTCGGCGAGCAGGGCCAGGATCACCAGGCGCAGGTCGCCCTGGTCGAAGAAGCGCCCGCCGCGGCCGCGCCGGCGGTGTTCATGGCCGTGGTGTTCGTGACCATGTTCGTGACCCCTGGGCTCGAAGCCGCCGTCGCGCCAGTGGCGGTGGAAGTGGGGAAATCCGTGTCTGAATCTCATCTTGTCTCCGATATCATCCGATATATCGGAAAGTTAGATATATCTAGAATGATCGCGCCACAAGAGGTTTCCTTCAGTTTTTGCGCTGCAACAGTTGGCGGGGCGGGCGCGGGCGTGTTAGTCCGCAACGCTCGAATTCGGCGGAATCGTCGTGATGACCGACATTTACGCGGGTGCGGTGAAGCTGGCCTTGCGGGCCTACAAGCTCACCTTGTCGCCGTTCATCGGACGGCAATGCCGCTTCACGCCGAGCTGCTCGGAGTATGCGGCTGAGGTTTTGATCAGCCACGGCCCTATCAAGGGGTCCTGGCTGGCGCTGAACAGGCTTTGCCGTTGCAGGCCGGGCGCGGCGTCGGGATATGATCCGGCGCCCCCCGCTTCACGCTCAGGCCAGCGACGTTGGAAGTGCGAAGGATGATCGATCTGGTGTTCCCTGACGGCTCCGTCCGTCAGTTTCCCGAGGGTGCGACGGGGCGCGAGGTGGCGGCCTCCATCGCCAAGTCGCTGGAGAAGCGGTCGGCGCTGGTCAAGCTCGACGGCGCCCTGCTGGACCTCGACCGGCCGCTGATCCGCGGCGGCAAGTTCGAACTGCTCACCCGCGACGCGCCCGAGGCGCTCGACACCCTGCGCCACGACGCCTCGCACATTCTGGCGGAGGCGGTGCAGGAGCTGTTCCCCGGCACCCAGGTGACCATCGGCCCGGCGATCGAGGACGGCTTCTACTACGACTTCGCCCGCAACGAGCCCTTCAGCCTCGACGACTTCACCCTGATCGAGAAGAAGATGGCCGAGATCGTCGACCGCGACGAGCCGATCCGCCGCGAGGTGTGGGACCGGCAGGACGCGATCGCCCACTTCGAATCCATCGGCGAGATCTACAAGGCCGAGATCATCCGCGACCTGCCCGAGAGCGAGGACATCTCGGTCTATTGGCAGGGCGGCTGGAAGGACCTGTGCCTGGGCCCGCACTTCCCCTCCACGCACTTCGTGGGCAAGGCGTTCAAGCTGACCAAGCTGGCGGGCGCCTACTGGCGCGGCGACGCCAAGAACGCGCAGCTCCAGCGCATCTACGGCACCGCCTGGGCCACCCAGGAGGAGCTCGACGCCTATCTGAAGCGCATCGAGGAAGCCGAGGCCCGCGACCACCGCCGCATCGGCAAGGCCATGAACCTGTTCCACATGCAGGAAGAGGGACGCGGCATGGTGTTCTGGCACGAGAAGGGCTGGACGCTGTGGCGCATCGTCGAGGCCTATATGCGCCGGCGGCTGCAGGAGGCGGGCTACGTCGAGGTCAAGACGCCCCAGGTGCTCGACCGCTCGTTCTGGGAGGCCTCGGGCCACTGGGACAAGTACCGGCCCAACATGTTCGTGTGCGAGACGGTGGAAGGCGAGGTGCTGTCGCTGAAGCCGATGAACTGCCCGGGCCATGTGCAGATCTTCAAGTTCGGCCAGCGCTCCTATCGCGAGCTGCCGATCCGCATGGCCGAGTTCGGCGCCTGCCATCGCTATGAGCCGTCCGGCGCCCTGCACGGATTGATGCGCGTGCGCGCTTTCACCCAGGACGATGCTCACATCTTCTGCCGCGAGGACCAGATCGTCGAGGAGACGGAGAAGTTCGTCCGCCTGGCCCGCTCGATCCACGCCGACCTCGGCATGGAGACCCACCACATCAACCTGGCCACCCGGCCGGACGTGCGCGCCGGCTCGGACGAATTCTGGGACAGGGCCGAGGGCATGCTGGCCGAGGCCGCGCGGGCGGCGGACGTCGAGCCGGCGATCGCCGAGGGCGACGGGGCCTTCTACGCGCCCAAACTCGATTTCGTGGTCAAGGACGCCATCGGCCGGATGTGGACCTGCGGCACCCTGCAGCTCGACTACGTGCTGCCGGAGCGACTCGACGCAGAATATGTGGCCGAGGACGGGTCCAAGCAGCGGCCGGTGATGCTGCATCGGGCCATCCTTGGCTCGTTCGAGCGCTTCATCGGCATCATGATCGAGAATTTTGCAGGCAGATTCCCGCTCTGGTTGGCTCCTGTTCAGGTTGTCGTAGCCACCATCACGTCTGATGCGGACGACTATGCGCGTACCGTGGCGGCCCGGCTCGTGGCCGCGGGCCTGCGGGTGGAGGTCGATCTGCGCAACGAGAAGATCAACTACAAGATCCGCGAGCACTCCGTGGCCAAGACGCCGGTGATCGCCGTGGTCGGCCGCAAGGAAGCGGAGACCGGCCAGGTGGCGCTGAGGTTCCTGGGCTCCGACGGGCAGCGCATCCTGTCCGTGGACGAGGCGGTCGCCCAACTGGTCCAGGAAGCCCTGGCCCCTGATCTGAAACGCGCCTCGGGCGCGCCGCCGGAGGCGCAGGCGGCCGAATGAGCAGCGACGGGCGTCCGATCGGGGCCAACATCGTCCTCACCCAGCTTCCGAGCGAACCGCCGGAAGTCTCGGTGATCATGGTGGTTTTCCGCACCGGCCCAGCCCTGTTCAGGGCCATTCCGCACGTGCTGGCCGAGCCCCTGGTGGACGAGTTCATCGTGGTCGACAACGGCTCCTCGCCAGAGGACGAGATCACCCTGCGCCAGATCGCCGAGCGCGAGCCGCGCTTCCGCCTGGTCCAGGGCCACGGCAACATCGGCTTCGCCCGCGGCTGCAACATGGGCGCCCGCACCGCCAAGGGGCGGCACCTGATCGTGCTCAACCCCGACGCCTATCTGCAGCCGGGCTGCATCTCCGCCCTGATCGAGGCGCGGCGGGATTTCCCGGGCCCCTGCGTGATCGGGGCGCGGGTGCTGAACGAGGACGGCT
>Ga0265327_10001666_pt1 | contig 26718 bp, 22 predicted proteins | sample 41621metaG_FD_202089 | JGI IMG/M metagenome (GOLD analysis project Ga0265327, IMG submission 202089) | Rhizosphere microbial communities from Carex aquatilis grown in University of Washington, Seatle, WA, United States - 4-16-21 metaG | ecosystem: Host-associated > Plants > Roots > Rhizosphere...
TTCGATGGTCTGGCGAAAATGGTCCGCTCCACCGTCGGCAATATCGTCGCGTGCCACGGCGGTGATGACAACGTGGCGAAGTTTCATGCGATGAGTTGCCTCGGCCACGCGATTGGGTTCATCCACTTCCAACGGCAATGGCTTGGCGGTGCTGACGGCGCAGAATTTGCAGGCGCGCGTGCAGTGGTCGCCGGCGATCATGAAGGTCGCCGTGCCTTTGGCCCAGCATTCCCAATGATTGGGGCACTTGGCACTTTCGCAAACGGTGTGGAGCTTCAGTTCATCGAGCAACGAACGCGTCTGTGCATATGTATCGGTGGTCGGCAGTTTGATGCGCAGCCATTCCGGGAGACGCGGTCGAGGTTGTTGTGTAGGCGCGGCGGTCATTCGAATTTCTGCCAGAATTTTGCCAGTTGGCCGGTATCGAAGTCAGCTAGAATCTCGCCGTCGACTTCGATGACAGGAGCGAGCGTCTGGCCGGAAAGCTGCAACATTTCCTGACGCGCGTTGCGGTCGCTCGTGACGTCGAGCAGATCATATTCGATATTGCGATTGTCGAGCCATTCCTCGGCTTCCTGACACCAACCGCACCAGGGCTTAACAAAGAGACGGATTTTACTCGGTTTCATTCGTTCCGCTCTACATTCGTGGATTTCCGGGGTTCTGACAAGAGATGCCGGTTTATTTCGAACGCGGAGCACGCAAGAGCGCATGAGCCGCAGCTGTTGCGCGCGGCGTCATCGCCGGTTTTTCTTTTAACGTTTGAAGATAAGAAATCAGATCGGAAAAATCGGAGAGCGTCATGGCGGCCTGCAAACCTTCCGGCATCACGGAAAGTTTGCCCTCCTCACGTTTTTCAATCTCATTTTTTTTGATGACGCGCTTTACGCCAGAGCCCTGAAGCAGAGTTAATTCTTTGCCGTTCTCAGCACGAATAAAACCAGTGAAAGAATCACCGTCTTTAGTGCTGATGACGGTGCTGTGGTATCCGTCGAGAATTTGCTTCGACGGATAGAGAACGGATTCGACGAGGAATTCGCGATTGTATTTCGCGGCGACACCGGTGAGTTCGGGACCAACTTCGCCGCCTTTGCCGTCGACGCGATGACAAGTCACGCATCCGGCTGGACCGGAAAAGACTTTGTGTCCACGTTCGGGATCACCCGGCGTTTTACGGGCGAATCTAAGAAAGTCTTCGACTTTTAACGCGCCTTTAAACAACGGGCCGTTTTTGGCGCGATCGCTGTGGGCATAAACGCGCTGTAATGCTGCGAGAGCCTGGCCAGTAAACGGCTTGGCGCGATGTCGTTCCTCAATCTTTTCCAAGACACTGTCGCGGATTCTTTCAATGGCATCGCGGCAGTGGTCGCGCACCGTGTCCGTCGAACTGTCCAGGCCGTCGAGGAAAGCATCGAGGGCCTGAGCATCAGGATTCTTCGTAAGGGCTTCGAGAGCATCGGCGTGGTATTCCGTCGATTGATACAAAGCCAGAAGTTGCGGAATCATACGTTTGTCTTTCAAAAGCCCGGCAGCGTTGATGGCGGCGCGGCGCGCGTCTTTGTCGGCGTCCGAAAGCAGCGGGAGAATGGCATCGACGGCTGCGGTTCCGCCGATCGATGCGAGCGCATCTCCAGCGTCGTGGCGCACTCTGGAATCCGAATTGCGCAACATTTTTGTGACAATGGGAATTGCGGTGGGGGATCTGGCGACGCCCAAACCCTGCGCGAGCAATGCAAGTGTCCCGGCATCTTTCGTTGCTGATGCGAGAGCGACCATGGCGGCGGTTGAGGACTTCACTTTGATCCGCCCCGCAGCTGCGATGGCATCTGGCAACACTTCTTTATTCTTCTCGGGATCGGCCAAAATACCGGCGACCAGATCGCCGGAAGCGGCTCCGCCTAAACCTCCGAGGGTGCGAAGGATGGCGCGTTGCAGATCCGCGGATTCGTGAGAATACATTTCGCATAGCGCGGGACCAACATTGGTATCGGAAACTTTGGCCAGCGCGTCAACAGAAGCGTGACGGACTAACACTTGTGAATCTTTGAGAGCATTGGTAAGACTGGCCATAACAATAGGCGTTCCCGGCCAATCGACTGTTTTCGCGGGCGGTGATTGTTTCGCAGGTTGAATCGACCACCAACCGCCGTCCCACGCCGGACGCTGGCGGTGTAACTCAGCAAGGACGGCCAAAGCTTGCGCGCGAGATTCTCCATCCCATTTCGGCGACGCGACAAAAGCTGCGAGCGCTTTCACGTTTTGCTCGTCATAAGTTTCGCGCATCGCGAATAACGTCCGCTCGCGGGTAAGAGCATTGGTGCTTTGCAAGCCTTCCGCGATTTTTGCCCAAGAGTTGGGGTCGGCCTTGCCAATTCGGTTCAATGCCTTGAAGACCGAATAGCGGGCAAACATATCTTTTTCGTCGAGGGCTGAAATCAAATCTGGAACCGCTGCAGCATCTCCAATGCGTCCCAATGCAGTCGCCGCACGAAAACGAATTTCTGCGTTGCCGTCCTTTAGCGCGCTGGCCAGAGATCTTATGGCGTCCCCTGCTCGCGCCATTCCCAGTTGGCGGATCGCCTGGGCGCGCACTGACACATCGGCATCACCACCAGCAACAGTAAGAATCTCCTGACGAGCGCTACTTCCAGCGTCCAATGCATCCAATGTCCAAATGGCGTGCCAGCGCGCATAGGGCGGCGCCGAGGAATCCGCGAGCAATGCCTTGAGCGCGGGGACAACTGCGTGGCCGCGTTCGGCCAACCGCCGTTGCGCGACCATTCGCACGCTTTGAGCGGGATGTTTCAAACCCGCGAGCAAGTCATTGTCACTCGCCCGGAATTTTTTGCCCATGGCCGCAGAAACGTACCATTTTGGTTTGGGTGTGGCCTGGCTTGGTCCACTGTAAGTGACTTTAAACAATCGGCCGGCGGGCTCATTTTTTTTCCATCCAGTAAAGTTCCAATCGGTGACGTAAAAGCTCATGCCATCGGGGGCGACTGCGATTCCAACCGGCCTGAATGGCTGGTCGCCCTGGCTTAGAAAATCCAACTGATTTGTTTGGACGCGCGAATCGATTTTGTAGGTCGCGCCCTCGCGTGAAACGCGGAGACGGAGCAATTGGCTGCGACCCCATTCGCACAAGAACAAATTCCCGTCATACTCGTCGGGCAAGGCGTCTTCGTTATAAGCCATCGCGCCTGTCGGCGATCCGCCGCCGTAATCGTTCATCATCCAAAGGGTGTAGGGCTGGCGAGTCTTGTAATCGTAAGGATAGCCGTAATAACCGCCATCGACCATGTGCGTAACGCGAGTCCACCAACCGAGGCCGTCGTCAGTGTTGTCGTACGTGAAAAGCTCGTCTTCAGCGTTGATTGCGACGTCGAGATGATTGCGCGTTCCGTCGGCGTAAATTTCGAGGTGCGTCCCATCAGGACGGAAGCGCATGATCCCACCGCCCTGCAAATTCACTTTGCTGCCATCCTTGCCGACGGCGCCGTATATTCCTTTGTCGCCGGTGCTCATATAAAGCCAGCCGTCCATGCCCAATCGGATATTTGATGGGATATGATCGTTGAAACCCGTTCCTTTTAGATTCGGATCGGGGTTGGTCGTGAATAGATTCTGTTTGTCTGTGCCGACGCCGTCGTCGTCTGTGAATACGCTGAAGTCCGGAGTGTTATGGACGAACAATTTGCCATCGATATAAGCCAAACCAAAAACAGCGTGAAGGTTCGTCGCGAAAAGGGTGAAATGGCCGTCAGGGTAAAAGCACAAAATGCTGTCGCCGGTCGAATTGCTCGGCAACCCCATATCAATCGGATCCTGGGCGACGAATAGGCGTCCGTCCGGCGCGCAACACACTACGCTGGGGTGAACCAGTTGCGGCGTTTTGGCAACGAGCGAGACTTTCCAACCCGGCTGCACTTTCGGAAAGGAAGTGTCGGGTTTCGTGGCGTCGGCAGCGTAGAGCGGCAGGGAACTACAATAACCCAGTGCCATAATTAATATGGCGTGAACAATTCGACTCAAGGAAGCGGGATGCACCTATATTTGATGGCAGGAACCGCGTTGTTCTTCAAAGAAAATGAGCGATTTACTAATCGTTATCGGCGACATGGCTATAGACGAATGCCGCGTGGACGGGCGCGGGCATGATGGCGTCGCGTCCGCGCACTGACTTCCAGATGACGTCGTTGAGCAAAACATCATCGCACGCATCTTCCTTAGCGAAATTGAATTTGAAGTCAGAGCCGTAGGTTCCAGCGACATTTTTTTGATTGATGTCGATTTGAGGCTGGATGATTTGGTACGGATGCAAATCTGCCTTGGCCTGAAACGAATTATACATCGGCCGCGCCGCGGCATCGAATTGGCTCATCGGTTGCATGCCAAGGATAAGTTCCATCGTGCGCAGCATGCTGCTGGTCGAATACATTGTCGAATCGACTTTGCTGAGGCGCGTGTATGGACTAACGACATAAGCGGTGGTGCGATGAGCGTCCACGTGGTCGGAGCCGCTTTGCGCGTCGTCTTCGACAATGAAAATGGCGGTTTGCGACCAGAGCGATGATTTGCTCACGGTTTCAACGATTTGACCAACGCAATAATCATTTTCAGCGACGTAGGCTTCTGGTGTCTGGAATTTTGAACTAGTGCCGTGAGTGTGGTCGCCGGGGAGACGAATGATTTGCAGGCGCGGCATCTCCCCATATTTTTCGAGACGTTTGAACTCGGAGATCCAACGTGTCGTGCGGTCGAGATCGCGATAGCTCATGTCGAAGGCGCGATACCATGGGTCGATGTGGCCTTCTAAAGTCTTCACGCGCGGACGGCCCGGCTGCGTCGGCGGTTGGTCGTAGCTGACGAATTCGCCGTAACTGAGGTAGCTCACTCCCGCGCGTTTGGCTGTGTCCCACAAATAGCCACCAGCGGGTGCGCCAATCTCGAAGTAACCTTCGGCCGCGTATGGGAACTTGCCGCTTTTGTTGTGACCGTAGTTCATGCGCCACATTTTCTCGACGAAATCAGTGCAATACGCGCCCATGGTCCATTCATGACCATCCGCGCTCACTTCGGCGTCCGCATAGAAATTATCGAGCAAGACGTAATCGCGAGAAATCTTGTGTTGGTTGGGTGTGATTTTCTCGCCGAAGATGCAGATGCTCGGATCGCCGTTGCCTTCCTTCATGTCGCCGAGGACCTGGTCGTAGGTCCGGTTTTCTTTGACGACATAGAGGACGTATTTAATCGGGCTGGCATCGCCAACATGAGTCGGGACGGGGTTATCTGGCTGAGGCTGCATCGTCACCGCCGCTTTATCTTTCAACGGCGAGCAGTGATAAACATCGGCGGTCCATTTCGACATTTGTGATTCAAAGTCTTTGCGACGCGGCAGGTCGATAATACCCAACGTGCCTGGAAAAAGACTCGCGATTTTTAAACGGTCGCCAGGATGGAGTGGCTTATTTGGTTTGGAAATCAGACCGCGGCCATTCGCAACAAGCAGACGCTTGCCATCCGGCGTGACACGCACACAAGTTGGATACCAGCCGACAGGAATAAAACCGAGCGAACGGCTTTTAGCTTTTGTGCTGACATCAAAGACGGCAATGGCGTTGAGCGTAGCATTGGCGACATAAAGAGTTTTTTCGTCAGGCGAAAGTGCAACGCTGTTTGGCGTCGCGCCGGGTGGGGCGTCGGCATAGAGAGTTGCAGCCAACGTTTCTATGGCTCGACCGAATTTTGTATCGAAAACGGTTACGGTATTGCGGTTGGCATTGGCGACATAAAGGAGAGCGCCCTTGCGTGTAAGCGCCATTTCGCATGGATGTTCCTCGCAACGCCAGGTCGCGACTGGTTTCAAAGAATTGGAATCAATTACCCGGACGGATGCCTGTCCCCATTGGCTAACGTAAAGACGGTGCGCTTTTTCATCCAAACAGCACGAGTACGGAAACGTGTCATCGGGCGAACTATCGTAAAAACCGATTTCGAAGCGGCGTTCCGCGCCCTCGGCGGTATCGAATTTTTCAGGTGGAATGACGGGGGCAAACGTCTTCGCCAAAGGTCGCGGTCCAAGCGCGATATCGATGACCTTTTTTGTCGGAAGATCGACCGCACTGACGCAATCGCCCCAGACATTGGCGACGAATAAATGTTTTTGTGATTTGTCGACCGCGATGCCACTTGGAACGGCGCGAAGAACTTTGTCGTGAAGCTTGATATGCGTATCGTTTGTCAGGCTACCGTCAATAAAGTCGAAACAATGCACTATTTCGTCGCCAGCACCGCTGCAATAGAGCTGCTTGGCATCAGCCGACAGCGTCAGACCGTAAAAAGCTTCACTCAGTGGAATTCGTTGGGTGACTTTTTCAGTGTGTAAGTCAACCACAGCCAACTCGTGTTGCCCGTAGCCGGAATGAAGGATGATCGCCGATTTTCCATTTGGATGAACGGCGATGTTGATGGGGAGACTGCCGAGCTGAATTTGTTTACCTGCGGTACGAAGCTGCCACTGATTCGGCAATTGGACAGCGCCGTCGGGCAAAGTCCCGGGCAGTTGCGTGGCGAATGAGGAAATGCAGGCGCACGCCACAGCTGCGCTGCAACATCGGGTCAGGCGATTCATCAATAACGAATCTTGTCAGCTTTTGCTTCCCATTCAGCGAATATCTTTGTGGCGTCTTCGCGAGAGAGTTGTTGTGTCGGAATTTTCCGCTGGTCCAACGCACACGCGATTTCCCGATAAAGAAATTCGTCGTCGAAGCCGATTTTGGCGGCATCCTGCCGTGTGGCGGCAAACACGATGCGATCGACGCGCGCCCAGTAGGCGGAAGCGAGACACATCGGGCAGGGTTCGCAACTTGTGTAAAGAACGCAGCCGTTCAATTGAAACGTGTTGAGTTTCGAACAGGCATTGCGAATGGCAGTGACTTCGGCATGAGCGGTCGGGTCATTGGTGGAGGTCACTTTATTCCAGCCCGTGGCGACGATTTCTCCGTTTTTAACGACTACCGCTCCGAACGGACCACCATCGTTGGCGCGCATGTGTTCGCCGGATAATCGAATCGCGGCCTCGATAAATTTTAAATCCTGCCTGGCACTATCTTGCATCGAATGAGCTTAGGGGGTTCGGTTAATGGTTGAAAGTTCAAACGAAAAGGCTCGTCTTGCGCAGGTGCGTTGCGTCGATCAGACCCTGGTCGGTGAGTTTCAATTCAGGGATGGGCGAGAGGCTCAGGAATGATAGGGTCATGAACGGCGCTTCGAGTTTGCAACCCATCGCGCGCGCGGCGGCGTTGAGTTTATCGAGGCGCTTGATGACTTCGTCGAGCGGGCGATCGGAAACCAGCCCGGCGATCGGCAACGCCAGTTCAGCAATGACCTTACCGTCACGCACCGCAACCTGTCCGCCTTGCAGACGTTCGAGGCGTTCGATCGCGGCGCAAATGTCAGCGGTATTGGTACCGGCAACGACGACATTGTGGGCGTCGTGGGCAACGGTCGAGGCAATCGCCCCTTCCTTCAAATTAAATCCACGAACAAAACCAACGCCAACATTGCCGGTGGCGTGATGGCGTTCGACAACAACCAACTTGAGAATGTCTCGTTTCGTATCGGGGACGATTTCACCGTTGAACACCATTGGTTTTTCGACGACCTGTTTCGTCACGATCTGGTTGGGGACGATTTGAATGACCTTAATGCGCTTTTTGCCACTCGCTGGAACGACGAAGTCGCGAGGCTTATAACGCAGATTCATCGTGCTTCGCGGCAATGGTGTTGCTGCCGAATTCTTGGACAGATACTTTCCATCTTCGGCGACGAGGAGGCCTTTCTTATAGGTTTGGCGCACTTTGAATTTCTTCAGGTCGTCAAAAACGATGAAGTCGGCCCAGAACCGCGGCGCGATGGCGCCGAGATTATGCAATTGATAATGACGCGCGGTGTTGATGGTCGCCATTTGCAAGGCGCTCATGGGTGAAACGCCATGTGCGATCGCTTTTCGAACGGCGAAATCTATATGACCTTCGTTGACTAGATCGCCCGCCAGTTTGTCATCTGTAGCGAACGAACAATTGGCGGCGTTATTTGGAGTTACGAGGCCGATGATGTGTTCCAGGTTGCGTTCCGTGCTTCCTTCGCGAACAAGAATGTGCATGCCGACGCGGAGTTTCTCGCGAGCCTCTTCGAGTTCTGTTGATTCATGGTCCGAACGCACTCCGGCGAGGGCGTAGGCGTTGAGATTTTTGCCGCGCAAACCGGGCGCGTGGCCGTCAACTGCTTTGCCTTTGCCCACCTCGATTTTTGCGAGCTCGCTTTTTGTGCCGAGATAGACGCCGGGATAGTTCATCAATTCGGCGACACCGGCGACGCGGTCGTCGGAAATCATCAGGCGCAAGTCATCGGCCGTGATGCGCGCGCCTGCCGTTTCGAGATGCGTTGCCGGAACGCACGAGGGCAACATGATGAAGAAGTCGACGGGCAAATTTTTTGTGGATTCCAACACGTAACGAATGCCGTCGAGGCCGAGGACATTGGCGTATTCGTGCGGATCGATCACGACAGCACCGGTGCCATGAGGAACGACGGCACGGGCAAATTCTCCGGCAGTCAACTGTGCGCTTTCAATATGGAAATGGCCGTCAATCAAACTAGGAGCGAGATAGGCGCCGCGAAGATTAATTGTTTTACGCGCCTTGTAATCGCCGACGCCGATGACGCGCCCGTCATCGACCGCGACATTACCCTCGTAGATTTCGCCGCTCAGGACGTTGACGATGGAGGCGTTTTTAAAAAGGAGTTCGGCAGGAGTTTCCCCGCGTGCCACAGCGAGGCGATGATTGAGGTTCCTCATGGCGTTAGAATCTACCGCATAGAGCCCAGTCAAAGAAATAACGAAAGGAGTTCCGATAACTCTATCAGTCTCGCCATTATCCGATGATACAGAAAGCTTGAGTTCACAATCAGGTAATCGGTGGGTTGCGTCAAAAAGGTATCTCGTCGAGCTTCGCCCTAAGGAGGGAATTCAATATGATCAAACAACTAAGTTATGTAGCAGGAATCGTGTCGGTAGCTGGCCTTTTGTCAGCATGTTCAACTCACCATCACTATGCGTGCAATGAACCAAGCGGGGCCAGTCCGTGCGCCGCTGCCGTGCCGGCGTGTGAACCAAGCGGTGCGGAGGCAACTGCGTCAACCGAAGCAACCGGGAATGAGGTGGCCATTCCTTTGTATGAAGAAAGGGTAAACGTCGGGAAGCAGGAGGTTCCCAGCCAGGTGCAAGTGCGCAAATTTACAACTACCGAAACAGTGAGTGTTCCGGTGGAATTGCGTCACGAACACGTCGTTCTGGAACGTGCGCCAGCCGGAGCCGCTGGCAACTGTGCCGATGCGTTCAAGGACAAATCGGTTACCATTCAGTTGCAGAATGAACAGCCTGTGGTAAACAAGCAAACTGTTCAAACTGGCCAGGTCATTGCGCGTAAAGACTCGGACACTCAAAAGATCAACGTGCAATCGCAGGTCCGCAAAGAAGACGTCCAGGTCGATCGCAATGGCAATCCGAACGTGGATGTCCGTGGTAACATCAACGAAGCTTCTGGAGCCCAACCTAAATAAAATCAGGATCGAAATTAATCTGATTTAACAAATGGAGTCGAAACCGGAGCAGCGCGAGCTGCTCCGGTTTCTTTATTAGACACGAACGGAGCCGATTTTTCGCTCAATGGGACTGGAGCTAACCCTGCTTCTGATCGCCATCCAGATTGCTTCGCATGTTGCGGGCGAAGCGAGCGGGACTTCGCCGTTTGCACCAAAGGCAGCGACGGCATCGCGCAGCGCTTCACGCACTGAAATGGCCAGCATGAACGGAGGCTCGCCGACGGCTTTGCTGCCGTATACGACCGATTTTTGAGTGGCGTTCTTTAGCAGGTTGACGTTGAAAACTTGCGGCATGTCGCCGATAGCAGGAATTTTGTAAGTGTCCGGTGAGTGCGTGAGCAGGCGGCCTTTGTCGTCCCACTTTAATTCTTCAGTTGTCAACCAACCCATGCCTTGAACAAAACCGCCTTCGACCTGGCCTTTGCTGATTCCCTCGTTCACGGCGTCGCCGACGTCGTGCAACACGTCGGCGCGAAGCACTTGATGCATGCCGGTGAAGCGATCGATTTCGACTTCGGACACAGCTGCCCCGTACGTGAAGTAATGGAATGGTTTGCCTTTGCCGGCCACGCGATCCCACTGGATGCCGGGAGTGGCGTAGAAACCTGTGGCGGAAAGTTGGGTGCGCAGAATGTAGGCTTTTTTTGCGAGGTCGCCGAAGGTTACCGACTTAGTCGGCGAGTGAGTGAGAGAGAAAACTTTACCGTCTTCGAAACCAATGGTGGAGGCATCAATGCCGAACTTTTCCTTCAATAATACTTTCGCAACGGGGATAAGACGGTCGCGCAAAATTTCGCAGGCGTTCTTCACCGCAGCGCCATTGATATCAGTTCCAACGCTCGCTGCTGTGGCGGATGTATTCGGCACTTTATCCGTACTCGTGTTCATCACACGGACGGTTTCCAAGGCTGCGCCGAGTTCTTTGGCAGCGATGATGCGAACGTTCGTGTGGAGCCCCTGCCCCATTTCCGTTCCACCGTGGTTCACTTGCACGGTGCCATCTTGATAAATCAGCACGAACGCGCCGGCTTGATTGAGGTGCGTGACGGTGAAACTGATTCCAAATTTCACGGGCGTCATCGCCAAGCCGCGTTTGCGATTCGGATGGGCAGCGTTCCACTTCGCAATTTCGGCGCGGCGTTTATCAAAGTCGCTGGTCTTCTTTAACTCGTGCCAGACGGTCTGAATGCGGTTGTCTTCGATTTCCTGGCCATAGTGCGTGGTGTTCGTTTCACCATTACCGCGATAGAGATTTCGTTCGCGAACGAGTTCCGGCGCGAGGTTCAATTTGCGGGCAACGCGGTCGATGATTTCTTCGATGACCAACATGCCCTGAGGGCCGCCGAAACCACGGAATGCGGTGTTGGACGACAGATTTGTTTTTGCGACTTGGCCGCGAAATTCGACGGCCGGAATGTAGTAAGAGTTGTCGAGATGAAATAAAGCGCGGTCTGTGACGGCTTGCGACAGGTCCTGAGCCCACCCGCCGTTCGAAGTCAAATGCACGCGTACACCCAACAACTCGCCTTTCGCATTGAAACCAACATTGAATCGCGCGTGGAACGGATGCCGATGGCCCGTCAACATCATGTCTTGATCGCGATTGAAATGCACACGGACCGGACGGCCCGTCTTCCATGCGCCAAGCGCCGCGAGCGATGCTGGCGTCGCCGCTTGAGTTTCCTTGCCACCGAAACCGCCGCCCATGCGCGGGCATTGAACAACAATCTTGTTCGCAGGTGCGTTGAGGAGATGCGAGATGACCAATTGGACTTCGCTGGGGTGCTGCGTCGATGACGAAACAAGCATCGTGCCGTCCTCGCCAGGCTCGGCCCAGGCCGCTTGCATTTCCAAATAAAAATGTTCCTGGCCGCCGAACTCGAATTCGCCTTCGATCGTTTGTTCGGCACTTTTCAATGTGGAATCGACGTTTCCACGGCGGATGAAATTAGGTTCGTTATGGAAGCTTCCGGCCGCCATCGCTTCGGGCAAAGTTAGAATTGGCTTCAACGGTTCGTATTCGACAATCACCTTTTCGGCGGCGGCGCGACAGGCATCGAGTGATTCACCAACAACCAGCGCAACGATTTGTCCGTGGAATAGCGCGTCCGTTGTGGCGAGCAATGGCTCGTCGTTTTTCATGCCGACGTCGTTCAGGCCGGGAACATCTTCGGCGAGCAAGACGGCTTTGATGCCTGGGATTTTGCGAGCTTCAGTGGCGTCGCGCCTCAGGATTTTCGCGCGAGCGTGTTGTGAGCAAACCGGCCAAACTTCCAGAGCATGACGGGGCGCGATTTGGTCATCGGAATACAGCGCCGAACCGGATACGTGTTTATGCCCGCTTTCGTGCGGAGTGCACCCCGGTTTGGCAGATGCAGCGAGAACCGGCGATTTCGTGCGGCGCGAGTCCGCAGGTTCGTACTCGGTAAAAAACTTTTCGAGCAAACTGCAAATGAGACCGCGACGATAATCAGCGCTGCCACGAGCGTCAGAGATGGGTGTGAATTCCGTTGCGACAATCGACGACGCCTCATCCAACGTGGCCCTGTTCCATGGTTTATTCAGCAGCACTGCTTCCGTTTTGCGCGCGCGACCCGGCGTCGCCGACACACCGCCGTAAGATAATCGCGCGTGGCGGATGATGTTGTTCGAATCGAGGTCGAGAACGAAGCAACCGGCGACAGTGCTGATGTCCATTTCGCGGCGCTTGGAAACTTTGTGCCACCAAAATTTACGGTTTAAGCCCGTCGCGGAAATCCCACGCGGGATGATGATCGCTTTCAGAACTTCGCCCGGTTGCAGGGCTGTCTTGCGATACGCGACAAAAAATTCACTGATCGGAAGCGCACGTTCGCGGTTGGTCGAGGCCAGGACGACGCTTGCATCGAGCGCGAGCAACACCGGAGCGCTGTCACCAATCGGCGAAGCTGTAACAATGTTGCCGCCCATGGTCGCGCGATTACGAATCTGGCGCGAGCCGAAGACGCGTAACATGTCGCCGAGCGCGGGAAATTCCTGCGCCAACTTTTCTTCAATTTGGGTAAGCGTGACTGCCGCGCCAATGTACCATTCGGTTTCGGTGCATTTGATCTCTTTCAACTCCGAAACAGCTTCGACGGAAATCAACGTCTGCAGCTTTTTATATTTTTTGGTGATTTCGAGTCCGAGTTCGGTGGCGCCAGCGATGAGGCGAGCGGTTGGGTATTCACCGATGACGCAGAGCAAATCCTTTAGCGTGGTGGGGCGAAGGAAAGTCTCTTCGTCGTGTTGATATTTGGCCGCAGCGAGGGGTTGAAACTCCCGAACTGCGCTGTCCCCTGTCCTGTTTGCGTAGGCCTGAATCGCGGCATCGACGATCGGACGGTAACCGGTGCAACGACAGAGATTGCCGCAAAGCTGGTCATCCAATTGATCGCGCGTTTTGATGTCCTTGCGATAATAACCTTCGAAAAGTGATGCTATGAATCCAGGCGTGCAATAACCACATTGCGAGCCGAAATTTTCCACCATGCTTTGCTGCACGGGATGCAATTCCTTGCATCCACCGGCAATGCCTTCAACAGTCACAACTTCGCGACCGTGCATCAAACAAACCGGAACGAGGCAGCTATTAATGGAGCGATAGACAGCGCGACCGTCCGCATCGCGATCAACAATCGCGACCGAACACGCACCGCAATCACCCTCCGCGCAGCCTTCCTTGGAGCCGGTGCGGCCGCTGGCGCGTAGATATTCGAGCAGAGTGAGGTTGGTGGAACAGTCAGTTAATTTGATGTGTTCCCCGTTGAGGGTGAACTGGATACCGGAGGCCATGACGACTTCTTTCTACTGAGGATAGGACAGGGATGACAGCTTGCCAAGCCAGTTCCAACTGTGAAAAGCACGCAGATTCGCGCCGCTGCGCGCATTAGTCTTACAACCGCGAGCACGGAGATAAATTCCGCACAGCGTCAAAAAGCTAATTCGTGTCACTGATGTGACGCTTGCTGAGCGGGCCTGGTCTGTTTAGCTTTGCCACATGGAACCGCTGCATGCGCCCTGGCGAATCGAATATATTCTCGGCCCAAAGGGTTCACCGGATAAGCCGCCGATTTTCAAACAGATCGCCGATTCGAGTGAAGACGAGGAGAATCTGGTGATCGTGCGCGATCGCACCTGTTACGCGTTGATGAACCGTTATCCATACACCGGCGGGCATTTGATGGTCGTTCCATACAAACAGGTCCCGGACCTGAACGGTTTAACCGACGACGAATTGGCCGACCTGATCAAGCTCACGCGCCGTTGTCAGAACGCTTTGACGCAAGTCATGCAACCGCAAGGCTTCAATATCGGGATTAACACTGGCCGCGTCGCTGGCGCCGGAATTGTCGAGCACGTGCATATCCATGTGGTGCCGCGTTGGAACGGGGATACGAATTTTATGCCGGTCATCGCGAAAACCAGCGTGGTACCCGAGGCTCTTGCCGAGGTTGCAGCAAAACTGCGCGCCGAGTTGGCGAAATAGTTTTTGAAAACGGACTTCGAACCGTTAGGCTGCTCCCATGCGTGGTCGCAAATACTTCTCATTAACTTTTGCAGCTTTACTGACACTGTGGTCGGTATCCCTTTTCGCGTCGCCCGCAGTTGAGCAAGCCACGGCTTTAGCGGATAAAGGCGATTTCAAACAAGCGGCTTCGGTCCTGACCGCAGCGCTGAAAACATCGAACCTCTCGCAAGAAGACCGCAAGCAACTGGAATGGGAACGCGACCGGCTTGCCCGAATTCGAGAAGATTATTCGTTCACAAAAGATGGGCTTTATGCGTCGCTCGCCAAATCCGTTAGGGGTCTCACGCGCGCGGAGTTTGAGAAGTGGGTGGATGCGGGATGGTTCGACGGCCGGATAATTGACGGCACGATGCGTTACGTCGGCACCAGCATCAGCAATTTGTTTTTTCGTCATACTGAATTAAAGGCGCGACGCACTCCGCCGAAGGACGATTCCCAGGAACAAAAGGAACGGCTCCAGATGGTTCGCGACATTATTGCGGCAACGAAAAAGGAACATTCGCCGTATGTTTTGCCGAAGCATCTCAGATGCACGATGTCAGTGAGTGTCGCGGCTGACGCGGTGCCTGCAGGTGAAACGATTCGGGCGTGGTTACCGATTCCGCGGAACAATGATTTCCAGGGTGAGGTCAAACTACTAGGAAGTTCATCGCCAGTGAAAGCAGTCGCTCCAGGGAACAGCACGATCAGGTCTGCCTATTTCGAGCAGACGGCGCAAAAGGGAAAGAAAACGGTATTCAGCCTCGGCTATGAATACACCATTCACTGCGTGCATTTCGACCTGGATCCCAAGAACGTGCAGCGGGCCGATATCACGCAAGGTGAACTTAAGCGGTTCACCTCGGAAGCGCCGCACGTGGTGTTCACCGATAAAATCAAGGGGCTCGCCCACGAGCTGGCCGGCAACGAAACGAATCCGCTGGTGAATGCGAAGGCATTTTACGATTGGATCGCAGGGAATATTCAATACAGCTATGCGCGCGAGTATTCGACGCTGACCAACATCAGCGACTATTGCTTCGCAAATCGCTATGGAGACTGCGGCCAGGAAGCCATGTTGTTTATCACGCTTTGTCGCGCGCAAGGAATTCCGGCACGTTGGCAAACCGGATGGGACCTCTTCCCCGATGCTCATGACATTCATGATTGGACGGAAATCTATATCGCGCCTTACGGCTGGATCCCGGTGGATCCATGGGCAGGAATTTACACGCATCGCTACTGCACGGCAGTGAGCCAGGCGGAGCGGGATGAATTGCAGAACTTTTACTTCGGCGGCCTCGAGGGATGGAGAATGATTGCCAACAGCGATCATAGCCAGCAATTGGACCCGCCGAAGCAAACGATGCGGTCGGATGATATAGATTTCCAACGTGGCGAGGTAGAATGGCGGGGCGGGAATATTTATTTTCCGAAGTACTCTTATCATATGGATGTTCAGGAGTTGAAGGACTGAGGAAGTCGCTTTGAAGCTGAAGCCAATAGTTCCCAGGATTGTGACCAAGTAGATGAATCTAAAACGTGCTTTGAATTGTGCAGTGGCGGCCGCGAAGGAAGTTGGCGCTTTGATGCGCCGAAATTTGCGGGAGACGAAGGCTATCAACGAACAAACGCAGTTTGATATCAAGCTGCAGTTGGATGTGCGATCTCAGCAGCTGATTACAAAAAAATTAATGAGCGCCTTCCCGGAGATTTCCATCCTCGGCGAAGAAGGCGTTTCCGGAAAACAGAATTCCGAATGGCGCTGGGTTGTTGATCCCATCGATGGCACCGTCAATTTTACCTACGGCATCCCGCACGCGTGTGTCTCTATCGCGCTTCAGCAGAAAAAGGGTAACGATTACATCTCGATGGCAGGGCTGGTTTACGATCCATTTACCGATGAGTTGTGGACTGCGATTCGCGGCGAGATCTCGAAACTCAACGGCAAACCAATTCGCGTCAGCAAAAGGTCAGAGCTTAGCCAAGCCATCATCGCAATAGGTTTCGCGAAGAAACGCGCGAGCCTGATGGAAAATCTGCCCGTGTTCAACAACCTCGTCCGGCAGGTCCGCAAAATGCGCATCATGGGCGCGGCGGCGTTGTCACTGGTCTGGGTCGCCGCCGGGCGTTTTGATGCCTACGTCGAGTCAGGCGTGATGTTATGGGACGTTGCTGCGGGCGCTTTGATTATCGAATGCGCGGGGGGCGAGTTTTATCACGAAATGCTGAAGGATGGCGGGGTGCGGATGATCGCCAACAATGGTCTGTTGCGAAAGAAAATCCAGCGCGTCATCAAGGCATCAAAACGGATGAAGGTCTAAGAGCCTTCGATTCCGTAGATCTTGATTTTGTTGTAGAGCGTCTGGCGGCCGATGCCGAGGCGTTTGGCTGTTTCGAGTTTATTACCACCGGTTTCCTTGAGCATTTGAAGAATCGCATTGCGCTCCATTGCTTCCATCAAGGTCAAATCTTCGCCTTCCCCTTGATGAGTCATCACTGCTGTGATCGAAAGGTCCTTAACGTCGATCATATCTCCATCGCACATCAGGACGGCACGCTGGATTTCATTTTGCAATTGCCGCACGTTTCCAGGCCAATCGAAGTTCTTGACCGCCTCAGTAGCCGACGGCGTAAAACCGCCAATACTGCGCCCTGACTGCGCGTCAAACCGCCGCAAGAACGATGTCGCCAACGGTATGATATCTTCCCTGCGTTCGCGCAGTGGCGGCAAATAAACCGTGATCGCGCTGATGCGGTAATACAAATCCTCGCGCAGTTTGCCGGACTTAATCGCGTCGTCGGTTTGGCGATTTGTTGCAGCAACGATCCTGCAATCGGTCTTGTAACTGGTGCGACCTCCGACCGGGCGAACTTCTTTTTCCTGCAACACTCGAAGTAACTTGCTCTGTGTGTCGACGGGCATCTCCGAAATTTCGTCCAGAAAGAGCGTTCCGCCTTCAGCCTGCCGAAAGAGACCTTCGCGGTCCATACTCGCTCCCGTAAACGCGCCTTTCACCGAACCGAACAATTCGCTTTCGATCAATTCGCGCGGCAACGCGGCGCAATTGATTTTGATCAGCGGACCTTTGGCGCGAGGGCTCAATAAATGAAGCAGATCAGCAATGACTTCTTTGCCGGTCCCACTTTCGCCAGTGATTAAAATCGAAACATCGCTCGGCGCGACTCGCTCGACGGTGCGCACCACATTTTTCATCGATGCGCTTGTGAACACTGGAGATGTCCCGCTGCTCATCGTTTGCAGGGCTTGGCGCAGCGAACTGTTCACCTCAGCCTGGCGCTTATGTTCGAGCGCGCGTTCGACGGTGAGCAGAAGCGGTTTTTCGTCGTAAGGTTTGCTTTGAAAATAAAACGCGCCAAGCTTCGTGGCTTCCACGGCGAGGTCAAAAGTCGCATTGCCCGTCAGAACGATGACCTCTGTCTCCGGCCATCGTTTTTTTATCTCAGGAAGCAACTCGATCCCATTTCCATCCGGAAGCATGACATCGAGCAGAAGAATATCTGGCTGCCCATTGCCAAAAGCGCTGGTCAGTTCCGTGGCAGATGCTTTTGGAACAACGTCATAGCCCGCACGTTCGAGCTGCCTGCGCAACAGATCACGGATACCCTCCGTGTCATCGACCACCATGACCTTTGCTTTCATATTTTTTTGATCGGCCCCGGTCCGCCGCTTCCACAAATCGTTCAAATATCCGCAAAAACACTTTGTACCGGTCCAGCAGTCGTTCGGGGTGGAACTGCACCGTCAAAAAGAACGGCAACTGCGCCGCGTCCTTCAATTCTGTCACTTCCACTATACCATCGCTACTGGTGCCTGTCACATGTAACGGGTCAGCGATTATCCCTAAGGCCTGATGGTGTGTACTATTGACAGAGACCCTTTCGGTTCCTGTGATGTTCGCAAAAAGCGAGCCCGGTTCGATTGAAATCTCATGCACCGGATCCGACTTCCGATCCATTTGCTTGTGCTGCAACGCACCCGGCACTTGTGTTGGAATGTCCACAATCAACGTCCCTCCGAGCGCGACATTGATCATCTGGTGGCCGCGGCAAATTCCCAACAGCGGTTTGCGTTGTGCAAAGGCTTCCTCGACCAGGAGCTGTTCCCAAGTATCTCGTTCCGGTTCTATGCCGCCAACTTTACCGGCAAGTTCGGGCGAAAGTTCTTTTGCATAAAGTTGCGGCTGGATGTCGTCGCCCCCCGTCAGCAACACAGCATCACTGCGCCGGACGAATTCAGACACAATCGCGCGCGATGTCGTCGACGGCAAAATTTGCGGCAGGCCACCAGCGACGATCACCGCTTCGGTATAACGGTTCGACAAACTGATAGAAGCGTCAGCGAACTCGGCGCCTTTGCGCTCGGTGCTGGGCGAAACCAAAATAGCGGGGAGATCGTTCATTCAATCACTATACCGGGGAATCGTTCGGAAATACTTTTGACGATGCGCACTTCTTCTTCAGGGCGGAGCAGCATCCTGGCAATGCGCCGTCGAACCGAATCAAGCAACTCCAACCAATCTTCAATAGGTGGATTCTCCACCTGTTCCCATTGATCGAAACGTTTGGCGCGTTTGTAAAAAATCCATTCTTTGCCAACGTGCTGGGCGTAACACTGCAAAGTTTCGCCGTCTTCCGTTTCCCGCTTCCAACTGATTTCAGCTTTGGCCATGTTAAGACTCCGATATTTCGGGCATGTCGATGGTCGCCACAGCCATGGCAGCAATTCCTTCTTCGCGGCCGATAAATCCAAGCTTCTCGTTCGTGGTTGCTTTAACGCCAATCCGTTTGATGCTGATCCCCAACGCATCGGCGATCTGAACTTTCATCGCGCTGGCGTATGGCATGATTTTGGGCGCTTCGGCGAGGACGGTGGCGTCAACGTTCACAATTCTGCCGTCTCGAAATTTAACCTGCCGGGCGGCTTCCTGCAAAAAGACTTTGCTCGCGGCACCGTGCCAACGCGGGTCGGTATTGGGAAAAAATTTGCCGATGTCCGACTCGCCGAGAGCCCCGAGTACTGCGTCACAAATCGCGTGCATTAATGCATCTGCATCCGAGTGACCGTCGAGGCCTTTGCTGTGTGGAATTTCAACACCACCGAGCACAAGCTTTCGGCCAGTGACCAGCGGGTGAATATCATAACCGATTCCGACATGAACCATACAAAGCAGTATAACCGCGCATTGCGTAGCGCTGTCAAATTGCTACTTTGTAGTAATGCCTCAAACGCAGCTCAACATTCTGGCCGTTATCGGCAGTTTGCACAAGGATTCGGTCACGCGCGTGGTCATCAACGCCATGGCCGAGCAACTGCGCGATCGCGGTTGCACTGTCGACGTTCTCGATTTCGAAAAGCATCCACTACCTCTCTACAACCCCGACACGTCCTATAGCCTGCCTGAATTTCCCGGGTTGAAAAAACGCGTGGATGTCTCCGACGTTTATTTGCTCGGGACACCCGATTACCACGGCTGCATCAGCAGTGTTATGAAAAGTTTCCTGGACCATTTCTGGCGCGAGTTTGCGGGTAAATTATTTGCAACAATGGTCGCATCGCACGAGAAAGGCCTGACGGTGACCGATCAGATGCGAACAGTGGCGCGTCAATGCTACGCGTGGTCGCTTCCTTACGGTCTGTCGTTTATCGACGGTGAAGACGTTAAAAACGGCACAATCGTCAGCAAAGCATTCAAAGATCGCATGACCATGATGGCTCACGACATCGCCGTTTACGGACGGGTATTAGCGCAGCAACGCAAAACTGATTTGGAAGGCAACGACCCTACGTTCCTCGCTCGCCATCGCGCGAAAGGTTAATTCTGCTTCTTCGGACTGCGACGCAATCGGGCCTGTAACCACAAACGCCAGACCATTGCCAGCGCTTCCCAAACTATTTTCCGCGACATCTTTGAGCCGCCTTGTGAACGTTCGGTGAACACGATCGGCACTTCCGCAATCTTGTAGCCGTTCATCCACAAGCGATGCGTCATTTCGATTTGGAAGCTGTAACAATTGGAATGCACTGCTTCTAAATCAAGCGCCTGCAGAGCGCGCCGGCGGAAGCACTTGAAGCCACCAGTCGGATCGGCGAACGGCATGCCCGTGATTATCCGGACATAACGCGCGGCGCCCGTGCTCAGCAGCAACCGCTTCAGGGGCCAATTGATTACGCTAATGCGGCCGCCGCTATAACGGCAACCGAGTGCGAGATCCGCATTTTTTGCCGCTTCAAGCAAACGCGGCACGTCATCCGGATTGTGCGAGAGATCGCAATCCATTTCCAAAATGAACTCGTAATCACGCTCCAAAGCCCACTTGAACCCGGCACAATACGCGCGGCCCAATCCATTTTTTTCTTGGCGATGGAGAACGTGAATGGACGGGTGCTTCGCAGAAAATTCCTCGGCTAATTTACCGGTGCCGTCAGGGGAATTGTCATCAACGACGAGCAGGTCGACCGGAACAGGTAGCTTGAGCAGCCGCTGTGCGACTTCCGGCAAATTTTCCCGCTCATTATAAGTCGGGACGATGACCAGGGCCTTATTCATTAACTCCGTCATCAGAAGAACTTAATGGAAATTAAAACTCAAGCTTTAGCTTCCGAACCCGGCTGTGGGCCCTGGCAATTCGCGCGGAATTTCATTCAATCGATAGCCAAAACCGGAGCCGCGAATCGTTGATAGATCAAGTCCGCCGTTGCGCCGTTGATACAGGCCGGGATGAACCGTCGCTTCAGGTTTCGATGCTTCTGGGTAGAACTGCATACCGTTAGTTTCAACGCCCTCAATTGTGCCTACGTGCGCCGCAAGAAGGACATGCGGAATTTGCGCGAGCATTGGATTGCTCAAATCCTGAACCATGATCTGCATCCCGTGCGCCTTGGCCCAACATGCGCTCAATAGTGCGCCGCTTTGCGTCTTGCAGGTTTTGAGCGCGACACCGGTCCAGCCGAGTTCGCGGCCAAGGCGGACTAGTTTCCAATTGTGCGCGCTTTCATCGAGGAACAATGACTTGCGCGACGAAATCGACCGCACGTCCATTGGATTTTTTTCCAGGTCGTATGGAAAAGGTTGTTCGATGTAGAGGAGACGATTGAAAATCTCCGGCTCATCCGCACGCAATCGATCCAAAATCTCAACGACATATTGAGGATCGTTCACGGTGCAGTTGAAATCAGCGCTCAGTTTTCGCACGCCTGTCTCGATTGCGATTTTTCCGACGCGAACTGTTCGTTCGTAGTCCCAGGCCTCGTCATTGCCACGCAGCTTGATCTTCAAACAATTCAAGCCATCGCGTGCAATCCAATCGCGCAAAAGAACCGGGTAGCCGTCGTTGGGCTCTTTGCCGGTCAAATCAGCGGCGCCAAGCGGATCAAGGCCCCCCACCAAATGCCAGGCAGATAACTTTTCTTTTCGTTTCGGCAACAGAAAGTCAGCCGCTGTTTTACCGGCGAACGACAACGTCCTGTCTGCTGGGGTCAAAAATTCCTCAAGCGTGCGATTAAAGTATTCGAGGCCGTAAGTCTCGTATGTGAGACATTGATGCAAGTTTCCAAACGCATCATGTAGCGCTACGTCGAAGACTGAAGCGCAAATTAAAGCGGCCAACCAAGGCATCGGCTCACCAACAATGGCGTTGCGGTTCGCTTCGGCGAAGACTTTCGGCAAAACCGCAGCTTCAAAATCAGACCCTATTTCAACAGGATGCCCGGACTCCGCATTTGCAGCCCACGCTTTCCCTAAAGCAAGGCAAAGTTCTTTCATCGCCTTATGCCGTGACTCGTATGCGAACGTGCTCGGCCAACCCCATTGCACACTCAGCGGCGTCTCCCCCCATCCTTCCGCTGTGCGTCCGTCGCGCGATTGAATTCGCAGCCGCACTCGAGCGCAAGTCACGGAAGACAACGTCTCTGGCCCGAACTTAATCGGCATCCTCGTTGTGATCGGCAGGAAAAAAACGGTCGCACCGATACATCGCACATCTGAAGGCTTGCTCACGCGCAGGCAGGCTAGGCAATCGATACGCGTTGTCAATTTCGCGAAGACTCGACATTACCACCCCAACGGCGAAGCTACCGCTCCGCTTGCTCGATCAGCAGTTCATTGAAACCCGTTTGCGCGTCGAGCGGGCGTGAGAAGCGGAGTTTCTTCGCTTCGCCTATTACAATCTCCGCGGTCGTGTAGATCTTGCAACCTTCCACGAGATGACCTCCGATCGTCTTCCCGGTTTCATCCGACAATGAAATGTGGAGGTGCGGACCGTCCGGCGAAAGCGTCCCAACGAGCGAAACGATTTCAAATTTGCCGGTCAATGAAGTTGAGTTTTTTTGGTCAGCAAGACGAAGTTTCGCAGATTCCAAACTACCAACAGCCGTGACAATGTATCCAGCCCGCAGATGGTTTTCGCGCGTGTAGTCTTCGAGAGCCAATCGCAAATCGTCGTGCGGACTCAAGCGCAATACATAAACTCTGGATTTTGAGTAGTACGAACGGCGATTCGAATTCTGAAGTTCAGACCGAATCTGCATCAGGATATCGTAATAGCGCCAGGCAGCAGGTAGATTCGGTTCCTGTTTGTGATCCGGTTTCAAAATCAAATCGCCCGTGGCGAGCAACACATTGCGAACTGTTGCATTCTGCAATACTTTTGCCCGCGTTGCTTCAACAATCAGCCGATAGTGTTCGCCCGGTTGCGCAGGACGATACTCAAAACGGCGCCCATCGAAAGTGACCCAATTGATTCCCATTTTCTTCATGTTCGCTGAGCCGACATCCCCTGCCCGCTTCGCCTCGAAGCTCGACATTTGTTCAACCTGCGCCCGCGTATAAGGCCATTCGATTCCGGAAGACTTTGCGCGCGAGTCATCGGCATTCTCGGGAAACTTCATCGCCTGCCAAAAACCTTCGATGCTGGTGTAACTTTTGCCGCGAAATGTAAATGGTGTCGGTGCGAAATTTGAAAGGAGCCCAAGTTCGTTGCGCTTGGAAAGAATCACTTCGCCAGCTTTCGCATTTTGCGGAAAAACTTCCCAAGCCGGTGCGCCGTTCGTCGAAACAGGAGCCCACCAATGCGCAGGGTATTTGTGCGATTTAGTCGATGCGCATCCGCAAACGGCCAGAATCAACACCAGCAGCGTCTTCCAAACTCGCATGTCGGCTATCGATTTACTCGAACATAGCTCAAAAACGAGTACTGATTTGCGCCGAAACGAGTGGGCCCGGCGACATCCGGAAAAGTTTCATGTTGAGCCATCAGCTTCGTCGCTTTGTCCACCTCAGCGCGATCAATCTTGCAGTTCATCTCTTTGCCGTGCCAAATCCATTTCACTTCGGACAACACCGCCGGGATGCCGTTGCGCAGCATTGTCGCCGTCGGAAATGCCGGAGCACCGTAGCTGTAGAGTTTGTGTATCGGCGGATCGTCATCGAAAAGCACATGTTTGAAACCGCGTGCATGGGACTCAATCAATCGCCGGGCGTGATTCACGTGGCAGTCGAAGAATACCAACGATTTTTCCGGGTCGATCTTGCCGAGGTCGAATGTCGACCAATCCTGTTGATGAAATTTGGCGCGGCCGTCCCGATACTCCAAAGTGCTCAGGTCGATATCGAATCCGTGAATGGTCGCATTCGGACAAGCCTCCTGGAGCAGTTTGGTGGTGTGCCCTTTCCATACGCCGCTTTCAACAATCAGCTCGGGACTCAGGGCGCGCACCGTCAGGTAAATCCAAAAGGAATTGTGAAATCCACTGCCACCGCCGTTGTTCTGGTGTTCGCGCGCACAGTAGATTGACAAAAACTTTTCAACCTCGCCTCGAAAGTCGAATCCTTTAGGAGCGACATCCGCCACGCGTTGCGCGAAGAAATTCTGAGCCACCTGCACCAATTCCTGCACCAGCATTTCCTTCATTCCCTCCGTTTGCATAAAACAAGTCGAGGGGTCGTGGCGACGGACAACGGGTGGTTGAACCGGGGCGGTGCTGCCAGCGCGAACTATTTCGGCTCCGAGCGGCCGAAGCACCGAGTTGACGGCGCTGATGAGAATCTTCTTTGCCATAACAGACGGGAGACCACGGACAGGAGTGATCTGCTGAATAGCCGCATTGTGGCAGGACGGGTCGTTGTGGTCAATTCAGGAAGCTTCGGCCGCCGCTTATCCAACGAATTTTTTCGCGATAAGAGTCGCGTTATGGCCGCCGAATCCAAAGGAGTTATTCACGATCGCGTTGACCTGCATTTCGCGCGCTGTGTGCGGGACGTAATCGAGGTCGCACTCTGGATCGGGATTTTCCAAATTGATTGTTGGAGGAACTACCCCTTTTTCAATCGCCTTCACACAAATCGCCATTTCAACAGCGCCAGCGGCGCCGAGCATGTGACCGGTCGCACCCTTCGTCGAGCTAACGGCGAGTCGTTTTGCATGATCACCAAAAACCGTTTTGACCGCTTGCGTTTCGGCAATGTCACCTTGTGGCGTTGAAGTGCCATGGGCGTTCACGTATGAAATATCCTGCGGATTCAGCCCAGCCGAACGCAGAGCCATTTTCATACACCGCGCCGCACCTTCCCCTTCTGGAGACGGAGCCGTGATGTGGTTCGCGTCGGCGGTGTTTCCGTAGCCGACCAGTTCCGCGTAAATCTTTGCGCCACGCGCCTTGGCGTGTTCCAGTTCTTCCAACAGAATCACACCCGCGCCTTCGCCCATCACGAAGCCGTCACGATCTTTATCGAACGGACGCGATGCATGTTGCGGATCATCATTGCGCGTGCTCATCGCCTTCATCGCGCAGAACCCGCCAACACCCAAAGGACAAATCGCGGCTTCACTGCCACCCGCAAACATCGCCACCGCATCGCCCATCTTGAGCGTACGCCAGGCTTCGCCGATCGCGTGCGTCGAAGTCGCACAAGCCGAACAAGTCGCCACGTTCGGACCGCGCAACTTGTAATACATCGAGAACAATCCCGAGCCCATGTTCAGAATGAGCATCGGAATCATGAACGGCGACAAACGACCCGGCCCTTTCGACAGGTAAATTTTGTGCTGTTCTTCCGTGGTTTCAAGACCACCAATGCCAGAGCCAATGAACGCACCAACGTGATCGCGGTCGACCTTGTCCAAATCAAGGCCGGAATCCTTCAGCGCGCGATTCGCCGCTGAAATTGAAAACTGCGTAAAACGATCCGTGCGCCGCACCTCCTTGGGAGACGGCAGGTCGGCAGCGGGGTCAAAATCTGGCACTTGCGCAGCGATCCGACAGTCGAAAGCGGACGCGTCAAATGCGGTAATAGGTCCAATACCGCACTTGCCGCCGACCACGTTATTCCAAAACGTATCGACGTCCTTTCCGAGTGACGAAATCACGCCCAGTCCCGTGATAACGACCCGCCGTTCTGTCCAGTTGCTTGGCATAAAAAAGGGCAGCGTGGAACTAGCCAGGCTGCCCTATAAAATTAACACCCTTACTTCTTCTGCGTGTCTTCGATGTATTTAATGACGTCGCCGACAGTCTGCAGTTTTTCAGCCTGTTCGTCAGGGATTTCGTTGCCAAATTCTTCTTCCAATGCCATGACTAATTCCACCGTGTCCAACGAATCCGCGCCGAGATCCTCGATGAATTTTGCTTCAGGGGTGACCTGGTCTGCGTTGACGCCGAGTTGTTCGACGATGATTTCTTTTACTCTTTGCTCAATTGATTTGTCTGCCATTGGTTTGTTCTCCAAATTTTTATTTTGGTCAGTGTCTATGCCCCACGTATCGGGGGGCGTCAAGTCCTGAAATAACAATATTTCTTCTGACCCCGCGCCAGCATCGGTTCAACGCGCCAAATGTCAATGCAAACTCTCCCCGTCGTTCAATAAATCGAACGGATAGAATCCTGCGTCATTGAAACGAGAAGCCGAATGTTCGCGATAGATAGCCGATTAAGTTTCAAACGATTTCCCACAACCGCAGCTCTGCTTCGCGTTCGGATTGGTAATCTTAAAGCCACCACCAGTCAACGCATCACTGAAATCCACCACGGAACCGCGAACGTAATCTGCGCTGAAAGGATCAACAAGAATGCTGACGCCATGAGCCGGGGATTCCGTATCGTCGGGACGTTTTTCGTCGAAGACCATGCCGTACGACATACCACTACAACCGCCTTGCTCGACGTAAACGCGCAGGTGTTTACCGGAGTTTTCCGGTTGAGCAAGCTTCGCCTTGATCTCTTCCGCCGCGGACGGGGTAAGATTCACGACGTTTTGGGTCTCGGCTGCATTCGTCATATACAAAAGCTAACAAACCGCTCAAGCGCTGTCAAAAGAGCCAGCACAGTTGGCTTCCCTATTTTCCTCTGGAATTACGGACCTTTTCCTTCTTCTCTTCCAAATCGGTCTGGAACGCTTTGCGATCGCGAACAAACTGTTCTTCGATCTGTTGATATTCCTCGGCATCACCCTTCTCGGCGGCCTTCTGCAACTGCCCTTTCAGGAATATCTCGCGCTCGGCGATTT
>Ga0265327_10001667_pt1 | contig 26716 bp, 22 predicted proteins | sample 41621metaG_FD_202089 | JGI IMG/M metagenome (GOLD analysis project Ga0265327, IMG submission 202089) | Rhizosphere microbial communities from Carex aquatilis grown in University of Washington, Seatle, WA, United States - 4-16-21 metaG | ecosystem: Host-associated > Plants > Roots > Rhizosphere...
CCACCCAACCCTCCCCCATCAAGGGGGAGGGCTTTCCGAGTGGCTTCGGCATTTGTGATTTACCCTTCACCCGATTGCCCTGGACGGGCACACGCATCGGCTTGCCGCCCTCCGCCGATCGGGTTATCCTGGCGTTCAACCAGGAGCCGTGTCCGGGTATCCTCCGCCCATCCCGGAAATTTCCGCTGATTTCACGCTTGCCACAATCCCCTCATGCCGGCCACACCTCAAAGCAGGGAGATGCAGGAATGACCGGCAGGATCGCCATGACCGCCCCGGATTTCTACGAGGTGGCCTATACGATCAATCCGTGGATGCGGCCTGACGAATGGAGTCAGGACGGCGGCTTGGCATTGGAGCGCGCCAAGTCCCAGTGGTCGGCTCTGGCCGATCGTCTGCGTGCCGCCGGCATGACCATCGAGATCATCCCCGGCGCCCCCGGCCTGCCCGATCTGGTGTTTCCGGCCAATGCCGCCATCGTGCTCGACGGCCGGGTGCTGCTCGCCCGCTTCCGCCACCCCGAGCGCCGGGGCGAGGAGGCCTGCTTCCGGCAATTCTTCCAGGCGCTGGTGGCCCGTGGCCTCCTGTCCGAAATCCGCCTGCTGCCCGAGGGCGTGTTCCAGGAAGGTGCCGGAGACTGCCTGTGGGACGCCAGCCGGCAGATGTTCTGGGCGGCCTTCGGTCCACGGTCGAGCCAGGAGTCCCTCGCCCATATCGCCGATTTCTTCGGCAAGCCGGTGACCGGCCTGGAGCTGGTCACCGAGCGCTTCTATCACCTGGACACCTGCTTCAATGTGCTGTCCGGCGGCGAGATCCTCTATTTCCCGCCGGCATTGTCGGCCCGGTCTCAGGGCCTCGTCGCCGAGCATGTGCCCGCCTCGATGCGGATCGAAGCCAGCGCGGAGGAAGCCGCCGCCTTCAGCCTGAACGCCGTCGGCATCGGCCATGACCTGCTGATGGCCACCCCCCCTCAGAGGCTCCGCCACCTGCTGGAGGAACGGGGCTATCGCTGCATCGGGCTTGATCTGTCGAGCTTCATCCTGTCGGGCGGGGCCTCGTTCTGCATGACGCTGCGGCTCGATCTGACCTCAGCCGGATAGTTCAAGCATGGGAGCGACACCATGACCGGAACCGCGCCGAACACGCCGCTTCAGCCTGGGGATTACTTCGATATCGAGCTTCGGCTGGGGGCCTGCAATTACGCGCCGCTCGAAGTCGTGCTGGCACGCGGCGAAGGCGTCTGGGTCTGGGATACCGAGGGGCGGCGCTATCTGGACTGCCTGTCGGCCTATTCGGCGGTCAACCAGGGCCATTGCCATCCCCGCATCCTGGAGGCGCTGATCGCCCAGGCCCGGCGGCTGACGCTGACCTCGCGCGCATTCCATAACGACCAGCTGGCGCTGTTCTATCAGGATGTCTGCGCGCTGACCCGCTCGCACAAGGTGCTGCCGATGAACAGCGGCGCCGAGGCCGTGGAAACCGCCATCAAGGCCGTGCGCAAATGGGGCTATCAGGTCAAGGGCGTGCCGGACGGACGGGCCGAGATCATCGTCTGCGCCGATAATTTCCATGGCCGCACCATCGCCATCGTCGGCTTCAGCACCGATCCCCTCGCCCGCGAGGGCTTCGGGCCGTTCCCGCCCGGCTTCAAGATCATCCCCTTCGGCGACGCGGCGGCGCTGGAGGCGGCGATCACGCCCGAGACCGTGGCCTTCCTGGTCGAACCGATCCAGGGCGAGGCCGGGGTCATCATCCCGCCCGCCGGCTACTTCGCAAAGGTGCGCGAGATTTGCAGCCGCCGCGGGGTCATGCTGATCCTGGACGAGATCCAGACCGGGCTCGGCCGCACCGGCAAGCTGCTGGCCGAGGAGCATGACGGCATCGAGGCCGATTTGACGCTGATCGGCAAGGCGATTACCGGCGGATTCTACCCGATGTCCGCCGTGCTCTCGAATACCGAGGTTCTGGGCGTCCTCAAGCCCGGCGAGCACGGCAGCACCTTCGGCGGCAACCCGCTGGCCTGCGCCGTGGCTAGGGCGGCGCTGAAGGTGCTGATCGACGAGGACATGATCGGCAATGCCGAGCGGATGGGCGCCTATATGTTGTCCTCGCTCCGGAGCCTTCGCTCCGACGCGATCCGGGAGATCCGCGGCCGTGGCCTGATGATCGCCATCGAACTCGACCCTCTGGCGGGGGGTGCCCGGCGCTTCTCCAAGGCGCTGATGGCCGAGGGGCTCCTGTGCAAGGAAACCCACCTCCATACGCTGCGCCTCGCCCCGCCGCTGGTGATCACCAAGGATCAGATCGACTGGGCGATGGAGCGTCTCGACAAGGTTCTTTCGGCGGCATAGCCCCCTGCCGCATCTTCGGCAAGACTCTTGAAAGCGGCGTGGCGAGCCGTCAGCTTGGCGGGAAACTTCGGCCAGGAAACTTCAACAGGGAGGAAGAATATGCGCAGACGTGACTTCATCGGCCAATTACTGACGGCCATGACCCTTGCAAGTGCCGGAGCCTCCGCCCAGGAGCATCGTGAGGAGCGCTGTGAGCATCTGGCGCGGGAGGAGCATGAGCTCCGCGAACGCTACGAGCGCGAGCGGGATTTCGAGGACCGTGAGCGGATCGGGCACCGCCTCCGCGAGATCGATGAGGAGCGCGCGCGCGAGTGCCGGCCCCGGGCCCCACGTGAAGAGCACTGCGAGCATCTGGCGCGGGAGGAGCATGAACTCCGCGAGCGCTATGAGCATGAGCGGGATTTCGAGGATCGTGAGCGGATCGGACACCGCCTCCGCGAGATCGGTGAGGAGCGCGAGCGCGAGTGCCGGCGCCACTGACCAGCAATTCTAATTTTGACCCGTCATTTGGCACCCGCTGAACAGCCGTGGTGCGTCCTTCGAGACGCCGCCAAGAGGCGGCTCCTCAGGATGAGGCTTCGAGACGGCCCTCAAGGGGGCCTCCTCAGGATGAGGAACTTTCTCAATGCCATCAATGATCTACCTCATCCTGAGGAGCGGCCCTCTTGGCCGCGTCTCGAAGGACGCAAAATGCCCGTGCCGCGAGGACGGGTGCCGGGAATCGGCCAGAATGAGAATTGCCGGAACGCCGTTGGCTCGATGCTGTCTATCCGTGTTAGAATTCAGCCGATGAGCGAACTCGCCGAGCCGGGTGCGGTACTGATGCTAGGCAAGCCCGTCGCCGATGCGATTGAGGCGTGGCTTCGTCCCGCCGTGTCCGGATATCTGGAACGCCACAAGCTGGCGCCGACACTCGCGATCGTGCTGGCCGGTGCCGATCCCGCCTCCGAGCGCTATGTCCGGAAGAAGATCGAGGCCTGCCGCCGCCTGGGCATGCGCGCGGAATTGAGGCAGTTCCCGGATGACATCTCCGTGGACGGCCTGAGGAACGAGGTTGCCGAACTCAGCCGCTCGCCGGCCTTCCATGGCGTGCTCGTACAGCTGCCGCTGCCGCCTCACATCGAAGAGCATAACGCGGCGGCGGCGAATAAATTCGATATCTTCGATGCCATCACCGCCGAGAAGGATGTCGATGGCGTCGCCCGCGATGCCGTGGCATCACTCTATCGCGCCCAGCAGGAACGCATGCTGATGATGCCCGGCACGGCCCTCGCCGTGCGCCGCATGATGGCGTTCTATCAGGTCCGGACGGAAGGCCGGCAGGCGGTCGTCGTCGGCCGCAACGACATCACTTCGAAGCCGATCCTGCACATGCTCGGCGGGCGGATGTGCGATGCGGCGGCGATCTGGTGTCACCGCCACGTCGCCCCGGAGGACCAGCGGCGGCTGATCCGCGAGGCGGACATATTGGTGACCGCCGTGGGCAGCGGCGGCTACCGCATCACCGCCGACATGGTGAAGCCCGGCGTGGCCGTGTTCGATATCGCGACCCGCATCGACGATTCCGGCTTGATCCATGGCGACGTCGATTTCGACGGCGTCCGGCAAGTGGCTTCCTTCCTCACCCCGGTCCCGCGCGGCGTCGGCCCGGTGACGGTCGCGGCGCTCTGCGAGAACCTCTTCCGCGCGGCCCGCTTCGCCGTCGGCGAGGGCCAGCCGGGATACCGCTTCTAGAGCGCTTATGCGCTGGTTCTAGAGCGCTTATACCAACGGTCGGAATTTTCAGCCGTTGGTATTATTGATGCGTTCCGTCTTCCGTGTTATGTTTCGCATATGCTGAAAACGATCGCCGACAAACGCACGCGCCGCTTTTGCAATGGCGAGCGGATTAAGGAATTCGAAGCGTTTGAGCCGCAGGCACAGCGGAGGCTTCTTGTCCTTGCCGACGCCATCTGTATCGAAGATCTGATGCACATGCGCTCCAATCGCTTCGAGGCCCTCGGCGGAGATCGCAAGGGCCAGTACAGCATCCGGATCAACGACCAATGGCGGATCTGCTTCCGCTTCCAAGACGGGGACGCTTATGACGTCGAAATCACCGATTATCATTGACCTGATCGTGCCGCCCATCCACCCCGGCGAAATCCTCGCCGACGAGATCGCCGCCCGCGGCCTGTCGGTCACCCAGTTCGCCCGCGACCTGGATGTACCGACCAATCGCCTGACCGAGATCGTGGCCGGGCGCCGGAGCGTCACCGCCGACACCGCGCTGCGCCTGGCTGCCTATCTCGGCACGTCGGCCCGGTTCTGGATGAATCTCCAGGCCACTTACGATTTGGCCATCACCCGTCAGGACCATGGCGCCCGCATTCTTGAGCGCGTCCGGCCGGCAGCCGCTTAGAGCATTTTCCGACCAAGTGGCCTTCCGGTTGGGCGTCGAAAATGCGACAAAATCAAGGAATCTATAGCGCCCGTCACCGCTCCAGTTCGTGGCCCTTCTCCCGGAACAGCCGCAGGCATGCATCCGCGACCCTAGGATCGTAGAACATCTCCCGTCCCGTCGTGATCTCCGTCAATGCCGCCTCGATCCCGAGGCCCGCCCGGTAGGGGCGGTGCGAGACCATTGCCTCCAGGACATCGGCAACCGCGAGAATCCGGGCTTCCAACAGGATCTCATCGCCCTTGAGGCCATTGGGATACCCGGAACCGTTGAGCCGTTCGTGATGCTGGAGGACGATCTTTGCGATTGGCCAGGGGAAATTGATGCCTTTCAGAATGTCATAGGCGGCCTGAGGGTGAACCTTGATCAGCATGAATTCGATTTCGCTGAGCCGTCCCGGCTTGCATAGGAATTCGGAGGGAATATTGATCTTGCCCAGATCATGGATGAGAGCCGCGAAGTACAGGCCCTCGACCTTATCCTCCGCCATCTCCAATTCCTGTGCGATGGCTTTTGCCAACGCGGCGACCCGGCGCTGATGGCCGGCCGTATAAGGATCGCGCATCTCGATCGTGGAGGCGAATGCCTTGATGGTTTCTTCGAGATTGGATTGAAGCTGTACAAGATAGCGCCGGTTTTCCTGCAACGACCGGTCGCGCTCCATGCGGATTCCCTGGCTCGTAACGCCAAAGGCCATGTCACCCGCCATTTCCTCAAGCAGGCCGATCTCTTCCGGGACAAATCCACAAATTTCTCTCGAATAAATCGTGAGTACGCCGAAGGGGCGCCCGCTTCCGGAGATGGGCAGTGCGATGACCGAGGCATAGCCGCAGCGCTGGGCGGCTTCGCGCCAGGGCGTCATGGTGGGGTCGGTCTGAATGTCGAGCGCGATCTGTGTCGCGACAAGCCGGATGGCCCGGCCCACCGGGCCGCACCCGCTTTCCCGATCGGCCCAGGAGAACTCGGCGGAATCAAGATAGCTTCGGCCTTCCGCCCCATAATAGGCGACCGGCTTGACCGACCGGCTCTCGTCATCCTCCGGAATTCCGACCCAGGCCATGCGATAGCCGCCCTCCTCGACCGCCGCCTTGCAAATCTCCGTCAGCAAATCGGTCAGATTATCCGCGCGCCCCAGAGCCGAATTGGCCGCACTCAGAGTCTTCAGGGCGCGGGAGGTCCGTTGAATTGTCCGCAGCAGATTGCCCTCGCCCATCACCAGCCGGAATTGCGCGATTCCGTCGGTGATCCCGGTGAAAAGCTCGACGGCCGGGCATGGCTTGTTGAAGAAGCGGAAAATATTACCGCGATTGATGGCCTGGATGGCGGTTTGCTGGTCGGCATTGCCGGTCAGCATCATGCGCACGGTTTCGGGAGCGATCTCGCGGATCTTCGCCAGGGTCTCGATCCCGTCCAGGCCCGGCATGCGCATGTCGGACACCACCACCGCGAACGGATTCCCGGCGGCGCCGGCGGAGCGGACGGCCTCGATCGCCTCCTGCCCGCTGGTCGCCGTCTCGATGTCGAAATCATCGCCCAACTGCCGGCGGAGCGCCGACAGGAGGTGAGGATCATCATCGACCAGCAGAACGCGCTCACCCATGGTCACGCCCCGTAATGCTTTGCTTCCACACGCTTATAGCACCTTTCAGGCCCGCACCGTGACCGGTTCCACGAAGGTGACGAGCCTCCGCAGGTTGCGCAACCGTTCAAGCTGGGGGGCGGTAATCTGACTGTTCGCGGCAAGAATCAGGTGGCCATTGGTCTGGCGGATGTCGGAAAGAATAACCTGCCCCACCCGCAACGCCGATAGCGGCACTTCGACGGCGCTGGGGGCCTGGGCCTGGACCTGGGCCTGGACGGTCGTCAGCAGGGCGGCGCGGACCCGCGCCAGCAATTGGGGATCGTAGCAGCCGGACTCCCTTTCCAGGACGGCAAAGGCCGCCCGCGTCAGCGGACCGCCCTTGGTGGCCGCGCCCAGATCCCGGAGAATCCGGAGCAGGCGGACATCGAATGGCAGCGCCTCCCCAACCGGACCATCGGGCGGAAATCCGCTGCCATCGTACCCACGGTCTTGAAGGTAGAGTATCTCCGCCACCTTTTCCAGACGCGGGATGTTCGCAATAAGATTACGGGCCGCTTCGGGCGCGTGTTCGACGATCGAGCGCTCGGTCTCGGTCAGCTTCTCGCCCGCGCGTTGCTTGGCGGTGATCTCGGGAGGAAGGGTCATCTCCCCGATGCCGGTCAGGGTCAGGGCGATGTCCAGCCGCCAACGCTGCGGCATCTTGAATTCCGTCGTCAGCAAATGCATCCACTCCCGCAGCCGCAGGGAAAGCTGATGACCGAGCGGATTGTTGATGGACACGACTTCCACCAGAACCCTCACGCTGCCCAACAGGGTCTTTTCAAGAAGATCCCGCTCGGCGGTAACCAGCCGATATTGCGCGATTCCGGCCTTGATCCCTTCCTGAAGCTCCTCCACGGGGCATGGCTTGTTGAAGAAGCGCAGAATATTGCCGCGGTTGATGGCCTGGATGGCGGTCTGCTGGTCGGCATTGCCGGTCAGCATCATGCGCACGGTATCCGGAGCAATGTCCCGGATCTTCGCCAGGGTCTCTATCCCGTCCAGGCCGGGCATGCGCATGTCGGACACCACCACCGCGAACGGGGTTCCGGCGGCGCCGGCGGCGCGGACGGCCTCGATCGCCTCCTGCCCGCTGGTGGCTGTGGCCAAGTCGAAATCATCGGCCAAATGCCGGCGAAGCGCCGATAGGAGATGAGGATCATCGTCGATCAGCAGAACGCGCTCACCCATGGTCAGACCTCGTAATGCTTTGCTTCCGCGAGTTTACACCATTCCAGCGCATTGATATCCCGCTTCGCATCGGCGAGATAGGCCATGTCGAGACTGCGGCCCGTCTGCCTGTCGGCTGGCAGCAGGGGCGAGAATGGGCCGAGAACCCGCGCGGCATGCACCGCCGTCAATACCAGATTGTCGCGCCCGGAAGAGGCGCCCGGATTTGAACAATAGGCCACCGCCTCGACGATATCCTCGGAAAATCCCCACAATCCGAGAAGATAGGCGCCGATGAGGGCATGGCTCGCGCTGAAGGCTTCTTCCTCGGCGACATGCAGCGGCTTGCCGGGCCCCACCCGCAGCAACACCGACCGGTATTCGTCGGGATGGGCGTCGAACAGGACGAGGCAGCCGATATCCGCCAGCATGGCGGCGATCCGGGCTCCCTTGCCCTGCACGGTATCGCCCCCCTCGGTCCCGGCGATCCCCTCGGCCAGATCCGAGATCGCCAGGCTATGATTGGTCAGCGATTTCAGCAGCGGAGCCATTGCCGGCTTGCCGCTGAACTGCCGGAACACGCCGACCTTGAGGACGAGCGCCTGGACGGTTTCAATTCCAAGCATGAGCACCGCATGCAACGGCGTCGAGACCCGGCCCGCCGTGCTGAAATAGGCGGAATTGGTGAGCTTCAGGATCGCCGCCGTCATCGCCATGTCCTGCTCGATAATGGCGGCGATCGATTTGGCCGAATTCCTTGGCGAGAGCAATTCGGCCTGGAGCTGGATATAGACCTGGGGCAGGCTCGGAAGATTGGTCAGGCCGACCAGGGTGGCCCGCATCCCCGGACTCTCCAGTAAGCCGCGCAGGGAGGTCTGCCGGCGGATGGCCTCGCGCAGCACGCCGGCATCGCAGGGCTTTGCCAGATAGATATGCGCCGGCCCGACCGTCCGCAGCACCGAATCCGCATCGGCATAGCCCGACAGGATGACGCGGATCGTCGCGGGATAGAGGCCGCGGACGGCTTGAAGCAGTTGGGCCCCGTCCATGCCCGACATGCGCATGTCGGAGACGATGATATCGAAGGGGTTCTGGCGGAACAGCGCCAGCGCCTCCTCACCGGAGCCGCAGAACGCCATCTCCCATTCATCCTCCATTTCCGCCATCGAGCGGCGGATTCCGCGAAGGATGTGAGATTCATCGTCGACGAACACCACGCGGATCTTGCCGGTCATGCCGTGCCCCTGCTCTTGGTTTCGCTGCCGCCATCCAGCGGCAGGCGGACGATGAAAACCGCGCCTTCCCCCTCGCCGCCGCCGACCCCCATGGTCCCGCCATGCTTGGTCACCACCACGTCCCGGCAGATGGCCAAACCCTGCCCGGTGCCCTTGCCCACCGCCTTGGTGGTGAAAAAGGGATCGAAAATCCGGTCCCGGATCGCCAGGGGCACCCCGGTCCCGCTGTCGGCGACGCGGATCTCGGCCCAGGATCCGTCCCGGCGGGTAGCCAGGGTGATGCGTCCCGGCGTCGGCTTGCCCGAACCCTCGATGGCCTGAGCGGCATTGAGAATCAGGTTCAGGAAAACCTGGTTCATCTCGCCGGCATGACAGAGCACGGGCGGCAAATCGGGATCGAGGTCATGCTCGATTTCGGCCACATGCTTCCAGGCATTGCGCGAGACGGCCAGCGTGCTCTCCAGCGCATGGTTGATGTCGGTCGCGGTTTTCGCGGTGACGCCCGGATGCGAGAACTCCTTCATGGACAGCACGATGCGGGCAATCTGCGCCACCCCGTCCAGCGACTCTCCGACCGCGTCCGGCATCTCGGCCATGGTCCGGGCAAGTTTCGCCTCCTTCACCGCCGCCTCGAACCGCGCTGCCGCCGGGGCCAGTTCCGGAAAGGCAGCGGCCTTTTCCGCCAGTTCGGTCCCCGCATCGAAGCCGCGTTTCAGCTTCGGCAGGGCGGTCTCCACATAGCGCAGATTGTCGCCGATATACTGGATCGGGGTGTTGATCTCATGCGCGATCCCGGCCGCCAGTTGCCCGATGCTCGCCAGCCGGGCCGACTGCACGTTCTCATGCTGGGCCAGCTTCAGGACACTGATGTCGCGGAAGGAGATGATGACGCTCCGCCCGAAATCATCGTCGATCAGCGGCACGCAGGAATAGGCCACCGGAAGCGTTTCCCCCGAGGCCAATGCAAACAGGGCGTCATTGTCCCGCAGCGACGCGCTGCCGGCGAGAACCTGCGTCCATGGCGCCTCCTCGAACCCCAGATCCCCTTCCGGGGTCCGCAGCCGCATGAGACTGTCCAACAGATAGTCCGCGACCTCCCCCGAATCCTGGAAACCCAGCAAATGCTGCGCCGACGGATTGGCGAAAACGAGCTGGCCATGGCGGTTCACCATGACCACGCCTTCGACCAGGCTGTCGGTGATCCCCCTCAGCCTTTCACGGGAGCTCTGCAAGGCCGAAGTAATCCTGGACCTTTCATTGATTTCCTGCTTCAGCTCCTCCGTCCGTTCGGCAACCTGCCGGGCAAGCTCTTCCTGCTGGTTGGCCAGCACCGCTTCGTATTGCACCCGGAGCGTCGCATCGCTGAATACCAGCACCGCCCCGCCCGTCACTTCATCCTCGATGATCGGCGTGATCGAGTAATCGACCGCGAGCTTGTTGCCATCGAGCAGACAGATCATCTGCCCCCGGCCATAGGTGGGCACCCCGCACAGGCAGGCGGACAGAATCTCGGAAGCGGTGTCGCCGCCGATGCCGTTCCCCAGAAGATCGCCGATGTTTACATCCACAATCTGCTCGGGCTCCTGGTCGAGGATCGTCGATGCCATCCCGTTGGCGAAGGTGATCCGGCCCTGTTTGTCGAGACCGACGATGCCTTCGCCGGCCGAGCTGAGGATCAGCTCGGAACGGCGGCGCAGGTGCTCAAGCTCCTCCTCGCGCTGTTTGATCAGCGTGATATCGGTACGGACCGCGACCACGCCGCCCTCACGCGTGGCGAATTCGCGGCTCTGAAGCCATTTTCCGGCGGCGGTTTGCACGATGAAGACTTCGCCATCGGCCTCGCGATGGCGGCGCATCCGATCGTCAAGCCATGCGGGAAAGCTCTGCCCCGGAATGGCAAATGCCTTCCGTTCAAAGGCGCCGGTAAGAATTTCACGGAATGAAACGCCCTCCAACGGCATCGATGGGGGAATGTTGAATGACATCCGATAGGCGGTGTTCGAGATGACAAGCTTGTCATCCGCATCGAATACCGCGATTTCATGGGCAAGACTTTCGATGGCATCGACGAGTTGCTGCTGAGCCCGCAGGGCTCGATTCTCGGCCTGCGCCTCCCGCGTGATATCCGTCCCGACGCCGCGATAGCCTTGGAATTCGCCGTGTCTGCCGAAGAACGGGATCCCGCTGATCCGCACCGTCCGGTAATCCTTGCCCCCAGGCGGACCGATATTCAGGACCACGTCCCGGAATTTGTCCCGGACCAGGATCTGGCGCTGGTGCAGCGCGGCCCGTTCCGGCACCTCGTTCAAGCCGATATCGAACCAGCTCAATCCGATGATCGCCGTCGGCTTGACCCCCAGGACATTGGCGATGCGTTCGGATGCGAAGGTCAGGCGATAAGAAGGATCGGTCTCCCAGAACCAGTCCGACGCCGATCCCGTCAGATCGCGGAAGCGGGTCTCGCTGTCGCGCAGCTCCCTTTCGATCGCCTCCTTCTGTTGTACGGCCCGCCACATGGCGTTGAATTCCCGCCCCAAACGGCTGATGTCGTCTAAACCGTCGACAACCACCGAGGGCGCATATTCGCCCTGAACGATCGACTTGCTGGCTTGCGTGAGCGCCTCGATATAGCGGGTCAACCGGCTCCCGATCCGGGTCAGCAGACCCGCCGACAGCAAAATCCCGGCGGCACCGATCGCGGCGCTCTCCGCCAGATATGTCATGAGGGCCGCGTGGACGGCCGGGGCCTCGGCCTGGACCGGCAGGCTGGAGCCGAGCACGCGAAATCCGTTGGCGACGATCAGCGTCAGGATAATCGTCTCGGCACAGACCACCGTCATTACAATGCGGGAGCGGATCGGGGACAGGGCGAAAAACCGCGTCATTCCGGAACCTCCATTTCCGGTTCCGCATGCGGGCCGGAAATATCGTCCGCCCTATTTACGGCAGGGATCCGGAGGATGCGGCTATCGGTCATGGCGTGCCTTCCGCCAAATTCGCGCGGTGCGCCCTGGATAAGGTTGTACGTCACTCCGAATGCCGGCTTCATCGTATTCCTCCGACAGCGCAGCTACTTTAAGAGTTAAGTCATGATCGCCAGATTAAAGGCATGGCTGTCATGTCCGCCCTTTTTAGGACCGCGTTCCCGCGGAAAACCTTGTCGGAGCTACGATAGCAGGTATCATACGCCACTCGCACAAGAAAAATAAATTTCGATGCCGGGGCCGATCCGGCAGGCGGGGCCAACGCAAAGCCGTCGCTATGCCGCGTGTACACAACTAATTCATGATCTGTGCAAGGAAGTGCCGGCGATGCCGCTAATGGTCTGGAATGACAAGCTCAGTGTCGGCGTGGCCGTCATCGATGAGGAGCACGAGAAGCTCATCTCCATGATCAACGAACTCCATGACGCGATCCAGGGCGGGCATGGCAAGGACTCGCTCGGGAAGATCCTGGACGGGCTGATCGTCTACACCGCCACGCACTTTGCCCATGAAGAAAAACTCTTCGCCGATACCGGTTATCCGGCGGCCGCCGCGCACAAAAAGGCACATGACGACTTGAGAAAGCAAGTCCTCGATGTACAGGAAAAATACAAGGCCGGTGCCTCCGGCGCGCTCTCCCTTGAGGTCATGAATTTTCTCAAGAACTGGCTGATCACCCATATCCAGGGAAGCGACAAGAAATATGGGCCGCACCTGAATGCCAAAGGCATCCAGTAGAGCAAGCGCCAAAGTTCGCGCCCCGCTTCCCCTCTGCCGTCAGAATCCTCAGAGCCGGAGATGGTATCCCTTCACCCGATTGCCCTCGTGGGGGATTTCAGCAGTTCTCATTTTGGGTGATCATCGGGCGCTGGGCTGGATATACGCCGTGCGTCCTTCGAGTGCCTCAGGATGAGGATCTTCTCGTATTGCTATTATATATACTAAGATGCCATCATAAATGAACCTCATCCTGAGGCACTCGAAGGACGCTGGATGTCCATGCAGCGAAGACAGGCTCAGGCCTCAGCCATAATGAGAATTGCCGTGAGGGTTTTTGACGACATTGCCAATCTCGAAAAAACAGTTTACTTGGGATCGAACTGCGAACAACCAAACATTGTAATTCTTCTGCCTGCCGGTTTTCTGCTTAATCGCCGCCGGAAAGCCTTGCGGAGTTCCCGTGACCGACGAAAATAATGCGAATTGCATACGCTCCCGCATCTGGCTGGAGGAAGCGGAGCCGGACAATCCCTTTGCGGCCCGTGCGGCCTACTGCCATGGCTACGACGTCTATGGCGAGATGCTGGGCCATGCGCGTTGGGCCGACATGCTCTATTTGCTTTTTCGCGGCGAACCGCCGTCCCGCGCTCAGGCCAAGTTGCTGGAGACATTGGCCGTCGCCTTGGCCAATGCCGGTCCGCGCGATCCCGCGGTCCATGCCGCCATGTGCGGCGGCGCCGGCGGATCGACGGCGGCGGCCTGCCTGATCGCCGCCCTTGCCGTGGGCGCCGGCCAGTTCTCCGGCGGGCACGAAATTTTCCTGGCGATGCAAGCCTGGGAGATTTGCGGCACCGATCCGGCGGCTTGGCGGCGATTTCTGTCCATGCCGCCGGATGACCGGGCCTCGATCTGGCCGGCACCGGAACACCCCCCGGGATTCGACCCCCATGGGACCGGCACGACCATGCCGGTACGCCAAACCCTGGCCTGTCTCGCGGCATTGAGTCCGGCACCAGGACTGCCCTGGCTGGAAGGCAATCGCGCCCTGTTGGAAGCCGCCGCCGGCCATCCTCTGGCCATGTCCGGGGTTGCGGCGGCGGCATTGGCCGATCTCGGCTTCACCTCCCGCCAAGGCGAGATGCTCTATCTTCTGTTGCGTCTGCCCGGTGCCGCGGCCCATGCGCTGGAACAGAACGATTATGGATACAAGGCCTTTCCGTTCTTCTCGATCGATCTTGAGGATGATCCCGGAAAACAAGGGCCAGAAAAACAAGGGCCAGAAAAACAAGGCAAGAAGGAGATGCCGGGATGACCACCCTCCCCCGGTTCCTGCATCAGAATGTGGGGCGGCTCCGGAGCCGTATGGGCAAGGTCTTCCTCGGGGAAAGGGTGGTTTTCCGCGGGAAAGACCTCCATGCCGACCTCAAGGATATGGGCTGGCTGGAGTTGTATCTCTTCAGCGTCACCGGCCGCCGCTTCACGGCGGAACAATTGCGCCTGATGCAGGCCATCTGGGTCTATACCAGCTATCCGGACGCGCGCATCTGGAACAACCGCGTGGCCGCCTTCGCGGGCTCCACCCGCAGCACCAGCGGCCTTGGCATTACCGGGGCGTTGGCGCTGATGGAAGCCCATATCTACGGCGGCGGCAATGCGGTTCAGGCCATCAGCTTCTTCCTGGAGACCCGGAAACGGCTGGAGGCCGGCGGCACGCTCGATGACTGTATCCGGCGGGAGATGGCAACCTATCGCCGCATCGCCGGTTATGGCCGGCCGCTGATCAATGCCGACGAGCGGATCGGGCCGCTTCTCGCTCTCGCCGAAACCGTGCGATTGGCCGATGGCCCCCATGTGAAGCTTGCCTATGCGGTCGAGGGTTTCCTGCGCGATAGCGGCCGCAACTTGGGCATGACCTATGGCGGGCTGACCGCAGCACTCGGCGCCGATCTTGGCCTTTCTCCGTCAGAATTTTGCATGTTCAAGTTCCCCTGCATACTTGCCGGGATACCGCCCTGCTACATCGAAAGTGTGGAGAACCCGGAGGGCTCGCTCTTCCCCCTGCCCTGCGCCAATATCATTTACGAGGGCGTGGAAAAGCGCCGGTGGCCGTCCGTGGCCCCGTGAAATGAGGTAATGCTGGTGGTCAGAACTGGTGGCTGGCCTGCAGATAGAAAGTGCGCGGGTTGACCGGCAGGTCATAGGGCAGGCTGAGGGGCGGTGCCGCGCTCGGCTCCAGGCATTTGGCATCGAAGAGGTTGCGCACCACCCCGGCGAACTCCCATCCTTCCAAGGCGCCGGTGTTGCGCAGAACCAGATCCAGGGTGGTGTAGCCTTCGAGGGGAGCCCTACTATCTCCAACGCCCCGCTGACGAGTGTCCACCCAGTTCACTTCGCTGCCGGCCAGCCAGCCGGAGGCGAAGCGCCAATCGGCCCGGGCGTTGAGGTGGTTATGGGGCACGTAACCGGCGTCCCGATGGGTTCTGTCGTCGATCGTGGTCTGGAAGCTGTAATTGCCGGTCAATTTCAGGTCGGAGCGCGCATCCCAGGTTGCTTCCAGCTCGAAGCCGTTGCCGGTCTCGCCGCCGTAATTCTGAAAGGTCGAGCCGGTGCCGGGCGTGGAATTGGCGACGGTCAGGATGAGGTTCTTGATTTCGTCGTGAAACACACTCGGCGTAATTTGCAGGTCCGGACGCGGTTGCCACGACAAGGCAAATTCGTATGTATTCGTGGTCTCCGGCTGCAGATTGGAATTGCCCCGCGAAACGGGGTTATTGATGCTGTACTCCTCGACGAAAGCCGGCGCCCTGAAGGCGCGGCCATAGAGAAGCTTGGCGGTGACGTTCAGGGCGGCGTCCCAGACCAGGGCCAGACGGGGATTGGCGGTTCCGCCAAAATCCGAATAATGATCGTAGCGAAGGCCGGCGGTCAGCGTCCAGTCGGGGAGAACCCGCCATTCATCCTGGGCGTATCCATAGGTTACGGTACGGCGATGCGGCGCGATGAATCCGTCGGTTCCGTTGACCTGCGTCAGGGGGCCGGCGGGAATCGGCCCCCCCGACGGGGAAAAGCTGTAATTCTGGTATGTGATCACCTTGTACAAATCCAAATCGTCATGGCCCGCTCCGAACCGGAGGGCATGGTCGGCAAACCCGGAATAGGTGGCATAGGTGGACAGCCGGATTTGCCGTTCCCAGGTTTCCGGAGCGCCGAGCATCCCGTTCGGGAAAGTCTGGCCCGCGAAGGTGGCCCCGGGCGGGAACAGGACAAGGGGCGTCGGGATGAATTGGTTGTAGTAGAGAAAGCTGCCGACGAATCCCACGCCGAGATTCTCGGCGATTTGCGGATTCGACCAGGAGAGATCGGCATTGGTGCGCTCGCTTTGAGCCTTGCCGACGGGATCCAAGGCGGCCGCACTGCCCGCCCCGGTCCCCACATCATCCCGGAATTTTTCACCAAGGCGCAAACGCCACCCTTCGAGCGCAAGATCGAGATTGGCGTCGAGGGGGCGGTCGCCGGTGTTGATCGACCCCGGTGCCAAGGATGCATGGGTGCCGGAAAGACGATCGTTGAGCGATTGGGCGTCCTGCCGGATCGTGCCGGGGATGCCGTCGGTGGTGCCGGCCCCCACATAGGCGGCGATCGCCACCGGTCCGGCATGGCCTCCGTACAATCCCCAGCCGTCCCAGGTATTGTTGGAGCCGCCGCGTATGCCGGCCACGGTCCCGTTTATGTCGTCCGCCGTCTTGGTGACGATGTTGATGACGCCGGAAAAGGCGTCGGCGCCGTAGAGAGCGGAGCCCGGGCCGCGGATGACCTCGATCCGGGCCACGTTTTCCAAAGGAAGGCCGCCCCAGATATTGCCCCTGTTTCCAACAAGGAGCGTCGTCACCGGCACCCCGTTGACCAGCATCAGGGTTTCCGGGTTGTAAGTGGTATGCACGCCGCGAATGTCGTAGAGGGGCGCGTACACATTATTGCTGCGGGCGACATGGACGCCTGGAATGGTTTCCATGACATCGTCCAGATCCACCGCCCCCATGGCGGCGATCTCCTCGGCGGTGACGACGCTGGCCACCGCCGGCGCCCTGCGCAACGGCTGCTTGCTGCCCGTGGCGATGGCTACCGTATCCTTGTCGCCATAGGCGAGGCGGAGATCTTCGTCGGCCGCATCCTCGGCCAAGGCAGGCCCCCGCCCGAGCAGGCAAAACAATGTGCAGAATGCTATGGTCAACCGATGGCGGCGTGCAGGCATGATATAGCCCATCTTCTAGCGTCGATAGGCCGACGGCTTAGGGAAGATACTCGCCGAACAAGACACATCGCGTCAATCATTTCAATAATTTTCGCGTTCCGGTTGTTACGCAGGCACGGCCAACCACCATCGGCATCGTCAGGCGGCATACGCTGGACAGCCGTGGTGCGTCCTTCGAGACGCGGCCAAGAGGGCCGCTCCTCAGGATGAGGTAGATCATTGATGGCATTGAGAAAGTTCCTCATCCTGAGGAGGCCCCCTTGAGGGCCGTCTCGAAGGACGCACCACCGATTTCCAGCCCATTGCCAAATGACGGGCCAAAATGAGAATTGCTGGAAAAAAACATTGCCATTGCGTTGAAATTGAATTTATCTGATAGCCTACAATTTCCCGTTAACAGAATGTTCGCTTTCAATGGGTCCGCGGCGGCTGCGTCCGCCGGGACTGCGAGGCTATCCGCCATGGCCATCTCAAATTTTGCTGTTTCGGCTTTGCCGCAAACTTTCGCCTCGCCCCTCACGGACGTGGCCGATCTGATCGTCGCCTCTCTGGAGAACCTGGGAATCGAATACGTATTCGGGATACCGGGGGGTGCTGTCGAGCCGCTCTTCAACGCGTTCGCGCGAAGTCAGCGGCGCGGCGGCCTCCGGGTGGTGCTGGCCCGGCATGAAGCGGCGGCGGCGTTCATGGCCGACGGCTATGCGCGGGAAACCGGCAATATCGGCGTGTGCATCGCCACTTCCGGTCCAGGTGCTACCAATCTCATCACCGGGGTGGCTTGCGCGCATGAGAACAACGTTCCCTTGCTGGCCATCACCGGCCAGCCGGCGCTGCCGTCCTTCGGCCGGGGCGCGCTTCAGGAATCGTCCTGCACCGGCGTGAACGTCATCGGCATGTTCCGTCATTGCACCCGCTACAGCTCCCTCATTTCCCATGTCGATCAGGTCGGCCACAAGCTGGCCGCCGCCCTTCTGCATGCCTCCCAGGCGCCGCAGGGGCCGGCCCATCTCTCGATCCCCGTGGACATCCAGCGCAGCCCGGTAAAGCGGGCGGGGGCCGTCTACGACCTCCGCAAGCGGGTGAATCAGCGGCCGGCCCTGGTCGATGAGACGGCCCTGGCGGAACTGAAAACCCTGCTCGATACATCGGCGCGCAAGGTCTTCCTGATCGGCGGCAGCCGAAGCGTCGGCGAGGCCGGCCCTGCCATCATCCGGCTCGCCGAGATGACGGGCTCCGCCTTCATCACGACTCCGGACGGGAAGGGCTTCATCGATCCGAGGCATCCGTCCTATCGCGGCGTATTCGGTCTTGGCGGCCATGAAAGCGCCGCCGCGCTGTTGTCGGCGCGTCCCGACCTCGTGGTCGCCTTCGGCACCGGGTTCGGGGAATTGTCGAGCAACGGCTGGTCGAGCACGGTGCTCAACGAACGTCTGGTCCATGTCGATGACGCCGCCTCGAACCTCATGCGCTCCCCCATGGCGCGGCTGCATGTCGAAGGCAATATCCTGTCGGCCTGCGAGCGTCTGATCGCCATGTGCGCGGATGCCGCCGCCGCTTGCCCGCCGGCCAGGATTCGAACCCATGAATTCAATCCGTCGGCACCGGCGCTGACCCTGGCGGCGGAGTCGCAGGACGATTTGGGGCCTGTCAAACCGCAGCGCCTGATGCGGGAACTGGCCCGACGCTGCCCGCCGGAAACCCGCTTCCTCGCCGATGCCGGCAACAGCTTCATGTGGGCGGTGCATTGCCTCGACCCGCTGAACCGGCGCGCCGTCGAGGCGGCGGAGCAAAGCAGCGGCGAATCCGGGCAGCCCCGCCCAGGGTCCGCCAGAGGGTCCGCGAGCTGGCTGCATGTGACGATGGATTTCGCCCCCATGGGATGGGCGATCGGCAGCGCGGTCGGCGTCGCCCGGGGCAACCCCGATTGCCCCGTGGTCTGCATCACCGGCGACGGCAGCTACCTGATGAGCGGCCAGGAAATCACGACCGCGTCCGACGAGGATCTCACGGTGATCTATGTCGTGCTGAACGATAGCGCCTACGGCATGGTGATGCATGGCCAGCGCCTTGCCGGCGCCGAACCGATCGCTTTCGAGCTTCCCAAGGTCGATTACCGGCGGCTTGCCGAGGCGATGGGCATCCCCGGCCATGTGATCCACTCGCCCCGGGATTTCGAGACGCTGGACTGGAAAACCATCCTGTCGCGCAAGGGGCCGACGCTGCTCGATATCCGCATCGACCGCGAAGAGGTTCCTCCGATGCGGCTGCGCCTGAAGACACTAGGAAGCATAGTGGAAATCCCCTAATATCGCCTATTGGAGCAACTTCCGGAACGCCCAGCGGCTGCCCGCGCCAAAAAGAATAATCCGTCCAAATTGCATGTTGGGGCTCTGATTCATCCGGCTTATGGCTATTTTCCGCAAATCCGAGCCGGCCTCCCCGATATCTCGGGGAAACCGGGGAATTTCCCTTACTCTCCGATCCGGAACACGTCTTCGATCCGGAACACGGGCGCGCGTGGCGATGGCGCTTGCCAGGCCGTTCCGGCTTGCCGTGGGCGCCGCCCTTTGCCTTTTCTTTTGCCCGGTCACCGCCATCGGTGCGACGGCGCCCGAGCTTTCCGGCAGAATGCTGATTGCCGCCAACGCTTCGGCGGGGAGCCTCGCCGTAATTTTCCCCGATGTCGCCGAGCCCTACCGCAGCCTCTTTTCGCAGATCATCCAGGGCATCACGGAGGGAACGGGGATGCCGGTGGTGAGCATTCCCCTCGGCGCCACGGCTAGTCTTCAGGACGTTTCCAGCGCGCTCCGGCTCCAGAATATCCACACGGTCTTCGCCTTGGGACGCAATGGCCTGAAGATGGCCGGCGCGCTTGGCCATGACGTCGCCGTCGTCGGCGGCTGCGTGATCTCGGTGCCGGAAGCCGAGGTGGCGGGAAAGACCATCTTCAGCCTGACGCCCGATCCGGCGCTGCTGTTCGCCCGGCTGAAGGCCCTGAAACCGGGCGTGACACGGGTTCATGTGGTCTATGAGCCAAGCCAGAGCGGCTGGCTGATCCGGCGGGCCCAGGAGGCGGCCCGGGCCCTTCGCCTCGAATTGGTGCCGCACGAGGCGGCAGATCTGAAAACGGCGCTGCGCGCCTATCAGGACATCCTGGCCGATATCGATCCAAGGCGGGATTCGCTCTGGTTGCCCCAGGATACAACCACCGTCGAAGAAACCACCGTGCTGCCGCTGCTCCTGGAGGAGGCCTGGAACCACGAGTTGGTTCTGTTCTCCAGCAATGTCGCGCATGTCAAGCGCGGGGCGCTGTTTTCCCTTTACCCCGATCCCAGGGAATTCGGACGCCATCTCGGCAGTTGGGCGGTCTCTCCCGCTCAAGCGCCGCAGGGCGGTCTCGTCCCGCTCACCGAAGTGCTGTCGGCGGTCAATGTCCGGACCGCGGCGCATCTGGGCGTGCGTTTCACCGACGCGCAGATGCGGAGCTTCAACCTGGTTTTCCCCGAGAACTGAGGTGATGCGATGAGGCTCTCCTCCCTGCTCCGCCAAACCAGCTTCCGGCAACAGATGAACGTCTCCTTCGCGGCCTGCGTCGCGATGCTGGCGATCTTCCTGTCCCTGGCCGGCTCGTGGCAGGGCAGCAGCCACCTTCGCGACATGGGCATCGCGCAGGGGCAGCGGGTCGCCGAGAATCTGGCGAGCCAGAGCAAGCTGGCGCTGCTTTACGAATCGGCGGCGAACACCGTAACGACGGTCGGGGTCACCCTCGCCTTTCCCGACGTCATCCAGGTCGAAATCCGCGATGCCGCCGGCCGCGCCGTGGTCGATACCGGCACGGAGGACATCGCCCACGACATCGATGCCGATGCCGGGAAGCTGTTGCCGGTCCTGCATCTGGGGCGCAGCTTCGTCGAGAGCGAATCCGACAAGGTCTGGCGTTTCGTGGCGCCGGTGGTGGCGGTCCGCGAAGGTTCGCCCCTCGACGGGGTCGAGCATACCGACGAATTGCTCGGCTATGTCCGCATCGTGCAAAGCAAGGATACCCTGATCCGGACACGGCTCGGCATCTTCGCGGCCAATCTCGGCGTTTCCTTCGTTCTCACGCTGGTGTTTCTGCTGGTCGTGAGGCTGCTCACGGCCCGCCTCACGCGTCCCCTCGGCGACCTCGCCAGCGCCATGAAGCGGGCCAAGCAGGGCGAAACCGATGTCCAGGCCAGGATCGACGGCCCGAAGGACATCGTCCACATGGCGCAAATCTTCAACAGCATGATGCTGGTCCTGCATGACCGGGAACGGGAACTGCTCCAGGCGCGCGACGGCGCCATGCATTCCGCCCGGATCAATGCCGATCTCGCCTCGACCGTCAGCCGCGTGAACGCCGAACTGGAGACCGACATCGCGGCCCGCCTCAAGGCCGAGGCGGAGGTGCGCGTGCTGAATGCCGAACTGGAACAGCGCGTCATGCGGCGCACCGCCGAGCTGGAAGCGGCCAATCACGAGCTGGATGCCTTCAGCTATTCGGTCTCCCACGATCTGCGCGCGCCGTTGCGCCGCATCGAGGGCTTCGGCGAATTGCTGATCGCGGATTACGCGGATCGCCTCGACGAGCGCGGCCGGCACTATATCGACCGCATGCGCGCCGGGTCGCATGATCTGGCCGAGATGATCGACAGTTTCCTGAAACTGTCCCGCTCCACCCGGGGTGAACTGGTCGTCGAGCGGATCGACCTGTCCGTGCTCGCCCGGGACATCATCGGCCATCTCCGGGACAGATCCCCGGAACGGTGTGTTTCCGTCGAAATACACTCTGATATGGCCGTCGAGGGCGACCGCCGGTTATTAAAGATTGCGCTGGAAAATCTTCTGGATAATGCTTGGAAATATACGCGCCTGACGGCGGATGCCGCGATCTCGTTCGGCGTGTCCGCCGAGGATGGCCAATGCGTCTATTCCGTCCGCGACAATGGGACCGGCTTCGATATGAGGTACGCCGAACGATTATTCACCCCCTTCGTCCGCCTGCACCGGCAGGAACAATTCGAAGGAACCGGCATCGGCCTCGTAACCGTCCAGCGTGTTATCGCGCGCCATGGGGGACGGGTTTGGATCACCGCCGAGCCTGGGAAAGGTGCCACCATTTATTTTACGTTATGGGAAGGTAGGCGAACAAATGGAGAAATCTAAAATCCTGCTGGTCGAGGATAATGAGGACGATATCGAACTTACCGTGCACGCCTTTCAGAAAAGCCGCGTGGCCAATGAAATCGTCGTGCTGCGCGATGGCGAAACGGCTCTCGATTATATTTTCGGCCGGGGCGCCTATGCCGGCCGCGCCCGGCACGACCACCCGGCCTTTGTTCTCCTGGATCTGAAATTGCCGGGGATCAGCGGGCTCGACGTTCTAAGGCAGGTGCGGAAGGCCGACGATACCAGACGCATCCCCATTGTCATCCTGACCACCTCGGATGACGAAGCCGACATCGTCACGGGCTACAATCTCGGCGTGAACAGCTATATCCGCAAGCCGGTCGGCTTCGACGCCTTTTCCAAAGTGGTGGACCAGCTGGGCCTTTACTGGCTGGTGACCAACACCCCGCCGCCACTGTGACGAGTTGACCCCATGACCCGGTTACTGAAGGTGCTGCTCGTCGAGGATTCGATCGACGATGCCGAACTCCTGGAGCTTGAGCTTCGGCGCCGGGGGCTCGACCCCGCGATCCATCGGGTGGAAACCCGGCCCGAAATGCAGGCCGCGTTGGCGGAACAGGATTGGCACGTCGTGTTGAGCGACTATCATTTGCCCGAGTTCAATGCCGAACAGGCCTTGGCGACCGTGAAGGACAGCGGCAAGGATATCCCTTTCATCATCATTTCCGGCGTCGTCCAGGCCGAGGATGTCGTGGCGCTGCTGAAGCGGGGCGCGCATGACTTCGTCAACAAGGACAGCCTGGCGCGGCTCATTCCGGCGATCGAGCGGGAGATCCGCGAGGCCGATGAACGCATCCTGCGGCGGCGCGCCGAGGAGCGGGTGCGGATCCTGTCGCTTGCCGTGGAACAAAGCCCCGTCTCGGTCGTCATCACCGACTGCGAAGGCTGTATTGAGTACGTCAATCCCAAATTCGAGGAGGTCACCGGCTTTTCCTCCGCTGAATCGGTCGGCCGCACGCTCGAATTCGCCCAGTGCCAGGACGCCGGGAAAGAGCCCTATGCCAAGATGTGGGCCGCGGTAAAGGCCGGCCAGGAGTTCCGGGGAGAATTCCGCAGCCTGCGCCGGGACGGCCAGCCATTCTGGGAATATGCGCGGGTCTCCCCGCTCAAGGACGAAACCGGAACCATCTCCCATTTCATCGCCGTCAAGGAGGACATCACGGTCCGCCGCGGCTATGAGGAACTCCTGCTGCGTCAAGCCACTTTCGACGATTTGACCGGCTTGCCCAACCGGATGGTCCTGTTCGACCGCCTCAAGCAGGCGCTCGCCCTGGCGCAGCGCCGGAACGGTCTCGTCGCCCTGCTCTATATCGATCTCGACCGTTTCAAGAACGTCAACGACACCCTCGGCCACGCGGCGGGCGATGCACTGCTGAAGGATGCGGCGAACCGGCTGACCGGCTGCACGCGCGAGGGCGACACCCTGGCGCGCATGGGAGGCGACGAGTTCCTGATCATTCTGCCGAGCATCGAGGACAGCGCCGAGGCCCGAACCGTCGCCGAAAGGGTCGTGGAGACCTTTGGCCAGCCCTTTACCATCGAGGAAAAGGACTATCTCATCACCGCCAGCATCGGCATCACGCTGTTCCCGGATGATGGCGAAAACGCCCAGGTTCTGCTGCGCAATGGCGACCTTGCCATGTATCAGGCCAAGGAGCGGGGGCGGAACGGCTATAGCTTCTTTACCCAAGAGATCAATCGGCGCCTGCAGGAGCGGCTGGCCCTGGAAGGGCGGCTGCGGGGGGCGGTTGCACGGGGCGAGATGCTGCTGCACTACCAGCCCATCATCGATATTCGAACCAATTTGCCGGTGGGATTGGAGGCGCTGATCCGCTGGCAAAAACCGGACGGACAATTCTGCATGCCAGGGGAGTTCATTTCCGTCGCCGAGGAAATGGGGCTGATCAAGGACATCGGCGACTGGGTTGCCGCCACCGCCTGCACCGAGGTCCGGGAACATTTTGGAAATGGCTCACCGCTCAAGCGGGTCGCCGTCAATGTCTCTTCCAGTCAATTGCGGATACCGGATTTCGCGCAATCCATAAAATGCCTGCTTGAGAACACCGGGCTCGCGCCCTGTTGCCTGGAGCTGGAGATCACCGAAAGCGTCTTGATGGACGACGCGCTGGAAACCAGCGTGAACCTCACGATGCTCTGTGATCTTGGCGTGCGCCTGTCGATCGACGATTTCGGCACGGGCTACTCATCCCTGAGCTACCTGCACCGCTATCCCTTCAACACGTTGAAAATCGACCGCTCCTTCGTCACCGCCGCGCTGCACAGCGCCAATGCCGGGCGCCTGATCGAAACCATCATCACCATGGCCCAGGGGCTGGGGCTCGAAGTCATCGCCGAAGGCGTCGAAACCATCGAGCAACTGGAATTCCTCCGCGCCCGGGGCTGCGACCATGTCCAGGGCTTCCTGTTCAGCCGCCCCGTCCCGCTTCCGCAAATTATCGCCAAGTTCGGAGGCTGGCAAACGTTCCAGCCGACGTAATACCAGTGCCCGTTCTCGCTGCAAAAGCATCCAGCGTCCTTCGAGACGCGGCCCAAGAGCCGCTACCTCAGGATGAGGTACGTAGTTGATGGCATTACGGAAGTTCCTCATCCTGAGGAGCCGCCTCTTGGCGGCGTCTCGAAGGACGCACCACGGCTGTCCAGCCCATTGCCGAATGACGGGTCAAAATTAGAATTGCTGGCGCCACGCCCCTTTCAAGATTCAGATTTTCTTCCGTTCGGTATTACCCCCTCCCCTGGCCGACCCTTTTCTCCTCGGCGAGCATCCTGATCCGTCCCCTGAGATCCGCGGCCCGTTGCCGGCCCGGATCCGCTGGAAGCACCGGCGTGCGGCACCCGATCCCAGCCACATCGAGGAGCTTTCCGAGCCTGTGGCGCAGCCGTGCGGGATGCTCGACAGCTTGCTCGCAAAGGTTGCGGATGTCTCCGGGGAGCGGCTTGAACCGGTAGCGCCGCTTGTCCCGCCGCCAGTTCCGGCAAGCCTCCTCGACGGCCCAGAGCGGGAACAGGCCTAGATCCTCGGCCCAATCCTGGGCGATCGCGCGCTCGACATCGGGCGGCAAGGGATCACGGTCCCGGTAATGCGCCAGCAAGGTCAGTATCCGGGTCAAGAGGGCGCCGCGCTCGGCCGGGCACAGGACCGCATCGACGGCGGCGAGGTGCCGCTGGATATCGGGAACCAGATCCGCCGGTACGGTGCCGGGCGGCTGCCAGATCTCGCGCGTGCCCTCCCAGCCATGATCCCCGAACACGGAATGCACGGCTTGCGGCGCCAGCAACGCCGCCAGGGCACTGTCGGGAGGAATGGCCAAGGGAAGGGTGCCCGGCATGGCGTCGGCCTGCCTGGAAATCGGCCCGGAAATCGGAACAACGAGGTTCTCGCGCATGTCAGGCGGCCCCCATCCCGGAAGCCGCCACGGATGCCCAGGCGGCATATTTCAGATGGGCCGGCGAAACGCCCACGCCGGCAGTCCCTGGTCTGGCGGGGGCCATTCTGGTCATTCTTGCCGGCCCCCTTTCCTCCCGCATATCCTGGATCAGCCAGACGCGCCACCCGGCGGTGAGATCGTGATAACGGTAGCCCTTGGCCCGCGATTTGAGGATGAAGGCTTCGACGCTGGCGGCGAGGTCGGCCTCCGGATAGCGGTTGGCGGCCCAAATCAGGGCATCGTCGCCCGGCTGCCAGTCCTCGGGAGGAACCGAAGCCGTGGATTGCGACGCGGGAGAGGATGGATTTTTTGAAGCGGACGCGGAAACGGGGCGCGAGTCCCGTATTTGATCATTTGATTCGTGTTCACTGTCAGCCGGCTGACAGGCGGAGTCAGGTTCGGGGGAAACGGAACCCTCGTTTCTGACAGGGGGAGGCGGAAATGCCATGCCACGGTCATGCCCGGCCAGGACATAGAGGCTCGACCGGCGGCCGCCATCCTGTCTGTGGCGGTCGAGCCTCTCGACGAGGCCGAGCGCCGCCAGCCTGTCGATCACGCCGTTGACCCAGGGCCGGGACTTCTTGAGCTGCCGGGCGATCAGCCCCTGCGACGGCCAGCATCCCCCCCGCTCATCGGCGAAAAGGGCCAAGGCGCAGAGTACGGCGAATTCGGCCGTCCCCACCTCGGGATGCTCCAGCCAATCGGCGCGGGCGAAGCCGTACCGGCCTCTGGCGCTCCCTTTCCCCATGGTTTTTTCCGCGATGCTGCTTCCCACGATGTACCTCCCTTATCCCGGAGCCAAATGACGGCTTCGCCACCATTGCCGATGAGATCCAGCTTTGGCGGAGGGGGTCAAATTCCGGGGTTTCTTCCCGGTAGGTTTTCCGTGCGGCCAGCAAGGGCGGCGATGCGCTCCGGCAGGCTTACGGTGCGCCGTGGCCGGTTGCCGGTGCGGTCTCATCGGTTGACGGTGCGGAAGCCTCCGCGAATCGGCGTCATGCGATAGGTTTCAGGCGCGGCCCGGTTGGTTTCCCATGCGATAAGGGTAGGTTTGCGGTGCAGCCGGCGATCAGCGCCGCCGCCGCTTCAGGGGAACCGCACCTGAAACCTTTCATGGTGGATTTTTCGGAGGGATCGTCCGCACCGGAAACCGATAAGCGCTGATATGCTCCGCAATAATAGAAAAAATTGATGACATCTATTGCAATTCGTGAAGAAATTCCCGGCCCGGCAGGAAGCGGCGCTCCGATTCGGGTTGCGGCACGGGTGCCACGGCGGGCAGGCGCACC
>Ga0265327_10001668_pt1 | contig 26710 bp, 20 predicted proteins | sample 41621metaG_FD_202089 | JGI IMG/M metagenome (GOLD analysis project Ga0265327, IMG submission 202089) | Rhizosphere microbial communities from Carex aquatilis grown in University of Washington, Seatle, WA, United States - 4-16-21 metaG | ecosystem: Host-associated > Plants > Roots > Rhizosphere...
CACTGGCGCAAATGCTGATTCATCTGGTGTTCTCGACGAAGAATCGGGAGCCATGGCTGGATGATGAAATCCGGGACGAGCTTCACGCTTACATCGGTGGGATTATCGACCATCACAGTGGCACCTTGATTCTCGCTGGTTCGGTTTCCGATCATATCCACTTGCTGATGGTGCATCCGCGTACATGCGCACCTTCCGTTTTGGTTCAGGAAATCAAGACGGGGTCCTCAAAATGGCTGAAAACCAAAGGACCACGTTTCGCAGGATTCCATTGGCAGAGGGGTTACGGTATTTTCTCTGTGAGCCCGTCCCATCGACCGGCACTTGAAGCGTATATTTCGAATCAGGCGGATCACCATCGCAGGGTGACGTTCCAGGAGGAATACCGGCGCTTGCTCGCCAAATAGGAAGTGAAGTTTGACGAGAGGTATGTGTGGGATTGAGCGATCCGCCGCAGAAATCCCGCCCTTTCAGGGCTCGATTTTCCAAATCCGGCTACCCAAGGCGTTGCCTTGGGCTATCTCATTTCGCCCCTTCGGGGCTCCGAGACGATGGCTGCCAACCAGCCTGATGCGATGGCAGGAGATCGTCCAATGACGCCCGTGTGGTGAGGATTTTCACGGATGGAAGAGAGATTGGGATATCTCTTGAATCCGTAGTCTCCAGCCGAGTTCGAATCGTCGCCTAATTGAGAGACCTTGGGCCTCACTTGCTCACGTTGAAGCGGAACTCGATCACGTCGCCGTCCTTGACGACGTATTCCTTGCCTTCGATGCGGAGCTTGCCGACTTCCTTGGCGGCGTGCTTGGTGCCGGCGGCGACGAGGTCGTCGTAGTGCACGACTTCCGCGGCGATGAAGCCGCGTTCGAAATCGGTGTGGATGACCCCCGCGGCGGCGGGGGCCTTGTCGCCGGCGATGATGGTCCAGGCGCGGGTTTCCTGCACGCCGGTGGTGAGATACGTGCGCAGGCCGAGGAGATGATAGACGCCGCGGATGAGCGCGGAGACACCGGAATCGGTCACGCCCATGTCACCGAGGAACTCGGCGGCTTCCTCGGCGGAAAGGTCGATCAGTTCCTCCTCGATGCGGGCGGAGATGACGACGGCCTCGGCCCCCGTGTGCTCGGCGGCGAACTTGCGCACCCGGGCGACCTGGACGTGGCTGTCGGGATCGGAGATGGCACCGGCCAGCTCGTCTTCGGAGACGTTGCAGGCGTAGATGGTCTTCTTCATCGAGAGCAGGAAGAAGCCTTTAACGATTTCGAGATCGTCATCGCTGAACTTCAGCGTGATCGCCGGGTTGCCCTCGTTGAGGTGAGGCAGGAGGACGTCGATGAGCTCGACTTCCTTCTTGGACTCCTTGTCGCCGCCCTTGGCCTTCTTTTCGCGGGTGTAGCGGCGTTTGTCGAGTGAGGCGATGTCGGCGAGGATGAGCTCGGCGTTGATGATCTCGATGTCGCGCAGGGGGTCGACGGAGCCGAGCTCGTGAATGATGTCGTCGTTTTCGAAACAGCGCACCACCTGGACGATGGCATCGGTCTCGCGGATGTTGGCCAGGAACTGGTTGCCGAGGCCGGCGCCTTCGGAGGCACCCTTGACCAGGCCGGCGATGTCCACGAACTCGATGGCGGTAGGAACGAGCTTCTGCGAGCCGGAGATTTTCGAGAGCACGGCGAGGCGCGGATCGGGCACGATGACGATCCCGACATTGGGATCGATGGTGCAGAACGGGTAGTTCGCGGCCTCCGCCTTGCGGGAGCGGGTGACAGCATTGAACAGCGTCGATTTCCCGACGTTTGGCATTCCGACGATTCCGGCCTTCAGCATAGCGGCGGGAAGGTGGGCGGAGGAGGGGCGGCAGGGCGAGAAAAATCCGTCAAGAAGTAAGGCAGGAAGAATCAACGAGTAAGATCGGAGGGCCCCGGACTCCCCCTTGCAATCGACCTCCAATGCGGCACGGTGCCGGCGAACGGGCGCGCGGAGGGTTCGGGTGGGTTTTCCCGGGCCGAAGGGCGGACCATTCATCCAGCGAGATTCCAACGACATGAGCCGCCGTTTTTCGAACCCATGGGGAGACGATCATCACAGCTTCCTCGATATCCTGAAATGGAAGCTCGGGCGGATGCCGAAGGAGCCGGTGGTGGCCGGAGCGGGGGATGAGGGGGCACTGCGGCGGGAGCTCACGCGGGCGGAAATGGACGCTCCGCAGCCCGAAGGCTGGCGGGTCACGTGGCTGGGGCATGCGTCGTTTCTAGTACAGGGCGCGGGCTTGAACCTGCTGATCGATCCGGTGTTTTCGGATTACTGCGCGCCGCTGCCAATTTCTTCGCTCAAGCGGCTGGTGGCTCCGCCGTGCGCCATTGAGGATTTACCGAAGATTGATGCGGTGCTGCTCAGCCACGGGCACTACGATCACCTCGACCTCCCGACGCTGCGGACGCTGGGCAAGGGAATGCGGTTGATCGTGGCGGAGGGGCACGCCGGTTGGCTTGGGCGGCGCGGTTTCCACCACGTGGAGGAGGTGCCGTGGTGGGAAACGGTGGAGATCATCCCGGGGGTGCGGGTGACGGCGACGCCGGCCAAGCATTTCACCGCGCGGACCCCCTGGGATCGGAATCGCGGTCACTGGTGCGGATGGCTCATCGAGGGCGCGGGGAAGAAGCTGTGGCACGCGGGAGACAGCGGCTTTTGCCCGGCCTTCCGGGAGATAGGGGAGCGGCTGGGTCCCATCGATCTCGGCATGATCCCGATCGGCGCCTACAATCCGCGGGCGATCATGCGTAGCGTGCATGTGAATCCGGAGGAGGCGGTGCAGGTGTTTTTGGAAACGCGGTGTCGGCAGGCCATCGGCATGCACTGGGGGACCTTCCGGCTCACCGATGAGCCGATGGGCGAGCCGCCGATGCGATTGAAAGAGGCATGCGAAAAGGCGGGAGTCGACACCTTCGGTGTGACCGCCGTCGGAGAAAGCCGGACGGTCGGTTCGCTTTGCGGTTCGAGGGGCGGGGAAGATTTTACAGAGTTGGAGACGTGCTGACGCTCTTCTCCGATGTGTGAAATCCGCGTCATCCGTGGTCAAAATTTTCTTCGGACAAGGGAGGTCCGATATCGGCCCCGGGGGAGTCAGCTCCCGGACTTTCCATTTGAAGCGCGGACCATGCTGGAGTTGAATTCCGCGGTTCCGGCCTCTCCATCATGCGTTTCGGTCTCAAAATTCTCGGCGGACTCTTGATTGCGCTGGGTCTTTACCTGGGCATTGTAAATCTGATTGCGATGTGGGGACCCACCGATGGTGTTTCCATTTGGTTCCGCCTTGGGATGGGCTTGTTCATGTTTGTAATGGCGGCGATCCCGATCCACATCGGAGTCCGGCTATGGCGGAAGAAGTCCGCTGCGGTGGCCCGGGCGGTGGGGCAAGCCGCCGGGCTCGCGTTGTGGATTTCACTGACAATCGTGGTCCAGCAACTGGATGTGATGCAGCGCTGGGTCATCGGCGTCCACCGATGGCTTCCCGACATGCCGCTGGTCGACGAAGGAATCTCCTGCGCCATTTCGCTCATCGCCTTTGTCGGTCCGATCCTGCTGGCCATCCAGCTTTCCAAGGCCATCACCCGTCGGTTGGCTCCGGTGCTGGCGCGAAAGTTTCCGCAGCCCGCGGAAGAGTCCTGATGATGCCCGGAGCCGCGACGCTCACTCCTCGCCTTTGCCCTCGCCGCGGCCGCGGGCCATTTCCCGCATCAGTTCGAGCTGGATCTGCTGGATCTCCAGTAGGCGCGTGGTCTGCTGGTGCAGCATGTAGTCGATCTTTTCGTGAAGGTGGCGGATTTCCAGCTCGGCCTTGAGGTTGATCTTGTAGTCGCCCTCGGCGCGGCGGCGGTCGCGGATCTCCTGGCGGTTCTGGCTCATCATGATCACCGGTGCCTGGAGTGACGCGAGGCAGGACAGGATCAGGTTGAGCAGGATGAAGGGATACGGGTCGTAGCCGCTGTTCCGCAGGAAGACCACATTGAGCACGATCCAGATCCCCATGAACCCGCCGAAGGCCATGATGAAGGTCCAGCTTCCGCCGAATTCCGCCAGCTTGTCGGAAAGGCGTTGGCCGAAGGTGAGCTTGGCGTCCTCCTCGCTCTCGTCCGGCGGACGCTGGCTCAGGACCTCGTGGTCGTGAAGACTTTCCACCACTTCCTCGTCCAGCTTCGTCAGTTCGCCGAGTTGGCTTTGCAGGAGACCGCGGACGTAGTCGAGGCGGGCGCTGTTGATCACATCAGCGGCGACCATGGCGTGGTCCGCTAGTTCCGGATGCCTGGACCGGATCAGCGCCGCCACCTGCGGGTGGACGCTGTCCAGCCGGCGGAGGACCGGATTGGTGGAATGCTTGCCGTGGGCCGGGCGGGAATGATTGGACATGGTCGTGGGTAGGCTCCTCTTGCTAGTATCCGCGTGAGCGAATCACAAGCCCGGCGTGTCGTGTCACCCAATCCGTCACGCCATGGCGCTCGACGGCACCCATTTCGGCCGGCAAACTGCTTTCCCTCCGGCCATGCCACGCAAAACCAAGCTCATCTGCACCCTCGGACCCGCCACCGAGGCGGAGGAAACCATCGGCCGCCTGATCGACCTCGGCACCAACGTGTTCCGGCTCAACATGAGCCACGCCAAGCACGAATGGGCCCGTGAAATGGCCGCCCGCGTGCGCCGCCAGTCCGACCTGCGCGGCCTCCATATTCCCGTGCTCTTCGACCTCACCGGCCCCTCGATCCGCACCGGCGACCTGCCCGAGCCCATCGCCCTCAAGGAGGGGGATTCCGTCGAATTCCGCAAAAACGGCACCGAGCCGGGCATCCCCTACAGCACCACCGTCAACTACGACGGCCTCATGGCCGACGTGCGCGAGGGCAACACCCTCGTCGTCGACAATGGCACCATGCTCATGCTCATCCGCACCAAGCAGGACGACCGCATCGTCTGCGAGGTGAAGACGCCGGGCATGCTCGGCTCGCGCCGCCACATCAACCTCCCCGGCACCCGCCTCAATCTCCCCGCCCTCACCGAAAAGGACCGCGTCGATCTGGCACTCGCCGTCGAGTGCGATGCCGACTACATCGCCGGCTCCTTCGTCCGCGACGGGGCTCACGTCCGCGAACTCCGCGAGGCGATGGAGGCCCTCGAGGGCAATGCCCAGATCGTGGCCAAGGTGGAGGACCAGGAAGCGATCAAGAACATCGACGCCATCATCCACGCGGCGGACGTGATCATGGTCGCACGTGGCGATCTCGGCATCGAGGTGGAATTCGAGGAACTGCCGATCCTCCAGCGCCGGATCGTGCGCCGCTGCCACGAGTTGGGCACCCGCGTGATCGTGGCCACCCAGTTGCTCGAATCGATGATCGTCAACCCGACGCCGACCCGCGCCGAGGTGACCGACGTGATGAACGCCGCCTATGAGGAGGCGGACTCGCTCATGCTCTCCGGCGAGACCTCCGTAGGCCGCTACCCCGACCGCTGCGTGGAGGCGATCGTCCGCATCGCCAACCGCATCGAACGCTCCGGCGGCCTCGGCTTCGGCAACCAGGTGCTCCTGCGCGATGAACGCCAGAAGGCCGCCAGGGCCGCCGTCACCATGGCGGACTCCCTGCCGGATGCGCGGCTGATCATTCTCACCCGTCGCGGCGTGCTGGCGAACCAGACCGCCATGCTGCGCCCGCGCACCAGCGGCTTCTACGCCTTCACCCCCACCGACCGTGTCTGCCGCCAGCTCAGCCTGACCCGCGGCATTCAGGCCTTCAAGCTGCCCTTCGCCGCCACCATCGAGGAAACCATCCAGCGCGCCACCGACCACCTGCGTGGTCTGGAGCTGGTGCGGCCCGGCACCCCATTGGTGATTGTCTCCGACATTCTCTCCGATCACTTTGCCGCGAACTCCATCCTGCTGCATCACGCGTGAGGGGGAGGGTTATTGGTTAGACGTTAGAGGTTATTGGGGTCAGAAATTGTCCGCCTCTTCCACTTCCTCTTCCTTAATAACTTCTAACCTATAACTTCTAACTTTCCCCCATGCCCCTCCTCCACGGCGATTGCCTTGAAGTCCTTCCCAGTCTCGCGGAAGGCAGCTTCGACGTGGTGATGACCTCGCCGCCGTACAACCTCGGCATCGACTACCGCAGCTTCAAGGACACGGCCCCGCGTGCGGCCTTCCTCGACTGGTGCCTGCAATGGGCGGCCCAGGTGAAGCGCGTGCTGGTAGATGACGGCTCGTTTTTCCTGAACGTCGGCGCGGCTCCGAAGAACCCGCTGATGCCCCACCAGTTGTTGCTGGCCCTAACCGATGGCGAGGAGCCGCTGTTCGTGCTGCAGAATACCTTTCACTGGGTGAAATCGATCACCATCGAGACCCGGGCGGGCCAGCAGATCAGCGCGGGCCATTTCAAGCCGATCAATTCGAAGCGCTTCGTCAACGACTGCCACGAGTACGTCTTTCACCTGACCAAGACCGGCGATGTCCCTCTCGACCGCCGAGCGGCCGGCGTGCCTTACCAGGACAAATCCAACATCGCCCGCTGGGGCCACACCGGCGGAGAAGACCTGCGTTGTCGCGGGAATACCTGGTTCATCCCCTACGATACGATCCAGTCGCGTGAGGGCGAGCGCCCGCATCCGGCCACCTTCCCGGTGGCGCTGGTGCAACAGTGCGTGAAGCTACACGGGAAAGAAGCGGCGGCGACGCGGTTGCTGGACCCATTTTTGGGCATCGGCAGCTCGGCGGTGGCGGCCGAGCGCTCGAAGGTGGCGCATTTCACCGGCATCGAGCTGGATGAGGAGTATCTGGCCGTGGCGCGGCAGCGCTGTGAGGAGGAGAGGGCGAAGGACGGGCTGGAGCAGGTTTGATTCAAGGAGTCGACATCAAGGAGTGGCTGTATCCCTACAGCCATGTTCGGATGAGCCGCTTTCGCTCTTGCTGAGTCGACCTCATTTCTTCGACGGACGCCTCAGATGAGAATGGATTCTCCCACATGGCTGATGGAAATCAGCCACTCCTTGGGCCTATCCAATTTCGGCCGTGCCACTCTGACGCAGCTTTGAGCCCAAGTGTTTGTTTCAAGGTTGCGAACGAACGAGATGGGCCGAGTCAGATGCCGGAATGCGGCGATATGTTGAGAAGCATCAACCCATCAGGGGTTCGATACTTCCGTCGGATTTTACGGAGTTGATAAGCCAACCGTGCGGTCTGCCGCTCCCACGGCGTAGCTTTTGAAGGAAAATCCGTAAGCGGCCCTTTCCGAAGGCATCCAACACTCGCTTGAAGGGAGCAAGTTGCGGGCATCCTGTCAGCAAGCTGTGAACAATTCGGAGTTCCTACACCTACACGATTCTTTGGAATTATGGGAATTTGCACGTTTTTGCCGTTCCGTGCAAGAAGCGGCACGGATGTTGCGGTATCCTTGCCTGTTTTTCCGACCCCGATTCGCTCATCATGCGCCCCACGACCTTGCCTCTGGCCCTTGCCCTCGCCTTCCCGGCTGCCATCACGGCGGCGGCCGCTCAGGAAGCCCCGCTCCAACTCAAGAAAGGCGACCACATTGCCATCGTCGGTAGCGGCTTGGCGGATCGCCAGCAGCACCAGGCTTGGCTGGAGTCGATGATCCAGCGCGCCTACCCGGACCTCGACCTGGTCGTCCGCAATCTGGGCTTCAGCGCCGATGAGGTGGACGTCCACCCGCGGTCGGAAGATGTCCCGCCGACCACCTTTTTCCTTTCGATGAAGAAGGGCGACACCGTCCTGCCTTCGAATCCGAAGGTCGTGTACAAGGCTGGTGTCGATTTCGGTGCGGATGTCATCCTGGCCTACTGGGGCTTCAACGAGTCGTTCCACGGCCCGGAAGGCCTGGAGCATTTCAAGGCAGCTCTTGGCAGCTACCTTGATGCCCAGGCAGCGGCAAATTACAGCGGCAAGGGTGCCCCGCGTCTGGCCCTGTTGTCCCCGATCGCCCAGGAGTCCGGCCCGGACATGGAGACGAACAACAAGAACCTGGCGCTCTACACCGCGACCATGGCCGAAGTGGCGAAGGCGAAAAAGGTGCCGTTCGTGAATCTGTTCGAGGCTTCCCGCGCCCTCTACGCCAAGGCTCAGGCACCGCTGACGATCAATGGCATCCACTTGACCGAAGAAGGCGACAAGCTGCTGGCCCCGCTGCAATTCAAGGGCCTGTTCGGCAAGGAACCGTCACCCGCCACCGATCCGCTGCTGGCGAAGATCCGCCTGGCCGTGATCGACAAAAACGAGCAGTGGCATCACCGCTATCGCACCGTCGACCAATACAACATCTACGGCGGTCGCTCGTTGATTTCCTATGAAGGCGTGACCAATGCCCGCATCCTGAATGAGGAAATGGCGCAGCGCGACGTAAAGGTGGCCAACCGGGACCTGCGGATCCTCGCAGTGGCCAAGGGCGGCGACCTGGCGGTGAAGGACGACAACCTGCCGCCGGTGGAACCGACGCCCCCGAACCGCAAGGAACCGGTGCCCTATGACGATCCGCAGGATGCGATCAAGAGCCTGAAGCTGCCCGAGCATTGCAAGGTCGAGCTGGTGGCCTCGGAGAAGGAGTTCCCGGAGCTGATCAACCCGGTCCAGATGGCCTTCGACACCAAGGGCCGGCTGTGGATTTCCTCGTGGAAGAACTATCCGGAGACGACCCCGACCACGAAGGCCTTCGACAAGCTGCTGGTGATCGACCTCGATCCGAAAACGGGCAAGGCCGCAAAGGTCTCGACCTTCCTCGACGGCCTGAACTGCCCGACGGGCTTTCAATTTTACAAGGACGGTGTCCTCCTCATGCAATCGCCCGACCTTTGGTACGTGCGTGACACGGATGGCGACGGCAAGGCCGATTGGGCCGAACGCGTGCTGACCGGCATGGATGCCGCGGACTCCCACCATGAGACGAACTCGATGTGCCTGGAGCCCGGCGGTGCCGTCTATCTCAGCGACGGTGTCTTCCATCGCACCAATGTGGAAACCACCAGCGGCCCGGTGCGCAATGAAAACGGCGGGATCTACCGCTACGAGCCCCGCACCGGCAAGTTCATCCGCCACGCGCCCTATGGCTTTGCCAACCCTCACGGCCGCGTGTTCGACTACTGGGGCAACGACCTCATCACCGATGCCACGGGCAACGTGAACTACTTCGGCCCGGCAATGAGCGGCTTCCTCGACAAGGGCGCGCATCCGAGCGTGAAGCCCTTCTGGGACCGCCCGTCGCGCCCCTGCCCCGGCACGGCGATCCTGACCAGCCGCCACTTCCCGGACGACTGGCAGGGCCTGTTCCTCAATACCAACGTGATCAGCATCCAGGGGATCTTCCGCGCGAAGATCACGGAGGATGGATCCGGCCTGAAGGGCGAGACGCTGGAAAACCTGGTGACCGACGACATCAAGGCCAACCCGAACTTCCGCCCCTCCGGCATCACGGTGGCACCGGATGGCTCGCTGTATTTCATGGACTGGTCGCAGATGCTGATCGGCCACCTCCAGCACCACCTGCGCGATCCGAACCGCGACCATGAGCACGGCCGCATCTATCGGATCACGTATGAAGGGCGACCGCTGATGGTTCCCAAAAAGATCGACGGGCAGCCGGTGGCGGCTCTGCTGGAACTCCTCAAGGAGCCCGAGAACGACGTGCGCATGCGCGCCAAGATCGAACTCGGCAAGCATGAGCCGAAGGAGGTCATCGATGGCGTCAAGCAGTGGACGCAGGTGCTCAACGAAAAGGAGCCGACCTTTGAACACAACCTGCTGGAGGCCCTGTGGGTGCACCAGTGGATGGACGTGGTGGACGAGGGTTTGCTGAAGCGCGTGCTTTCCTCACCCGAGCCACGGGCCCGCGCCCAGGGTGTGCGCGTGCTGGGCTACTGGCGCGACCGCGTGCCGGATGCGCTGGCCCTGCTGCGAAAGGCCGCCGATGACGACATGCCGCGCGTGCGCCTCGAAGCGGTGCGGGTGGCCAGTTTTTTCCGCCAGTGGGAAGCAGCCGACATCGCCCTCGTGGCGCTGAAGCACCCGATGGACTACTACCTCGAATACTGCCTGAAGGAAACCATGCGCCAGCTCCACCCGTGGTGGAAGGATGCGATCGCGAGCGGGCAGCCGTTCGCTTCGGGAAATCCGGCCGGGACGGACTATATCGTCTCGTCGTTGAATGGCGATGAACTCGCGAAGCTGCCGAAGTCGGTGTTCTCACTGACGGCCATGCTTACGCGCCAGGATATTTCGGCAGACCAGCGCAAGCAGACACTCACGGACCTGGCGGCGCTCAAGAAGGAAACGCCGGTGGCGGTCCTGTTGGAAAACCTCGCCCCGCTCGCCAAGGGCGGCGGCAAGGCGGCAAACGAACTGGCACGGATGCTGGACACCCTGCCGGCCGCGGACCTGAAGCCAGCCCGCGCCTCACTGGTGAAGCTCACCGCGGCGGATTCATCGGAACAGATCCGCCGTAGCGCCCATGCCGCGCTGATCACGGCCGATGGTTCGATCGATAGCGCGTGGGCGGAGGCGTCGAAGTCGCCCGATGCGCTGCTGGATTTCCTGGACGCACTGCCGCTGGTGGCGGATGCGACCTTGCGCGGCTCGGCGTTCCCCAAGGTGATGCCACTGCTGGAGACCCTGCCACCCGCCGTCAAATCGAGCGTCGATGGCAAGCGGGGCGGCCAGGCCCGTTATGTTCGAATCGAGCTGCCGGGCAAAGGAACGCTGACGCTGGCCGAGGTACAGGTGTTTGCAAATGGTGCCAACGTGGCCTTGAACGGCTCGGCGACCCAATCGACGACGACGTTGGATGCCGTGGCTTCCCGTGCGATCGATGGCGATACGAACCCGGCGTTTGAGTCGGGCACGCAGACGCATACCCAGGAGGACTCGAAGAACCCGTGGTGGGAGGTGGACCTCAAGTCCTCCCAGCCGGTTTCGTCGGTCGTCGTGTGGAACCGCCAGGGCTATGAGGACCGGCTGGAGAATTTCACGCTCACGGTGCTGGATGCGAACCGGCAGGTGCTGTTCAAAAGGACCCGCATTCCGGCGCCGCATCTTTCGTCGTCCATTGCGGTCCCGCTTGATCCATCGGCGGCGATCCGCAGCGCGGCGATCGAGGCGCTGGTGAACCTGAACCAGGAGCCCGGCCAGGTGTTCAACGGCCTTGCCGCCCTGATCAGCCGCAAGCAGCAGTTGCCCGCCGCCGTGAAGGGCGTGGCCCGTCTGCCGCGTGCGTCGTGGTCCGCCGACAAGGCGGTACCGATGCTCACCGGCATCCTCGCCTGGGCGAAGGATGTGCCTGAATCGCAGCGTACCGCGCCAGAATTCCTCGCGACGATCAAGGTGGCGCACGATCTCACGAAGCTGCTGCCGGAGCCGCAGTCGGCGAATGCGGCAACGGCGCTCAATACCTTGAGTATCCGCATGATCGTGCTACAGACGGTGAAGGATCAGTTGCGCTATGACACTGCGGAGATCGAGGTCGAGCGGGGCAAGCCATTCGAGCTCACATTTGAAAACACCGACGCGATGCCCCACAATGTCGTGTTTGTGCAGCCGGGGACCTTCCAGGCGGTGGCCGAAGCCGTGCAGACGCAGGCACCGGACAAGCTCGATGCCCAGGGCCGCGCGTATGTTCCCGCGAATGACCCGCGGGTGTTCGCCGCGACCAAGTTGGTGGAACCCGGCAAGCAGGAAACCTTGCGGATCGTGGCACCCGCGAAGCCCGGAACGTATGAATACGTCTGCACCTTCCCCGGCCACTGGGCCGTGATGCATGGGAAGCTGGTGGTGAAGTAACCGCTGACCGTCCCTCCGATTGGACCCCGCAGGGTTCGCGGAATCTATCCGGAACGTCGCGCCGCAAACTCCGGGCGACCGCGAAGGCGGCGGAACAGGTTTCCTTGCTCCTTCCGATTGGACTCCGCAGGGGTCGCGGAACATAGCCGGAGCGTCGCGCAGCGACCTCCGGATGACCGTGAAGGCGGCGGCACAGGATTCCTTGCTTCTTCCGATTGGACCCCGCAGGGGTCGCGGAACATAGCCGGAGCGTCGCGCAGCGACCTCCGGACGACCGATCCCTTTTGATTGTCTTCGACCCCGGAGGGGTCGCAGAATGCGGACGATTCGTTTGAGCTTTGTCCACCTTCTCAAGCCTGAACGTCCACGTCATTTTTTCGACCAAGAATCGTGAGCCGCACATCATGCCGTCCTGGAGAGGCCGCTTCCATGCGTTCATTGGCGGGGTGGTCCGGACACTGGGCGGCGTTCCTCTGGCCGTCGGCGGCACCTTCGATCACGTGCATTTGTTGATCGGATTGAAACCCGTGCATGGTGTCTCGGATTTCGTGCGCGAGGTGAAGAAGGCCTCGAATCATTGGGTTCACCATGAAGTCCGGATGGCGGCCTTCACTTGGCAGGAAGGATATGCCGTTTTCTCGGTGAGCCCCGGTAATCTCGGCCCGGTGACCCGCTATATCCAGAACCAGGAAGAGCATCACCGGGTGACGACATTTCGCGAGGAATTCGAAAGCATGCTTCGTACGGCAAAGATTGAATACGACCCGAAGCACCTCGATTGATCCGCCGGGCGCGACCCCTCCGGGGTCGATATAACCCGTCGTGTCCGGAGGTCGCTGCGCGACACTCCGGCTATGTTCCGTGACCCCTGCGGGGTCGGAGAATGAAAGGCGGCCGGTGGGATAACGGTGACATCAGCCCCCCCAACTTGAAAAGTCCCGCTACTTCCAGAACTTCGCGTCGTGATCACCGTAACGGTCGCGTTCCTCTTCCAATCGCTTCTTCAAATGAGCGAGGCGGTCGGCCTGGGCGGGATCGGCGGAGAGGTCTTTCTCCTCATGCGGATCACCCGCGAGGTCGAAGAGCTGGGTGTGCCGGGCGTCTCCGACGTGATACTCGATGAGCTTCCACTGCCCCTCCACGAGGGCGCGCATGAGGTGGGTGTAGCCGTGGTAGGTCACTTCCCGCGGGGTGGTGGTCCTGCCTTCGAGAATGGGGCGGAAGGAGCGGCCTTCGGCCTGCTTCTCCGGAATCTTCGCCCCGGCGTAGTCGGCAAATGTACGATAGATCTCGTAGTTGTAGAGCGGGACGTCGCTGCGCTTCCCGGCGGGAACACCGGGCCCGACCGCCAGGCACGGCACCTTGAGCGTGTGCTCGTAGAGGTTTTGCTTGCCGAGGAGGCCGTTGCTGCCGCGGGCAAGGCCGTGGTCGCTGGTGAAGAGAACGATGGTGTTTCCGTCGAGTTCCCTGGCTTTCAACTCGTCGAGAATGAGGCCGACCCAGTGGTCCAGGTGGCTGACCATGCCGTAGTAGATCGCGTTCTGCTCGGCCAGCGCCTTGGGATCGAGCGGCCGCGGCAGCAGCACCTCGTCGCGGATCGTCAGCACCCCGGGATCGAAGGGATGGTTGGTGAGAAACGCCGGCGGGGCGGGCACGGTGGAGACACCCTTGTCATCGCGATAAAATTTCGACCACTCCGGCACCGGCGTGTAGGGATCGTGCGGGGCATTGAAACCGACGTAGAGGAAGAACGGCTTCTTCTGGTCGTAGCCCTTCAGGAACTCCACGGCGCTGCCGCCGATGAGGTCGGACGAATGCTCGGGCGGGATGTTCTTGCTCTTTTCGAGAACCCCGTCGCGGATGGCAAAGGTGGGAAACGCCGAGCGATGGCCGTTTTCCAGGAAGCCCGGAGTGATGTTGGACGCGGCGGTGAAGGAACGCGTGAGGGAGTCGTTGCCATTGTGCCACTTCCCGGTACCAAAGGTGTAGTAGCCGGCCTGCTGGAGCATCTCGCCGAGTGTGACGCGGTTTTTCAATTGCTCGTCGATCCGCCAAAGAGACTGTCCGGACTGGAGCATGGCGCGGCTGGCCACGCACACCGCCCCGTTGTTGGAGCCCTGGTTGCGGAAGTTGGTGAAGGTGGTGCCGCTGGCCACGAGGCGGTCGAGCGCCGGGGTCTTCACAAACGCATTGCCCAGAGCGGCCACGGCGTCCGGGCGCTGGTCATCGGATTCGATGAGAATGAGATTGGGGCGTTTTTCCTGGCCGGAGGCGATGGCGAGCAGGCCCAGAGCTGCGGCAACGACAAGGCGCGTTAATTTCACGCAACCTAAAACGAGGAACCAGGGCGCGTTCGTTCAGCAAATGCCGCCGACCGGCGCTATTCCTTCAGGCGCACCGGAGTCCCGCAGTAGGTACATCGGAACCAGCGGAATACCAGCATGTGCAGGGCCGTGGGCAGGATGTAGCCGATGAACGGGACATGGTGGGCCTTGGCGTTCTTGCGGCAGTGCTTGGGAACGAACAGGCGCTGGCCGCAGATGCGGCATTTGCCGGCACCGACGCCCCAGATCAGGTACGCAAGTCCGGCGATGGGCAGGGCGCAGGGAAATACCAGCGACCACTTCGGCACCCAGCCGAACAGGCCGGGTTGGACATCGCTGAGCAGCAGCAGGATGGCGGAGATGACCGCCAGTGGCAGAATGGCCATCATCAACAGCGTCACCATGGCTCCGAACAGGACCGAAAGGGGATGGCTGTGAAGGACTCCGCGGATGTAAAAACGGGATTCCGGATTGCGCCCGCGGTTGGTGCTCTCACGCGGGGCGCGGATCAGCGCCACACGATCGTCTCCGTTCATGGCGAGAGGCGAGGAAACCGGGCCGGGAACGCCTGCCGAGGCGGCGGGAAGATCCGCCACCGAGCGCAGCCGGGTGGCATCGATTTCACGGCGGGAAATGAGTCCCTCTCCGACCTGCACGACGGCCCCTCCATTCGGGCCGCGCTGCTTCTGGCTTTCGGTGATCCGCACATCGAGATCGCCCACCACGCGGTTCAGCAGCACGGCGGGAGGGATGTCGGAAACGGCGAGGGCGTTCTCCATCAGCAGCTTCACCGGCAGCGGCAGGGCCGAGGGCGCCTTGGCCAGCAGTTCCAGGACCGCCGGGTTACCTTCGTAATTGACCGCTTCCAGCGGCACATCCTCCTTGTGCTCCTGCGGGTGATAGCCGGTCCGCTCGCGGGCGGTGGACAGCCATTTTTCGACCTCCCTGCGGCGCGGGGCGCGCTTGGCGATCTTGAGAATTGAATTCGCCCGCTCCAACTCGGAAACAAGTTGGTCCAGCCCCGCCTTGGCGAGCGACGTTTCGTCGAGAAACCCGGCGGCTTCGAGCAATTCAACGGAGGATTGCCCGATGCCGGGGATAGTCAGGAGGGTGGACATGTGGGGAAGGCGGGACGCACCATGGAGCGTGAAACCGCCTCTGACAAGCGGTCAAACGAGGGCAGCGAGCATCTCCCGCAGTTGGACAAGCTTTGACCCCCAATCGGTTAGACGGGCCTTTTCCTGTTCAACGACTTCCGGAGGCGCACGGTCCACAAAGCTGGGATTCGCCAGTTTTGCCTCCGCCCGGGTGACCTCGTTGGTGATTTTTTCAATTTCGCGGGTCAGGCGCAGCCGCTCGGCCTCGACATCGATCATGCCTTCGAGAGGCAGGTAAATTTCGCCTACGGGGGTAAGGGAAACCGGCGTGCCCTTCGGGGCCTCGTAGGCGGGATCAAGGAGCACTTCCTTGGCCCCGGCGAGCAGGGCGAGGATGTCGGTCTCCTCTGCCAGCCACTCGACGGCGGGTTTCACGATGAAGGTCACGTCCTTGCGCGACCCGAGTCGGTACTCGGCCTTGAGGTTGCGGAGGCGGCTGGCGGTCTCATAAACGGCTTCCGCCACCGATTGGGCGTTGGCGATGTCGTCGGCCTCAAGTTCATCCAGAAGCTTGTCGTCGGGCAGCTCTTTCAGCATCAGGAACTCGCCCTCCTCCACGAAGCCCATGCGAAGCGAGAGCTCCTCGGTGACGTGCGGCATGTAGGGATGCATGAGCTGCAAATAACGGCTCATGACGGCATCGAAGGTGGCCAGCGTGGCATTCCGGGCATCTGCGGTGGCGGTCTCGCGCAGGTCACCCTTCACGGCTTCCAGGAACTTGTCGCAGAACTCGTTCCACAGGAACTCATAGAGAAGCTGGGCGATTTCCCCGAAGCGGTACTCGCCATAGGCCCGCTCGAGATCTTCGGCGAGCACGTCCATCTTCGCCATGATGTCCACATGGTGCGGGCGCAGCTCGAGCTCCTCCCACTCGCTGTCCTCGCCCGCCATCTGGCGGAAACGGCAGGCATTGTAGAGCTTGTTGGCGAAGTTCCGGCCTTCCTCGACGTGCGCTTCATCGAAGCGGATGTCGCTGCCCACCGGCGCGATGCGCAGCAGGCCGAAGCGCAGTCCATCGGCTCCATACTTCTCCATCAGGTCAATCGGATCCGGCGAATTGCCCAGCGATTTCGACATCTTGCGGCCCTGCAGGTCGCGGATGATGGCGGTGAAATACACGTTCTTGAACGGCAGCTCTCCCGTGAAACGGAAGCCCGCCATGATCATGCGCGCGACCCAGAAGAAGATGATGTCCGGCCCGGTGACGAGGTCATCGGTGGGGTAGAATTTCTTCAAGGTCGGCGTCTGCTCATCTACGGCGGCCATCGTCGCGAACGGCCACAGCCAGGAGGAAAACCAGGTATCCATCACGTCCTCGTCGCGCACCCAGTTGGCGGCATCGGCCGGTGCTTCCACGCCGACGTGGATGTCTCCGGCCTCGAAATCCGCCATCGCCAGCGACTCCGCGCCCTTCAGCGCCTCGAGCTTGTCCTTGCGATACCACACCGGAATCTGGTGCCCCCACCAGAGCTGGCGGCTGATGCACCAGTCCTGGAGGTTTTCCATCCAGTAGGCGTAGGTCTTCGCCCAGCGCTCGGGCCGGAACTTGATGTCGCCATTCGCCACGGCTTCGGCGGCTTCCTGGACCTTCGGATACTTGAGGAACCACTGCATCGAAATGCGCGGCTCCACTGGCACGTCGGCGCGCTCCGAGTAGCCGACGTTGTTCTCGTATTCCTCGACCTTGATGAGCAGGCCCATCTCTTCGAGCTTCGCGGCGGCCTTCCGGCGGGCGACGAAGCGGTCGAGACCGTGAAACTCGGGAAGTTCGGGACAATTGATGTGCGCCTCGGGCGTCAGCACATCGATGATCGGCAGGTTGTGCCGCAGGCCGATCTCGAAGTCCGCCTTGTCGTGCGCAGGTGTGATCTTCAGCGCCCCGGTGCCGAATTCGATGTCCACATGATCATCCGCGATCACCAGGATCTCCGCCTCGGGAAACGGACGGCGCACTTTGCGGCCGATGTATTTCGTGAAACGCGGGTCCTTCGGATTCACCGCCACGGCCACGTCGCCCATCAGGGTCTCCGGACGGGTGGTGGAGATCTCAAGGAACTCACCCGGCGCGTCGGCCAGCTCGTACTTCATGAAGTAGAGCTTCGACTTCTGCGGCTTCATGATCACCTCCTCGTCGGACAGGGCGGTGAGCGAAACCGGGCACCAGTTCACGATCCGCTTGCCGCGATAGATGAGGCCTTCCTTGAACAGCTCGACGAACACGTGGCTCACCCATTGGGTGTAGTCCGCATCCATGGTGAAGCGCTCGCGGCTCCAGTCGCACGAGCAGCCGAGGCGCTTGAGCTGCTTGATGATGATGCCGCCGTACTGGTCTTTCCAGTCCCAGACGCGTTCCAAAAACTTCTCGCGCCCGAGGTCGCGGCGGCCCACGCCTTCGTTCGCCTTCAGCTCGCGCTCCACCTTCGTCTGCGTGGCGATGCCCGCGTGATCGGTGCCGGGGAGCCAGAGGACTTCCTTGCCCTTCTGCCGCGCGCGGCGGGCCAGCACGTCCTGCAGGGTGTTGTTCAGCACATGGCCGAGATGGAGGATGCCGGTGACGTTCGGCGGCGGAATGACGATCGAGTAGCCGTCCTTTTCCGACGAGGCGTCGGCCTCGAAGCATTTTCCGTCGATCCAGGCGGCGTACCACTTTTCTTCGACCGCTTGGGGTTCATAGGCTTTCGGCAACTCGGACATGGGGGCGGAGGGATGCCAGAGGGGCGGCCGTTTGTCAAAGCCGGGGACGAAGTGGCCCCGTCCCGGTCCGGCTCCAAACCTCACCCGGCACCGGCCATGGTGCCTCAATCTGCCGCCGGCGTGCCCAGAAGCTTCAAATCATCACGCCACTCCGCTCTCCGGCTCCTGGAGAATTTCGGCCGCGCGCTGGCGATTATTTCCTCAATGACCACCCGATGCCCTGCATAGCCGCCCTCTCCGAAGCTGAACCTGAGGGACTGGACCTGATTCCGGGACTCCCCGGTGAAAAAGAAAACGCGGACTTCTGAAGCTGAAACATCCACAAGTCGGGCATACCCGGTGAACTGCGTCCGTACTGCATGTCCGGAGACGAATGATCGTTTGAGGTAGTCTTCGACCGACTTGAAGCCATTCTTGTTTTCCGGCACCCAGCCATACGGGATCACTTCCACCACCAGATCCGAGCCGGGATCCTTGAACCGGGTTCCGTGGCTCATTTCGAGGACCGGATCCGGCCGCTCATCCTTCACAAACGTGGCAGGATGATCGACCCGCAACATCTCCAATGAAATGCCATGCCGTATCCTGCCCGGCCTCGGACCCTCCGCCCGGCATGGCGAAGCCAAGAGAGCCAAGACGGTCGTGAAAAGAACTCGCGCGATCATGATCAATCTCCAGTGCCTGAAACACGGTTTCGGATCTCATCCCATGTCTTCACCCTGGAAGGATCGGCACGGAAAGCCTCCATCCTCTGATCGAACTCGTCGATTTGTTCGCGTGAAATCGGAACCTCGCTGGGATGGGCGGCAAGATCATCCCACAGTTCGGTCACCAGCAGCAGTTTCTCCGCCACAGAAAGGTTCCGCACCTCCGGAATCGTTTCCAGAATCATGTTCTCACCCTATTCATTCTCGGGCAAAGGACAAGTCGGGGCAAACGCAAACGTCAATCAGATGGCTTCTCCCCATTCCTTTTGCATGAAATGAAACGCCGGGTTACGCGTATTGGCAGAAAGACCACGGGATGACTGACGAGATCCAACCGTTTCCTGAGCCCCTTCCCGTGCCGTCCCGGCGGCCGCGGTTTCCGCTGGGGCGGGCGTGCGCGATCAGTTGCATCCCCGGGCTGATCGCGGCGGGCGTGGTGATCTGGATGGCCATGCACCACCACGCGCATTTCCGTCTGGCGATGATCCGCGGCCTGGGAGACTGGGTCTATTGGCCGATCGCCACGATCGTGTGGTTTTTCTTCGTGTCGGGCGTGCCGCTGCTGGTGTCGATCGGGCTCTGGGCGGCCTCGCATTTGACCCCGCAGCCTTAGGCTTGCTCTGGTCGGCTGATTCACTCCCGGTCAGGTTCCCGGCTCCAACCATTCGTGTGCATGCTTGGAATTCGTGGTTGTTCATTTCATGCGCCTCGCCCGGCCGATTCGGCGTGAGACTCAAGTCAAGCCGCGTGGCCACGGCGGATTTCGCCGGGGGTTTTGCCGGTGTTGCGCTTGATGAAGCGGCAGATCTCCTCGGCACCGGAGTAGCCGCAGTTCTCGGCGATGGCTTCCAGAGTCCAGTCGGTGGTGGTGAGGACCTCCATCAGGTGGCGCAGGCGGAGGCGTTTGATTTCATCCTTCGGGCTGCAGCCGAGTAGTTCCTGAAAGCGCTGGCGCAGTAGCTCCCGGGAAACGCCACAGTGGCGGGACACTTCGGCGACCTGCACCGGGCTGCGCGGCACCTCCCGGCGGATCATCGCCATGGCCTTGGTGACAAATGGATCGGCCAGGATCACGTGGCGGGTGGATTCCCGCGAGACCACGCCCGCGGGAGGGATCAGCATGGCCTGGCAACTGCGCGGGATTTCCCCGCTGAGCATGCGGTGGAGGAGGCGGGCGGCTTCGAAGCCGATGCGGCGGCCGGGATAGGCGACGCTGCTGAGCGGCGGGTGCGTGGTGTGGCAGAAGACAATGTCGTCATCGATGCCGAGGACGGGCATCTCATCGGGACAGCGGATGCCGAGTTCGGAAAGGACACCCACGGTCCAGACGGCGGAGATGTCATCCTTGGTGAAGATGCCGCAGGGTCTTGGCAATTGGCTGAGCGGCTTCCACAGGGTTTCCCGGATCCGGCGTTCGCGGGTTTCATCGGAAAACGACGAGGCGGGCACCTCGATGCAGTGGAAGCGTCCGCCGTGGGCCTTGACCGCCGTTTGGAAGCTATTCCGCCGCTGGTGCGAATAGAGGCGGGTGGGCTCGTGGATGTAGCAGAAATCCCGCAGGCCGAGGGCCGCCAGATGCTCGGCGGCAAGGATGCCGACCTGACCATTGTCGAGCGTGACCTGTGGAAACGCCGGACCACCTTCAGGAGTTTCGGCGCTGAGGTTGATGACTGCGATGCCGCGCTTCTTCCAGGCAGTTCCTTCGGCTGCGGTGTAGCGGAAGACGATCAGGCCATCGCCTTCCCAGTTTTCATCAATGTGGACGGGCGGCAGGTCGCCGCCGCTGGGTTGATTGAAGACAAGCTGAAACGGCACGCGCTGCCGCTGGAAGTCGGTGAGACCGGCAAAGATCCGGAAGCTGAACCCGGTCGACCATTCGGGGAGGCGCACCCCCACCCGGTAACGGCGGGGCGTTGTGACAACGTCCATCATTTCGGATGAGCCTGAGCGGTTTCTTGGCAAATGGCCATAAAAACCGGCTGGGGCGTCATGCTGCCTCTCAGAGGTAACTGAGGCTCACCGTGGCGTAGGCGGGCTTTCCTTCGGCCAGAGGGCCATCGGCGCGGAGCACGCCGGTGAGAGTCTTGCGCCCCTTGGGGCCGTATTCGTCACGTGGGGCGATCACGCGGAAGCCGTCCGGGAGAACCTCGATCCGCTGGGGTGGTTCGGAAGCGATCTGGCCGTCGTCCGAGAAAAAGTAGGGGGCAGCGGGGGCGGCGCTGTTTCCCGGCTGGCGGGTGAACTTGAGGCGGATTTCCGCGGCGTCGGCGGCGGTTTCGACGGTGGCATCCCAGCCGGCAAGCGGGACGGGGATTTCGGCACGGGTGCGATGGATCGCATCCGCCTGGGCTGACGCGGCGGCGGTTTCGGCGGCGGGCAGGTCGAGGGTGAGCGTCCTGTTTCCAGGGTAGCAGCCCTTGTAGCAGGCCATCCAGGACGCCTTGGCTTCGAGGGTTATGTGGCTGGCATCGAGCTTGGCCGGCGGGGTGATTTCGACGAGGAGCATCACATCCCGCTCATAGCCATGGGCGGGGTGGATGGCCATTTTCACCTGCTGCGGCACCGGCCACTGGATGGGACCGGCCGTGAACCCGGGCGGCAGTTTCCAATCGATCTTGAACGGCACACCGACGGAGCCCGGGCTCAGCCAATAGGTGTGGTAGCCTTCCTGGTGGTGGACTTGAAGCGCGGCGGTGAAGGGATGCCCCGCCACAATGGCGGTGGTGTCCGCGACGAGCGAAACGTCCACTCCGGTGGCGGCTTCCCCGGCCCGGCAGGGGAGCAGGGACATAACGGCGAGCAGGAGACTGGCGAGAAACGGGCGCATGGGCGGGGATAAGAACGCGGGGGATGGACGGAACTTGCAGGGGGATGCGGCCATTTTACGCCACTGCCGGACGCGGGTCAGGCAGGATTTCCGCCAGTTCGAAGTCGATCAGGCAAAATCGGCCGAGCTTGTCGGAATAGGTGACATTCCGGGGTTCGGCATCGAGATGGCGCACGCCGTAGTCGCGCTCGAGCTCGGCAAAGAGCTCGTCGGCGCGGGCCTTGCGGATCTGGTCGGCCAGGCGGCCGCAGTTGGTGGAGACGAAATACAGCTCCTCCGGGTGCTCCTCCAGCACGCGCGGGACGTAGGGGCAGCCGCGTTCTTCGAGGACCTTGAGCACGGCCACCTCGGTGGCATACCGCACATCCGCCCCCGTACCGCGGAAGCGTTTGTGCACCCGGCCTTCGAAATCGATCCGGACATGGGAGCGGATACCGTCTTTGAGCTGTTTCATGGAATGGACCCGGGGCGGCTCGGAAAAAACCGTCCCGGAACCCACCCTGACCGGAAATTGAAGGAATTCAAATCGTGACATCTGCATCGCGTTAAAGAAAACACGGGCATGAGCTCAGCGCCGCGAGGACGGATATTGGTAACAGGAGCCGCCGGGTTCATCGGCGGCCACCTGGTCGAGGCGCTGGCGGCGAATGGCTGGATCGTGACCGGGCTGGACAATTTCGACACCTTTTACGATCCGGCGGTGAAGCGGGCGACGGTGGCCGGCTTTCCGGAGAGCATCCGGATGATCGAGGCGGATGTGCGCGATCCGGTGCGGCTGGCGGAAATTTTCGAGGAGGGGAAGTTCACCACCGTGATCCATCTGGCGGCGCTGGCCGGAGTGCGACCGTCCATTGAGCAGCCGGCGTCGTATGTGGAGACGAACGTGAACGGCACGCTGAATATCCTGGAAGCCTGCCGCCACGCGGGGGTGAAGCGGTTGCTTTTCGCCTCCAGCTCATCGGTTTACGGCGCGGGGCAATCGCCGCCATTCCGCGAGGCTTCCGCGATCAGCCGCACGCTGAGCCCGTATGCCGCCACCAAGGTGGCCGGGGAGCATCTCTGTGCGGTCTATTCGCATCTCCACGGTCTGCAAACGACCTGCCTGCGCTTCTTCACGGTCTACGGCCCGCGGCAGCGGCCGGACCTGGCGATCCGCACGTTCGCCCGGCTGATGACCCACGACCAGGAAATCACGATGTTCGGGGATGGCAGTTCGCTGAGGGATTACACCTTCATCGAGGACCTGGTTACGGGCATGCGGCAAATCCTGGATGCGGAGCCGGTGCCGTTCGAAGTGGTCAATCTCGGCTCGGGGCGGACGATTTCCCTGATCGAGATGATCCGGGAGATCGGCAACGCCTTCGGCTGCGAACCAAAGATCGTGCAACTGCCGCCGCGAGCCTGTGACATGGAAACGACCCACGCCGATATCTCGGTGGCGCGTGAGCGTTTCGGCTACCAGCCGAAGTGGACGTTCGCGGAAGGAATCAAGCGCTTCGCCGAGTGGTTCCGCGCGACCGGGCAGGCGTGAGCCTGTCTGATGGTTTGTAAGTTTGGAGAAGCGAAGAGCCGCGTGGGACAAAGGAACCACGAATGACAGGCATGTAGTCATTCAAGGTTTTTCAATGGTGTGCGCCCGTCCCACGCAGAGGTGATCCGGTCGGCCCCATCTACTATTTTACCCGTAGTTGCGGCTCGACCGGTCCGTCGATGGTGATGACGATGCGGTCGGGGCCGGGACCTTCGAAAAGGGGCTTCGGCTCGGTGGTGCCGGGGAGGCGCCGCTGGATGACGACCGGGGTGGTGGCAGCCACCTGGAAGATCAGGTTGCCGCCCTTCGCGCCGTGGACGGCCCACGTTTGGTTGAGCGGGGTCTTGAACTCTCGCAGATCGATGTCCCAGGTGGCGTGGCGTTTCGGGGAGGAAAGGTCCACCTCCAGGGTCTTTCGCAGCGGCAGGGTGATGGAGAGTTCCTGATGGAGCTCGCTGAACCAGCCGCGCTCGATTTCAAAAAAGCGGGCGTTTCCGGACTGGGTGAAGAGGGCGAACTTGGTGCGGCTCTGGGGCAGTCCGAAGCCCTTGATGATGCCCTTCACCTGGGGTTCCGCTCCGAGATCAAGATGGATTTTTCCGAAGGTCTCGATCGAGAGCTTGGTGGCGTCCTGTTCGGCCTTGGCCAGTGAATCGGCTGAGATTTCCAGCGGTTCGCGGTAGGGCGTGACCAGCAGGGCGGCAAGGGTCAGGACTCCCACAACGGGAATACCGATCGCCACCGCCCGGCGCAGTCGGCTCGGCTTGTGGGTCACCTGCCACTCGGGCTTCCGGTAGAGGTCCATCACCTGATAGAGCACCGCCTGGGTGACATGACAGAGGAGGGCTGCGGCCACCACGTCACTGGCGAAATGACCGCCTTGGAGCATGCGGGCCACCCCGATGAGCAGTCCGTAGCCATAGCTCAGGATGAAGACGATGATGGCGCAGCGGCGGCGGCTGCGCCATAGCACGAAGGCGAGCACCGAGAGGCCGAAGCCGGTGGTGGCGTGGCCACAGGGAAACGATTTTCCATCCTGGCCGAAGGCGGGGCAGAACGGTGTGAGGTAGGGCATCCCCGGGGTGTCCTGAATCAGGCTGAAACCATCCACCTGCGAGGGCCGGGGGCGGCCCCAGCCTTCCTTGAACACAAAGTTGGCCAGCATGCCGCTGCCGAGGGAAAGTGAGAGCACGACATAGAGCGCGGCCTTGCGGAAGCGCGCCAGCCGTGGATCGGCAAAGCTCCCGAACAGCAATAGCAGCGCCGCAAACCCCACCGCCAGCATCGGCATCGGCCCGAACTGGAAGAACCAATGCCAGAAGCCCATCTCGCCATATTTCCAGCGACGGGCGGTGAAGTCGAAGGCCGCCCGGGCCAGCTTCATGTCCACGCCGCCGTAGCTGAGAATTGCCATCAGGCCCAACCCGGCCAGCAAGGGGATGAACAGGAGCTTCCACCAGGAAGGCTTGGAAACGGGGAGGTCGGACATCGGCGCACGAAGCATGGTTTTCCTTGCGGGCTTGCCTAGCCGAAATTACGAGAGCATTTCCGTCACATAAACTGCTTGGCGGATTGGGGTAAAATCATGTTTCATGTGCGGAATGCACGGTCAGAACGCAGAGTCTTCTGAAACTCCCGCTGCCGGGACCGGCCCAAAAGGCTCGTCCAAGGCATGGTGGCGGTTCCGGCGGGACGTGCGGGGGGAGTGGCGCGGGCTGAAGCGCTCGCTGCTGACCTGGCGCACGGGATTGTGGCTGCTGGCCGGGGTGTTGGCGTATGGATTGATGGCGCGTTTTCTGGACGGGCGGAGCCTGGAGGGCATGAGTGCCTTTTATCGCGCGAATCCGAATGGTGAGGCCAAGGAATTGGCGGCGGTTTGCCAATGGTTCAACCAAGCGGGTGATTTCGTTTACACCGTGCTGATTTTTCTCGGGCTGCTGTGCGCGCATTCGCTGTGGAAATCCGCTTATCTCAGACGGCTTGCGGTTGGGGTGCTGATTTCATCGCTGCTGGTGGGTGCTGCCGCCCGCGTGGGGAAGGTCCTGTTGGGCCGCGCCCGGCCGCGCACGGTGATCCACTACAAATGTGAGCCATGGTACTGCAAGGGGCCGACTTTGAATCCCGACTATCACAGTTTTCCATCCGGCCATACGTCGTTTGCAGCAGCGGGCAGCGGACCCTTGCTGATGGCGGAGCCGCTGGTGGGACTGCCCCTGACCTTGGGTACGCTGTTCATCGGCGGCTCCCGGATCGGCGGGATGTATCATCATCCGTCGGATGTGCTCGCGGGCCTTTGGCTCGGGTCGCTGGTCGGCTGCGCGTCCGGGTTGCGATTGCGCCGGTTGTCGCGGCGCGCCAAGCGTCTCGCCGCCTACCGCAGGGGCCGGGGAGTGGGTGCGGTGCCCTCTTTCGCGCTGCCGAAGCCGGAGTTGGGCAAGCTGGTGCCGTGAGGATGGCGGGGTGTCCTGCGGTCCCTTTACAGGCAGCGGATGTCGGTTAGGGTGGTCCATGGTGAAAACTCGTGGACGACTCCGGGAACTCCTTCCGATTTCGCCGGACTCTACTTTTTCCGCATGAAGGATCTGCTCCGGGAACGGCAGGGCGAGGGACACGGGAAGGTGACCTACATCGAGCTGTTTTTCGATCTGGTCTTTGTCTTCGCCATCACCCAGGTGTCGCACGCGTTGATCGCGGACTTCTCGCCCGGTGGGGTGGTGCAGGCTTTGTTGCTGATGCTGGCCACCTGGTGGCTGTGGATCTACACGTCCTGGTTCACGAACTGGCTGGATCCCGAGCGGATCCCGGTGCGGGTAATGGTGGTGGCGCTGATGTTGGGCGGGCTGGTGTTTTCAGCATCGCTGCCAAAGGCCTTCGCCACGCGCGGGGCCAGCTTTGCCGCGGCGTACGTGGCATGTAGTGTGGGGCGGGCCGCCTTCGTGCTGCTGACGACCCGCGGGCACGAGGGATTGACGCGAAACTACCAGCGCATCCTGTCATGGCATCTGGCGGCGGCGGTGTTCTGGATCGTCGGGATTTTCCAGCATGATGTCGGCCGCCTGCTGATGTGGGCGCTGGCGCTGGCCATCGACATGATGGGGCCCGTGTTCGGCTTCGGGGTGCCGGGCCTGGGGAAATCCACCACCCGGGATTGGGATGTGGAGGGGGCGCACATGGCGGAGCGTTGCGCGCTGTTTGTGATCATCGCGCTGGGGGAGTCGCTGCTGGTGAGCGGGGCGCGGTTCACGAGCCTGGCCTGGACGGCGCCGAACGTGGCGGCCTTCGCGATTTCATTCGTGACCGCCGTGGCGATGTGGTGGCTCTACTTTGATGCGGGTGCGGACGCGGGCAGCGATCGCATCGCCAAGTCCAGCGATCCGGGGAAAATCGCGCGGCTCGCCTACACCTATGTGCACCTCTGGTTCATGGGCGGGATCATCCTCGCGGCGGTGGCGAATGAATATGTGCTGAGGCATCCGCTCGATCCGGCCAGTCCGGCGACCACGATCGCCATCCTGGGAGGCAATGCGCTCTATCTGGTGGGAAACTCCCTATTCAAGTGGTCGATCGTGAAACGCTTCATCGTTTCCCACGGGATCGCGCTGGCGGTGTTGGGCGGGCTGGCATTCGCGGCCCCCCACGTGTC